>Ga0181380_1000033_pt1 | contig 51686 bp, 77 predicted proteins | sample 3SPOviralmetaG_FD_130116 | JGI IMG/M metagenome (GOLD analysis project Ga0181380, IMG submission 130116) | Marine viral communities from the oligotrophic San Pedro Time Series (SPOT) site, San Pedro Channel, CA, USA - 3 SPOT_SRF_2009-08-19 | ecosystem: Environmental > Aquatic > Marine > Strait... | reverse complement strand
TGTAAATGAGCCTGCACAGTCGAATGACAGTCTAAACGCTATGGCACAAGTAGTTAACATTAAGCCTGTTAGTAAAGCTGTTATCAGTTCTGTATCTCATGTAGAGCGTGATATTATTCCTACAGTAGATTCTTTATATGTTCCATTTGGATTTTCTGAGAGTATGACAAAACTGATTGCAAGTAAAATATTTTATCCTGTATTTGTTTCAGGTCTTTCAGGTAATGGTAAAACATTTATGGTAGAACAATCATGTGCCAAAACCAAACGTGAGTGCATTCGTGTAAATATTTCAAAAGAAACTGATGAAGATGATTTGTTAGGAGGTTTCAGATTGATTAACGGCGAAACAAAATGGTTTGATGGCCCTGTAGTACAAGCAATGAAGTCTGGTGCTGTTCTTATTCTTGATGAGATAGATAGAGGCTCTAATGCTCTTTTATGTATTCAAGGTGTTATGGAAGGTAAAGGAGTAATCATCAAAAAAACTGGAGAGTATGTTGAGCCAGTGCAAGGTTTTAATGTTGTTGCTACCGCAAATACTAAAGGTAAAGGTGATGATAGTGGTAAGTACATGGCCGCAACAATTCTTGATGATGCTTTTCTAGAGAGATTTCCAATTACTGTTGAGCAAGAGTACGCTAATGAAAAAACAGAAATGAAAATTATCATTAAGAAAATGGAGTCTCTTAATATACAAGATACTGAGTGGGCAACTAATCTTATCAAGTGGGCAAATATTATTCGTAAGACTTACAAAGAAGGTGGAGTTGATGAGATTATTTCTACTAGAAGATTGATTCATATTGTTGAGGCATCAATTATGTTTTCAAAAGTAGATTCGATTAAATATTGTATCAATAGATTTGATGAAGAGACTAAAGAATCTTTCTTTGACCTCTACACCAAAATAGATGCTGGTGTTGATGTTGAAGAAACTTCTACTGAAGAGTCTGCCGTAGCTAGTACTGAATAGTAAACTTTTTAAAAAAGACCTCACTAGTTGGGGTCTTTTCTTATATATAGAAAGTGTGTCATATTTAAAATGGAGTTATAATGCAAATTGAAATGAATATCGAGTTGTTAAGAAATAAAAAATTGTTTTTAGCAACTCCAATGTATGGTGGTATGTGTTCAGGTGTTTACACTAAATCTTTGAGTGACTTCATGGTTTTATGTACAAAGTATCAAATTGAATGTAAGTTGTTTTTTATATTTAATGAATCACTTATTACTAGAGCCAGAAATTATTTAGCTGATGAATTTATAAGAAGTGGATATGACCATCTAATTTTTATTGATAGTGATATACATTTTGAGGCTCAAGACGTACTTTTATTATCTCACTATGCCGCAACTGAACCTGAAATGGAAATTGTTTGTGGACCTTATCCTAAAAAAGCAATCTCATGGGAAAAAATAAAACTAGCAGTAGATAAAGGTTATGCTGATAAAGACCCGAATACTTTAGAAAACTTTGTAGGAGATTATGTATTTAATCCTGCTGACGGAATTACATCATTTAGAATTGATGAGCCTGTCGAAGTTAAAGAAGGTGGAACAGGATTTATGTTAGTGACTAGGACAGCATTTGATAAATTTGCTAAAAAATATCCTCAACAATCTTATAAACCTGACCATGTTAGAACAAAAGCATTTGATGGTAGTAGAGAAATAATGGCATACTTTGATTGTGTTATCGACCCAAAGACTAAAAGATATTTATCTGAAGACTATATGTTTTGTCAATGGGCAAGGGAAGCTGGAGTTAAAGTGTTTATGTTACCGTGGCTAAATTTAAAACATGCAGGTACTTATATATTTGGAGGTTCGTTACAAGCATTAGCAACTATTGGAGCATCACCTACAGCAGATACTAGTGTGCCTAAAAAATGATAGACTACAAATATAATGAAAGTATTTCTCTAAAAGAAATAGAGAAATATATTGATAAAACATATAGTCAACATTACTCAAAAAATAATTTTCAAGCTACTGAATTTATAATTGACGGCGGTCATGGTGAAGGTTTCTGTATCGGAAATATTATGAAATACGCTCAACGATATGGAAAAAAGAGTGGTAAAGATAAAAATGACTTACTAAAAGTAATTCATTATGCGATAATAATGTTACACGTTCATAATCTAGAGAAAGGAAGTGATAATGAAATTAAGTGAAGATACGATTTCTATTTTAAAAAATTGTGCCATGATAAATGAAGGCATACAAATAAAACCAGGGTCTATAGTTAGAACTATTTCTAAAATGAAAAATGTTTTAGCCAAAGCTACAATCAATGAGACTTTTGATAATGAAATTGTTTTGTATGATTTGAATAAATTTCTAGGTCTTGTTGGAATGCTAAAAGACCCTGAGATAGAAGTTAACTCAACTGAGAAAACTTTAAACGTAAAGTCTAGTTCGACTAATAGCAAAATTAGACTATCTGATGTGAGTATGATTATTGCTCCACCAGAAAAAGATATTGATTTAGTTGCTCCTGAGGTTGAGTTTAAATTAAAACAAAATGACTTAAATCAAGTTGTAAGGTCATCTTCTGTTTTAGGACTTCCAAACATAGCTGTTATTGGGAATAGAGAAAGTATATACTTAGCTACTCTAGACCAAAAAGATTCTAACAGCGATGAGTTTAAAATAGAAGTAGGAAGTACTACTGCTGAATTTGTTTTCTATTTTGCTACTGAAAATTTAAAACTGATTGCTGGAGATTATGATGTTTCTATCACAACAAAAGGTTTTTCTCATTTTAAAAATGTGAATGGAAGAATTGAATATTGGCTAGCCAATGAAGCAGGTTCTGAATTTAGTGAATAATATATTATGGAGTTTTTATGTTACAAGACATTTTATGGGTGGAAAAATATCGTCCTAAAAAAATTGACGAAGTTATATTACCTGAAAATTTAAAAAAAACTTTTTCTAAGTTTGTAGAGCAAAAAGAAATTCCTAATTTAATTTTGTCAGGTGGCTCTGGTGTTGGAAAAACAACTATAGCTAGAGCCGTTTTAGAGGAGTTGAACGCAAACTATATCGTAATTAACGGGTCGTTAAATGGAAACATTGATACCTTGCGTAACGATATTCAAAACTTTGCATCTACCATGTCATTCACAGGTGATAGAAAATATGTCATCTTAGATGAGGGCGATTATTTAAATGCTCAAAGCACACAACCTGCTTTGAGAAATTTTATGGAAGAGTTTTCATCTAATTGTGGTTTTATAATTACATGTAATTTTTTAAACAGAATTATAAATCCTCTTCATAGTAGATGTTCAGTAATAAATTTCAAAATCAATTCTAAAGAAAAAGCAAAGCTGGCATTTAGTTTTTTGAATAGATTAAAAAACATACTATCTTTAGAAAATATTTCTTACGATGAAAAAGTATTAGCACAGTTGATAATGAAATATTTTCCTGATTGGCGAAGAGTTTTAAATGAATGTCAGAGACATTCTTATGACGGAAATATAGGTAAAGACATACTACAAGATGTAAAAGATATTTCTTTAGCACCTTTAGTCAAGTCTATGCATGAAAAAAACTTTTCTTCAATGAGAAAGTGGGTTTCAGAAAATCTTGATAATGATGTAAACGAAGTGTTTAAAAATTTATATGAGAACTTTATAAAGCAATTAAAGCCTAATTCTGTTCCTCAATTTGTTTTGCACTTGGCAAAATATCAATATCAATCTGCTTTTGTGGCAGACCAAGAAGTAAATATGGTAGCGTTTTTAACTGAAGTCATGGCAGATTGTGAGGTCTCTGGTGGATAATAATATGAAACATCAAATGCTAGGTCAACTAGGTGAAGCTGTAGTTCAAAACTATTTGATTGATGAGGGATATAAAGTAAAAAAATCTGTAAATACTTTTGACCATGAAAAAGATTTTACTGTAGATGGAAAATTTATAGAGGTCAAAACTCAAATGCCTTTCTTTTCAGAGAGCGGATTTACGATTAGACCTAATCAATTAAAAAAATGTAGAAGTGTCGATATGTTGTTTTTTGTTGCAGTTCCTAATACTAAAGGAAGGTTTACTGATTACTATGGAGGTAATGTCTACCAAGTAGACCCAAAGAATGCAAGATGGAGAACTAGAACTGTTTTCTATGACAAGAATACAGGAGTAAGAACAATGAAAGTTTTACCCATAGAACAAGATGCTGTTAAATTAGTCCATAAAATTTCAGATAGTTTAATTCTAAAACAAATGGAAGAATTGAGTGTGAACGATATATGAAAAATGTTTTTGATTACTTAAACTCAATAAATCATAATAAAAAAGATATGATTAAAAATGACGAGTTCAATGAAAAAGAATACAATTCGTTCATAGTAAATAAAGGTCTATCTTATTTTATAGATACAATTATATTTGCAAATGATATGAATATGGCTTTTGAGTTAGATAAAAAAGCACAATACCTCTATTTGCTAAATAGTATTAGACCTAGAAAAAGATATTCTAAATGGTTTAAAAAAGATAAAGAGAAAGATGTTGAGTGGATTTCAGAACATTATGGTTATAGTCATAAAAAGTCTAAACAAATCTTGAATGTTTTAAGTCCTGAACAAATCTCACTACTAAAAGAACAACAATAGGTAAAAATATGATTGGGGTAGAAAATTTATTAGAAGTTGAATTAGTTAAAGAAGATGATTTTTTAAAAGTACGAGAAACTCTTACTAGAATAGGTGTCGCTTCTAGAAAAGATAAGACTCTTTATCAGTCTTGTCATATATTACATAAGAGAGGTAAATACTACATAGTACATTTTAAAGAATTGTTTGGGTTAGATGGAAAGTCTACAGATTTTACAGATAATGATTTATCTAGAAGAAATGCAATAACTAAATTACTGGCAGAATGGAATTTAGTAAAGATTGTAAATCAAAATATAACTGAAGAACCTGTCGCTCCTTTATCTCAAATAAAAATTATATCGCACAAAGATAAACATGAATGGAATCTTGTGACTAAATATAATATAGGGAAAAAACGAGAAAACTTGTCTTGATTTTATAATATTTTTTTTGTAGAGTATAGTTATGGCTAATAATAAAAAAGTTTATGATTGCGATTTACATTTGAGAATCACAAAAAAACAAAGAGATGCACTAGACTTTGTGGCTGACCAGAAAAATGTCAGGCCTTCTCAAGTTGTGAGAGAAATCTTGAATCAATCTCTTCCTAATTTAGAGAGAGATGTAAGAACCCAGAAGGGTGTAGTAGTTGATCCATTGAGTGGTATTTTTTCTTAATTTTATATCATAGGAGTCTTTATGAAAAAGCAGTCCCAGTTTCAAAAAGTCCTCAGTTATTTGCGAGGCAAAAAACGTACTCTGACAAGGTCTCAGGCCATGCAGAGATTTAAGATTAAAAACTTACCTGCTAGAATTAGTGAAATAAGACAAGCTGGCTATACGGTAAAGAAAGTGAAAAATAGAGTAGGAACGACTGCATATTCTATAGTTTCACGTTAATTTTTGTTATAAATAAAAGCGATACGCCTACCAAGGGTATCGCTTTTTATTTTATTAACTCGCTTAATTTAAGGAGACTATTATGACAAACCTAGCATTACAGCCTTTTGGCGATGTCTTTGACAAATTCTCAAAATCTTTTATTGGTAGTGATTCAGTTTATGATAATATGCATAAACTTCATGATGACTTAACCAAAAATATTCCAAACTATCCCCCTTATAATATTCGTAAGGTCGAAGATAATAAGTATGTTATCGAACTTGCTTTGGCAGGATTCGCAAAACAAGACTTAGAAATTATTCTAGAGGAGAATAGGCTAAAGATTACAGGAAAAACTGTTGAAGATTCCTCGGAAAACTTCTTATTCAAAGGAATAGCAAATAGAACTTTCACTCGTTCCTTTGCTCTTGATGAACAAGTTGAAGTAAAAGATGCAGAGATGTTAAATGGGTTGCTTAAAGTTTTTCTGGAAAGAATTATTCCAGAACATAAGAAACCTAGAAAGATTGATGTAAGAGATGAAACTAGTGATGTTGCAAGTTCTAAGAAAATAGAAAAGAAGTAGCCAAAAGGGGAACAAAAATGTTCCCCTTTTTTAATTAGTATTGATATGAGTTGTATACTCATGTACAATATGTATTGTATGAGTCTAATCTAAATAAGCAAAGCTACTAATGAAATTTTATACTAATTTTTTAAGATACGGCAACCGAATCTTTATTAGAGGATATAGCAATGGAAAACAATTCAGCGACAAAGTTGAATACAATCCTATATTATATTTTCCCACAAAAGAAAAAACTAAATTTAAAACTTTACACGGCGAATATGTAAAGCCTGTTCCTCAAGCAAATATCAAAAGTGCATTAGGAGTTGTTAAGAATTATAACGAGATAGAGAACTATCAAGTTTATGGTTCTACTAATTTTCCTTATGTTTACATCAATGAAACATACTCAGGAAAAATTAACTATGACGTATCTCAAATTAGAGTTGCTAATATAGATATTGAAGTTGCATCTGAAAATGGATTTCCTCACGTTGCTTTAGCATCGGAAGAAGTTATATCAATTACAATTAAATTAGAAAACACTTTTCATGTGTTTGGTTGCGATGAATATTCTAACAGTAAGGAAAATGTAGAATACTATAAATGTGATTCGGAATCTGATCTATTAAAAAAGTTTTTACAGTTGTGGAGTAAATATAATCCAGATGTTGTTACAGGTTGGAATGTAAGATTTTTTGATATTCCTTACTTGTATAATCGTATGTGTAAAATTCTAGGAGAATCCGAATCTAAAAATTTGTCACCATGGAAAATAGTCGAGGCAGATAATATATTCATTAGAGGTAGTGAGCAAAAATCATACAACATTTATGGCGTAACAACTTTAGATTATTATGAACTTTACAAAAAGTTTACATATGCTCAACAAGAAAGTTATAAGTTAGACCATATTGCATTTGTTGAGTTGGGAGAAAAAAAATTAGATTACTCTGAGTATGAATCTTTACATACTTTGTATAAAAATGACTATCAAAAATTTATTGATTATAATATAAAAGATGTTGAGTTAGTTGATGCTTTAGAAAATAAAATGAAATTGATAGAACTTGCACTTGCTTTGGCTTATGATGCTAAAACAAATTATACAGATGTATTTACTCAAGTTAGAATGTGGGATTGTTTAATTCATAATTATTTGATAGATAAAAATATTGTAGTTCCTCAAAAAAGAGTTACAAGAAAAGATGTACAATATGCAGGTGCATATGTGAAAGACCCAATTGTAGGAATGCACGACTGGATTGCTTCATTTGACTTGAATAGTTTATACCCTCACTTGATTATGCAATATAATATTTCGCCTGAAACAATTATGAGCGAGTCTAGTATGCCTACAAATATTGAACACTATCTTAACTCCTCAAATCAAATAACAAAAACTGAGTATTCTGTGGCGGCAAATGGAACTTGTTTCTCTAAAACTAAAAAAGGTTTCTTACCTGAAATGATGGAAAGCATGTATACAGAAAGGTCGGAATACAAAAAGAAAATGATTTTAGCTGAAAAAGAATATGAAAAAACTAAAGATAAAAGTTTAGTTAATGATATCTCTAGATACAAGAATATTCAAATGGCAAAAAAGATTCAACTAAATTCAGCTTATGGTGCCTTAGGTAATGAGTATTTTAGATTTTTTGATGTTAGACAAGCTGAGGCAATTACGTTGTCAGGTCAGTTAAGTATTAGATGGATTGCTAATGATTTAAACAAATATTTAAATAATTTATTAGAGACAAAGGATAACGATTATGTTATAGCCTCTGATACTGATTCCGTTTATATAAACTTTGGACCATTAGTTTCAAAAGTTTTTAAGAATGAAACTGATAAAAATAAAATTGTAGATTTTTTAGATAAAGCATGTTCCGAAAAAATAGAACCATTCATTGATAACTCTTATGAAAAATTAGCGAAAAGACAAAATGCTTTTTCGCAAAAGATGATTATGAAAAGAGAAGTTATAGCTGACAAAGGAATATGGACAGCTAAGAAAAGATACATCTTAAATGTTTGGGATAGTGAAGGTGTACGATATGGTTCTGCTAAATTAAAGATGTCAGGAATAGAAGCTGTTAAATCATCAACTCCTTATGCATGTAGAGAAAAAATTAAAGAGGCACTAAAAGTTGTTATGAGAGGTGAACAAGATGAGTTTCATTCTTTTATTAAAACTGCTAAAAATGAATTTAATAAATTGTCTTTTGAAGACATTGCTTTTCCTAGAAGTGTTTCAGATATTGAGAAATTTAAAGATAAGACTCATGTTTATGGAAAAGGCACTCCTATTCATGTAAGAGGTGCGTTGTTATTTAATTCACTAATCGGAAAAAATAAATTAGAGAAAAAATATGAAATTATAAGAAATGGAAGTAAAGTTAAATTTTGTTACTTAAAACTTCCTAACCCTATTCAAGAGAATGTTTTAGCTATAAATAACATATTACCTAAAGAATTTAAACTTGAAAAATATATTGATTATCAGCTACAATTTGAAAAGGCATTTTTAGAGCCTTTGAATATTATTGTAGATAAGATCGATTGGACAACAGAAAAAGTAAATACACTAGAGGGGTTTTTCTCATGAGCATAAGAAACATACCAGAAGAATATTTAAAATTTAGAAAAGAAGATGACTATGGATTTAGTGCTGTAGATGAATCATCACTTCAGACTACAGTAAATCCTGACACATTGGAAACTGAAGTTATTGCAAACTCAATTTCTACATCTAATGAAAATATATCAAAGTTAGAAAATAAAATAGACAGTATTGTCAATCTTTATAATAAAAATAAATTAGGATTAGATGCTGAAAGAAAACAAATGGAAGAGGAAGTTGCATCTAAACTAGTTAAAATAGAACAGTTAATAATGCCTTTATTAGTAAATCTAATGAAGAATCCTGAGAAAGAATATATTTACTGGCCTAACAGAATTGAAAAGTTACAAGACCAAGTGGATAAAGTTTTAGAATTGACTAGAGATTAAATTATGTTTTTTGTTATATTGATGTTGCTTAGTGCATTATCAGTCTCAGCGATTGCGGCTTACTATTCCATCATAGGACTTATAGCTATATTCGCCGCTAGTCCTGCCCCTATAGCTATTATGGGAGCATCTTTAGAGGTAGCTAAACTTATAACAGCTAGTTGGTTATATAAGAATTGGGATAATGCACCTAAGGTTATGAAATACTATTTTACAATAGCAGTAGTTATTTTAGTATTCATAACTTCAGTAGGAATATTTGGATTTCTTTCAAAAGCACATTTAGAGGCAAACATAAATGTGGGAGAAACTTCAGTACAATTGAAAATACTGAAAGAGCGTGAGTCAATGTTAAATGAAAGATTACAATATCTTTATAAAAAAGCAGGTGATGACCCTGAAAAAATAGCTAGAGCAACAAATAGAGCCATCTTAGAAACTCAAGATGATTTGCAAAAAATTAAACTTGAACAGTTGCCTTTGATGAGAGAAGAAAATAAACAGATGGCAGAAGTAGGACCTCTTAAATATATAGCGGAGTTAATTTATGGAGATAATGTGGAATCGCACTTTGATTCTGCTGTTAGATTTGTTATAATGTTATTAGTATTTGTATTTGATCCATTAGCAGTATTATTAGTTGTTGCTTCAAATTATTCATTTAAGCAATTAAAAGGAGAAATACCAGTAACAAAAAAAGTTGTTTTAAAAAAACCGACAAGGAAAAAAATTACAAAGAAAAAAATAGGTGCATCTACACCGTGGCCTGTACCTGTTGATAAAAATGAATTGAAAGAGTTACGAGATAAAATTTCTTAAAGGATAGTTATGAATTTTTTTACGAATTTAGTTGAGCAGTTAAAAGATGAAGATACAACAATTGCTAGTTTACAAAATGCATCTTCAGAATTTAGTGGTTATATTGATACTGGTTCCTATGCACTTAATGCCTTGTTGTCAGGAACTATTCATGGAGGTGTTCCTAATAACAAAGTTACTACTTTTGCAGGCGAATCTGCCACAGGAAAAACATTTTTTGTTTTAGGAGTAGCGAAAAGATTTTTAGAAGACAATCCTGAAGGCGGTGTAGTTTACTTTGATACTGAGGCCGCTGTAACTAATAAAATGATGACTCAAAGAGGAATTGATACAAGCAGAGTCGTTATATCAGAGCCAGATACAATTCAAAAATTTAGACATACAGCACTTCAGATTATTCAAAAATATTCTGAGCAACCTGAAGATAAAAGAAAACCTATGATTATGATTTTAGATTCTTTAGGTCAGTTATCTTCTACGAAAGAAATGGAAGATACGTCTGAGGGAAAAGAAACAAGAGACATGACTAAATCTCAAACTCTTAAAGCTACGTTTAGAGTTCTAAATTTAAAGTTAGCTAAAATTAATGTTCCATTGATGGTCACTAATCATGTGTACGATGTTGTAGGTTCTTACATTCCAATGAAAGAAATGTCAGGAGGTAGCGGTCTCAAATATACAGCTAGTACGATTGTATATTTAACTAAGAAAAAAGAAAAAGATGGAACTGAAATTATAGGAAATATTGTAAAAGCAAAACTACACAAAAGTAGAATTACAAAAGAAAACAAAATAGTAGAAACTAAATTAACTTACGATAAAGGATTAGATAGATATTATGGTTTGTTAGATATAGCTGAAAAATATAATATAATAAAAAAAGTTTCTACACGATATGAGTTGCCTGATGGAACAAAAGTATTTGGAAAAGCAATAAATCAATCACCTGAAAAATATTTTACTGAAGATATTTTACAAAAAATAGATGATGTTTGTAAACAAGAATTTTTGTATGGGCATGAAACTGTAGGAGAAGAAGATGAAGCCGTTATTTAAATTAACTGAGTTTGATTCAAAAAGAAATACTACTATTGTAAAAATAGAAGAGCCTGAATTTAGAAATATAGATTTTTATTTTAATACAATAAAACCAGCAAAAGACCCAAATGAAGATGGAACATACACAATTTCTTTTGAGTACGAGACTATAAATGAAAATGAAAATATCGAATCTACTTTTGATGATGAAAAGAAAAAAAGATTTGAAAACATACTAGGAAATATATTAAACTCTATATTAGAGGAAAATTTATTAGAAATAAGTTCAAAGGAGTCGAATGAAACTAGAACATAAAATATTAAAACATTTAATTTTTGACGGAGAATATACCCGCACAGTTTTGCCTTTTCTTAAAAAAGAATATTTCAGCGAAACTGCTGAGATAACTTTATTTGATGAAATTTATAAACATATTCATGAATATAAATCTAGACCTACTAAAGAATCTCTTTTAATACAAATTGATAAAAATTCATCTTTATCTGAAAATTTACATAAAGAAACTCAAACTCTTGTAAAAGAAGTTACTACAAATTCTGATATTCAAGATTCAGATTGGTTAATAGATACAACTGAAAAGTTTTGTAAACAAAAAGCAATATACAATGGTTTAATGCAGAGTATTCAAATAGTAGATGAAAATGATAAAGATAGAAATCACTTAGATTTAGGTGCTATTCCTAAAATATTAACTGATGCACTAGCAGTATCTTTTGATAATCACATAGGTCATGACCTTGTAGAAGATGCTGAACAGCGACATGAATATTATCATTTAGTTGAAAAGAAAGTTCCTTTTGATATTGAAATGTTAAATAAGATAACAAAAGGAGGAGTGCCTGAAAAATCTTTAAACGTAATACTTGCAGGTACAGGCGTAGGTAAATCTTTGTTTATGTGTCATTGTGCCTCTGCTAATATGGCTATGGGTAAAAATGTTTTATATATTACCTTAGAAATGTCTGAAGAGAGAATCGCCGAAAGAGTTGATGCAAACTTGATGAATGTTAAGTTAGATGATTTAGTAGCATTACCTAAAGATTCTTACATGAAAAAGATAGAAAGAATACGAGAGAAGACTGCTGGTAAATTGATTATTAAAGAATATCCTACAGCGACAGCAAACCCACTACATTTCAAAAGATTATTAGATGAATTGAGATTAAAAAAACAATTTGTTCCAGACATCATTTACATTGATTACATAAACATATGCACTTCTTCAAGAATAAAGCCTGGCACAAACGTCAACTCATATACATATGTTAAAGCTATCGCAGAAGAGTTGAGAGGATTAGCAGTTGAATATAGCGTTCCTATAATATCAGCTACACAATCTACAAGGTCAGGATATACAAATACTGATGTAGGATTAGAAGATACGTCAGAATCTTTTGGATTACCTGCTACTGCTGATTTTATGTTTGCAATAATATCTAGTGAACAGTTGTCAGAATTAAATCAAATTCTAATAAAGCAACTAAAGAATAGATATAGTGACCCAAACAAAAATAAAAGATTTATTGTGGGTATAGATAAGCCTAAGATGAGAATTTATGATGTAGAGCAGACTGCTCAAAATGATGTATCTGACAGCGGTCAACCTGAAACTAAAGAAAATAAATTTAAGGGGTTTAAGGTATGATAAACGAAAGAAATTTAGATGACTTAAAAATTACATTAAACGGATTAAAAAAATCAATTAAAGAACTTGAGAAAGTAGTTGATAGAATAGAATGCCCTAGAGATTGGAGCCAATCAATTTACACTACAACTGTTAATTTAGATAATGAGGTTCGTGAAACTTACGATTTGTATGAAAACGTAAAGGAAACTTCTATATACGATTCAGGTTCAGGTGCAACAGAAACATCTTTAGTTATGAATGAAGACGAAATGAACGACTTACAATTTAAATTTGATTTTGACGAGGAGAACTTGCAATCACACGAAATAGAGGACGAAGTGAAAAACGTAGTCCAATTTCCATTCCCAAAACAAAACAGACCTTAACCTCAGACATGTTTAATCCTATTGATTTAATTGAAGAAAGTAAATTAACTAGGATTAAAATGTATAAAAAAAGTGGTATGTACTACTTGGTTAGAAATTCTGTAATAATATATTCAACATCTTCTAAATTAGTAGCAATATCGAGAATGGTGACATATTAAAAATTATAAATACTCCTATAGAAAAACGAACAATATAGGAGATTTTAATGTCAAAAGATGTTCTCAAAAATACTGATACTGAGGTAGTTGTCAGAATTACCTCAGAGTCTACGGCAAACGTAGCCTTTGCTGATAGTACAAAAGATACTGTGACACCTACAGAATATCACATAAAAGAAATTCACTATTCTAATGAAGGCACCACAAATATTGTTCAATTATTTCGTGGTAACACTCTTTTATATAATTTAGCAGGCACAGGGTCTTTCAAATATGATTCTTGGGTTGATAGTGCAAACTCTACTTCTCCCATAAAAATTACTCCCACAAGTGGTTCTCACAAGTATACGACAGTTTTACACTTGAGAAAAACTGCGGCTTACGATTCTAGCGAGTACTAATATGGAAAATCAAAACGAAGTATTAGACATGGCTCAAAGAAGACAAAGAGCAATGAGATTTAAGAGACTTCAAAAAAGAGTACAAAGAGCAAGAACTCTACAAATGAAAAGATTTGCAGATAGAAGTCGATTAAGTAAAAGAGCAACTAGAACTGCAAGAGGTTTCTTTAAAAAAAGACTTGCAGGAGGTAAATCATATGCCCAGTTAGGAACATCTGCAAAGATGCAAATCGATAGAAGATTAGGTAAGTTTAAAGGTGCAGTAAAGAAACTAGCAACAAGACTAATGCCTACAGTTAGAAAGAAAGAATTATCTAGGAGATAAAAATTGATTTATGATTATTGTATGTTTTTGAATGAGAATGATTTATTTGAAGTTAAATTAAATGCTCATTGGAATGTAGTTGATAAGTTTATAGTGTGTGAAGCAGGCCAAACACACACAGGATTAAAAAAGTCTTTTAATTTTGATGTAGATAGATTTAAAAAGTATGAAGATAAAATCATTTACATAAGAATAAATAACTTTGAGGAAGAAATGAAAAAGTTTCCTAATTTTTTCAACGTCAAAGTTTTAGAAGAAGTAGTTCAGTCTCATCAGAATATTGATGATTGGAAAAGAGAAGCGTTTCAAGTGAATTATGTTTGTATAATATTAGATTATTTAAAAGCTAGTGATAATGATTTAGTTTTAGGTCATTGTGTAGATGAAATACTAAAAGAAAAAAGTATTACAGAAGCTACACAGTTTTGTGGAAAAGATGAAATAGTTAGATTTAATACAGATTTGTATGTTTATAAATTAAATTTACTCCACAAAACAAATGTTACGGCCGCAGGTTGTATGACAACTTTTAAAAAACTAAAGGAGTTATCTCCAGCAGTTATTAGACAAATGAATTTAGGTGATAAGTATATTCAAAATGCAGGTTGGCATTACACATTTTTAGATGGTACAGATGGAGAAAACGTATTATTAAAACAAAAGAGTTGGGCACATTCTAAAGATGTTTATGCAAATAAGAAAACTAAGTTTGATTTTGATACAAAAGAAGAAGCAGTAGAAAGATTGTATTCAGATTATGAACCTATATTAGTAGAGTCAGCGTACTTAAGTTACCCTACTTTTGTTCAGAATAATCTAGATAAGTTTAAAAATTACATATACAAAGAGGAATCAGAGGCATGATGTTATTTAAAAAATATACAGATTTTCTTTTAGAAAAAACAGAGTTAGAGCAAGATCCTCATGTCTCTAAGAGAGACGGCTCTCAACCTAAAAAGTATTACAAAGGTCTTTCAAAAGACAAGAAAGTCTCTAGGGCTTCTCATTTCGACAGACAGAACGATAAGTCTGATTCAGATGCTAGTGCATACAAAGATGCTCCTGGAGATAAAAAGGCTAGAGAAAAGGGGAAAGTAAAAACGTCAAAGCATACTGAAAAGTATAAACAAATGTATGGAGAACAAAAAACGAAAGAAATCAAACAAAGAAATTTAGTTCATTTGAATGCTCCTAAATCTGGTGCTGGTAAACATTCAGACCGTAAAAGACAAGCAAAACAAGGATATGAAAAGCATAAAGGAAAAATACAAGAAGATGACCCTTGCTGGGACACTCATGTACAAAAAGGAATGAAAAAGAAAGGTAATAGAATGGTGCCTAATTGTGTTCCTAAAGAAGAAGTTGAAGTCGATGAGGCTAAATCTGGAACAGGTTACGAACTTTATCATAAAGATTTTTCTTCAGCTATGCAACATGCTTATGATTTTGCGAAAAAGAAATATAAAATTGAAATTGATCCTAGAGACATTGATAGAAAAGTTGCGACAGGACCTAAAAGACCTTCTTCAGGTAAAGCGAATGCTTACAGATTATTAGATAAGACTGGTAAAAAAGCAGTTCAAGTGCAAGTTACAAATCTTGATAATAAAAGATATGAACTTAACATGTATACAGAAGAAGCTAAATTAGAAGAAGATCCTTTTGGAATAACTAAAAAATTAAGTCCTTTAATTCATAAAGCACAGTATAAATCAGCACAAAAAGAATTAAAAGATTTAGTAAAGAAAAAACCTAAAAGTGCTATTATATCTTCTGCCGCCGCAATTGCAAAAAAATATTTTAACGTAGATGCTAGAATTCTAGCAAAGATGGTTTCTGAAGACTACAATGAAGGAGTTGCAACTGATGGTATAAGTATGGCAAGAATTGAACTTGCTAATTTAGAACAAGATGTAGAAGATTTGCAAGAGATGTTTATGAATATGCAAGAGGAGCCTGAGCAATGGGTTCTTTCAAAAATAGCTAAAGCTACTGATTATATAGAGTCAGTAAGAGATTATTTAGAGTTTGAAGGTTTAAACAACTCTGACGATATTGGAGAAAGTTTAGAAGAATTAGAACTTGATTACGAACTAGAAGAAGAAGTCGAAGCAATTTATGAAGAAATGCTTGAAGAAGAGAAGTTTGACCAAGAATTTCATAATATTATGAATGAATCTAAAATTGCAGGTCTAGTTAAAAAAGCTGAAAAATCAGGTATATCTTACAGTATTTTAAAACAAGTTTACAATAGAGGAATGGCCGCTTGGAAAGGAGGTCATAGACCTGGAGCATCTCAACAGCAATGGGCTTTTGCAAGAGTTAATTCTTTTATAACAAAAGGCAAAGGAACATGGGGCAAAGCTGATAAAGACTTAGCTGATAAAGTAAGAGGTAGTAAGAAAGAAGAACTGGAACTTGATGAACGAGTAGAATTAGGAACTGATGCTTCTAGAATCGCTTACGCTAGAGAAACACCAGGGCAGAATCCTGATTTAGTAACTGCAAAATATTCAGCAGATACAGTATTAAACGTGTTAAATGATATTCGTACTCAAAGAGCGAAAAAGATATATGAGGAAGAAGAAGAAATAACTGAAGCAGAATATCAAGGAAAAAAAGTAAAACTAAACGACCCTTTCAGAACATCTGGAGGTCCTAAAAAGTTTTCTGTATATACAATGGGTCCGAAAGGTAAAGTTGTAAAAGTTAATTTTGGTGACCCAAATATGGAAATTAAAAGAGATGACCCAGAAAGAAGAAAAAGTTTTAGAGCAAGACATGGTTGCGATACAGATCCAGGACCTAAATGGAAAGCAAAGTATTGGTCTTGTAAAATGTGGGAAAAAGGCAAATCAGTTTCAGACTTAGACTAAGGAGAATAAACGTGTTTTCAAAAAGTAATTTCGGATTAACAGATAGTATCATAGAAGCAAGTAGAAAAGTTTCTGAAGACTATCAAGAAAAAGTAAAAGGCCTCATGGCAAAGATGGGAATAAAATCTTTGAGAGACTTGTCGCCTGAAGAAAAGAAAAAATTCTTCAATAAATTAGATACTATGCACAAAGCTAAACACGAAGAAGTTGAACTTGATGAAGCTAAAAGCAATTTTCGTGGGAAAAAATACGCCTACGATAGTGACAAACATTTTGGAGGTAAAGGAACACCAGAACAAAGAGTACAACTTCTTAAACTTGGTAATAAAGCATTGAAAGCCGTTCCTAATTCACCTGCACAAAAGAAAATTCAAAAAGAAATACAGGCTCTCAGAAAAGAAATGGGAATGAGTTTTAAAGAAGAAGTCGAATTTGATGAGGCAAAGGTTATGGGTAAAGAAGTATATGACAAGACATTTGCTAATAAAACACAAGCAGATAATTTTGCTAAAAAAATGGGCGGTCGTGTAAGAAAAGTTGGTCGTGTATTCTATGTCTTCAAAGAAGAAGTTGACCTTGATGAGGCAAAAAAGAAAGGAAAACTTTTTCTATATGATACCGAAGCTGAGGCTCGTAAAAAAGCAAAAGAAGTTGGTGGCAAATTTATTAAAGGAATAGGAAGAACTAAACAACATTTTGCAGTTAAAGTTGATGAAGCTGAACAAGTAGATGAACTTAAATCAAAAACGCTAAAGAGTTATATAAGCAAAGCAGGTAAAGATTTATCAAAGAGAGTTGCAGACTATCATTCTAAAGATATTGCATCTTCTCCTAGTAAAATCAACAAAAGAGATTTAGCTATTGACAAAGCTAAAGGTAGACTTAGTATGAATAGACAACTTGGTAGGGCTGAAGAGGTTGAACAAGTAGATGAAATGTTCTCTGATGCTCAAATGAAGTTGCTACAAAAAAAATATGAACCTCTTAGAGGAAAGAGAGTAAGTCTTGATAATTTAAAAAAATTAGATAAGATATTAGACCCAATTTCAGGCAATAAAAAAGCATTAGAAAAATTATATAAAGCAGATGTTCCTTTTGTATCTACTAAGGCATCAGGAATACTTATTATGAAACATAAGTATAAGGCTCCAGACTTGTTGAAAATCAGAGGCCAAGTAGAAAGTGTTCAAGTAAAAGAAGTGATAAAATTTGACGAAGGTGTTGGAGAAAAACATCAAAAGAAAATTGCAATTGATACTGTCAAGAATCCTAAAAAGGCTTTACTAGGAGGAATGTCTGTTTCTGATGCAGAAAAAGTTTTGAAAACTAAATTTAAATTTTCTGATGCTCAAATTAAAAAACTCAAAGAAGAAGTAGACTTAGAAGAAGCTAAAGGAGTCATCAAAGGTTTTAAAACGAATAAACAAAAGCAATCGTATATTGCTTTAGCAAAACAAGTTGGTTTGAAAGTAAAAGATACTCCTAATGGTATTGAATTGTCAGGGAAAAAAGGAGAGATATTAGATTTGCAATTAGCAACTAAAGGCGATTTACAGACTGAGGTAAATCTTGGAGTTCGTGGAAGTCAACCTGATCATTACAAACATATGGGAAATACTCCTTTACAACGTAAAAAAGTAAAACCTGGTTGTGAAGAAAAAGAAATAGACGAGATATCTAAAGACTTAGCAAAAAGTTATGCAAAAAAATCTATGAAAGATATTGCGAAGAAACAACATTCTACAGGAACAGTAAATACATCTAAAAGATTTGCAGGTCTTGATAGAGCGAAAAAAAGAATTGTAAAAGATGATTTAGATTTAGAAAAAATGGCTGGTGAATTAGATGGTGCTTCAAAAATGCACAAAGGTCAATCTGATAGAATTAAAAAGCACTTGAATAAAATGGATAGCGGAAAGACTAAATCTGAAAGAACTCTTACACCAGGAGAAGAAAATAAAAAAGAAAAAATAGTAATGTCTTTAAAAGACAAAGCGGCAGATTTTGAAAAGAGATATCCTGGTAAAGGCAAACAAGTTATGTATGCAGTCGCTACTAAAATGGCTAAAAAGGATTAAAAATGGATTTCGACTTAAATTCTTATTTTAAACAGTTAGATGTTATGTTTGAAAAGGCAAAGAAAAACATCACTAAAAAAATTACAAAACCTCAACCTGCCGAAGACTACTATGGTTTCAAAAAAACTAAACTTAGGTCTTTAAGATATGAACTAGGAGTTATGGAAATAAACATGAAAAAGATGACAGAAAGAGAGTTTAGAAAATTAAAAGAAGAAGTTGAACTTGATGAAGATGCGGTTAAAAAAGCGGCGGCAAAACTGCGTTTGGCAAGAAAATTGAGGTCGCAGAAGAAAGTTGTCGATAGACTGAAAAATAGAGTTGACGGAATTAAAACAGAAAAAACCGTGAAAAATGGAGATAAATTAAGCGGTAAAAAAGAACCCATAAATTTACAACCTGAGTTAAAAACTGATAATAGATAAATAGTAAAAATAAAAACAATAAGGAGAAAGAAAAATGGCACTTTGGGGAACAGCAGATAAAGTTGCAGGATTAGGAACAGTTTCAGTTAGTAATTCAGCAAATCCTACAATTGTAATTGGTAGTGGCACGGCTTTAAGTTCAAATGTAGAAGTTAAAGATGTCATGCTTTTAGGAGCAGAAAGAAGGCAAGTAGAATCAGTTACGAATGCTACAGCACTTGTGGTCGATACAGCGTATGACGGAATTAATCTGTCAGGTCATGCTGTGTCTATTCAACCTGCACCAAAATTTGTTACAGGAGCAGACGTAGCCGCAAATAATATATATGGAGTATCAGATGCAGAAGCAGTTGTCTCTAACAATATTGGTAGAGGACTAAACACTCCAGGTTGGAACAGGTATGTAAGTTATAGCGACATGCATGGAACAACTAGATATAAAGTAGAGCCTTTGTGCGTTCTTAACGTATCTGGCGATGCTGAAGATGATGCAGTATTAGAAGATTCTTAATTTTAATTTAGTGGCCTGAATCCCAGGATTAGCATTCCGATTAAATTCGGTTTATAGAATAGGAGAAATAAATGGCAGATAAAAAAGTAACTCAACTTTCGCAACTAACAGCAGTCGCTAACACCGATGTGCTGTTAGTTATTGATGATCCAGGTGGAACTCCTGTAAGTAAAAAAATAGAACTAGAAGATATTTTTGGAGCAACTTCACAAACAAGTTTTTCTACTATGGACTTTGGTGCTACAGGAAATTCAACTATAGCATCTTCATATCTAACAGTAGATACATCAAACTTAATGATGGTTCAAACTGGAATGGTTGTAAATGAAGATGGTGGAGATTCTGATACAAGAGTAGAATCAAATAATGATGAAAATATGATATATGTTGATGCTGGTAATGATAGAGTAGGAATAAGAACAAATGCTCCTACTTCAGCGTTAGATATAAATTCTAATTCTATTCGTGTTAGAACAGCACAAACGCCTGCAAATGGAGACAATTCAAGTATAGGTTTAGGAGTAGGAACAATTACTTGGGACACTAATTACATTTATGTAGCGGTAAATTCTTCAGCAATATTGAGGGCAAGTTTAAGTACATTTTAAATGATTGTTAAATTAAGTGATGAAAATTTTGAAGAATATGTTGTAAGTAGTTATAAGAATCCTAACTGTGTTTCGATTCTTGAATTTTTAGATGATTTAAAAAAAATACAATACATAAAAAGACTACTAAACAAATATTCTGACAAAGGAGAACTAAAAGAAAGATTGATATTAAATCATATAATATTACTTTCTAATGTTTTCGGAGTAGAAGCCACGGCATCTATTTTAAATCACAAAGTTGACAAAAAAAGTAAAGCAGTAATTAACTCTTTTTTGATACACTTAAAATATATTGAGAATGATGATGTAGAGTATGATGAAGAATTACTAAAAAGGTTAAGGAAAAAAATATAGATGGCAAATTTAGTAGACCTTTACATTGTATACAGAATCCTAAGAATATTGACAACGCCTTATGAGAATTGGGAAGCATATAAAACAGGTGTGATTGATAAAAATGGTAAAATCATTGTAAAACGTAGCAGTAGAAGTCAAGAGCAAAAAGATTCCTATACAAAGTTTGATAATTTAATGCTAAAACTTAAAAATGTTTTGGGCACGATACCTTTTGGAAAAACAAAACTTGCATCATATGCCGCCGCTTTACTTCTTTTAAGAGAGCAAGATACTCTCACAGAAGAAAATATTAAAGAAAAATTTTTAGATTTTTACAAAAAAAGATACCTAACTGAAAAGTGGTCAGAGAAATATAAAAATGAAGAAATTGCAAATGTGGCTGGTTCTGGTCAAGTTGCAGGTTTAGGTGATGATCCTCCAGTAGGTAAAAAAGCACAAAATAAACTGATAAGAAGAGGTAAATTTGCTAACACAACTACTTTTGTAGTTTCTAGCGACTTAATGAAAAAAGCTAGACTAGGAAAAAAGAAATATGTGAGATATGAAAAATATGTAGGTAATGATGAAATTGGATTAGCGATAAGAGAGTATGGTCTAAAATATCCTAAAAAACCTATTATACTTCAAGACGAAAAAACTGGAGGTATGATTTTTCTAAGATATGGAAGAAGTAGTATATTTGAAGAATCAAATCCTAGAATCCCTAAAAAAAAAGGACAACCAGCTAACTCAGATAAACACTCAGACTTATATACAGACGAAAATCCTAAAGGAACAATAAAAGGATTGAAATTTGCTACTAAAGAAGATGCTGAAGATAGCGTGAAAAAAATAAAATCTAGTGGAAGAACTCACGCTCATAAAATACAAGCCGCAATAGCTATGGAGCAAAGAGCAAAAGTTATGGGTAAAGTTGCCGCTTCTTCTATTTACAGAAAATTTATAAATTCTATGAAAAAGAAGACTAAAAAAATGAATGAAGACAATTCATTATATAGTCAATGGGAACATGAACAGCCTGTAAAATTTGCACAACACTTAACAAAGACTTTTGGAAAACCAGACGAACTTACAAACAAACAAGTAGTTTGGCACAACAAAGATGGATTTAAAAGAATAGTAGTAAGAGATGAATATATATTGCACGGGTCTCCTGCTCCTCATTACGATTTTGTATACTGTTATGTTGATGTAAAAGTTCCTCATGAATTTGCAGAAGATATGGCTAAAAGTAGTGAATCTATAATGATAGATTATTTAAAAGGTGAAGCAGGTGCAAGATGTGGTTCTCTCACAGCAAACGCAGTAACATTAAACTATGTTCTAGATGTTGTTGCTGGTAGAGTAAAGCCGAGCAAAAAAGAATATGAAAAAAGAATATTAGATATGAGTAAGATATTTAACATGGGGAAAAAATTTAGTGTCAATTGGTGGCCAGATGAGTCTGGAGATGCTGACCCCGAAATCTCATATCATTCTAAAAAACAAGTAAAAGAACAAGTAACAGAAGACATTACTAGGTCAGATTTAGATAAAGTTGAATCTTACGCTGATAGGCTTTTCAAAGCTGTAGGTATTGATATAGAATTTACTAGACATTTTCTAGATAGAGTTAATGATATGCGAAATAAAAAAGATATAACTATTCAAGAACTTGCAAGTTTGTTTAAAAAAACATATGAGAAATATGGAAAAAAAATAGCATCTTTAGGAGATGATGCTGAAGCTGTTGTAAATGATATGAAAACAGATATAAATATGCCGTTCGTTCTAAATTTAAATAGAAGAACAAAAGAGTTAGATTTAATTGCTAAAACTGTTATGAGAAAGAAAAACTTCATGACTAGAGATTTAAAACTTAAAGTTTAGGAGATATATATGGAGTGGTTAGTAGGATTAGTATCAGGTATAATACTTGCTTGGTTTTATAAACCCGCTTGGGCAGAAACTTTTGTAAATAAAGTAAAAGAGTGGTTAAAAGATGACGGACCACCTTCTTCACCTCCAAAAGATTATCACAGGCCTGATTGATGTTATTTTTAATTACACATTGGAAAGCAATACTATTTGGAATAATGATAGTAGGGTCTTTTGGTGCTGGTTGGAAATTCAATTCCGCTTTAGAGGCAGAAGCTAGAGCAAACCTTGCCGCAGAATATGAACTTGAATTAGATAAAGAGGAAGAAAGACGAGCCTTGATATCAATGGAATATGAAGAAAAATTAAAAACACAAAAAAGAAAAGTTAAAGTCATTTATAAGACTGTTGAAAAAGAAGTAGAAAAAACAGTATATAAACAATGTGTAATTCCACCTTCAGGTATAAATTTAGTTAGAAATACTATAGAAGAGTTAAACTTTGATAGAGGATTAGAAACTTTGGATTTTGATGTTTTAAATGAGAAAGCGAAAGATATGAACAAAGATAGAAAGATAAATATACTCAGACCTAAAGAATATTTGAAGAAGTTTAGAAAACAATGAATAAAGAAAAACAAAGAAATATACTAGTTAAGTTTTTTTGGGTGTTAATACTAATAGGATTTTTTTTAGGAATAACTGGTTGTGGTATGATGCCAGTTCAAAAAGCATACGCTCCTAATATGAAGACTGCTAAAGTGCCTCAAAACTTAGCTACTAGATGTGATGCTATAGATTCAATATCTCAAGAATCTAATATGGGAGATTTGATTCGATATACTACAGACTTGATGGTTCAATATAATGAATGTGCAATTAGACACGATAAACTTATAGAAACTATCAAGGAATAGGGAAATGTCAGATGATTTAAAAACAGACTTAGAACTGTTGAAAAGGGACGTAAGTCAAATTTCAAGTATATTCACAAAGTTAGACACTACAATTGATAAGTTAGGAGAGGTTTCTACAAACTTATCAAAGATAGTTGCCGTACACGAAGCTAAACTAGAAAAACAAGATAATACAGACAAACAGTTACAGTCTTTAATTGATGTACTTTTTCAGAAATTTGAAGATTATAGAAAAATTACAGAAGATAATAAAGATGAGTTGAGAAAAGAAATTAGACAGGCTCATACTTGTGGAATGGACGAAATGAAAGAGATGAAAAAAGCACTAGTTAGTAGAGTTTCAGAACTTGAAAAATGGAAGTGGATGGTAGTTGGCGGTGCTATATTATTTGGATATTTAATTAGTATGGCACAAAAATACATTTGACAGACATCTATAATATCTAGTAGAATATAGTATGATTCTATAGGAGTTTCCATGAGTGCGATTTTAGATAGACAGTATGTTCACGATATTGCTTTTAGATTAGATAAATTTAAAAGAAAATCAAACTGCTTATATAATTTTCGTTGCCCTATCTGTGGCGACAGTAAAAAACACAAGAATAAAGCTAGAGGATATTTGTTTGAGAGGAAAAATGCATTTTTCTATAAATGTCATAATTGTCAAGCAAGTATGTCTTTTGGCAATCTTATAAAATTTTTAGACCCTATTTTATATAGAAAATACTGCGTAGACAGATATAAATCTGGAGAAATAGGAGTGAAGCCTCATAAGAAATATAACTATACATTCAAGCCTGTTAGATTTGATTCTAAAGATACCTACAATAAAGTTTTATTTCCGATGTCTAAACTACCAGAAGACCATGAAGCTATTGTATATTTGAAACTTAGAAAAATTCCTCAAGATAAGATTGACTCTTTATTTTTTGTAGATGATGCCTCTAAACTTTCACAGTTATCTGACGATTACAAAGGTAAGATTCATACAAATGAGCCTAGAATAGTGTTTCCTTTTTATGATGAAAATGAAAATTTAGTGGGTGTTACTGCAAGAGCGATTAGAGGAGAGAAACTCTTACTAAGATATATAGTAGTGAGAATTAAAGATAATTCTCCTATGCTTTTCAATTTGAATAAGATTAACAAAGATGAAACAATCTATGTAACTGAAGGCTGTTTTGATAGTATGTTTTTAGATAACTCTATTGCTGTTGGAAATGCAAATTTGAAAAGTGCGATAAATCATTTACCAAAAGAAAAGTTAGTTCTTATTTACGATAATGAGCGTAGAAATGCTAATATACGAGGTCAAATGAGATGGTCACTTTTAGGAAATATAAAAATATGCATTTGGCCTAAATCTATTGTAGAAAAAGATATAAATGAAATGATTATGCAGAATAGAACAAAAAAAGAAATTATTGATATAATAAATAAAAACACGTTTTCTTCTCCTAGAGGTTTGCTAGAATTTCAAAGATGGGAGAGTAATTGTTGAAAGTTAAATTAGTTTCATATACACAACCACATGAGGAATATAATGATAGATACAATTTCGACAAATCCAAACTTCTTTCAGAACTTATTGCGTTTTGTGCCAGGGTCAGCAATCCCACCAATCAAACGAATACCGAAACATCTGAAAGACTCATCAAATACCTCATCAAACACAAACACTGGTCGCCGCTTGAAATGGTCTCAGCGTGCCTTGAAATCGAAACAACAAGAGACATTGCCAGACAATTACTCAGACACAGAAGTTTTAGCTTTCAGGAATTTAGCCAAAGATATGCCAACCCAACTGAGGAACTCGATTTTGTACTTAGAGAGGCCAGACTTCAGGACGCCAAGAATAGACAAAACAGTTTAACTATAAACGATATAAATTTACAAATGAAGTGGAAGTTAAAACAAGAAGTAGTTTTAAATCATGCGAGAGATGCCTACAAGTGGGCAATAGATAATAACATAGCAAAGGAACAAGCAAGAGCAGTATTGCCTGAAGGCCTGACAATATCAAGGTTATACGTTAATGGAACAATTAGGTCATGGGTGCATTATTTAGATGTTAGATGTGGAAATGGAACACAAAAAGAACATATGGAATTAGCAAAAGCGTGTGCTGAAGTGATTGCTAATGTCTTCCCACTAGTTAAAGAATAAGGGTTTTAAATGGAAATTAAGATTGATTGTAGTAGAGATAAATTATTTGATGAACTAGGAATGAAAAGATTAGCAGAATCTTATATGCGAGATGATGAAATATCACCACAAGAGAGGTTTGCTTATGTTTCAAAAAGTTTTGGAAGTGATAGCGATCATGCACAGCGTTTGTATGATTACAGCAGTAGGCATTGGTTATCTTATTCTACACCTATTTTATCTTTTGGGCGTAGTAAGCGTGGCTTGCCTATTTCTTGTTTTCTCCCTTATCTACATGATAGTGCAGAGGGACTCATAGAATGTTTAGCTGAAGTAAATTGGTTATCAATGTTAGGAGGTGGAGTAGGTATAGGTGTAGGTATTCGTTCAGCAGATGAAAAGTCTACAGGAGTTATGCCTCATTTAAGAACTTATGATGCGGCCTGTTTAGCGTATAGACAAGGAAGAACAAGAAGAGGTTCATACGCAACATATCTAGATATATCTCACCCAGACATTATGTTATTTTTAGAAATGCGTAAACCTACTGGCGACCCTAACATGAGAACTCAAAATTTACATCATGGAATAAACATACCAGATTCATTTATGCAAATTATTGAAAAGTGTATGTTAGATGAAAATGCAAATGATGATTGGGAATTGAAAGACCCTAATACAAGTACAGTAAAAGAGATTGTATCGGCTAAAGAATTATGGCAAAGAATTCTAGAGATTCGTATGCAAACTGGAGAACCATATCTTCATTTCATAGATACGAGCAATAGAATGATGCCTGAGTTTCAAAAGAAAAAAGGTCTTAGCATAAAGCAGTCAAATCTTTGTTCAGAAATTATTTTACCTACAGATAAAAATAGAACAGCCGTGTGTTGTTTATCATCTTTGAATTTAGAATACTATGATGAATGGAAAGATAATCCATTGTTTTTAAGAGATGTGGCAGAAATGTTAGATAATGTTTTACAATATTTTATAGACAATGCCCCTGATAGTGTATCAAGGGCAAAATATAGTGCTATACAAGAAAGGTCAATTGGAATAGGTAGTCTTGGTTATCATGCTTATCTACAAAAAAATATGCTATCGTGGGAATCTACACAAGCAAGGTCTATAAACGTAGAAATATTCAGGCACATAAGGAGAAGTTTAGATGAAGCAAATCTTGAACTTGGCAAACTTAGAGGAGAGGCTCCTGATGCTGTTGGTACTGGTCGAAGGTTTTCTCATCTTATGGCTATTGCACCCAATGCCAGTAGCAGTATTATCATGGGCAATACATCTCCTAGTATAGAACCTTATAGAGCGAATGCGTACAGACAAGATACTTTGTCTGGCGCCCATTTGAATAAAAATAAATTTTTAGATAAACTTGTAAAAGAGGCGACAAATGATGAAAAAGAATATAATGAATTATGGAGTTCGATTATCGCAAATGATGGTTCAATTCAACACATTCAATCCTTCAATGATTCAATTAAAGAAGTTTTCAAAACTTCAATGGAAATCGACCAAAGGTGGATTGTACAACATGCCGCTGATAGGCAGAAATACATAGACCAAGCACAAAGTCTCAATTTATTCTTTAGACCAACTTCTGACGTAGCATATATTCATGCTATACATTTTCAAGCATGGAAAGAAGGTCTTAAAACACTATATTACTGTAGGTCAGAAAAAATAGGTAAAGCTGATAAAGTAGCAAAAAGATTAGAGAGAGAAGTTATTAAAGAATTAGATATGAAAGCCATTGTTGAGGGAGATTCAAAGTTTAGAAATATTGTATATGGAACACCTACATGTGGATTTTGTAAAAGAGCAAAGGAAGAACTTACTCGTAGAGGGATAATTTTTGATTATGTAGATTTAAATAAAATTAACAAAACTGCCGCCGAAGTTACAGGTCGTGCAGTAAAATCTGTACCTCAAATATATCTAAATGGAGAGTATATAGGCGGGTATACAGAAATGATGGATTATCTAAATAACGAGTCCAGTTCAGATGATACAGAATGTTTAGCCTGTGAAGGCTAAGAATGATAAAAGAAATACATAAGATAAATGCATCTAATTTTGTTTATGATAAACACTACTCTCCTGTTATGCCCACAGCTACAAAGCATTTCTGTGGATATTTTGTTGATGGAAAGTTAGTAGGAATAATCACTTTTGGTTGGGGAACTAGACCCAAACATACGATACAAAAATTATTTCCTCAGTTAGATACAAAAGATTATTTTGAAATAGGCAAAATGTGTATGGACGATAGTATGCCTAGAAATTCTGAAACTCAAATGTTATCATGTGCATTAAAGTGGTTGAAGCAAAATAAGCCTGATGTAAAATTTTTATTTACATGGGCAGATGGATTAGTAGGAAAAGTTGGATATGTGTATCAGGCATTCAATATGTTTTATGGCGGCTATATTTGGACTGATACATACGTTACAAAATCTGGAGAAAAAATTCACCCAAGAACTATACAAGAAAAAAAAGATGGGTTAATTTGTGGAAGTAGACCCGATTTTGATAAAAGAATTGAGTTAGGTTTATCAAGAGTTAAAGGTAAACAATTTAGATATATTATACCCACTCAGAAAAGATGGAAAAAACTTTTGAAAACAAGCACAGAAACTTGGACAAATTCTTATCCAAAAGATAAAGATTTGGTGTGGAAAATTTTAAAACCTGGACAGGAAAAATATAAAACTACAGAAATTATGCCGTTCTCATTAAATTATGATGAAGTAAAACATAACGCAAAAAATATTCGTAATTACAAATCTGAAAATTCTTTAGAACAATTTTTTTAGGAGCAAAAATGAAATTAAAACTTCAAGACGAGAGAAATCACTTTAAACCTTTTAACTATCCTTGGGCATATGATTATTGGCTAAAGCATGAACAGGCTCATTGGTTGCACACAGAAGTTCCAATGTTAGAAGATGTAAAAGATTGGAAAAACAAACTATCAATACCTGAGAAGCATTTTTTAACAAACATTTTTAGATTTTTTACTCAAGGTGATGTTGATGTTGCAGGCGGTTACATAAACAACTATCTTCCACATTTTCCTCAACCTGAAGTTCGTATGATGTTAGCTGGATTTGCCGCAAGAGAGGCATTACATATTGCCGCATATTCGCATCTAATTGAAACTCTAGGTATGCCTGAGAAAACTTACAATGAATTTCTAGAGTATGAAGAGATGAGTGAAAAACACGATTATCTAGTAGAAATATCTTCAAAGAATAGCACATTAGAATCTACTGCAACTCACATAGCGGCGTTTAGTGCGTTTACTGAAGGTATGCAATTATTTTCGTCTTTCATAATGCTATTGAATTTTCCTAGACATGGAATGATGAAAGGTATGGGTCAAATTGTAACATGGTCAATTGTTGACGAAACAATGCATTCAGAAGCCATGATAAAATTATTTAGGACCTTTGTTGAAGAGAATCGTTCTATATGGAATGATACGTTAAAAGGTAAAATTTATACAATAGCAACAAAAATGACAGAACTTGAAGATAAATTTATTGATTTAGCGTTTAGTATGGGTGAAATGAAAGATTTAAACGCACAAGATGTAAAACAATATATAAGATATATTTGTGATAGAAGATTGATTTCTATGGGTATGAAAGGTATTCATAAAGTTAAAAAGAATCCTTTACCTTGGGTTGAAGAAATGATCAATGCTCCTATACACACAAACTTTTTTGAAAATAGAGCAACAGATTATGCTAAAGGTTCTGTTTCAGGTACATGGGATAATGTATGGGGAAAGGCCGCATAGATAAGAAAAGGATTTTATGTCATCAAATAGAACAAAAGTAGAATGTGCCTCATGTGAACATATATACATAGTAGAGAGATGCGATGATAGTGATGAGTTGATTGTTACTTGTTGTTTCTGCGGTGCTGAACTAGACAATAGAGAGTTTGAAGATGAAATGGAGGAAGAATGAAAGGCCAATTAGTAAGGACGTTAAAAAGTCATTTTTTAGCAAAGATTGAAAATCATAGAACTAATATTCAAATCATGTTAGATAATCCACAGTCAATACCTGAACATAGTGATTGGATAGAAACTGTTGAAAAAGAAGTAGAAAAACTTGCACATTATAATGATTTACACTCATCTTTTTGTTTTTACTTTGGACAAGATGAAAGAGTTAAAACACAACTAAATGAAAATACTGATTATACAGTTGAACACGTTTATACGAATACATGATTATAGCAGGCATTGATTATTCAATGACTACACCTGCGATATGTTTATATGATGATGAGAATGAGTTTAGTTTTGAAAACTGTGTATTCCATTATTTAACACAAAGTAAAAAGTATGAAGTTTCATTTAAAAATGTTTATGGACATTATTTTGAATACAATTGTAATGAAGAAAGATATGATATAATCTCAAGTTTTTTTATTGATAGAATACTAGAAAGAAATATGACAAGTCAAAAAGAAGTAAAGGTTTTTCTAGAAGATTATTCTTTAGGTTCAAAAGGTAGAGTTTTTAATATTGCTGAAAATACAGGAATATTAAAATATAGATTGTATCTTGTTGATGTTAAATTTGAATGTGTTGCTCCTACTGTTATAAAAAAATATGCTACAGGAAAAGGAAATGCCGATAAACAAAAAATGCAAGATATTTTTGAACTACATAATAATATAAGACTCAAAGAAGAATTGAATATGACTGAAAAACAATGGAACCCATCATCAGATATTATAGACTCTTATTGGATATGCAAATATGGTTATGAAAACGTGTAGCGAAACTGAGGAAGATGTTCTTGAAGATAAAAAACATAAAAATGCTTATAAGCATAAAAGTTTAGGCAATTTTCATACTTTTTATTTGTCGGGTGAAATAGGAGAATCTTCTGAATATATTGATTGGTTTGATATTATAAGAAACTCAAGTGAAACTGATGTAATCAGATTTCATATTAATAGTTATGGTGGAGATTTATTTACTGCTATACAGTTTATGAGATGTATGGCAGAATGTAAAAGTAAAATTATTGCATCTGTAGAAGGTGTGTGTATGTCTGCCGCCACTATAATATTTTTATCGTCAGATATATTTGAAATATCAGAGCATTCAATGTTTATGTTTCATAATTATTCAGGCTTGATTTTAGGTAAAGGTGGAGAAATGTATGATAATATTCTTCATGAGAGAAAGTGGTCAGAAAAATTATTCGCATCAATATATAAAGATTTTTTAACAAAAGATGAAATTGATTCTATACTTGAAAATAAAGATATCTGGATGGACTCTTCCGAAGTATTGAAAAGACTTAGTAAAAAAGGAAAGATAGATAATGCTACTAAAACTACTAAAAAGTGAAAACAAATACCTTTTTGTAACTTCATCAGCAGTTCATACTAGATTCGGAGTATATGATTCAACTGAAAGAATACAACAATCAATGGAAACATATGAGTCAATACGAAAATATTGTCCTGACTCTGATATAGCTATTTTAGATTCTGGGCAAGAAACAATAAATGAAGAGACATTAAAAAGATTTGAAAAATATTCTGATTGCGTAATGGATTACACACAAGATTCTCAAGTAAAAGAAATACAAAAAATAGAAAATTGGGATATTGTAAAAAACTGTATAGAAGTTTTAGTTTTTACTGACTACTTTAAAAAATTATTATCAGAGCCTCAACATAAAAAGTATACTAGAATATTTAAATTAAGTTCACGGTATAAATTAACTGAAGAATTTGATATAAATCTTCATGAAGAAGCAAAAGATAAAATAGTAATAAAAGGTCCTTTCACATCACAATTCCCACCAGAACTTACGAATGGAGTTAGACTTCAGTATATGTCTAGGCTATGGAGTTTTGATGCAAATCTACTTTCCTATGTTTCAGATACATACGAAAGAATATATGCAAATATGATTGAGCGTATAAATAATCGTGGATACATTGATATAGAACATTCCCTATATCAATTTTTAGATGCTCAAAAAATTAAGTTTGCAAAAAGAATGGGTGTTCAAGGAATGATAGCACCTATTGGAAAGGAAGTGGTAGAATGATAGACAGAAATGAAATTATCAATAGTATGAGTACTATAGAACTTTTAGCGTTCTATATAGACTTGAATATGGCTTTAGCTGAAAAGATAGATGAAGATGTGCATTTTACAGATTTGTCTAATGTCAGAGAATATTTAGATGGATTTAAATAGTAGAAAGGAAATATATGAAAGTATTGTGTGTTTTGTATGATGACCCAAGTAATGGTATGCCTAGTGAATATGCATTACAAGATTTACCTGTAATAGAAAAATATCCTGACGGTCAAACACTACCGTCACCTAAAGCAGTTGATTTCAAACCTGGAGAGTTACTAGGTTGTGTATCAGGTGAGTTAGGGCTTAGAAAATTTTTAGAAGAAAATGGTCATGAGTTAGTAGTTACTTCAGATAAAGATGGAGAAGGTTGTACAGCAGATAAAGAGTTAGTTGATGCTGACGTTGTTATATCTCAACCATTTTGGCCATATTATCTTACTAGACAAAAGATTGACTCTGCACCTAATTTGAAAATGGCGATTACCGCAGGTATAGGTTCAGACCATGTCGATTTACAAGCCGCAATGCATTATGGTGTAGACGTAATGGAAGTTACTTATTGTAATTCAAGGTCGGTCGCAGAACATATTGTGATGATGATATTATCTTTAGTAAGAGACTATCACACACAACATCAAATTGTAAAAGAAGGCGGTTGGAATATTGCTGATGCTGTATCTAAATCTTACGATTTAGAAGGTATGAAAGTTGGAACAGTTGCCGCAGGTAGAATAGGTTTAGATGCACTTAGAAAATTAAAACCGTTTGATGTAGAGTTGCATTATTTCGATAAACATAAATTGTCAGATGAAGTTGAAGCTGAATTAAATCTTGTTCATCACGAATCAGTAGAATCTTTAGTCTCAGTATGTGATGTTGTTACAATCAATTGTCCTCTTCACCCAGAAACAGAAAATTTATTTGATGAAGCAATGATTTCAAAAATGAAAAAAGGTGCTTACATCGTAAATACTGCAAGAGGTAAAATATGTGATAGAGAAGCAATCGCTAAAGCACTTGAATCTGGTCAGCTAAGTGGTTATGCTGGAGATGTTTGGTTTCCACAACCAGCACCAAACGACCATGTTTGGAGAACTATGCCTAATCATGGAATGACTCCTCACACTTCAGGTACTTCATTATCAGCACAGGCACGATATGCCGCAGGTGTTAGAGAAATACTTGAGAAATTATTTGATGGCGAAGAGCAACGAAGCGAATATACTATCGTTAAAAGTGGAGCATTAGATGGCACAGGAAAACATTCTTACACAGAAGGTAGTGCAACTTCTGGGTCAGAAGAAGCTGTTAACTACAAAAAATAAGAGAGGTATTGATGAATTTCTTAACAGAAGAAGTAGTTCATGAACTTTTACCTAAGGTAAAAGATAAAGATGACTGGTATAATCAGCTAAATGAAATATTACCAGGTTGGGAAATTAACACCAAAGAAAGAGTGGCCGCCTTCATAGCACAATGCGGCCACGAATCTATGGGGTTTACAAGACTCAATGAAAATCTAAACTATTCAGCTAAGGCACTCAATGCAGTATTTCCAAAGTATTTTAAAAATGCAGGAAGAGATGCAGAAGAGTATCATAGACAGCCTGAAAAAATTGCAAATGTAATATATGCAAATAGAATGGGAAATGGAGATACAGAATCAGGCGAAGGTTGGAAGTATAGAGGAAGAGGAATAATTCAGATTACTGGAAAAAATAATTATACGAATTGTTCTGAGCATCTTTTTAGTGATAATACATTAGTCGAAAATCCAGAGTTATTATGTGAAGTATATTATGCGATACACTCTGCTTGTTGGTATTGGAAGACAACAAATTTAAATAAGTACGCTGACGAGGAAGATTTAAAGACTATGACTAGAAAGATAAATGGTGGATATATAGGACTAGAAGATAGAATAAAACACTATAACCACGCAATAGAAGTTATAAAGGATTAGTAAATGATTAAGAAAGCAATCGCAAATTTTTTAAGAAAAACTTTAGTGCTGTTTGAAGATAATACAGGAAAACCTGTACAGAAGAAAAAAGCACCTGTAATGAATAAAAGAAGACAAACTAGAAAGAGAAAACCTAAAGCAACCTCAAAGCCTTGAGAGCCTTTATCTGTTTAATGATTTCATCACGATTTGTTACATTAACTGGAATACATTCGATTGAACTATGTTCAATGCTAGGTGGCATATAAGTAGAAGCAATATATTCACATTGGGCTTTTGTCTGCATGGTGCCCATAACATAGTATGGCTCTGATGCCAACATTACCACACACGCCCAAAATATTTGATTCACGATTCACACCTGTGATTTATAAACTCTTGTTTTGAGTTTACAACCTTTTTGGTCCCAAGATTTTTCATACCACTCAAATGTACTATGTGTGTCTTCACACTTATATAAACACATTAAGTTAGGTGGTAAATTTTCATTTATCCATTGAAGTCTGCATTCATATATGTCTTTGTTTGGGGCAACATAAAATTCACTTGATGGAATTCTAGCATGTAATCCTGTAGTTGTTGTAAAACCGACTATCAGTATTGCAAATAATACTGATATTGATATTACAAATCTAATTATTGCGTTCATTGAATTTTTCAATAACTGTTAAGGCTCTTGAGCCTGCATAGGAAAAAATTGAGCATAGTGCTAAAACTAATACTCCTATTATAATTAACTCCATAGATAAAATCTCCTTTTAAATTATTTTTTTATCACTAAAATTATCATCTCCGTAAATACTTATTTTTGTGTTACGTTTACGCTGTCTTTTATTATATATGTTTTGATACCATGATGCTAAAAATCTTGAAGAAGTTGTCAATAATATTGTTCCCCAAGTATCGTATACTTTAAATATTTGTTGCTGTTTACCTGGTATCATGGCCTTTTTACTATAGGTTTACTACTTGTTGATGAATTTCTTTTTGATTCAGACCAAGCAGAAATTCCCATAAATGCACCGGCAATACCAGCGGCCGCTATGAAATATGTAGGCGCCAAATCTGCAAGTAATTTAGCAGACTGATTTAATCCTACAAACTCACAAAATATAATACACGCTGGATAACTTATCATTCCAACTAAAGCATACCAAGCCATCATTCTTTGATGTTTTTGTTTTCTATTCAATCTTTCAATTTCCTCAATTGCTTCCATATTTGACAATTCTTCATCAGTAATAATTCCGTCACCATCTTTGTCGTATTTATTAAAATTTGATTTACTTTCAAATCTTTTCTGTGTCATTTACTTATCCTTTCATTCCAGGTGCATCTAAAATTAATGTTATTGCAAAATTCATAAACCATATTGTTAGTGATAATGATAAAATTGCTATCAATGAAATTTTTATTGTTTGAATAAATTTCTTTTTTCTTCTTAATTGGTCATATACTAATTTCTCACGGTCAGCTTTTATTTTTCGCCGCATACCAATAAATTCCCGATAGCCCTCAAGGCCAAGATGGTGTAACGCACCCCATGTAAACATATGCCTAATTTCATCTTCCATTTCTTTAATTTTTCTTTTAGCTACAAAACTATCAAATGCCTCAGCAGTTGCACTTTTACTAAAAGTTATTTTTTGAAATAATCCAGGTTTCTTAGTTTCTCCATTTTGATTGATATGTTCATAAACATCACTTACATGACCTGCCCACTTAGACAACTCTGTGTATATTTCAGAGACTTCTTTTCCCACTTGTACGGCTTTTTTTACGCCATTAAACGTGGCAGAAGCTAAAGCCAAAGCTGTAACTGGATCAATCACTACTTGCCCCCTTTATGTAATTGCGAAGCATAGTGTAATATCACTTTTTTGATAAATTCACGAACTCACTACTATTTATTTTATTTGTATTGCTAAAACCACTTTAATTAAGTACTATATAAAATATGAAGAAGTTAAATAAAGTTGAGATATTAGAATGGAGTTCTACAGGAATATTGTTACTAGGAGTCTATCTTACTTCTATAAATATATACCCATTGAATGTATATGTTTCTTTAGTGGGTAATGTAGGCTGGTTGATTGTGGGAGTGATATGGAAAAAATGGTCACTATTTACAGTTCAAGCAGTAATATGTGGAATATACGTTTTCGGATATTTGAGTAAATTTTTTACATGAGGATAAATACTATGAAAAAGACTGAATTGTTTTTAGTTGCTTTTGGTATCATAAGTGCAATAACTGTTGTATATTTACTACTGTCAATATTGACTATTATGGCTTTTAATGTTATTTTTGTAGAACAGATGATGATTTTTCCCATAAAATTAAATGCAAGTTCTATATTTTCAATTGCATGGTTTTTGTTCTTAATTGGACAAGTGACAGGAAAAAACAATAACTTTTTTGTCAATCAAATTGAAAGACAAAATTTAACTAAAAGGAAACATATAAAATGAAAAAGTTTTTACTAATATCTGCTCTTTACTTTACTGCCTTAATTTTTATGCCAGTTACATCGTTTGCTAGTAATTCTATAATAGATTATTATTATGTGCCAGTTATTTCTGTAGAGCCTGTTGTTAAAACAATAAAATCTTATCACAGAGAGCCTTATAAAACATGTTCTTACAGAGAAGTAAATGTTCGTCAAAAAGACCCAATGTTGATATTGCTAGGCACTACCGTAGGAGCGACTATTGGAAACATCATTTCAAAAGATAAAGCATTAGGAACAGGAATAGGAGCAATAACAGGTGCAGTTATGGTTGAAAATTCAAGGAAACAATCTACTGTCAAACGAATTGATGTTTGTGAAGATGCTGTTATAAAAACTCATGAAGATAGAGTGATAGGATATGATGTTACTTTTGAAGTAGATGGTAGAATGTTTACAACTAGAATGAAAAAAGACCCAGGTCGTCAATTAAAAATAAAAGAAGTAAAAAGAATAATGCCTATAGAGTCGTTTAGATAAATGTATTACGTTTATGGTGCAAAAGATAGCAGGGCTACAAATAGAGCAGAGTTTATCTTATACACAACAAAAACACCATACCGCTTGTTTTTATTGAATAAAGACTATACAATAAAACAGTTAGGTAGTTTGATTCCGAATGTAAAGACTGTTCCTCAAGTATTTAAACAATCTATACATATTGGAGGTTTGAAAGAGTTGTACGATGAATTGTATTCTGATTATAAAGGAGAATTATTATGAAATTAGCGAAAATCCGAATTGATGGTATGGACCAACATTATTACGGCAAAGAGCCAGAGTGGGTTGATGCCGAATCTTTATCAGATGAAGAATTGTCTGAGAAAATTTCTCAAGCATTATCTTGGTATGGCAAAATTGCAAAACATAGATACAATAAAAAGTTTCTGTTAGAGTTTTGTAAAATAAAAAAATACTCAGATAAAGATATTGAACTTTTTAATAGACTGTCACATACAGATATATCAACATCGGTTTCTTGGTTAGCTAGAATGCAATTAAAAGGATATTCTTTAAATCAAGAACAATCTAAAAAGTTTAATTTTGAGTTAGAGGAGTTGAAAAAAAAGGCAAAAAGTTTTGACCCTGCAAAAACTACTTCTAAAAATGTAATTTCTATTCAAGATAGAATTCAACAAAAAGCAGACAGAGAAATAGCTGAGATTGAGTATCTCTTAGACCAGTATGTTTTAGTTAATAGAATATTCAAATATAATTGGGAAGGTTATTTGAGAAGTAGAGAAATTTCATCAGTCATTGCTGAAAAAATTGTAGAGTTTTTTATTCAAGAGTCTAAAGAATTGCAAGGACTAATTGATGTTTGGGCAACTGACGAGTATGTTCGTGAAGAGTATGCACATTTCACTAAAGCAGAAATTAAAAAATGGAAAGTTTTTATAGATGAACTAATCTCTGAAGCCCATAAAATTTCACAAACTAAATCCATGCGTAAAAAAAGGCGAGTAAAAGAAAAGCCTGCTGAACAGCTAGTGAAGAAATTAAAGTACGCATCTGAAAGTGATTCTTATAAGAGCGTTTCTGCAAAAAAGATAATAGGAGCGATACAACTATGGGTCTATAATATTAAGACTAAAAAGTTAGGAGTTTATCACGCTGAAGATGCCAGAGGATTATCAGTTAAGGGAAGTACAATACAAAACTTTGATAAGACTACATCAGTTTCTAAAACACTCAGAAAACCTGATGATACAATTCAACTCTTATTAAATGCTGGTAAAGTTAAGTTGAGAACAATCTTAGATGACTTAACAACTAAACAAAATTCCTTGACTGGTAGAATAAATACAGACACAATTTTATTGAGAATACTATGATACTAGTCGATTTAAATCAAGTAATGATATCGAATCTGATGACCCAAATAAATGGGTCGTCAGAAGAGATAAGCGAAAACTTAATTCGTCATATGATTTTGAATTCTTTACGAATGTACAATAGTAAATTTAAAGATGAGTATAACGAAATGGTTATTACTTCTGATGATAAATCATATTGGCGTAGAGATATTTTTCCTTTCTACAAAGCAAATAGAAAAAAAGATAGAGACTCTTCTCCATATGATTGGAGTTTAATATTTGATACGTTGAATAAAGTTAGAGATGAAATAAAAGACAACTTTCCTTACAAAGTTATTAGAGTTGATAGAACTGAAGCTGACGATGTAATAGGAACTATAGTGCATAAGTTTGGCGTTTATATGAACTGTGATACTACTGAAAAAATATTGATTCTATCAAGCGATAAAGATTTTCTACAGCTACAAAAATTTTCAAATGTAGACCAATACAATCCTACAGCTAAAAAATTTATTCGCACGAATAATCCTTTACAATTTTTAAAAGAACATATTATAAAAGGTGACAGAGGTGATGGAATTCCTAACATATTGTCTGGTGATGATTTCATAGTAAAATCAATTAGACAAAGACCTGTAACATCAAAGAAACTAAATATTTGGGTCGATAAAGAACCTGAAGATTTAGGTGATGAAGTAATGACAAAAAACTTTAAAAGAAATGAGTCTTTAATTGATTTAAGTAAAATACCTAATGAATATAAAGATAAGATTATTACAGAGTTTACTTCTACACCTAAAAAAGGTAAGGAAAAATTATTAAACTATTTCGTAAAGCATAGAATGAAAATGCTAATCGAACACATACAGGAGTTTTAAACATGGCAATAGACGTAAGTCAAATGACAGTCTTAGGAATATTTAATCATATATCAGAATTATCTCCTAAAAAAAGAGTAGGTGCAATTAAAGCCATAGCAAATTTGCTCCCATATTTTAAAGATATTTTAAAATATAATTTTACAGATATTAAATTGGATTTGCCCGAGGGTAAACCTCCATACACTCAGCACGAGGAATTAAGAGATACAGACTCAAATAGAATTCCTGCCGAATGGAGAAAAATGCAATACTTTCTTCCAGGTAATAATTTACCTATTATAAAGAAAGAAAAACTTTTCATTGATATCTTAGAATCCTTATCACCTGAGGAAGCTGAACTGATTGTAAAGATGAAAGATAAGAAATTAAAAGTCAAAAATATAAATAAAAAAATAGTTCAAGAGGCTTTACCAGAATTATTTGCTTAATGTTGTAGCAATACAACAAAGACACTTGAAGTTTTTTGAAAAAAAGACGATAATAATACTATGATTACAATATTTAAAACATTCTTAAAAATAATCTTTTGGTTATATGTCTATACATTTTGTTTTTGGATAGCATTAGCCTTTATGATATAGGAGAGCGAAGTGTCTAAAATTATTTTATTCAGTAAACGTGTCTTACGAATTCTTATGGGTATAACATTAGTAGCAATTATTGCCGCTGGTTATTTCATGGCTTTTGCTAAAAAAGTAGAACTTGATGAAGTTAAAACTGAAAAGCAAGATACTCATTACATGTTACAAAAAAATGAATTCGTATGTACTAAAGTTGAACAGAAAAGCGAAAACTTAGATGATGTTGATTGTGTTCAATACACTCACACTAAGCATCATCAAGAGGCAATCGAATTAAATAAGGCAATAGTTAAGTAATATGAGTTATATAAAAGAAACTTTTGAAGTAACAACATTAGAAAATGCTAAACATGTAGCACTTACTAATGACCCTAATAATCCTAATAAGTTTGAAGAAGAAACAAATCACGTTGTACGTTCATTGTCAAATGAGATTTGTAGTTACAACGGCCGCACATGGTTAGATTATGGTTGTGGAATGGGAAGAATTTCTTTAGGAATTATCAGACAATTTGCTGATTATGTTACAGGATATGATACTAGTCAGAGTATGTTATACTTTGCAAAGAAGTATATTCCTAGCGAACTTTTTATTCCTACAATAAAATTGCCTGCGGAAAAAAATACTTTTGACTGTATAGTTTCTGCATTTTGTTTACAGCATGTAGAAAATGTTGCTGAAGAAGTCGAAAATATATCACAACAAATTAAAGGAACAGGAACTTTTATTTTAATAAATGAAAAAAATAGATTTGTTCCTACTAAAGTAACTGATGAAAATTATATTGTATGGGAAGATGATGGAGTGAATGTTTTTGAAGAAGTTGAAAAGAAATTTGCATTATACAAAAGCGTTCCATATGTTAAGGGAAGTAATTTGAATATTAATTTTTATAATAGGAGAACTTGATTATGTATTTTAAAGCGAAGCCTAACATGCTGAACAATACTGGCATGAAAATTTTTAGACATGAAGATGAAGCCATAAAATATTTAGAGCAGTATACAGGTCATGAGTTGGCGTCTGAATGTATTAGAAAGACTAAGAAAGGTAAAATCACAAGAAGCTATCATAGTGATTGGTACGTCTTAGGTAAACTAACAAGAATGGAGGCGTGACTATGATGAAGTTAGAAACAATTTCAACTTATCTTGATTCTTCTATAAGACATGGAAGTCCTATAACAGAAGGTTTTGTTAGGGAGATAAAAGAAGTAATTGACCATCAAATTCAAATTGAAGATAATTCTAAAAAAGTTTTTGGGCAAATTGTAAATACTCTTGCTGAAGAAAAAGAAAAAGGATTGTGGAAGTAATGAAAGATTACATAATTTTTTTGGGAGGTCTTGTAGGAGGTATTTTAAGACATTCGATTTTAGTTATGCTTTGTTCCTATTTAACTGCTCTTTTTACAATTGCTGTCTTTGGAGAATTCGTCAAAGAAAATGTTAGTGCTTTAGACGAGTTTTTGACATTCTTAGTAATTTTTGCTACAGTATATGTATCTTTTCTATGGGGTAAAAAATGAATATATTTTATTTAGACCAAGATGTAAAAAAATGTGCTGAAATGACATGTGATAAACATGTAGTTAAAATGGTTATCGAATATGCTCAGTTGTTATCAACTGCCCATAGAATGCAAGATGGAGTTGAGTATACAGACCTTTCTAAAAACGGCAGGAAAATCAAAAGATGGAGACTTACAGATGAAAGAGAAAATATTCTTTATAAAGCAGGTCATATTAACCACCCTAGTGCGGTGTGGGTACGACTATCAACACAGCACTACACTTGGCTACATAATCTTCTTACTGCTTGTCTTACCGAGTATACCAATAGATATGGAAAAATACATTTAATTCGTTCAAGCGGTTTAGAAAAAGCGTTAAAGAATCCTCCTAATTCTTCTATTGATAAATTATTTTCTCCGCCTCCTCCTGCAATGCCTGAAGAGCATAAAGTTCAAAATAATGTGATACAATCTTACAAAAACTACTATATACATGAAAAGAACTATTTTGCGAAATGGAAGAATGGAAACGCACCTAAATGGTATACAGAAGGTGTTAAACAACTAAATACAGCCAATGCCTACATATAATTTTAAGAATATCGAAACAAACGAAATCATAGAAAAAGTAATGAAAATTAGTGAGAGGGATAATTTTCTCAAAAAAAATCCTTTATATGAACCCGTGATTATAACGGCGCCAAGTCTAGGTGACCCGATTAGATTAGGAATAAAAAAGCCTGATGCTGGATTCAAAGAAGTACTTCAAAAAGCAAAAGAGGCTCACCCTAAATCGACTATCAACACTTGGTAAACATCAACCTATTCGCAAAGGAGTGATATGACAACTCATTTTGATACCACTCTTGAGGATTATCCACAGCATGACCACAGATTTTCAAACGTAATAAAGATGACCAAACGTGAAAGAAGAAAAATACAAAAAGAAAATCAAACAAAAAATCAATTGAAAAATCTTTCGCCTAAACGCACAAATCCTATTACATTAAATCAACAGAGGGCATTTGATTATTTTGATAAAGATAAAAATATCTTACTTCATGGTTTAGCAGGAACAGGTAAAACATTTATATCGTTATACCTAGCCCTTGATGAAATATTAAATAGCAATTCTATAAAAGAAAAAGTAACTATTGTGAGAAGCGTAGTTCCCACAAGAGATATGGGATTTTTACCAGGAGATAATATAGAGAAGGCTAGAGTTTACGAGCAACCTTATGTTTCTATAATTAATGAATTATTTTATCCTAAAAAAGATGTTTACGATTTTTTAAAAAAACAAGGGGTAATAGAATTTGTAACCACATCTTTCATTAGAGGATTAACTTTGCAAGATACTATTGTAGTAGTTGATGAATGCCAAAATATGTCATATCACGAATTAGATTCTGTTATTACAAGACTAGGAGAAAACTGTAAAGTTTTATTTTGCGGTGATTTTAGACAAAGCGATTTATATAGACAAAGTGAAAAAGAAGGACTTCTTTTATTCATGAAAGTTTTAAATTCCATGCAATCATTTAGTTGTGTTGAATTTAATAAAGAAGATATAGTGAGAAGTGAACTTGTAAAGGAATATATACTAAGTAAACTAGAACAAGGAATAATATAAATTATGCAAAATTTTTATCATGTAGGAGTTGACTTAGAATATGATGATTTAGAGTCAGAAATTGTAAATGATAAAAGATATTACGTCACTCCTATGGGTGAAAAATATCCATCAGTTACTACAGTTACAGGATTGCATAGTAAAAAAGCTATAATGGACTGGCGTAAAAGAGTTGGCGAAGAAAAAGCTAATAAAATTTCTACTCAAGCATCTGCAAGAGGAACTAGAGTGCATAACCTTTGTGAAAAATATCTAAACAATGAAATGTATTATAAACAAGGTTGTAATGTAAATGATTTAGGTATGTTTTACAAAATTAAATCTATACTAGATAACAAAATTACTAACATACATGCACTTGAAGTTCCTCTTTATTCTCATCATTTGAGAGTTGCAGGCAGAGTTGATTGTATTGCAGAGTATGATAATAAACTTTCAGTTATTGATTTTAAAACTTCAACAAAAGAAAAGAAAGAACATTGGATTCAAAATTATTTCATGCAATGTTCAGCCTATGCTGTAATGTATGAGGAGATTACAAAGATTCCAATTACGGAATTAGTTATAATAATTGCAGTACAAGAAGGCAATGCACAAGTTTTCACAAAAAAGAGAGATGATTATATAAAAGACTTTATATCTTATAGAAAGTTATTTGACGAGTTATATTTACAAAAAACATAATGGAGATAGTATGTCAGATGAAACTGGTAAATGTGTATTAAGACGATTTCATGACCACAGATTTGCGACTAGATATTTTGTAGGTGACGGTATAGATATTGGGTCAGGCGAAGATTCCCTAGACAAGTATAAAGAATTTTTTCCTATGATAAGTTCTATCAAATCATGGGATTTGCCTGATGGTGATGCACAATTTATGAAAACAGCAAAAGACGAGTCTTACGATTTTGTTCATTCAAGTCATTGTTTAGAGCATTTGCATGATGCTCATACAGGATTAAAAAATTGGATAAGAGTTACAAAAAAGAATGGACATTTAGTTATTGTAATTCCTGATGAAGATTTATATGAACAAGGAGTTTTTCCTAGCACATTTAATGGCGACCACAAATGCACATTCACAATCAATAAAAAAGAATCATGGAATAAAAACTCATCAATTAATGTTTTTGACTTGCTTTCTACACAAGAAAATATTAAAATATGTAAGATAGAGTTATTAGATGCAACATTCAGATATGGTCGTGAAAGATTTGATCAAACATATCATTCTTTCGGAGACTGTGCAATTGAGATAATTTTACAAAAGGTTTAATATGAAAATTGGTATTGCTAATTCTTATGACTATAGTTATTGTGAGTTAGGTAATCACACATGGACAGATAATAAAAGAGTATACGCACAAAGACATGGCTATGAGCCACTTTGTAAGATATATGCTAATGATGATGTTCCCCATGGATTTAAAAAACTATTTTATATCTTAGAAATATTTACTGCACATTCAGATATTGATTGGGTATGGTTTACTGGTTGTGATTCAATGATAACAAACATGACAATCAAACTTGAAGATATCATTAAAGAACATGCTGATGAAAACGCACACTTGATTATATCTAAAGATTATAGAGATATAAATGCTGATAGTTTTTTGATAAAAAATTCTGAAGCAGGCGTAAACTATATAAATTTTATTTGCGACCAACTAGACAAATACAAAAATGACAATTGGGCAGAACAACAAGCAATGATTGACCACGCTACTCAATATTCTCCTATCATGAGATATGTTCCTCAGAGAACATTTAATTCTTATAATTATAATTTATATCCTGATTGCCCTCCTCCTCACGTTGATAAATTAGGGCATGATGGAAATTGGAAGCACGGTGATTTTCTAATTCATTGGCCAGGAATAAATTTAGAAAGTAGAATTGCCCTTTATCATGAGTACAAAAAATTTATGGTGGAATAAATGAAAATTTATCTTTATATATTTTTAATGTCTATAGCACTTGTATTTTTAGTAGCCCTTTGGTAAAATGAAAAATTTTTCTCATTTTGGAACATTCGGTGATACAATTTATAGTCTTTGTGTAGTCAAACTTTTAGGTGGCGGTAACATGTACATAAAGTTGAACTACTTAAATTATTTTTGTAAAGAAGTTTTACGCTGGACTGATGCAGGTCCTGGAACAGGAAGATATACACAAAAAGATTATGACATGTTAGTACCTTTATTAAAAGCACAAGATTATCTCCATGATGTTGATGTTTATAAAGACCAGTCTATTGACGTTGATTTTGAAAATCATTATAGATTTCATTTAATGGGAGATAGATGGAGAGGTAATCAAACAGAATGTTATGCTCTTACTCAAAACTTAAATATACATGATGAAAAAATCAGCAATGCTTTGATTAGACTTCCATGGTTAAACAATATTGATCCTATCTATCAGCCTGAAAAAATTTGTATAAACAGAACCTCTAGGCATCATCATGGAGAAACAGGAGATTCTAAAAAAGTTTATGAAAAGTTTATATCTGATGATTGTTTTTTTGTAGGAACAGAACAAGAACATACAGATTTCTGTGATGAATTTAAATGTGATATAAGATATCAAAGAACAAATGATTTATTAGAATTAGCGAGATACATAAATGGGTGTGAGATGTTTTTAGGTAATCAAAGTTCTGCTCTAGCAATAGCTATAGGTCTTGGTAAAGATTTAAGATATGAGATAAGAAAAGATTATCAGTCAGAGTACATGACAAGTCCACATGGGCATGGTGATGTTTGGTTTCCAAGAGATAATATAGGATATTTTTAATGAATTCAAATTTATTAGATATAGTAAGAAAAAATATATTAAAGAAAAATCATGAATGGAAAGCTGGTGAAGATTTAGTTCACTACGCAGGACCATACTTTTTTGAAGATGAGTACGTGGCGGCAATTGAATCTTTGTTAGATGGTTGGCTTGTCATGGGTAAAGCGTGTATAAGATTTGAAAGCAAATTCCCAAAACAAATGGAAAGAAAACATGGAGTTTTAACAAACTCTGGGTCAAGTTCAAACTTACTAATGATGTCAGCGTTAACATCAAAACGATACACGAACTTTCCAAAAGGCACAAAAGTTCTTATGCCGATTGCAGGTTTTCCAACAACACTTAATCCTACAATTCAAGTAGGATTTGAGCCTGTGTTTTTAGATATTGAATTAGAAACTCTAAATTTAGATTTAACTAAAGCTGAAGATTTAATTAAAGAACATGATATTAAAGTTATTACATTCGCTCATGTATTAGGCAATCCTCCAAACATGAATGATGTAATGGCACTAGTAAAGAAATACGATTTAGTTTTATTAGAAGATTGTTGTGATGCCTTAGGGTCAACTTATGATGGTAAATCATTAGGAAGTTTTGGTTCTATGGCATCATGTTCTTTTTATCCTGCTCATCATATGACTATGGGTGAAGGTGGATTTGTAACGTGCGAATCTGAACAATTAGAAATTGTTGTTAGGTCATTTAGAGAATGGGGAAGAGGTTGTTATTGCGTAGGACCAAAAGCTAACGTGCTAAAAAATGGAACATGCAAAAAAAGATTTTCAGAATGGATTCCCACAATGACAGGAGAAGTATTCGATCATAAGTATGTTTACGATGAAATAGGTTATAATTTAAAACCTATAGATTTACAGGGTGCGATTGGTCTAGTGCAATTGGAAAGGCTCGATAAAATTCACGAACTCAGACGAAGAAATTATCGACTTCTTTTCTCGATGTATGAAAAGTATGAACAATTTTTCCATTTGCCTAGACCGAGAGCCTTGTCAAATCCATCGTGGTTTGCTTTTCCTATAACGATTCGTGAAGATGCTCCATTTACTAGAACTGATTTAGTAAATTACTTTGAAGACCATAAGATTCAAACAAGACCTTATTTTGCAGGTAATATAATGCTACAGCCTGCGTATTCGCATTTAATGAATCCTGAAGATGCTAAGAACAATTTTCCTGTAGCAACGTACACCATGACACATACATACTTTCATGGTACAAGTCCTGTAATTACACCAGAGCAAATAGAATATATAGGATATGTTTTACAAAAGTTTATGACTTGATTATTAATAGAAAGGCGGCGATATGAAAGGTAAAGAATACATAGCTAAATTTTTAAAAGCTATTGAAGTAGATAATGTTTTTTTAGTACAAGGTGGTGCATGTTCTTTTATGGTAGATGCAATTGCAAAAGAAAATATAAATTATACATGCTTTCAACATGAACAAGGGGCGGCTATGGCCGCTGATGCTGTTTGGAGAACCACTAATAGAAAAAAGATAGGAGCAACTTTTTGTACAAGTGGTCCAGGTGCATCTAATTTAGTAACAGGTATCGCTTGTGGATATTTTGATAGCATACCTAGTTTTCACATTTGCGGTCAAGTAAATGGAAAAGAAGTTGGTCAATATAATGGAGCAAAAGTAAGACAAGCAGGTTTTCAGCAAATGGATATAGTTAGTATGGTTAAACCGATTACTAATTATGCTGTAGCTGTCACGAATGGAGAAGAATTAAGACAAGAATTAAAAACATGTTATGAAAAAGCATTTGAGGGTAGAGGCGGTCCTGTTTTAATTGATATTCCTATGGACGTACAGACTGATGAAATGGAAAACAGCGAACTCCTGTTACCAGAAGTAAAAATGATAGTATCTTCATCAATTAAAATTGAAGAAATACGAAATAACATATCTGAATTTTTTAAAGACTCTGAAAGGCCTTTAGTAGTTTATGGAGCAGGCGTAGAACTATCAGGTGTTTCAGAACAACTTAATGAATGGCTAATTGATAATTGTGTGCCTTTTGTTTCAAGTTGGTCAGCACTTAATTCATTTGAACATTCACTACCTAATTATTATGGGCATTTTGGAGTTTATGGTAATCGAGGTGCAAATTATATTATTCAAAATGCGAGTAATATTTTGGTCTTAGGGTCAAGACTTGACAACAGGCAACGATCTGGAAATCCTAAACTATTTGCACCTCAATCTAAAGTTATGGTTATTGATATTGATGGAGAAGAATTAGTAAAGTATGACTCCGAATGGAAAAGAGAGATTTTAGATTTAGTTCATCTTCCTAAAGTATTAGAGAACTATAAATTGCCTGAATACTCTTCAGAGTGGGTAAGCTATTTAAAAGAGATGAAAGAAAAGTATTACAATGTTGATATCTCTACTGAACCTAAAAAATATAAAAGTTTAAATCCTTACGAAGTTGTGCAAAAAATGAATGAAATTATAGATGATGATGCTATGCTATTTGCTGATGCTGGTGCTAATCATGTATGGGTTTATCAAATGTTTAATAGAAGAAAAAATCAACTTCTTACAACATCATCAGGTCATTATGCTATGGGCTACAGTTTGCCTGCATCTATAGGAGCGAAGTTAAATAATCCTGATAGACAAGTAATTAGTTTTAATGGTGATGGCGGAATTCAAATGAATATCCAAGAATTACAAACAATGCTTGAGTATGATTTAGGAATTACTGTCGTTGTATTTAACAATCATGGTTTAGGTATGATAAGACAATTTCAGAATACTTACATGGGAGGCAGACATCACGCTACAGGAAATGGTCAAGGTCCAGGCAGACCTAATCTTTCAGGTATAGCTACTGCGTATTCTATGGATTATTTAAGAGTTACATCAATTGACCAAGTTAATGAAAATATGTTTAAGCGTGAAAATAAAAGATTGCTAATCGAATTTGTCATTGATGAAAGAGTTTTAATAGAGCCTAAGTTAGAAGGTGGCAGACCAATCAACGACCAGTTTCCTTACATTACAAATAAGGAATATGTTGAAAATAATAAGTTTGTAGATTTTGCTAGAGGTTGATTATGAAAAAAATGTTATTAACAGGCTCTACAGGTTTTGTCGGAAAATTTTTAAAGAAGAAGATAAAATCTAAACTAGACAAAAAGTATGAATTGTTTTGTCCTAACAGAGATGAATTAAATTTGACATCAACAATGGCTGTAACTTACTATGCAATAGAAAAAGGCCCTTTTGATGTAATTATGCATTGTGCATCGGCAGGACGAGAAACTCCTAACATTATAGACAATAACATTTTTAAAGATAATCTATTGATGTTTTATAACTTAAAAAGAATAGCAACTCCAGAAAAAGGTTATTGCAAGTTTTTTAATTTTGGTAGTGGTGCAGAGTTTAGCGTAAGTAGTACTGTAGAAGAAGCTGATGACATCTGGCGTTGGCACCCGCTAGAAAGTTACGGTGCAAGTAAAAATGTAATTTCAAGAGCCGCCGCATACGGAACTTATGATTATGTATTAAGACTTTTTTCTACTCTAGATAAATCTGAATCTGAAAAAAGACTTCTTAAAAAATTTATAGCATCAGTAAAAGAAGAAAAAGTTTTTGAGATACCTGCTGATAGATATTGCGATTTTTTTAGTTTAAGAGACTTATGGAAAGTAATAAAAGTTTATTTGAAATATCAAATTGTTTGTCAACATCAAACTAATTGTGTATATGAAGATAAATTTAAAGTGTCTGATGTTATAAAAATGTTTTGTGAAATTCACAATATTCCTCATACATCATACAAAGTAACTGGCTGTCACTTAAATCATTATACAGGAAAATATAACTTACATAAAATGGGAGTTAGATGTGAAGGTTTAGAACCATCTTTAAAGGAATATAAGATTTGAAAAAAGTAGTTTATGTTACAGGTTGTTTAGGTTTTATTGGGCATCACCTTACTAGAATTTTATTAAGCAATGGATTTTATGTAATAGGTGTAGATAAAATGACCTACGCATCTAATGATGATTTTTTAGTTAATCTACAAAGATTAGGAGCAGAGCGATTTAAATTTATTAAAAGCGATATTAATGATTTAGATAAACTTTATGATTGCGACTATGTTATAAACACAGCCGCCGAAACTCATGTAGATAATAGTATTGTTTCTTCAGAAGTATTTTTAAAATCTAATGTAAATGGTGTTCATCACTTATTAGAATTGATTAAACAAAAGAATTTATTTAAAATTCCTACACTTCTACATTTTTCAACTGACGAGGTGTATGGTGATATTGAAAAAGGAAATCACTTTGAGACTGATTTGCTAAAGCCTAGTAATCCTTACTCAGCATCAAAAGCCGCCGCAGATATGCTGATACTTGCTTGGGCTAGAACTTTTAATATTCCATACATCATCGTCAGACCTACAAATAATTATGGTACAGGTCAGTATGCAGAAAAACTTATTCCTAAAACATGTAAACACCTTTCACTTGATAAAAAGGTAGATGTTCATGATAAAGGATTGCCTAAAAGAACTTGGTTACATGTTGAAGATACTTGTAGTGCAATTCTACAAATTATTACGTCTAGAGCAAAAAATCAAATTTATAATATAAACGGAAATCATGAATGTGCAAACTTAGAAGTTATTCGCAAAATTATAACTTGGACTACTGGAGATACAAACATAGAAAAATACCTAGAACATTTTACAAGGTTAGGAGGTGATGTAAGATATTCTTTAGATGATTCAAAGTTGAGAAATCTAGGTTGGAAACCTACAGCAGATTTTGATATTGAATTAAAAAAAATTATAGACTATCATAAGGACAATTTTATATGGTAAAAACAATTAGAAAAAACCATAGACTATCATTCATGCATTCGGGTAAAATGGGTGATATCATTTGGGCTTTGCCTTTTATAAAATATCAAGGTGGAGGTAAATTATATTTACATCTTAATCAAAAAGACCCAAACAATAATGAAAATAAATTAGGTGAAGATTCAGCGAATAAATTAATAGCATTACTGAATACTCAAGATTACGTTGAAGCAGAAGTTTCTTGGACTGGAAAAGAAGAAGTAAATTTTAATTTAGATAAATTTCGTGATGTAATTTATTCTTGTGGCAAATCAATTGCAGAAAGTTATTTTATAGCATTTGATGTAAAAGATGATTACTCAAAATTCTTAAATGAACCTTGGCTAAAGATTCCTGATTACGACCATCATGGCAAAGTTGTTGTAAGCAGAACTAAAAGATATTTACCCACACTCACAAATCCTTTTTATACTCATTTGGTCAAAAGTGGATTAGATAGTAATGGTGTTTTTCTGGGCCACAAAGAAGAACATGAAGTTTTTTGTAGAATGTATGAAAGTAATGTTGCTTGGTCAAATACATATACGATACTTGATTTAGCTAAAATCATAGCAGGAGCATCATTATTTGCAGGCAATGAGAATCTGGCAAATGCTATAAATGAGGGATTAAAGAAAACTGCTTTCTTAGAGTCGCAAAAAAACAATGAAAAGAATAATTGTTTCTTTTTGAGGCCTAATTTGTTCATTATTTAAAAAAACTGTTGACATCTCTTGTTAATTTGATATACTTATTTTAACAACAATATTTTTAAGGAGATTTAATGTCAAACGAGTATAACGAAGCTATCAAAGAAAATCTTAATGATAAAGTTTTATCTATGAAGATGACTAAGTTTTACGACATTGCGAATATTGACTCTGTTGATAGAGCAAGAGACTGTTGTATAATTCGTAAGATTAACTATCTTGATAACGATGGAGTTAGAGTTGCTTACGAGAAAGCTACTAATGAGGTACTTTTAAATATGCGATTATCAGACTTTCATAAGTTGTTAGATAAAGGTTTAGATATGCCTATGAAAGACTATGCAGGCGAACCTCTTAGCGTGACTGATTCGTTTAATGCTAGGCAGAAAATACTAGCTGAGTTTGAATTTTTAATATCAAAAGTAACTAATGTTATGTTTGAAAACCTACCAGACCCCTCTTGACATTTTCGTAGGGGTAGTTTAATATTGTAAGTGTTAACAACATTGGAGATTTATTATGAATGTGAAGCGAAAAAAATTACCTGCAATACTTGATGTATATCATGACGGCCAAGGTCGTAAAGTTACAGTTTATGAAACTCCCGA
>Ga0181380_1000030_pt1 | contig 52367 bp, 39 predicted proteins | sample 3SPOviralmetaG_FD_130116 | JGI IMG/M metagenome (GOLD analysis project Ga0181380, IMG submission 130116) | Marine viral communities from the oligotrophic San Pedro Time Series (SPOT) site, San Pedro Channel, CA, USA - 3 SPOT_SRF_2009-08-19 | ecosystem: Environmental > Aquatic > Marine > Strait... | reverse complement strand
CCAGGTGCCAAAATTTGTATGGGGGTCGGTTTGGGGGTGCTGGCGAGCCAGTTGGGCTGGATCTTGTATAGGGGCCCATTTCTTCGCAAATACATAGATTTTTAAATAGGGATTAGTGGACACACTGGGGTTGTTAGGCAGTGTACGCCAGTGGGGCGACGCGGAGGGTGTCGGACTGCATGTCTATGAGGTCGCCGAGGGTCATGGTGTCGTTTTGGGCGACGCAGGCGACCCACCAGTTGTTGGGGAGGACGCCGGCGTAGGCGTTGCTGCCGACGGAGTAGGAGCGGATGTCGTCGTAGGCGGTGGGCTTGGTGGCGGTCACGCGGCCGCCGTTGAGGTACGAGTTGCGGACGGCGGGGAGGTAGAATTCGCTGACGGTGATGCCTTCGATGGTGAGCAGGTTGTCGGACTCGGCGGAGAAGACGCGGTCCCGGTACGCGGTGTCGCTGGAGCTGCCGCCGGAGGGTCCGGTGGAGGTTGCACCGGACGGGTCTACGCGTCCCTCTGCGGGGTCGACGCCACGCAGGGCTGCGTCAAAGGCGGCGACGCGGCCGGCGGCCTCGTAGAAGCCGACGTCGCCCGATGGGAAGGGCAGGGTGCCGGACGGGTCTGCGGTGGTCCACCCCGGGACGCCGCAGCTGGCGACGTCGTCGCCGCCCTTTGCGGCAAAGTTCTCGGAGAGCCACAGGTTGACGCCGCGGCTGCGCATGTCGTTGGTCGCGGCGTACGTGGCGTCGACGATGAGGGGCCTGAACAGCATGGCGGCGGTGACGGGCAGGGCGCGCAGTGCGTCGGTGAACGCGGTGCTGGACGCCATGAGGCAGGAGGGCGTGGCGCAGTACAGGGCGGCGGCGGCGGCTGGCACGTCGTAGTTGGAGGGGAGGTCCAGGTCGACGTAGTGTCCCTCGCCGTAGTGGCCGGAGAGGGTTGCGGCGGCGGGCGCGTCGGCCAGGACGTGGCCGACGGCGCGGCACACGGCGGCGGCGGAGTCGCTTCCGGGCAGCGGCAGGGCGACGACGACGGGGGCGCAGGCGAAGCCCGAGGAGAGGCCGGAGAGGGGGTTGTCGACCTGGCGGCAGGCGCGGGAGGCGCCCTCCGCGCAGGCGGCGGTGTCTGTGCCGCAGAAGGGCCCGGTGTAGCCGGCGTCGCACTGGCAGGCGGCGGCGTCGCCGTCGATGGCACAGGTTCCCCGCCCCGAGCACAGCAGAGCGGGGTCCAGGGCGAGGCCGGCCACGACGGCGGGCGTGTAGGTGTCGTTGAGGGCGCTGTACGCGAAGAAGTCGCCGGTGTCGAAGCAGCCGGCGGCCTCGACGGAGTTGGCGACGCCGCCGATGGCGGCGTTTGTGTCCAGGGTGTTGCAGTCGCGGCCGCCGTAGCCGGGGTCGCAGCGGCAGCCCTCGAGGCCTATGCAGTAGCCGTGGCCGTTGCACTTTGCGTCTGGGTCGGGCGAGGTGTCGCAGGCGGCGTGCTCGCACTGGGTGCCCCAGGTGTCGCCGGAGCAGGCGGAGCACACGAAGCCGGCGACGTCGGTGGTCGGGTCGAGGTCGTGGTAGTTGACGGCGTAGACGGCGTTGGCGAAGGCGCCGCCGGAGCCGTCGTCGTACTCGTAGTTGAAGACGGAGAAGTAGGGGACGCCGCCGACGTGGGAGTAGACGGCGAAGCGCAGGCTGTAGAGGCGGCGGTACAGCCAGCCGAGCTCGTACGCGTTTGTGCCGGTGCCGCCGTCGAAGCGGGCGTCGAGCCAGTCGCAGGTGCGCATGTCCACGGCGCAGGTGCGGCCGGCGAAGCCGTCCCAGCACTGGCACTCGCCGGGCACGATGACGGCCTGCGCGGACTGTGTGTCGTACATGACGGAGGGGTACCGGAGGGAGGCGTTGTTGGCGTCGAGGAGGACGTCGATGCTCTGGCCGGGCGTCTGTGCGAAGTAGTGCCAGTACATGGCGGGGAGGGTGGTGGCAAAGGCGTACTCGGGCTGGTTGCTGACGCTGAAGTGGAGGCCGAGGTGTCCGTGGTAGACGGCGGCGTAGGCGGGCGCGGTCATGGCGGTGCCTGGCGTGGCGCAGTCGGTCTGTCCGGCGCGGGCCCAGTTGTACGTGTCGTCGCGGTCGGCGTTGGCGTAGCCGTCGTCGTCGCCGCCGAAGGCGCCGTCGAAGGCGGCGGTGCGGAGGGAGGCGACGCCGACGTGGGCGACGTCGTCGGCGTCAAAGCCGACGCCGTAGGCGGCGGGGGTGAAGGCGAGCGCGAGGGGGCCGGAGGGCGGCACGAAGGCGGGGTCGGAGGCGTCGGAGGTGGTGCAGGAGCACAGGTGGGCGTTGACGACGGGGTTGACGGGCGCGGGCGCGGTGTGTGTGGCGCGCGTCCACGCGGCGTGGCCGGTCATTTCGACGGCGTAGTGGGTGGGCGTGGGTCTGGAGCCGGCCAGGGTGTCGGCGTTGTACCGGGCGTAGGCGTAGCACATCATGGCGCAGGTGGCCATGGTGCGGCGGAGGGTGTCGTCGCCGGAGGCGTCGCCAAAGGCAAAGGTTGCGTCGTACGCGGTGTCGCCAAAGTGGAGTGTGCGCCCGATGCCGTCGATGAGGTTGGTGTCCCACTGCGTGCGGAGGTGGGCGCGGAGGCCGGTGGGCAGGGCGGGCACGGTGACGACGTTGCCCGGGTAGCGGCCCACGGCGCCGGCCTGGAAGTAGGCGCACACCGGCGCGAGCAGCAGCAGGAGGCGCCACAGCATGGTGGCGTGTCGAGAGCGGGCGCGGCGTCGTGACTGCATACAGCGGGGCTTATGCGGTGTGATGGGGTTGACGGTCATTCTGGCGTGGAGTACATTGTCAGGAAGCAATTGACGACGGCTGCGTCTGAGCGCGAAAAGCCGGAGGACTTGATGGTTGCAGGCGCGGGGGCGTCCAGGAACTGCTGCACGCCCCGGGCAAGCTCCTCCGTGTTTCCGTCGGGGTCGAGAAGCGCCGTCATGGTCCGCGGGCTGCCGTCGGGGTGTGTTGCCGCTGTGATGCTCGCGCAGCGAAACCCGGGGGAGTCCGGGGTGGACACCACGGCGACGTGCTTCTTGTGGACGGCCAGGAGCCGCGTCCCCGCGGGGATGCGCAGGTACACGACAACGACGTCGGTGCCTCCCACTTCGACGGGGCCGACGCTCCACATGGCGACGCACCCCGAGTCGGGTGCGACCTCGTAGTCTTCCGCCGCCGCCTCGATGTTTAGGCGGTGCATTCTGCGGATGGCGGGCGCGAGCGGCAACGCGGTTGACGCCATGGCCGTCGGCGGTGTGGGCAGACAGGCCGTGGCCCCGGCATACATCTGAGGGCGTGTGTTGGATTGACAGTCATTCGAGGACGGGTGTGTGGCCGCACAGCACGGTGCACACGGCGTCCAGCTCGGCGTGGCCGAAGGAGCCCTTCTGCATGCGCAGCGTGACGGAGCGGAACCAGCCGTCGGGGGTGGCGGTGACGGCGATCTTGCCGACGTCGGGCGTGATGGTGTGGTTGCCGCCGGGCGCGACGCGGCCCTCGTTGACGATGAGGGCCGTCTTGGGCTTGGTGAAGGGCCGGGCGGCGCCCAGGGCGCACAGCGCGCCCATGACGAGCCCCTCGTCGACGCCGACGACGCGGTGGGCGGGCTGGGAGATGGTGGCGGGGTCGACGAGGGGCGCCGCCTGGGGCCGGGCGGAGAAGAGCAGCTTGGGGTCGGGCGGCAGGTACTTGCGGCCGTCGTTGGTGAGGAGGGACGCGGCCCACAGCGCCTGCTTCACGGTGTGCTTCACGAGCTTGACGATGCGGGGCCCCAGCATGCCGGCGGCGGGCGTGAACAGGATGTGGGTGGCGTACACGGCGGGGACGGGCGGCTCGGTCGCGGTGCCGGGGTGCAGCAGCGCGCGGCGCATCACGACGACGACGTCCAGGCGCTCAAACTCGGGCGCCCGCTCCGGCTTGGCGGCCATGCGCTTGAGGCAGGTGACACCGGAGCGGGCGGCGGCGTGGACGGCGGCGGGCACGACGACGGCGGGGTCGGCGGAGGGAACACCAAGCAGCTTGGCGCGGTCGCCGTCCCGCAGCACGGTGAGGAAGCGGACGAGCGCGTCGTCGGCCGACTTGGGCAGCCAATGCACGGCGGCGGAGAAGATGCGGCCGGCCACGGCGGGCATGGCCTTGGCGTCGGAGAGGGGAGGGAGGATGGACATGTGGGCAGGGGAGGTTTGTGTGTGGGTGTGTGTATGGTTTCAGTTCGAGTGCCAGGGTGGGGGTATGCACAGGCGGTTGACTGTCAATTTGTACTAGAGGGCGTGTCGTATGCGGGGCTGCATGTGGCTGACTGTCATTCCGCTTGTCATTGCGCTTAGCATGGCCACATTCACCGCGGTGAACCCGACCAACCTCACGCCGCACGACATCAACGTCGTGAAGGACGGCAAGACCGTGGTGACGTTTGAACGGTCGGGCAAGGTGGCCCGCCTTGTGGAAGACCCGGCAACGTGGGAAGACGCCGTCGAGGTTGTCGGCGTTGAGGGCAAGGTGGCCATGCGTGCACCGTACGTGTACGGAGGCGTGGACGGCATGCCCAAGGAGGAGTACACGAGCAGGGGCGTCATCGTGTCGGAGCTGGTCGCCCGCAAGTTGGCCGAGATGGGCGTGTCGTACCCCGTGTTCAGCCCGGACATGGGCGCGCTGGGCGCGGTGCGGGACGGCAGTGGGCGCATCGTGGGCACGCAGAAGCTGATCCTGTGGAACAAGGCCGTGTTGGGCGGCAAGTAGGGGTTGTCGGTCAATCGCACGCCTGTTTATAGACGCGTATGGTGGGTTGGGCGACAGGGGCAGCGCATTCACAGTCATCCATGGACAACGACACGGCGGCGCAAGAGCCTGCAGCCCCCCCCCTGCGGACCGTCGATTGCGCCGAGGTGGACGGGTACGTTGCACTGGGGCTGCAGCGACTCCCCGGTTTCGCCCTGGTCACGTGCGTGCGCGCGGCCCTGTGGGGCATCGATGCCATGGGAAAAGGGGGGATGATCTGGCACGTTGCCGGTGCCCGAGACACGTCCGCGGCCGACGTCACGGCGTCGCTGCGCACAGCGACGGTTCGGCGGCTGTTCCTCGCGCTTGTCGGCGTGACGTTTAGCGCGTGGCACCTCAAGCGGGTGCCGACGAGCCGCGTCCGGACCTTTACGCTGCGCAGCGAGGAGTACGGCACGGAGGCGACGTTCATGGTCAACGTAGTGCTTCGCCGCGACTACCGCACCCCGGGCGACCCGGTGCCGACGTACGCGTTTACGCGGCTGCCGGATGCAGAGCACGCGGGCGCAGTGCTGTACCTGAGCCGCGACGAGCCGGGGGTGGCCGTCGCCAGGGACCTGGGCCTTCTCCTCGCCACCCCGTTCCGGGAAACGAAGAAATGAGGGACCATTTGTCGTTGGTGTGGGGGTTGTCTGTCAATCGGCAGGGTGTCCGTGTATGCAGTTTGGCCGTGTCGCCCGACAGCACCGCCCGCCATGGAGGTGGACAGAGACGGTGCTGTCGGGACGTGGGTGGCGGCCCGCTTCGGGCGGGGGTTCGACTGGTCGTCGGTGTGCGCATGTGACGCCGGGCTGACGCTGCACGCGCGGCCGGCCGCCAAGGCCGGCGCCCACGTGGGCATCGAGCTCAGGGGCGCGCGGTCCCTGGTGACGTGGGACGTGACGCCGGGCGAGTACGTGGCGATGTGCGCCGTGGTTGCGGACGCGCTGGCAGTGGCGCGGTTCGGCCACGCCGGCCACCGGGTGTCGGTCAGCTTCGACAACGAGAACGGTCGCCGCGTGGGCGTCGTGGCGTCGGCGGCCGGCGGCCGGGCGTCCATCACGATGTCGGGGGGCGGCTCCGTGCGGTGCACGCTGCACCTCAAGACGGAAGCCGCGGCGTGGCTGTGCCAGCCACACCTGTTCATCGGGCGCAGTGTACCAGGGTGGGGCGAATAGCACATTGACGGTCAATTGGGAAAGCCATCGACAGCACTCTGCGTTGGCTGTTCGACGTGCCGGCCCCAGGCGAAAAGAAATGGATACCAGGCTACACGGAGTGCCGGTGCACCGGGGTCACTTCTTTGCGGCGTCAAAGTCCGGCAGCAGCATCGCCGACGACCCCACTGCAACCCCAAACTTGTACGGGTACAGCGTGTCGCCGTCCACGAGGACTACCCGGTCTCTACTCCACACCAGGGCGCTGGCCTTGGGCGTTGCCACGAAGCCCCCGTCCTGGTGGATTGTGTCTTCCTCGCCGCGCGTAAACACCCTGACAAAGCAGCCCGATTCCGCAAACAGTACGACGAGCCCCCGCGGCGTGTCTGTTGCGGCCACGATCTGCTGTCCCTCAACCATGGAACTGTGGACAGCGGGCTGGAAATCGCGCGGCAGGGAGTGGAGGAGGACCAGACTCTTCGCGTTGAGCGGCATGGTGGACGAGTGGCATCGACCGACGACCCCGTGCACCATACCGCCTTTAGACCAGGCATGCAGTTGACAGTCAACCCCACGCGCCGCCGTGTCGTATGTCGTGCACGTGCCTGGGACCAGGCAACACACCGCAGCCATGGCGACGGGCGGCGAGCGAACCAAAGAGGCGATGTGGGAGCGCATCCGCGTCGCACACCACAACGCGGTGGCGGCGGCCGGTGTGGGCGCTACGACTGCCGGGACTGGGGAGGACGCTTCATGGGCAGGCGGCGCAATTGGCAGCGTGTTGGCGGGCCTGGAGTCTGTTCGCAGGCTTCCCCTCCTGCCGCCGGAGGCAACCTACGACGACAGCGCCCCGGACCTGGAGGGAGTCAAAACGTCGCTCGTCAGCGGCATCGTGGACGTCCAGGCAGAGTATGCACTCGCCGGGCCGCCGAAGGAGGTGCTGTCGACGTGGACGTGGTCGCAGCTGATGGCGCGGCTGTGGCAGCTTCGTAAGCCCCTCTCCGACAAAGAAGCGTTGTTGTTGGTGTTTGGTGGCCTGCTGCGCCGTTCAAACGCGGTCCCCGCGGAGGGCGGCGCCCGGTGGTTGGCGTTTAAGGTGGAGCTGGACGCCGCCGACGCGGCGATGCTTGCGGCGTCCGTGTGGGCGTTTAGCGGGGCCGACGATTGACACTCAATGGGCACAATTGACAGACAGCGTCAGTGGTGGTACTGATTGTGTATGGAGCGGAGGGCATGCGTCCGCTGGCAGTACCCTCTCGGATCGCTGCCCATGCCGCTGACGCTGTTCCTGCACGCGGCAGACCGAGCCGGGATGCAGTGGCACCTCGGCAAGGATCTGCCCGAAGAGGGCCCCATCGCGTACATCACGGACCTGAACGACGGGGTGTGTCACAAGAGCTTCCCCAAGGACCGCCTGGTCCAGATGCTAGACACGGACGTTTTCGAGGACGGCGCCCCCGTGGAGCAAGCCAATGTGCTGGTGTACATGCTGTGGGGGCACCCCGGCACCTACAACCGCCAGATCCAGCGCCTGGCAGACAGTGGGAAGCAGGTGTGGTACTTTGTGGGGTGCAACCCGGGGTTCCCCGATATGTGGGAGCCCACCACGGCGGGGCTGCGGCCCAATCGGATCGTCACGAACTGGAAGAGCGAGCTCCGCGCCTGGTTTGAGCCGACGTTCAAGCTGGGGCCGCTGGCTGATGTGATGTTCATCAGCGGCAACGCGGAGCGCCGGGTGCACTTGGAGTTCTCCAAGGGTGTGGACGGCGTGTTCTACCTGAGCGAGATTTATGCGCGCCGGTGGGACGTGGACACGGACCGAGGCAGAGTGTGGATCAGCCTGCCCCTGCCACGGGCGTATTACGGAGAGGCGCCGGCCAAGCGCGCCCGGACAGAGGAATGACGCCAAGTGGGACGTGTTGGGCACAAGTGCTGTGATTGACAGTCAATTCATTCTATTCTACGTACGGGTACAGCAGCGGCGTGTGGCTCCACCCGGCGCCCTGGGCGCACGTGTCCACGACGCAGGCCGGCGGCAGCGTGATGTAGCACCCGTAGGGCCGCATGCTGACCGTGGTGGCGGAGGGCAGCATGTGCCCCGGCCGGCTCCAGATGTCGTACAGGTTGGACATGGACGTAAAGTTGGCCAGCGCGCTGTTCTCCTGCCAGTTCCGGAACGCCGGGTGCCCGTTGGCCGCCAGGTCGTCGGCGTCCCGCGGGATGGCGGCGCACATGTACTCGTGCACGGGGCGCAGGGAGCCGCCGGGGGGGAAGCTGAGCTCGGGCCGGTTCTCGGAAAAGTCGAACCGGCGGACGGGCTTGCCGGCGTAGTACGCCTCGGACAGGTCCTCGATGTAGTCCTCCAGCCACTGGTAGTACCGCACGTAGATGTTGCGGGAGTAGTCGGACGCGCGCACAAAGTCCTGCATGGTGGCGTACCTGCCGCCGTACAGCTCGCAGATGTCGCGGTCGCCCCACAGCTGGTCGTCCATGAAGAAGGCGACGTACCGCGTCACGTACGGGTGCTCAAAGTCGTTGCCCACCAGCTGGACCAGGTCCGAGAAGTAGCCCGACGTGCCGCCGGGCTTGAACGTCGTGGGGTAGAAGTCCTGCCACGTGGACGACGGCGCGCCCGTGGCCCACCCGCTCTGCACCTTGTAGTCCCAGTTGGACACGTCCGTGTAGTACCGCTCGCCGATGATGGTCCAGTCGGTGGGCACCACGAGCGCGTTGACGGAGCAGCCGCCCTCGGGCTTGGGGAACTTGGTGGACGCCGTCTTGCAGTGCACGCCGCCCACGGGGCGCTGGCCGCCCGGCACCCGGGCGTCGGCGATGGTGAAGGGCGCGCCGTCGCCCTTGATGCCCAGCCCCGTGCGGTTGACGGCGGCCGGGTCGGTGGCGCCGGTGCCCGCGATGCGGGACGCGGCGCCGCACGCCGTCGTGGGCAGCGTGCACATGTCGCCCGACCAGCCGGCGTCGCAGATGCAGAACAGGGACGAGTTGGTGTAGCCGTCCTCGGCGCGGAGCGGCGCCACGCCAGGCTCCGTCACGTTGGCGTACTCCCACGGCGACTCGCCGGGCGTCTGCTCCCACGCGGGCTTCACGGCCTTCTGGTTGCACTCGCCGTGGCCGCCGCACGTCGCCCCCATGTCGTTGTAGCACACGTCCGCCCGGGCGCAGGTGGTGAAGGCGCCGTCCTCCACCCACGTGTGGAACGGCAGGCACGACGCGCAGTTGGCCACGGGGTCCAGCCCCGAGTCGGGCGCGCACTCGCACCCGTTGGGCTCGGCGCACGCGCACCGCAGGCCGTCGTCCTCGCTGCACAGCGGCCAGCCGGTGGCCTCGCACGCGGGGTTCCCCGTGGTGCACGTCGCCGCGCGGTCCTTGCCGCCGCAGATCTTGCCCAGCGTGATGCTGGTGTCGTTCACGACGCGCTCCGTGGTGACAAAGGCCGACACGCGGGCGGCGCAGGTGTACACGTCGCGCTTCGCGGCGCCCGGCGTGTCGTGCTGCGGCTCCAGCAGCTCCAGGTTGATGCCCACGTCGGCGAGGGCGTCGACGATGTTGGCGCCTGCGGCCCAGGAGTCCTCCGTGGCGTCGCCCGTCTGGAACACGCTGTCGAGCTGCTCCTGGGTGGGCGCCTTGGCCAGCCGGGCGGGGTTCAGCGCGTAGAACACGTCGGGGTCGCACACGTGGAACGAGCCGGGCGCCGCCAGCTCGGCGGGCAGCGTCAGGCGGCGGATGACGTACATGAGGAAGGGCGCGGCCGCCGCCCACGTGCCCGTGGTGCTGTCGATGGTGTGGCCAAAGGTCGTGGGGCAGCCCAGCACGCTCTGCGGCGTGATGCCGTGGTACGCCTGCCACACGGGGCGCGGCGTCCGGGCGCACACGACGGTGGTGTCGCCGTCCGCGGGCGCGCACAGCCGCACGTTGTACTCGCACTCCCAGCCGTGCGACCCGAGCTGCTCGAAGGCGTCGCGGTGCCACGTGCAGTTGGTTGCGGCCGCCGTGGACGCCATGTCGGACGGCTCGACGCCGTTGGCGAGCGGGTCCCAGGAGGCGGCCAGCCACGTGGGCCACGTGTCTTTGAGCGGGAGCAGCTCCGGGGGCAGGTCGCCCGCCTCTGCGGCAGCCCGCAGCACGTCGGACGACCACACGCCACCCGCGACGCCGGCGCTGGAGTCTGCGGCGCCGAAGGGGTCGCCGCCGTGGAAGCTCCGAGCCGGGCCGTCGTCGGCGTAGAACACCTCGTGCATGCAGTGCGTCCAGTTGGCCATCCAGCGGGCGGCGGGCAGGCCGGTCGCCACGCGCGCGAGGTGCTCCACGTCGGTGAGGGCGCTGGGCCCGTCGCGCATCATGCGGGCGGAGGGCGAGCTGGAGTCGGTCTCCAGCGCGGCCAGCCCTGGGTCCCACAGCGGGCACCCCATGGCCAGCGCGGGCGTGAGGCCCGTCATGCGCAGGGCGGCCTCGGCGTCGCCGCCCGCGTCCCGCACGGCCTCGACGGCGGGGATGCGCAGCGGGTTGGTGGCGTAGAACACGAAGGGGTCGCACGCGGCGGCGCAGCCCTCCCACAGGGTGTCGACGTTCTGGCGGGCGTTGCCCAGCAGGCTGCGCGCCACCAGGTTGGCGTGCACGGGGGCGCACTCGACGCAGGGCGCCGGCGTGCGGATCACGTCGCGGCCGTCCACGAGCACGTCGCGCTCGGTGCTGTTCAGGATGGCGGCGCCGGAGGCGTCCACCGTGGCGTCGGCGTCGTCGGCCAGCGTGGCGACACACTGCATGTCGGCGTCCGTGCACGGCAGGTTGGCGGTGTGCCAGCCACCCGGGAACGCGACCTCGTCCATGTCAAGCGGCGTGCGGCACGTGTCGAGGTCCACGCCGTCCATGGCGACGGACGGGTAGTCGAACACGTGGACGTGGCCGTTCTGGACGGCGCTGTTGTACAGCACGTTGCAGCCAAAGACGGAGCGCGGCGTCATGCCGGCGGCCTCCGTGGCGTCGTCCACGGGCTGGATGCCACACGTCGTGTCGCCAAAGTTGCACACGTTGGCCAGCGTGCGGGTTTCGTCCGCGTCGGACGTGGCGGGGCACGCGGCGGCGACCTGGATCCAGGTGGCGGCGTCGGCGACGGACAGCAGGCCGCACCGGTCGTGCAGCTCTTCCCACGTCTCGGTGGCGTCGGTGAAGACGGGGCCCTGGTTCCCGCCGCCGCACGTCTCGGACAGGTCGTAGATGCCGGTGGACGCGTCGGGGTCCCACCCCGCCACGGTGCGGGTCCACACCTCGTTGTCCGTGGAGCCGTCCTCCGGGCGGTACGCCCAGCACGAGCCGCCGCAGCCCAGCGTGTCCGTCTCGGGAGGTGTCAGGACGGGGCCCGCGCCGGGCTGTTTGAACAGGTCCCGCAGCGCGGCGAGCTCTGGGGTCAGTTCTGGGCCCTCCTGCAGCCGCCGGCGCTGCTGCTCGTCGTCGACGCCGTCGTGGCGCAGCGGCGTGGCGAGCGCGTCCAGTCGCTCGCGGGTGACGAGGGTGGGGTCGTCGCGGGCCGCGACGGACAGCGGGTCTGTGCCCAGGAAGCCCGCCTTCCACTTTTCGCACTGCCGCCACGCGGTGTCTGTCGGGTCCCAGTGCGGGTGGTCGGCGTGTGTCGCGGTGCAGCCGCCGTCGGCGTCGTGCGGGTTGGTGAACACAGGCTGCCGCCGGTTGTAGCCGTAGTACCCCGCCGCGCAGGTCGAGCAGTGCTCGCCGTCGACGTTGGCGGCGCACAGGCACTCCGCCTCGTGGCCCGGCGCGAAGCAGACGCCGTGCTGGTTGCAGCCGCGGTTGCGGGGCTTGAAGGCCGCCGGGTAGGCGTCGGACGTGGGCGGCAGCGTGCCGACCTGTGCGAGGACCTCGTTCACGGCGCTGGCCTCGGCGAGGACCTCGGACGTGGCGGCCGTGTTGGAGAAGCGGCCCCGGATGGGCGTCGCGTACACGTAGGTGCCCTCCTCGGTGAGCGTCCACCCGGGGGCGCCCATGTCGGCGCCGGTCTGCGCGATGGCTGCCGCGTGCTCGGCGGAGTTGGGGTCCAGCTCGAACAGGGTGAGCGCCTGGCTGGACCAGTACAGGTCGGGCAGCACGGCGACGGAGGCGTCGTTGTAGAGGCAGTCAAAGTCAAAGTCGCAGCCGGTGGGCGGGTCGACCGACGTGCACGTGTCCCACTTGACGGCGTGGCAGGGCGCGTGGGGCCACGCCTTCTTGCGGCCCACCTGGTCGGGGCCGTACGTGTCACCGCAGCGTGTCTTGCAGCCGGGCCCGCCGTAGCCGAGCACGCACATGGGCATGCCCGTGATGGGCTCCGTCCAGCCGCCGACGATGTCCATGAGCGGGTTGCGGCGGTCGCCCTCGGGGCCGCCCGTGGAGGCGTCCGCGACGCGGCACGTGGGCCCGTACCCCGACGGCGACTTGCCCGTGTCGCACGTGTTGGACAGCCAGTTGTAGCCCGACGCCTTGACGCCGCGGACGCAGACGACGTGGGCGTAGTGGCAGGTGCGGTCGTACTTGGCGGAGGGCCCCTTGAACGCGGCGCGGTACTCCTTGAAGCTGTCCACGCGGCGGTCGTACACGACGCGGACCGCCGTCTGCCGCACCGTCTCGTTGCGCTCGCAGTCGGGGAACACGAACTTCTCGCTGGGGTACGTGCACGTGACGCCGAACGCCTCGGCGTGCAGCGTGGGCGTCTGCGCGCCCGGGTTGATCCGGTTCCAGCACGTCGCGGGCTTGGGCACGTCCTGGCGGCAGGTGTGCACGACGGCCCACGACGCGGGGTTGGCCGCCGCCGACAGGTGCAGGCGGTACCTGTCCCGCGTCGCGTTGGCGTGGCCGTTGAACTCGTCCCACAGGCCGTCCAGCACGATCTGCACCAGGGTGTCGTTGTACGCCTTGCCGGGCTTGCCGTACCCGAACGTGTACCACGGCGGCTCCGTGACGACGGTCTTGCCCACGACGCCGCGGGCGTCCTCCAGCGTGGGCTGCGGCGGCGGCGCGGGGAACACGGTGCCCCGCAGGAAGCCGCCGTCGATGGCGACGGCCTCCTCCAGCGTCATCCGGGTCTGCATGTGGCGGGTCTCGTTGCGGTACACGCCCTGCTCCGCGATGCGGCCCGTGGTGACGTTGCCGTCGGCGTACTCGGACACGCCCCACACCGACACGCCCGTGGCCACGTCCCACGCCAGCATGCCGTAGGCGTAGGCCTGCCCGCCGCGCGCCGTGGCGTCCACCTGGGCGTACGGCGGGCCGGTGACGCGGCCGTCGCGGCTCCACGTGATGCCGCCGGGCGGGTACCCGTTGGTGGCGCTGGAGTCGGCGGCGTGGTCGACCCACGCGGCGTCCATTGCGTGCGGCGCGTCCGCTCGCTGGCTCCGCGCCTGGAACCGGCGGCCCATCCAGTCCCACGCCACGGTGGACGCGTGGCCCCGCACGAGGTTCACCTTGTCCGCCATGGAGTACGCGAGCAGCGTCTCGTTGGCCGTCACGCCGATGGCGTCCACGATGAGCTGCGTCACGTTGACCCGGAAGCACGTCGTCGCCGACGGCCGGCGCCCCGCCGACGCCACAAACGTGCTGGTGGACGTCTGCACGACCTGCCGCGCCAGGGCGTTGATGTGGGGCGGCGTCTCCCGCGTGTCGTCAAAGTCGGTGCCGTTGCCCAGCACGACGCCGTGCGGGCGCCACAGGCCCAGCTTGCGGATCCACTCCGTGGCGTGGCTCGTGGTGCGCTGCCAGTCCACGAGGCGGCTGTACGGGCCCTCCGAGTCGATGCGCAGCATCGCTTTGAGCGCCGTGATGTCCTTGGGGCGCAGCCCGAACTCGGCGCCGGACTCCGCCTCGTCTCGCCGGTTGACGTACTCCAGCGGCGACCCGAAGAGCTTGGTGGAGTAGCCGCCCGTGCCCCGGCCGGCGTCCCCCGTCGGCGTCAGCATGCTGGAGTAGTGCGCCACGTACCCGGGCGCCAGCTGGTCGCCGGGCGCAAACGGGCAGTCGGCAAAGGCGTCGGCGGCGCCGGGGCGCACCATGTCCCGGATGTGCGTCTCGGAGTCCCACCCCCACACGTCGCCCGTGGCGTTGAGCTGCGCCAGCGGCGTGTCGGGCAGGTCGCCGATGGCGGCCGCCGTGGCCACAAGGACGAGCAGCCACAGCATGGCGCGGTGTGTGTTCGGGTCTGTGCTCGGGGCGCAGGGGTGCATACACTATATTTTGACGATGGTTAAAAACACGGCAACGCCCAGCAGCGCCACCGCGGCGAGGGCGGGCCCCATCACGGCCAGCGACGCCACCCACGCGGCGCTCTTGGTCTTGCCCTCGGCGCCCACCGTGGTGCCGGCGACGGCGTCGTCCACCGTAAAGTTGGCAAAGCTTGCCTCTGGCCACGCGCCGCCCACGTAGCACACGCCGTCGCTCCCGCACAGCGTCTGTGGGCCGCAGTCGCCGCACGCCGAGGCGGCCACCTCGCACGTCCCGCCCTGCAGCGTGTACCCCGCCCGGCACACACAGGCGTCGTCAACACAGGCGCCGCCGGCGCCGCACGCCGCGGCGCAGCCGACCGTCACGCCGAACCCGACAGGGTCGCTGTCGGCGGACAGCGCACAGCCAGGCCCAAACGCTGGCGGCGTGCATGTCGCGCCGGCGCCTGCCACGACAAGCAGCAAGGCAACGATGGCGCGCATGGGTGACTGTGTCTGTGGACGAACGGGTGGCCTGAATACACGCTGCGTAGTGGCTGCCTGCCGGCGCACCTGGGCTATAGACAGAGTCACATTGACAGTTATACACGGGTGCGCTTGGCGCTGCGAGGAGCCGCGTCGGCGTCGTCGTCTTCCTCGGTTTCGTTGTCGTCCGTGTCGTCCACTGGCTCCCCCACGATCCACATGCAGCGCTTGAGCGCGACCCTCTTCAGCGCCGCACTTGTCGGCTCGACGACGGTCTCCTTGGTGGCCATGCCCGCCACAAACCGTGCAGTGCCAAAGTCGTCGGGATGCCCCTCCACCGTGAAGTCGATGTTGAACATGACGCCGGGGTGTGCAACGGAGTACGCGGTCCAGAACGGGGTCGCCACTTGCCACGGGTTCTGGAAGTGGATCGTGTTGCCCCTCCACTCCTTGGGGAACCGGTCCTGGGCACAAAAGTCCCACTTGGTCCCCCAGTGGGCGCTGCACCACTTTAACCCGTTCTTGTGGTAGTTGACCTCGGCGTCTGGGTCGTTCGACCCGTAGCCGTCGGGCATGGGCATGAACGTCTCCATGGATAGCTGCGACGTCCATGCTTTATGGACCCGCGTCTTGCCACCCGCCGTTTCAGTGACCTCGGGAAAGTCGTGGACGAGGCCCGCCTTGGCCGCGGCGACGTCGCCGTCCTTGCCACCGGGCGCCCGCCTCAACTTGAGCAGCTGATAGCACCAGTTGGTCATTGTTCGTGGCGTGGCTCTTCGCACACGCCTGCTCATACACAGACCACTATCACTGTGGCATTGACAGTCATTGCAACATTGACTGTCAGTGTGGTTACCCACAGTAGAAGCCGACGACGATGTCGTGTGTCACGTCGAGCATCGAAAAGTCGTCAATGTCGGCGAGGTACGAGACGCCGAGGAGGAGGCGGGCCCACTCCGGGTTGAACCCGTCGGCTTTCGCCCTGGGGATGACGGTCTCCAGCCCGCACAGCTCGCCTTCGCCATAGTCGCACTCGAGGAAGACGCCGGTGTGGTCGTAGAGCCACGTCAGCAACTTGTCCGGCTCGCTGGGGTGGAGCCACGTCTCGTCCTCGAGCTGGTAGTTGACGAACTCGAACGCGTCGCCGTCCGCGGCGATGCGCTTCTCACCGGCGCTGCACGCCTCGATCCAGCCCCGGAGCGTTGCAAGGTGTCCACTCAGTTGGTCACGCGTCAATGCGACGACGCCCATCTCTTCGGTGCCGTCCGGGCCGCGGGGGCGCCTGCAGAGCTTGACGAGCATCGGCCTCTCGGTGGCACGGTCGTCGGTTCGCACCCGTTTTTTGGACATGGTGGCTTGGCAGGTGGCTGTCGGTGGCGCCCGCATACCGAATCCATACCATTGTGACATTGACAGTTAATTCCTGCTACGGTGAAGGGAAGTGCATGGCAAACTCGGCCGGCCCGTGTCTGGTGCACTCAGTGCGCCCGCGGGGACGTAGACCACGTGGGGGTCGTTGTGCAGCGCGGCCGTGTCCGGTGCACTCAGTGCGCCCGCGGGGACGCGGACCACGTAGGGGTCGTAGTGCAGCTCGGCCGCGTGCATGATGTCCGCCGCGCTCTCCCGCGGCACCCGGAGCCCTCGGAACCTGTACGTGATGCTGTGCCACTCCGCGGTGGGGCTGCTCTCCCCCCGCTCAATGTCCAGCGTCAGGTACACCTGGGGCGCCGGGGTGTGCCCGCCGTGGCAGAGCTCCTCGACGCCTGCGCGCCTGGCAAGTCCGTGGGGCGTCTGCTCCGCGAAGTACTCGTCGGGGTTCGCCGTGGCCATCTCGGCGGCGTCGAAGCTGCGGAAGAACCAGTTGTTGTGGTCGCCAACCATGTACGGCCTTCCGTGGCCCCACCGGGTAAAGGCCACCGACCCCACCGCGAACATCGCCTCGACGGTTTTGGTGGAGCCGTCTTCCGCCACGATGCGCAGCGCGAAGAGGGCGTCCTTGCCCGGCAGCGCGGCGCGGCCCGTGAAGCCGGGGTGTGTCCACGACGTGGCGCCTTGTTCCAGTCCTGGGTACAACTCTTCCATGGGGCCCCGGGGTTGGACCCGGGCGGCGGCCTGGTGTGTACATACACAAGGGACACGGGTCTGCGATTGACTGCCAATTTATTGTGCCCGCACACGCTTGGCCCCCGGCGGCGCCGTGTCGATGCTGTGCTCTTCGGCGACCCGCTTGGCGGCGGCCGCGGCCAGCGCCGCCTGTGTCCGCTCCGCCTGCGCGCTGCGCTGTCTGGCCGCCATCACCGTCTGCTTCCGCTGCGCGTTCTGCCGCTTGGTGCGCTGCGCGGCCAGGTGCAGCATAAAGTCCAGCACGGTCGCCGACGGCTGCCGCGTCATGCCCTCGGCGAAGATGCACTCGACGACGCGCAGGCAGTCGGCGACGAGCACCATGAGGCACCCGACGGGCATGGCCCGGAACAGGCTGGCCAGGCGGTGGAAGACGAGGCGGGGCGCCGCCTCGACCTCGTTGTGCGACAGGAAGACGACGACGGCGTGCGTGCCGTGGCGGCCCACGAGCGACGCGGCGCGCTCGGGCGACATGATCAGGCGCGACTCCACGAAGCGGGCCTGCATGAACACCTCGGTGCCGCCCGTCGCGGACGTCCGCACGAGGCACGCCTCCAGCGCGGTGCGGTCGCGGGGCTCCTTGGGCGTGTACAGCGGCGGCGCCCGGGCGGACGTCAGCCCGATGCTGTGCTTGTCGGACATGACCTGCGAGCCGGTGGGGATGAGGGAGCACGCCTTGCCGCCGTCGCTGGTCATTTCGCTGACGCGGTACAGGGCGCCGTCACCGGTGACGTTCTGCACCGGGTCGCCCAGCCCCACGTAGATGGGCGTCTGCGTGCTGACGTCGGTGGGCAGTTCCTTGCCCCGCGCGGCGGCGAGGCTGCGCGACGCCAGCGCCGCGGACCGCGTGCCCATCGCCACGTACACCTCCCGCAGGTGCGGGCCGAACAGCATGGGCGGCGACACGGACTGCGGGAAGTCCTCGAAGGAGGAGATGACGAGACAGGAGCCGTTCCGCTGCGTCGTGGTGGGCAGCGACGTGCCATCCGCGTCGGCAAACGGCGACCACAGCTGCACGGGCGGGCAGTTGCCGGCGTCCAGCGCCTGCTCCGCCGTGACCCGCAGCAGGCGCTCCATGCCGGACGCCATGACGCGCACGGTGGCGTCCAGGTACTTGGTGCAGGCACCGGGCATGCCCAGCACTGCGCGCGGCGTCATCACGTCCACCACCGACTTGGAGGCGGCCACGACGGCGTCCAGGTCCACGTCGGCGTCTTCTTCGGCCTCGTCGGTGGCGCCTCGCTCGACAAGCGCGAGCTCCGGGCCGACCTCCGTCGCGCGCCGGAACGTGTCCTCGTTCATCTTGTCCACGGCGCTGGCGAGGGCGCCGATGCGCAGCCCGGCGTTTTCCACGCTGGGCATGCGGGAGAAGGGCATGTACCCCGCGTGCTCGTTCAGTGTGGTGAGCAGCATGGAGCGCGCCAGCCGCGTGCCCGCCTCCCAGCCCCCGTCCTGCCGCGGCGACGCCACGGCCGGGTTCCCCGTCAGGACCAGCTCCGGCGCGCGCACCCGGATCTTGGCCACCATGGTCCTGTACTCGCGCAGCTGCGCGTCGGTGATGTGCACGTTGACGGCGTCAAACTGTTCCTTGGTGACGGCCCTGCCGCCGACCTTGGGCACGTTGAGCAGGCCCGTGGTCCGCGCGAAGTGGGCCTCCGCCAGCACCTGCTTTGCGCGGTCCGCGTTGTGCTTGTACACGGCGGCGGCGAAGCGGAGCGCGGCGTGAAGCTGCACGGGCGTCCACAGCTGCACGTCGGGCACGCAGAACACGACGCGGGACGTGGTCGTCACCGACAGGCTGGTCCCGGAGACGACGCGGCCCATGGTCACGGGGACGTCCCGCGGCGCGTCCGTCATCTCCTGCACTGTGGCGCGGTCGGTGAAGCGGCCGGTGTTGACGACGGACAGGACGCCGCGCGACGCGAGCGCGCCGAACGTGGTGCCGCCGAGCTCGGCGCCGTCGGCCGACACGCTTGTGGCCGTGATGCGGCGCTGCAGCTGCATCACGACGCGGTCGCGGTGGTCGTCGTCCACCGTCAGCACGACGACGTGGGTGGGGGCGACCATGTCTGCGGCGGCGGGGCGGGCCGCCGCCGGCGCGCACGCCATGGACACGATGCCGGCCACGAGGCAGCCCAGCACGAGCTCCGTCGTGGACAGGGACGCGTTCTCGTCCTCCTTGACGGTCTCTGCCTGCACCACCTCGCCCGCGGTCTTGCTGCCGTACGTCTGCGTGTACACGTTGCGGAACATGAACACGTCGTTGGCCAGCAGCTTGAGCAGCCGCGCGCGGTCGGTGTTGGGGACGACGGCGACGCCTTCGTGGCCCAGCGCCGGCCCGTCGAGGACCAGGGTGGGCACCGTCGCCGGCACGGGCGCCCCCGCGGCGATGGCTTCCTCCTCCGACACGGCAAACACGCGGGGCGGGATCTCCAGGGACACCTTGGTCTTGGTGGGCGACAGCACGAAGGACCCCCGCGACACGGTCGCGACGGCGCACGACACGCCGTCCGTGCACGGCCGGACCATCTTGTACTGCAGGCGCACGACGGCGTCGGCGCAGGCGCCAACGCCCTCGGAGAAGGCGACGGCCTCGGTGGCGTTGCGGTGCGCGGAAAAGGCGGCGGCGACGGCGCGGAACGTCTTTGCCCCGTGCGGCGCCGTCCACCGCAGGTGTTCCAGCGCAAGCAGGGGCGTCTGGTGGGCGAGGTGCGTCTTGGGGCGCAGGATACCGGCCATGGGGGACGCCAGCAGCACCCGCAGCAGGGCCGACAGGGACGCCTCGACGGCGTCGACGTGGAGCTCGATGCCCGAGTTGGTGCGGGCGGCGCAGGCCGGGCCGTCGTCGGTGCGGAGCTGCTCCCGCACGTTGGTCAGGTCGACGCCGTGCATGTGCAGCTCCATCATGAGCTGCGTGATGCGCGGGTGGCACAGCTCCCACATGCCGCCGGTGAGGGCGGCGTGGAAGCGCAGGGCGCAGTCCAGCGGCTCGGAGCCGCCGCCGGACCACGGCACGCGGACGAGGGAGCGCACGTCCGTGGCGCTGAGGGCGCGGCCGGCGACGACGGTGCGCTTCAGCGAGTTTGTGGCGCAGCGGTTCACGAACCTGGCGGCCTCTATCTTGAACGCCTTTGCATCCCGCAGCGCGAACACGGCGTCCTGCAGCGGCACCTGTGCGGTGGGCCGCACCGTCTTGGCTTCGCCGAACAGCGCGCGCCGCACGGCGGTCAGCACGCCGTTGCGCTTCACGGCGCTGGCGGGGACGGCGCCGACGGCGGTGGGGATGCCCGTGGAGTACATGATGTGCACCTGTCGGGTTGCGTTGAACACGAGCGACGCCTCCACGGTGTTGTCGGGCGTGAACCGCGTGGCCAGCGGGCGGTCGGGGAACCCCCACGGCAGCGGCCACAGCTTGCACCGCCCCTTGGCGGTCACAAACACCATGTACGGCACCAGCGGCGACTCGTACGGGAGGTAGGCCCGGGAGTCCAGGACGACGACCCACGACTTGCTGGGCGGCTTGCCCATGAAGGTGGCCTTGGTGTCGTCGGCGTTGACGGGGTCGGTGGAGTCGAAGCCCTTCTTGCCCCGGCCGGGCGTCTTTGCCTTGACGCGGCCCTCCTCGGTGCGGGTCACCTTGCGGCGGCCGCCCTTGCCCTTGCGCGCCGCGACGTCCACGTCCAGCTGCGTGGCGAACGGGCCCAGGCGTGCCATCTCCTCCTCGGTGCGCCCCGTGTCGGTGGGCTCCCACACCGGGACGTCGTCGTCCTCGGTGTTGTCGCTGGGCGCCGCGTCGCTGAGGTCGGCTGCCAGCGCGCGGTCGCTGCCGTACGCCTGGCGCAGCTCCCGCTTGCGGCGCGGCTCCTTCACCTCGTCCATGAAGCCCGCGCCGCCCGCCTCCTCGAACTCGTCCTCCTCGCCGGGTGCCGGCATCTGGTACATGTGCTCGTCCTTCGGGAAGCCGGGCCCCTTTCCGGGCCAGTCCGGCAGCTCCTCGCCGACGTCCTCCACGGCGCCGCCCAGCCCCGCGCGGTACAGCGCCACCCGGCCGCGCTTGGAGATGGCGCGCTTCATCATGGCGGACGCGGGCTCCTCGAACGCGCCGGCGTTGGGCAGCGCGTGCACCACGCTGTCGGTGGACACCGAGGTGGCAATGTACACGGGCTGCGCGGCGCCGGGCAGGCTGGCAAACAGCTTCAGGTCCTTGTCCGGCGTCAGCATGGACACGGCGTCGCCGTCGTCCTTTCCGTCGTCGTCGTCGTCGCTGGTGTCGGGCAGGCCGAGGTCGTCCCTGTTCAGGCGCCGCTTCCACGCGCCGTGTGTCTCCTCGATGAACTTGCGGGTGGTCTCGAACTGGGCGTGGAGGCGGGGGAGGTGGCCCCGCGCCGGCTGGTTGCTCCTGCGGAACTTGCCCTTGTACGGCGCCAGGATGGCGGCGACGCGGCCGTCGTGCAGCGTCACGGTGTACACCACGGTGGCGAGGTTGCAGGACACCACGGCGCCCGCGTCGGGGACGATGCGGCGCACGCTATCGGGTGGCCGCGGGGGCACCGTCGGGTCTCGGCGGCGGCCCTCGTAGCGCGTGAAGGCCATCATGGCGCCGCCCTTCACCGGGTCGGGGATGGGTTCGTGCAACATTGACTGTCAATCGCACACGGGCGTGGGTGGGTGGGGGCGGGTGTCTGCCGGGGCGCCTGTCCGCCATACGACCACCCGGGATTTCACCGGTTGACAGTCAAATTGTGTGTGGTGTGTCTAAATTGACTTCCTCCCGCGCGCCTCTGTCCCGCCAGCGTCTTGGACACCCGCCTGGACGCCACGACCAGCATGAGCAGCAGCGTGGCCACCAGAAGCGCGAACTGCACGTGTGCCCGTCGGTTGTAGTCCGTGTCTTCCACCGTGTTGGGCAGGTCCGCGATGCCACCCGAGAACGTGACTACGTGCACGTCGGCCATCAGCGCCGCTTCCGTGTCTTCTTCTTCTCCTCCGCCTTCTGTGCCTGTATACTCGCATTGGTGTGCGTGGTGTACCGCTCCAGGGTGAAGAACAGGTCGCGCATCTGCGGCGCCACGGGGACGATGGGCGTGCGCCACTGGTAGCTCACGGCGGCGCCGGGGCGCAGCGCGGTCGCGATGCGGTGCCTGTGCGTGGACGCCTTGGCGTTCTCGATCATGACGTGGCGGAGGCAGCCCACGAACTGGTCCAGCTCCGCCGGCGTGCAGAAGCCCTGGAACAGCGCCGGGTTGTCCAGGTCGAACCAGTGCATGGCGCCGTCGGCGCCCCGGAAGGGGATGCGCACCAGCGGCGCGGCCGCCGCCGTGGTGGCGCGCTCCATGTCCAGCGCCAGGTGGTTCACCAGGAACCTGCTGGCGTGCACCATGGCGTGGCCCCGCCGCTCGTCGCGGTGACTGAGCCCCACACACCCCGTGGGCGGCAGCGCGGGCAGCGTCCGGGTGGCGGGCGACTTGTACTCGATGCCGGGAACGACGACGTCGGCCGGGTTGAAGACCTCGTCCTCCGTGTCGTCCTCCTTCTCTTCTGTGTGGCGGCGGTGCTCCCGCGGGCGGCGGGCGTCCCCAGCGCGCCCGGGTGGGTCCTCTTTGGCGGGTGTGCGACGGCGCCGCTTGGACGACATGTGTATGTGTGCGTGGTTTGCAACCCAAAAGCGTCGCAGTCCCGCATACGCTAACACCCACACACGCACACGATGCCGCAGCGGATCAAAGCCGTGCTGTACGACAACCCGCGGAGTGAGGGTGCCGACCTGGAGGACCACGAGCTGGACACGAGCCACCTGGCGGGTGTCGCGGGCACGCTGCCCGGCAAGCCGGTGTTTGCGGCGCACGACCCCAAGAAGCGGATCGGCACCGTGCGCGGCGCGGCGGTGCTGCGGTGTGACGCGGGCAAGGCCCGGCGCCTGCAGGCCATCATGGAGATCGACGACGACCACGCCGGCATGATTGACACGCACCAGTACGCGTCGCTGGGGCACCGCACGTTCACGTCGGGCGGCGTGGTGCAGTTCGCGGAGGGGCAGGAGGTGTCTCTGGTGTCGAGCCCGGGCCGCAGCGGCACGGCGACGTGGCGCACGTGGGACACCAAGGCGTGCAACGTGAAGGACGTGTGGGCGGCGTGTGCGGGCGACAGCTCGGTGCCGCACCCCAAGATCGGCGACGACGTGGTGGTCCACATCAAGGAGGAGCGGTGTGCGGGCGCGAAGATCGAAGGTGCGTGTATGGTAGCGGTGTGTGTGCGCGCCGTGTGTACTGTATTGTGCAACCCAGTTGTGTATGTCTGCGTGCTGTTTGTGGGTGTGTGCAACGCCGTGTAACCCCTGGTCTACGCCCGCGTGCTGTGTGTGTCCCTTCCAGTGATGTCGTCGTCTGCCGAGCCCAAGCCCACCGAGGCCGCCGCGCCCGCGGTTGAGGAGAAGAAGGTGGAGGCCGCCGCCGCGCCCGCCGCCGAGGAGAAGAAGGGCCCGTCGGCGTCGGACCCGGACGTGCCCAAGGACGTGGTGGTGATGGCGCTGCAGGCCAGCAAGGAGCACTCCAAGATCCAGACGGACGCCATTTCCGCGCTGCAGCGGCAGCTGGTGGAGGCGCAGAGCAGGGCGGAGGCCGCGGAGCGCAACTACCGCATGGTGAAGGACGACGCCGAGAAGGGCGTCGGGCTGCGGAAGCCGCTGGTGACCAAGGAGGGGTGGAACGCCGAGGGGCAGGTCGTCCCGGAGCGCTCCGCCATCCTGGACGCCGACCGCATGGTGACGGCCGCCAAGGAGCTGGGCGTGGAAGCCGGCGACGACGTGCGTGAGATGATGGAGAAGGCGCCGGCGGCGGCGCGGTCGTTCATGGCCAGCATGGCCGTGGCGGCGACCAACGCCGTGGCGGAGGCCACCAAGGCCAAGGAGACGGCCGCCTCCAAGCCCGACGTGCACGAGTTCCTCCGCAACCACCTGGCCGAGATCCGCGCCGAGTCCCAGCGCCAGTTCGCGCAGGTGACGGCCGCGGCACCCGCCCCGGAGCCCGTGGCCGCGCCGGCCAAGGAGCAGGTGGTGGGCGTGCACGCGCGCGAGGCGCACCCAGACATGGAGGCGCCAAGCGGCAAGCGCCGCCGGGCGTCCCCGGACGACGGCGAGACGTTTGTGCCCAAGAACGAGATGATCGTCACGCGGGCCGGCTGCCAGCTCCCCGACACCAACGTGTCCCTGCGCCAGGCTGCGCTGCAGTTTGTCATGAACAGGGGTGTGTGATCCCCCCTCCGCGTTGCACAATATCATCCATCCGTTCCCCGCCGCTGCCGCGTGTATGTTAGGTCTGGGTTTCGTGGTGTGTTGCAGGTCCGCAACGACACGATGGAGTGGCGGTCACCGGTTTGGCGGGGCGGTTTTGGGCGGAGCCCCGAGCTGGCGGCGCTGGAGTCTGGGCGCATCGGGGCCGCCATCACGACGCGGCTGGACCCCGTGAAGACCCGTCTGGAGCAGATGCTGAACTCCATGGCGTGCATCAGCATCGTGAAGGCGGACGAGGCGGTGCAGCTGGACGGGTTCGTCACACCGCTGGCGTTCGGTCTGCAGGCCGCGGGCAAGCTGGCGGACAAGGGCGGCGAGGACGCCCTGGCGTGCACGCCGTGGGCGGTGGACACGCTCACCATGGACGGCCTGTCGCGGCTGGTGCGCGCGGCGTCCGGGGTGAGCGTCATCCAGCTGACGCGGGGCGGCGGCCGGCACTCGTTTCTGCTGCCGGGGGACCCCGCGGAGGCGGGGCGGGGCGTCCGCATGTTCACCGTGTCGGTGGACATGGACGGCTACCACATCGCCGTGGCGGACCCGTGGGACATGCGGCTGCCGCTGCCCGTGCGGCTGCGGCTGTTTGGGTCGCCGGAGTTTGTGCGGCGGGCGAAGCGTGCGCAGGAGCGCGGCAGCGGGGCGGCGGCGCGGCGGGCGCGCCGCACAGTGACGGTGAGTGTTGGGTAAATGCATTGCGGTGCTATGTTTCTACGAGGAGGGCGGTGCCGATGCCCACAATGACCAGGGCCGCGACGAGGAAGCGCACGGTGTGGGTGAAGCTGTGAGTGGGCGCGTGCGGGACGCTGCTCGAGAAGGGGCCCTCGCGCGCGACGTCGAACAGCGCGTACACGTCGCATGCCAGCATGGCGACAAAGGCGGCGACGATGATGCCGATGGTCGTGCCGGAGATGCCGGCGGCCTCCTTGGCGTCGGCGTCGTCGGCGTTGGTGGCCAGCGCGTGGACCACAAAGCCGTACACGACGACGCGGGTGCCGACGGCGATGGCGCTGAAGACCCACGGCAGCGACGACGGCCGGAAGAAGCACAGGAGGGACTCGAGGCTGACGGAGGAGTCGTCCTCGGAGGGCGCAGCGGCGCCGACGCCGGCGCCGCTGTTGGCGACAAACCTGCGCACCAGCTTGGCGACGCCGTTGAGGACGGCGGCAATGAGGCACGACAGGAACAGCGCGGTGATGGTGTCCGTCGTGGACACGCCCGACGCGACCGCAAGGATGGCCAGCACCAGCGGCTCGACGGTCATGGCCTCCAGCGTGCCGCTGACGTCGACGCCCTGGCGGCTCTCGCCCGTGGTGTACATGTGGCCGCACGCCACCTGGGCGGCGCCCGACAGGAAGACCAGCGCCGCCAGCACCACGACCGCCACGGGGAAGCTCCACGTCACGGAGGAGTGCACGCCGCCGTCGGCGCGCACCGACACGAACTGGCGCTCGGACCAGTCGGCGACGTCGGACGTCAGGAACAGCACGCCAAAGGTGACAAACAGGACGAGGCCCGCCGCCATCTTGACGCGGGGCAGCTTGTGCAGGTAGCCCAGGAGCCACGCGGCCTTGGCCGCCGCGGCGCTCACGACGTCTCCCGCGGGCTTGGGCGGCGCGGGGCGGCGCGGGGCGGGCGTCCGCGACCGGCGGCGGGGCTGCTGTGGCGGTGCCCCCTTCTTGGCGGCGCCCCGCTCGCCGTCACTGCCGCCCCGCACAGCCGCCGAGATGAACGGCGTGTACCTGCCGGTCGCGACCATGACGGGCGGCCGCTTTGCGCCCGTTGCCTTCTTTCGCCCCTCTTGGTGTCCGTGCATGACGAGCACACCCCGCTGCATTGCGTACACACGGCGTGCGTCGTGTGTGAGTGCACTGGACCCGCGTGTGTGGTTATGTTGTATACGCACAGCGACAGGTTGCGGTGGCGTACACACCCATATTTGCACAACACCCATGCTGGCCGTGGAGTCCGGGCTGCACACCGCGGCGAAGCGGCCGCGGAAGCCCGCGTTGGGGCCGCCGCCCGCGGACGACGTGCCCACGGCCGGCGCGGCCAAGCGGCGGCGGGGCTCGGTGTCGTTCAAGGACGACGGTGTCGTGCCGCCGACGCTGCCGCCGCGGGGCACCGAGGTTGCGCACGGGTGGGGCGTGGCGGCGTTTCCGCCGCGGTCGACGACGGAGACGGCGTCGGGGCCACCCATGTGGGAGTTCGTGTCGGAGGTCCAGACGCCGGTGTCCTTCTCCGGCATCGCCAGGGTGTGCAAGGAGCTGTGCCGGCGGCCCGACAAGGACGTCATTGCCAAGAAGCACGCCGCGGAGCGGCTGTGGTCCACCCGGGTGGCGTGGAACATGCCGGCGGGCATGAAGCTCGGCGGCCCCGCGCGGTTTGCGGGGCAGATGGCCCTGGCGTCGGCGAGCACGCGGCTGCTGTCGGAGCGATGCGGTGGGTCCAAGTTCCGGGCGCGCGGCAGGACGCCGGCGGCCACCATGGCCGGGGCGAGCGGCGGGCGCGGCGGCAGCAGTAGTGGCGCGCCCGACGCGCCGGGCATCGCGACGGGGTGGGCGCGGCTGCACACGCTGAAGCGGTGGATCGAGACGTGCTACCGGGAGTACGGCACTGCGCAGACGGGGCGGCCTTGGAGGCAGCCCTACATGCAGAAGCTGGGCCTCAAGATGTTCATGGAGGCGGACGCGCGCAACATGTTCGGGCCGGACCTGAACCGGGTGCTGACCCGGCTGCAGAGCGAGTTCAACATGAACGCGAGCCACCACCTGGTGGCGCTGGCGGCGCCGCGGCGGCACGGCAAGAGCCAGGTGGTTGCCATCTACACGGTGGCCAGCCTGCTGACGTTCCGGAACCGGCGCATCCTGGTGACGGCGTACCGCGAGAAGCAGGTGAAGACGCTGCACAAGACGATCCTGGCGGTGTTGAACTCGATCAAGCACCTCATCCCGGGCCTGAAGAAGATCAGCGACAGCAAGACGGACGGCATCCTGACGCTGACGTTCAGCGACACGGACGAGCGCGTCGTGACGTTTGGCGCCGTGACGCCGGCGCTGCGTGGGCAGGGCGCGCACCTGGTCATCGTGGACGAGATCGCGCAGGTGCCCATCACGCCGTTCCTGCAGGTGATCGTGCCGCTGCTGCGGGCGGAGGGCACGTGCATGGTCGCGCTGTCGACGGTGACGGACGAGAGCAACTCGTTCAGCCAGATGATGGAGCTGGAGGACCGGAGCGGGCGCAAGATCTTCCGCGTGCTGCAGATCGAGACGGTGTGCGACGAGTGCAAGGGGCTGGGGTTCGACGACAGCATCTGCCCGCACAACACCAGCAAGCACCCGCACTACCTGGACGCCAGCAAGGACGACCTGGTCAAGGTGTTCTACGACAAGATGGGCGACAAGGAGGACTTCCGGGCGGAGATCCAGGGCATCATCAAGACGTCCAAGTCGGTGTTCATCCCCGCCCACATCAACGCGCTGTTCACGCGGCCGCCGTTCGACACGCGCACCCTGCTGCCCGGCGCGCTGCGCAAGTACATCTTCCTGGCCGTGGACCCGTGCGGCTGCGGCGCCGACTCCAACATGGCCGCCGTGTCGGCGTACTGCACCATGGCAGACCACGTGGTACGTTTCCCCCTCGTTTGTACAGTGGCGTGTGGATTGTGTGCGTGTGTTACAACACCTTGGCGGCCGCGGCCGCTGCGCCCACGCACCGCTCGCCCATGCCGAAGCGCCAGATGAAGTCGGCCGCCGCGGACACGGCGTACTGCGACGCCGACGCGTCGAACATGGGGTACCCGACCTTGGCCGGGTCGGGGCGCTCCTTGTTGACGTCCTCCCACGCGGCGCCGAGGGTGGCGGGCTTCACGACGCCCGTCGCCCGGTCCACGGCGTCCGGCGACATGCGCATCTTGAACTGGCACCACCGGGACTCGGGGCCGTCCTGGATGTGCCACGGCTCGATGATGGCGTTGGCCTCGTCGCCGCGCGGCGCCTCGCGGTTCAGGTCCTCCACGGCCTTGACGACGGCGGCGCTGGTGCCCATCAGGCCCAGCAGCATGAACACCATGCCGTGGACGTTGACGCGCCGCACGCCGGCGGGCCGGCCCATGACGTCGGCCTCGCCGGCCTCCATCTTGGCGATGGCGAACAGCGGCGGGTACTCGGCGCCGGCGGCCTTCATGGCCAGCCGGTGGGACTCCAGCACTACGTCCAGCGCGCCCCGCAGCACGGCCACGTTGCGGTGGCACAGCACGGCGCACCAGAACGGCACCACTTTGTGGGCGGCCGGGTCCCTGTGCAGCCGCCCCGAGAAGTCCTCTGGGATGACCCGCGTGCACACGGGGACGATGGCCAGCGCGACCCGGCGGCGCGCCTCCTCGATCTCGTCGCTTCTGTCGGTGACGAGGCCGCTGAGGAGGTCGACCCGCCGGAACGGCGTCCCCGGCTGCACGGCGGACAGATACATTTGCGGCGTGGGCGCAGCGTCGCAGCGGCCGCCTTCATACCCGGCGTTGTGTGTGTGTGCTCACCCCCCTCCCGCAGGTGCTGTCCATCGGCAACGAGCCCGCGGTGGTGCGGCCCGACCACCAGCGGGACTACATGGCGGGCATGGTAAAGTCCATCATGGACGTGGCACCGGAGGCGCAGGGCGCCACACTGGTGGTCATCGTGGAGGCGCAGGGCGACTGGGGGCGGGCGGCGCTTCTGGCACGGTACATCGAGGAGGAGACACGGGCGCTGGACGCGGAGCGCGTGCGGGGCGGCGGGCGGCCGTTCTTCGGCGGCATCCAGATCGTGCACGACCCCACGAAGGGGTGGCCGGGCGTGACACAGACGGCGGCCAAGAAGGCCAACATGGTGGAGATGCTGACCAAGGTGCTGGACCCGGACATGTCGGGCCTGTGGTTCCACGAGGGCTACACGTCGCAGGACGGCAACCCGGAGAAGGCCAAGGCCAACCAGGACGAGCTGCAGAAGCAGATGATGCACTTCCGGCTGAACGAGACGATGCCGTCCAAGGCGGCGCCGGGGCTGAAGGAGCCCACGCGGTTCTACAGCGGCAAGGCCGAGGGCAAGGACGACGTCCTGATGGCGCTCATGATGCTGCTGTACGAGGGCTACATCTACATGCGGGAGGCAAGCATGGGTCGTGTGGCCATTGTGTCTGCCCCGTAGTGCACCCACGCCCCACGATGCACCTGCTAGTACCCCATAAGCGTCCGCCACATCTTCCGTGGCACCGTGTCGGCCACCATGCGAAAGGGGCGCTTGCCGTGGCCCACGCCGGCGCCGCCGGCGATGGTTCCGGCCACGGCCTGCCGTGTGGTGTCGACCCACCAGCCCCGCGCATCCGTCTTGTCCATGTCGCCCACGACGGCGTCGGCGACCGCCCGCTCCCGCAGCGCCTCGGCGTCGGCGGCCGCTTCCCGGCGCTCCCTGTCGTCCTCGTCCTCCGACCCCGACACGGACACGTGGTCGTCGTCCACGATGTGGCCCGCGATGCGGTCCGCGTCGTCGGTGTCAATGTCCTCAGAGGCGACGCTGGCTGGGTACCCGCCCGTCACGGCGTCGTCGCCCACGTCCTTTTTGCGGCCCGCGCCCGCCGCGACGGCTTCTTCGTCCACCGCCACCTGTCGGACGGCGTGCGCTTCCAGCGCCTCCTCCACGCTGACGCGGAGCACGTCGAAGCGCTCCTTGTCGGTCGGGTCCTTCTTTGTGCGCCGCACGTCGTCGACGTCGTCCAGGTCGTCGTCCAGGTCGTCGTCCGACGCCAGCGGCACGTCGGTGTCTGCCAGCCACTTGGACATCCACGCGGGCCCGGCGCGGAGGTCCTCTACCCTGCGCAGCGCGGCGAGCTTCTCCCACTGCGCCACCCGCTTGTTCGTCACACCGTGTCGGCGCAGCTTGCGCCGGGCGTACCGCTTGGCGCGGTCCATCCATGCCCGGTCGGCGCCCTTGGGCGCAATGCCGCGGTGCAGCTTCTTCAGGGCAGACACGGTGCCCGTCTTGAGCACGTCCCGGAAGCGGGTGATGTCTCGCTGTGCCAGCTCGCCGCCGACGTCGGCGTCGACGAAGCACGTGTCCGTGTCCCCGTCGTCCTCCGACACGTCGGCGTCGTCCCCCGACTCGGACGCGTCGGACAGCAGCGTGGCGTGGTCCCTGATGTCGTTGTCGACGTCGGCGAAGCGGCCCTTCTTGTCCCCGTGGCTGTCTGCGGCGTAGTACTCGCGGATGAACTGCGCGGCGCGGCGTTTCAGCTGCAGCTTGGCGGCGTCCGGCACGGCTGAGGGGCCGGGGGTGTCCGGCTTGGGCTGGGGGGTGTCCACGTCTGAATCCGAGCTGCTGGAGCTGGAGCTGCTAGACGAGCTGGGGGAGCTGCCATCGTCTGACGACATGGCAACAGGGGTCAATATTGACTTGATGTGAGGGGTGCACGCGGCTGTTGTGTATACGGTGCGACGCCCATGCGTCGATTGACGGTCAATTCCGGCGGGCGTCAAATTTGACTCTCCATGTCCCAGCCACCAGCGACGGTGCTGAACGCCATTGCCGCCGTGCAGGCCCGGCCGGCGCCGTTCGGCAGGGGCTTCTTTGTGGACGTGCCGCCCGCGTGGCCGGAGCAGCAGATCCGCGCGCGGTGGCGGGGGCTGACCGCGTTCATGGGGCAGGCCTTCTTCCCCGACTACGACATGCACGCGGTCAGGGTGCCGCGGGCCGACGTGCCGCACTACGACCGGGCCGCGTCGTCCACCCGGGAGGTGGCCGCCAAGCGCGCGTACGCCGCGCGCAAGGGCGTGTCCATCGCCACGGCGGGGCGGCGGTTCGGGACGGAGGTCCACCGCGCGCTGGACGTACTGGCGATGGGGAAGCGGACGAAGAAGCCGCTGCCGATGGACGCCCGGCGCAAGGCGGAGGAGGTGCTGGCCCGCATCCGGCGCATGGGCCTGGTGGTGCTGCAGTCGGAGATGGCGATCCGCAGCCTGGAGGCCGGCTGCGCCACGTCGGTGGACCTGGTCACGTGGTCGCCCGCCAAGGGCGTCCTGTGTCTGATCGAGGTAAAGTGCGGCACGTACGGCGGCAAGTTCGAGGCGGGCACGACGGCGCCGTCCACGGGCTCCACGGGGGTGACGGGTCCGGTGACGGCCTTTGACGACAGTCCGCTGTCGCAGGCGATGCTGCAGGCCGTGCTGCCGGCGTCGTGGCTGGTGGCGGAGGGCGGCCTGCCGCCGGGGAGCGTGTGCGTGCGGGTGATCCGGGTGCGGACGCGGCCGCCGGGGATCATCGACGTCATCATGTACAAGCCGTCGTGCTGTCCGGGGCTGGCCGCCATGTGGGTGCACCGGCGGCGCATCGCGGACTACTTTTCGGCGTGGATGCGGTCCAACGGCAACCGCAACCTCGCGCCGCGGCCGCCGCCGGGCGCGCCCAAGGCCAGGGCCAGGGCCAAGGCGCCGCCGAGGGGCGGGAAGCGGCGGCGGTGGCGCGTCTCCGACGAGGACGCGGACTACGTAGTTGTGGACAGCGAATGATCACTCGTCGCTGTTGTACGCGTCCTTGTGTTGTCGCTGTGCGTTCCGCAGCGGCCGCCGGGGTGCGCCAAGCCGCTTCGTCTTGGCGGGGCGCCGCGTGGCTTTCCACGCGGCGGTCGTGTCGCCGCCCTCGACGTCCGTCTGCCACCGCTTCGTCGCGGGGAGTCTCGGCGCGGCGGCCGCCTGCCGCGGCGGCTTGGTGCTGTTCCACCGCCACTGGGGCGGCCCCCACTGCATCACCGCGAAGCAGGCGCAGACGACGACGACCGCGCACGTCAGCACCAGGATGAAGAACACCAGGACCACAATGGCCACCACGGTGAGCATGTCGTCGTCGCCGTCGTGGACCATCGGAGCGGGCGTGTGGTCTGCCCCGGGCGGCACGGCGTGCATACACGGCGCCCGGTGTGTGCGACCCCGTTTGTGCAAATATAGTATGGTGGGCTGTTTCTGTGCGGAGGGCACTGCAGTCACTTCCCGTGCCAGTCCCCAAGCACCAAGGTGGGTTCGGGGCCCGGCGTGTGTGCGTGTGTGTGCGTGTGTGCACGGGAAGGTTTCTAGTATGGTGTCACGTTTCTGTGGCGGGGAGCACACGTCCCCGAGCGGTCTTCCTTTGTGTGTGTGTGCGTGTGCGTGTGTGCGTGTGTGCGTGTGTGGTCTGACCCCCGGGTGTGTGCATGCGTGCAGACACCATGGCATCCGGCTACGGACGCGTTCCCAACAACGAGGGCATCCCCAACGGCACCGGGACCATCCCCGGCGGCTTTGCGGTGGCCCCCGGGTCGGCTGCCCGGTGGGGCGGCGGCCCCGTGGCGGACACGGACCCCATCTCGTGGGCGCAGGGCCACGGGACCCAGACCCAGCTGCAGCAGAGCCTGTCCAACGCGCCGTCGGCGACGCACGTGATGGACTGGGGCCCCAAGGGCGACCAGCTGCGGATCACGATGACGGCGTCGATCCTGAAGCAGCTGGGCGACTTCAGCCGCATCCTGACGCTGCGCAACTACGAGAGCGACGTGGCGTACACGTGGGAGATCAAGGTGGTGCCGCAGAGCACGATGAGCTCCATCGCGCCGTTTGGCAACGCGCCGTACGTGACCCAGCACCGGGAGCGGCGCAGCGTGGTGCTGCAGATGTGGGGCAAGCAGGCGCTGATCGAGTCGGCGGTGCACGCCCACACGGGCGAGGGCGAGGACCTCATCAACGACGCGGCGTCCCAGCTGCGCAACGACGCGGCGTCGACGCTGGTGCTGCAGGGCTTTGACGCGCTGCTGCGCTCGCCGAGCCACGCGGGCGTGTACACGACGAACCAGGGCCGCAGCCGCACCGCCAACATGGTGCAGAAGGACAAGAACGACGCGGTGTGGAACTTTGCGGCGGCGCAGAAGCAGGAGCGCGCCGTGGACATGATGGTGACGGCCGCGGGCCGGAACCTGGGCGTGTACGGCAGCACGCCGCGCGCGCTGGTGGCGTGCTTCGGCCTGCACCAGTACGTGAACCTGACGCCGGCGTCGACGACGTACGCCGAGTCGGGCCCGGACAAGACGCCCAATGGCTTCCTGGACCTGCTGAACGCGCGCAAGACGGTGTCCGGCCTGTCGCTGCACGAGTCCATGAACATGAACGTGGACGACCGCGCGACGATGGACCCCATGACGCGCAACGTGGCCATTGGCGAGCACGCGCCCGTGGCGCTGTCCGAGGGCTTCCACACGGTGCGCCTGATGGACGACTCCAAGGGCCGCGGCGCCGAGGTGTCCGTGGCGGACGCGCTGGAGGCGACGCACCTGTTCGACGCCCGCGGCCAGCTGCGCGTGGGCATGATCCAGTCGTGGCTGGACAGCATGCAGCCGCAGGAGCGCCTGCAGGCGCTGCGGTTCACGCCGCTGGTGGGCCGCATCTGGGTGGGCTCGCGCCCCACGGTGGTGGCCGCCGCGTTCATCGGCCAGATGGACGAGCAGTACCTGAACGAGGCCCGCGTGGCGGCGTTCTGCGACTCCATGGAGGCCGCGCTGGCGAAGAAGATGGGCGAGACGGCGTACGCCGATGCCGCCGCCAACGTGAAGCGGTACGCGTCGCTGTTCAGCAACGCGTCGTACGACGCCAACTGCCACGTCGCCAACAAGGCGTGGGCCGCCACGGCCCGGTCGGCCAACCGCGCCCGCCTGGCCGAGACGTTTGGCATGCCCGACCTGGAGTCTGCCATTGTGTTCCTGGCGGCAGGTGGCACTGCCGTCGTGGGGGCCCCGGGCGGGAGCGCGGCGGCGGCTGCCGGCGCCATCAACCGGGAGCGTGGCGTTGCCCCCGCGGGCCCCGTCGCCAACTTCAGCGCACTGGACGCTGCCAACGGCAACGTCGGCCTTGCCGCCATCCAAGCGGCGTTCAACGACGACGAGTTTGCCGGCGACAAGTCCGACCTGAAGCGCGTGGGCGAGGCGCCGGGTGGCTGGCACACGTTCCCGGGCCTGCGGCACATTGCCAGCATGCCCGTTGGTAGCGCCGTGTCGGCCGTGTACCGCCCCGTCCACGCGGCCGCCGGCCCCGCGCTGTCCTCCCTGGAGTCCATCGTGCGCAACCTGAAGGAGATCATGCCCAGCAGCGTGCTGTTCCAGCCCGTGGTGGGCTCGCCGTTCACGCAGTTCTGCAGCGCGGACGACGCCGCCATGCAGACGGTGTACCACGTGCTGGCCGGCAGCCAGTCGCCCATCTTCATCACGCTGTCCGGCGCCGGCGGCGTGCCCGGCGCCGACGGCGCCATCCCCATCACGGCGACGGAGCTGATGGGCCTGGGCGTGCAGAAGTGGGCCGGCAGCGCCCTGGACGAGGACGGGCGCAAGGCGCTGCGCAACGCCGCCATCCGGGGCCTCATGGACCTGGAGGCCAACACGTCGGACAACCGCGCGGCCCGTCGGCAGTTCCGCAACGACCTGGCGACGCTGGGCGGCGCGCAGGGCGTGGCCATGCGCATTGCGCTGGGCCGGTCGTACAGCGTGTGCAAGCCGGTCGCCGACAGCGGCAACGGCGCCGCCCAGGCAACCCTGGGCACGATGAAGGACATGCTGACGGAGCTGCTGCGGCAGATTGCCGCCCGCCGGACGTCGCCGTCGGCCGCGGCCGACGCGCAGGTGAACACGTCGGTCGCCGCGTTCAACGCGTTCCTGTCGTCCGTTGGCGGCACGGTGCGGTACGATGGCGGCGACGTGGCCCTGACCACCGCCGGCGGCGCGGCCATCGCCCCGGGTGTTGCCCAGTCGCTGGCTGGCGCCGCGGCCGGCGTCCGCATCCCGCTGGCTGGCATCACCGACATCAAGATTGTCCGTGCCGTGGGTGGCGCCGCCGCCGCCCCCAACCGCGGCTACCTGGTGGCCACCGCACCCGCCGGTCGCGCCAACATTGCCATCCCGGTGTACCTGCCTGGCCACACGGCGGGCGGCGCCGCCGGCCACCGCATCACGGTGGCGACGCCGCTGGCCATGACCAAGCCCAGTGCCGAGTGGGCGGCTGCCAAGATGGCGGAGCGGGTCAACCTCGCGGGCGCCGCCGGCGCGAACCTGGCGGACCTGGGGGAGCACGTGTCGTTCTGCGGGTACGACCCGACGTCGCTGCCCGAGCTGCGCGGCGCGTTTGACGCGCTGCTGGACGTGCGCGCGTTTGCCGGCGGTCGGCAGCGCGGGTTTGTGCGCGACCACGGCACGCGTCTGGCGATGGGCCACCACTTTGGCGGCGACGGCGGCTTTGCGGACGCGTCGCACCTCATCGACGCGGAGCACGTGCGCAGCCAGGCGCGGGAGGGCTACGCGGAGATTCTGCAGCAGGCGTTCGCGGTGGGCACCACGGAGGGCTTCAAGTTTGGCCCGCAGGCGTACCTGCCCAAGCTGGTGCTGGCGCGCGTGTTCAACGGCGAGCCGAGCTTCGGCGCGCTGGGCTTCTTCGCCAACATCGACAAGACGACCATCTCCGCCATGGCGTACGCGAGCGTGCGGCAGCCGTTCGACCTGGCGGTGATCCGGCCGTTCATGACGTACACCATGGGCTCCGCCGTGGTGACGGACTACAAGGTGGGCCTCATGCTGTACAGCTTCGTGAACATGGGCATGGGCGAGGACGTGACCAACAAGGCCACGACGATGAACCTGACGATGAAGTCGGCGTGCGCCGTGGTGCGCCCGACCGCTCTGCAGCTGCTGCCGTACGTGCTGTGCCTGGGCTACGTGCGTGGCGGCAGCCTGGAGCCGTTCCGCCACGACGCGAATTCGCTGCCGTTCAACGGCCGGTTCGAGGCTGCCCGCCGCGACCGCGCCGCGCAGATGACCATGGCGGACGCCGCGTACTACGCGGCGGTTGTGCCGGCCGGCGCGTGCGACGACGAGCAGGACTGGGCGGACCCGCGCCACCTGTTCCAGTACATGTTTGCGCTGCGACGCAACCAGAACCTGGTGTCCTCCAGCCAGCCGTACCCGAAGCGCGTGGGCGACAACTCGGTGTGCTACCCGGCGGGCATCCAGGTGCACGTTGGCTCTGGCGACCGCAGCGTGCGCAAGTCGCCCAGCCGCACCCCGTTCGGCGACTTCCCCAGCTTCAAGGCGTGCAACCTGGCGCACACTGGGCGCTGGGGCGGCCCCATCTCCAAGCTGGACGCCCCCGACACGGCCCGTGTCTGAGCGCCGCGACCGGACAAAAAACTACTGCGTGTTTCCCCCTGCACTGGTTAAAACCAAAATGTCATGTCTGTGTGGCTCCTCACACACTGTATTGCTACGCGACCTTCTTGCCGTCGAGCGTGATAAGCGCCGACGCCGGCAGCACCCGCGCGGTGGGCAGCGCCGGCACTGGGAACAGCCAGTTGACCCACGCGCTGCCGCGCCGGAACGAGGTGACGATGAAGACCGCCAGCAGGATGACCGGCAGCCCCGTGATGCTAAACATGAGGACGTCGGACCAGGAGCGGATGCCCACGGCGTCGCCAGCGTTGACGAGCATCGTGCGCGCGACGGCCGGCCAGTAGTAGGCGTTCTTGACCCCGAACCGGCGCAGGCAGAACGCTAGGTGTTCTGGGCCCTCGTCGAGCAGCGGCGGGTCGTCGTGACCGGAGTGGTCGTCCTCCAGGCTGACGCCCGCCAGGTCTCTGTTGTGGCACGACTGGCCCGGCAGGAAGGAGCGCACCGCAAACGCGCGCTTGTTGTCGACCTCCATCATGGCGGTGCGGCAGGCGCCCACGAAGAGGACGGCGCCCACGACGGCCACACAGGCGTACGTGGCGACGGCCCGCATGGTTTGAAGTCGGGCGTCTGCCTGTCCCCGCACACTCGCTCCCCATACACACCATTAGCGCTGTATTGTGGTTACACCCACCTTGCCCTTTGCGGTGGGGATGACGACGTCGCCCACGAACAGCTTGGCCACCGCGCCCGACGCCACGTTCATGAGGGTCTGCCTGCCGCGCGCGCCCTGGCCCGAGACGGGCAGCATGGCCGCCGTCAGCCCCTCTGTCGCCACCGCCTTGTCGACAAACTCGGCGGGCAGGGCGCCGCCAAACAGCTTTGCCACCAGATTCCAGTCGGTGCTGAGGCGCGGCACCATGACGAGCCACTGCTGCTCGTCGGGCGTGTCCTCGTTGACGGGCGCGGGCATGAACATGGCGCCGTCGTCGAGGCAGATCCACTGCACGGCACGCAGCGCGGCGCGGAACGCCCTGAAGCTGAGGTCTGGTCCCGATCGGCGGCCGCGTCTGGGCGCGGGGCGGCGGCCCTCTGCCTCGGCCTCGGCGCGCTCCGCCTCGACCATGGTGAAGCCAGCGTCCGCGGCCTCGACGGCGGCCTGTCGCGCGTGGGCGGGGTGTGGCGCCGGCCCCAGCGTGTACGGCAGGTAGTCGACGGGCGCGGCGGCGTCGTCCGCGTCTTCGTACCACGTAGTGGCCATTTATGCCTACCCATCAGGCAGTGCACGAACACAGCCGCGCATACACACACCCCACGGCGTGCGTGCGATGACGCTGCTCCACCTACTGCCCGCCGGGTCGGAGCTGCGGCCGCCGACGAAGCCGCGGCGCCTCGGGTGCTGCTCGTCGGCGCGGCAGTCGTGGCAGATCTCGGTGATCCGGCGGCTGTTCTTCCAGTTGCTGGTGATGGGCATCCGCACCGCCATCTGGCTGCTCATGATTGACTGGGCGAACCGCAACGACATTGGCGACACGGCGGGCGGCACGGAGATCCGGCTGATCATGTTCATGGCGGTGCTGGGGCTGTCGCTGTGGATGCTGACGGAGGCGTTTCTACACCGGCAGCGCATCCTGGGCGCGATCCGGGTGATTGCGTCGCGGGCGACGTCCCTCGAGGCGATGGGTGTCTCCATCACGTACAGCGACGACGTCATCGCGATGCCGCACCGCCACGCGCAGAGCAAGGTTGTGGTGGACACCGGCGGCATCAACGCGCACCACGAGACGGGCGAGTTTATGACGGCGGCGCACGCGATCACGCTGGTGCTGCTGGCGCGCAACAACAAGCTGGACGACGGGCGGAGCCCGCGGGACTTTGTGCTGGCCGTCAACACGATGCTGCAGAAGCCGGCCAAGGACGCCGTAAAGCGGGCGGCGCTGGCGGGCCCGCGGCAGGCGGCCACGGCGGAGCACCTGGCACACTTCCACGAGGCGGCGGAGGCGCTCAAGACGCTCAAGACGGACCGGATGCACGACGCCATGTGGCAGTACTGCATGGTGCTGGTGTTTATCTTCTTCTTTGTGACGCCGGCGCACTACGCCGTGGTGTTTGGGTGGTGGTCCATGCTGGTGACGCCCGCGGTGGGGCTCATCCTGCTGGGCCCGATGCAGCTGGCGCGCGTCATCCGGAAGCCCATTGAGAACCAGACGCCGGCGGACGCGGCAGCGTTTGGCTACGTCGCCATCGAGGGCGACATGTTTGTGGGCGTCGTGTCCCGGAGCGGCAGCCTGCTGGGCGGCGTGTTTTACCTGCTGAAGAGCGCGGTGTGCAGCCTGTTCTGGTGCAGGCGGACGACGGCGCCGGCGTTCACGGGGCTCGACCAGGACGCGGATGTCGAGCAAGGCAGTGGCCGGAGGAGGCGGCGGCGGTAGGTGTGAATAAACGATGTTACATTGACTGTCATTCGTGGGTGGACACCGTGTCTGCAGTCGACAGTCAATGTGGCCCAATGACTGTCAGCCCCGGTGTGGTGCTGGGCGCTGTATGGGCGCGTGGCCGTCTCGGTGTCACAGCACCCTCGACCCATGGCCACCTCTGCTGCCTTTACCCCCGTAGACCGTGCCGCCGTGCACGCATTCATCGAGAACGACCTCAAGACGGGCCGGAAGACGCGCTACATTGGGCTGCCCGACTCGCTGCCCACCGAGGGGTCGTTCTGGGTGTTCAAGGACGACGCGGACGGCGACGGTGTGGACGGCGCCGTGGTGACCGACGCCTCGGGCCGCGTGGTGTTGCTCTACACCGCCGCGGGGTACCTGGGCCGGCAGTTCTGGCGCAAAGTGGTGGCGCACACTGCGAAGGACGGCGTGGCGACGTTTGCCGTGCGCTTTGGGTTCAACGACTGGTTCGGGCCGGTCGCCCGCCCCACGGGAGGGTTTGTGCCCTTCATCAGGGGCGCGCTCGCCAGCAACCCGATCCCGGGCGTGACAGACATTGTCCTGGTGACGTCCACGAAGTAGTGCCACACAAACGACGCCTGCGCGGCGGCCAATGTCACACTGTTTCACGCTCTGCCACTCACCGCTTGCACCACCCAACGGGTACGATTGGCTGTCAACCCCGCCACACCATGACTACCTTGCACCCCTCCGACAGCGCGGCCACCGGCACCGTCCAGCCGCGGACGCTGACGACCGCGACCCACGTGTCGTCGCTGCCCTCGACGCCGCGCGCCGTCTCGCGGAACGTCACAAACGCGGCGGGCGCCCCCTGTGGCTTGCGCGGGTCCATCCCCGCCCTGGCGGCCAGCGCGTGGATCTGCGCCGCGTACGTCAGGCCACACTCGAACGACGGGCCCGTCGCGGCGCCCCGCATCGCCGCGGCCTTGGTGTCAAACGCCACCCGCGCAGTCGCCGTGTCGATCCGTGCCGTGTACTCCCTGACCGCGCCGTCGGCGGCCGTCACCCGGATCGTCGGCGCGTCGTCGGCGAGCGGCACGGCCTTCGCGCCGGCCAGCCCCGGGCGGGCGTACGTACCCGCCACGACGCCGTCCGACGCGCCCGGGCACAGGGCGTTCAGACGGCCAAACGCGGCGTCCGCCATGGCGCCAGCGGTGCCACGTGCGCCCCGCGGCCCACGCATACCGTGTATGGACCCGACACGGCATTGACTGTCAATCGTGCGTTACCTGTCCATGTCAGACGCGCCGCCCACTGTCGAGTTCGATGGCCGCTGCATCCGCGTGGATGGCGCCCGTGTGGGTGGCCTGCACGCCTTTATGCGCGCCACGTACTTCCCCCGGCTGGCCCACGGGCTGGGCGGCGGCTCCAGCTCCAAGGCGGGCGGCTCCAAGGTGGACGCCGAGCTCGCCGCGGCTGTGGCTGCAGGTGCGCCCGTCGGCCGGGCCTGCGTGGCGACCCGCCGCATCTGGGCCGCCGTGACGGACGCCGGGTACACGTGGGTCGACACGCAGGTGGGCGTGGCGACGCCCAAGGACGCGCCCACGGCCGTGGCCACGTTTGTGGACGCCGTGCTGCACGACGCCGAGGGGCGCGTCGTGCTCGCCGAGATCAAGACGGGCGGGGACTGCGTGGCGGCGCAGGCGCGGCAGTGCCCGCCGCCGGTGGACCACCTGCGGCAGGTGGTGCCCAGCGTGGCCCACGTGCAGGTGGCGGCGACGGCGGCCATGTACGAGGCGACGACGGGGACGCGGCCGGTGGGCGCCATCGTGGTGCGGTACGTGCGGCGCAAGGGCGGCGGCGTGGCGCTCGTGGAGGCGTGCAAGGCGCCGGCCAAGAAGGGCGGCGACGTGGTGGACGCCGGGTGTGCCATCCTAGGTATGCATGTGCCCGCCCGAGGAGGGGGCAGCCGACCCGCCAAGCGCGTGTGCACACGGGATGGCGGAGGAAGCACCGGACTCACCGCCTGGCTCGTCCGGAAGTGAGGCGGCCGACGTGTGGCAGGCCCGCGGCAAGGCGTACCGGCTGTTCTACGACACGCTGACGGGGATGATGTCGTGGACGTCGGGGCGGCCGCCGCGGAACCTGCTGCACGACGCGCAGGAGTTTGTGCCGGCCGTGGTGAAGGGCAAGCCCGGGGCGGACGCCGCCCTCCGCCCGGTGTTGATCTCCGTGGAGGCCGTCAGGCTGAACCTGCAGCGCGCGGTCACGACCGCGTTCGGCCGCACGCAGTGCAGCGTGACCACTCTGCACCCACCGCGGAGCGCGCACTTTGTGGGCGGCCTCGTTGGCGACGACGGGGAGGGCGGCGCCACGGTGTTCATGGCCAAGTCGCTGACGTTCTTGGTGGGGCAGGGCACGTCGACGTTTGTGACGGTGGTGGTGTCGGCGTTTGACCGGGGCAGCCCCCTGCTGGAGGGCCACGCCGTGGTCGACCTGAGCAAGCGCAGCATCGCCGTGTCGGGCGCCGTGTCGGCCGACAAGCTGGCGGCGGTGGCGCGGAACCGCCTGGGGCGGGCCCGCAACGCCGTGGACATCGGGCAGTCGCCCGGCGACGTGGTCAGCGTGCACCCGTACCGGATGCCGGCCATGCTGGCCACGGCCGACGCGCCGGCGGCGGTGCGGGCGCGGACGCACATCGTGCGCACCAGCTCGCGGGCCAAGGAGGGCACCGCGGACGCGTCGCCACTGCTGCACGTGGTGGACCTGCGCACGGTGTTCCCGGGCGCGGTGGCGCAGTACCCGCCGCTGACGCACAAGCCGATCCAGGGCAAGCGGCCGGCGCTGGAGTACGACTCGGACGGCTCCGAGTCGGACGACGACGACACGCGGACGCACTACGCCTGCCTGCGGGTGGCGCCAGGTGTGTGCGTGGACGTCGGCGGCGTGCACATGGACTACAAGGACGGGCGGGCGGGGCAGACGCTGCGGGTGGACGTGGCCAACGCGCTGCAGCCGACGCCGCTGCAGGTCGCGGCGGGCAGCCGGGTGTCGCCGTGGACACCCGTGCTGATCACGGCGGTTGCGCGCGCGGTGCGGGCCGCGCTCAAGCCGTCTGAGGAGGGCGCGGTGCGGGTGAAGTGGGGCTACGCCACGGTGGACGGCTCCAAGACGGGGGTCGCCCTGCCCGAGTCGCGCGGCGGCCTGCACAAGTGGGCGGCCTGGCTGCACCACGCCTTTACGGAGCCCGGGCGCACGCCGGGTCCCTCGCAGGCGTCCCTGTCCGTGACGAGCGCCACCGTGCGCACCCGCGTGGTATCCAAACAATGAATTCATTCGTTGGCAGCAATGACAGCACAGGCGGCGTCCCGCGTGGTGCACCCGTGGGTGGCAAACACCTCGTTGCACAGGCACGCGTGGGGCCGCACGTACACCTCCTCCTGGGTGAACCACAGGACGGCGGCGACCTCGCCGCCGACGGTGAAGGTTACGTCGTGCAGCCCGAACTGGGTGGCGTCGTCGTAGTACGCGCGGGCGGTGCACTTGACGTCGTGGGGCAGCGTCTGCTGCCACTCGAATCCGGGGCAGAACGTGCTGCCGTGCACGCCCTGCTGCGTGGACATGAACAGGCTCATGGTGGCGGCGTGGGGCTCGCAGCGCAGGTTCATCAGGAGCAGGTACCGGGTGCCTGCTGCGGCGGCGTGCGCCTCGGCGAGGCGGCGGGCCTCCGACTCGGGCAGCGGCGTGGGCTCCGCCACGTCTCCCAGCCGCCGCGTGTGGGCGTGGCCGTGGCTGTGCGCCAGGCCGTCGTCGTGCAGCACCTCGGGGGACGCCATGTGCACCTCGGGCACGCCGGTGTCCGGGGACGCGTCGGGCTGGTCCGTGTCGGGGTGCAGGCGCCGCAAGACGCGCTGCACGTCGCGGGCGGACAGCTCGACGTCGCGGACGCCGTCGACGTGGACGTCGGGCGGCACGCGGACGACCCACACGGACAGCGGGACGCCGACCTGTGCGCCGGTGGCCACCACGAGGTCGTGCAGCCACGCGACGGTGGTCAGGGCGCCGAATGTGTCGCGGGTGGCGTACCACACGTCGCCCACGTGCAGCTCCTTGGCGGCGAGGCCCGAGGTGACGTTGGCCACCGGGCCCGCCGTCGCCAGGCCGTCGCGCCACGCCACCAGCGTGCGCGGCACGGCCGCGTAGTCCCGCGGCACGGCCACGTCGGTGTCCTCGGGGGCGGCCCGTGTCACCCACACCGCGATGCTCAGCACCAGCGCGGCCACGACACACAGCAGCAGGCACTGGTTGCGCCGCATCTGCCGCATCTCGTCGAAGCCGGGGAACGCCGTGTTCCCTGGCTTCAGGAACGCAGCCGCGCGTCTGCACAGTCCCCGGACGAGCCCGACGCGGGCCTTGCCGCCCCGTTGCCGCATGTCGGCTGCGTGGAACGTGGGCTGTGGCTGCTGCGGCGTGGCGCGCTGGCGGGCGGCGCCACCACTAAAGGGGTTTGCAGCCGCGGCTTGCCCGTTCATCATCCCGCGTTGTATATAGGCTTGGTCTGGCGGCGAGTCTACACGCTTCCATACGACATGGCGCACGCGAATCATGCCGTGGTTCCCTACTACTCCATCCCCCTGGTGGAGGTGGACGACGCAGACGAGCCGGTGCACGCTGGCGAGGCCGTGGGCGGCGCCATTGGCGCGCGGTACGCCCTGGAGCAGTGGGGCCAGTTGCTGGCGCTGGCGCTGACCAACGTCCACCCGTGGCCGGCGGTGAGCCCGTACACGACCAACGTGCAGCACGATCCAGCGCCCGTGGGCGTCGCCCCCGACGCCGCCCGAAACGGTGGCGACGTGCCGCCCGACCCGGACGCGCCCAGTACCGAGCAGGTGTTTGAGGCGACCGCCGAAGAGTACCGGTACTGGGTCACCATCGCGCTGGACGTGATGCACCGGGCGTCCGCCGTGCAGCGCGGCGCGCACCTCACGGTGAACCGCAAGCGCAAGCTGGCGGGGCTCCTGATGCAGGCCGCCATCAACGGCGTCATGGACAGCGACATGTTCGAGGAGGAGCTGCGGCTGTTTCCGGGTGGCGGCGGGCCCGGCACCGCGCGGCGGGACCTGCTGGAGGCCGTCGTGCGCGACGCGGCGGGCGGCGACACGCGGCGGCACTGGGAGTCGTACCGCGACGACGTCAACGCCGTGGCGGGCGGCGTGGGTGGCGTCGACTGGGAGGCTACGGGCGCGGCACGCGCGGTGGTCGCCGTCCTGGGGAGCAAGGCCGTCAAGCCCATTCCGCTGCAGGGCGCGCGGCCGCCTCGCGGGGAGCACGTGGCCGCGTTCCGGGCCGTCGTGCAGGACGCCGTGGACGAGGAGCCCGAGGGCGACCCGGCGCGGTGGTACGTTCCGCCGCGACCCGCCGACCCCGCTCTCGAACAGACATGGCTCCGCGACGTCGTGGACGCGTTTTCCGCCGTCGGGGTGCCCGACGTGCCCATCAACGCCGACCCGGTGCACACCCCCGAGGCGCCGTCCACAGGCGTGCGGTGCGTGCTGGTCCGCGCCGCGCTGCCCGTGAAGGACATGCCGCCGGGCTCCATGGGCGACGACCTGGTGGTGCAGGAGGTGCGCGACTGGCTGGCCCGCGCAGTGAACGACGTCGTGGTCGCCGGCGCCACCGCGCGGCCGCTCGTGTTCTTCACCGCCAGCGACGCCGCCGTGACGCTGTTCGTGGTGAGCCCCGCGACGGGCGTGTCTGTGTTTGTGGCCAGCGCCGGCACGGCCGACGCGCAGTCGTTCTACAAAGATGGCACGCGGTACATGGTGCCCCGCGGCGCGCCGCACCACGTCGACCGGCCCGTCATCCGGTGGCGGCTGCACACGGGCGTGACCAACGGCCGGGACCCGGCGGGCCACATGGGCGTCGGCGTGGACGTGGACCCCGCGGAGTTTGACCGCGACCCGGAGCTGGGCACGCAGTGGGCGCGCGGCGTGATCACGTTTTGCCTGGGCCGCATCATGTCGGACAGCGCCCACGCGGACCAGGGCCCCACGGGGCAGGCGCACCTGCCGTCGCCCGTCGGCGTGCCGCTGTGCAACATGACGGACCTGTACGCCATCGAGGTGGACGAGGCCGCGGCGTGGCGGCGGCAGCTCATGACCGCCGCGCTGGCCGCCGACGGCTTTGCCGACCAGCAGCTGTTCGGGTGCCTGTTCCCCGTCGCGTGGTCGCGGGCCGCGCTGTCCACCGACACCGGCAAGCTGAGCCACCCGTGTGCGCTAGTGGACGACGTGCTGGCCGTCGCGCCGCAGCGGGGGCTGCAGCCCGCCGTGGACGGGCCGCCGAGCCCCGTGCCCACCTTTGGCCAGGTGGACAACACGATGGCGGCGGCGCTGCAGCGCGTGTTCCTGGCGACGCACGGGTACAGCCCGCTGCGGGCCGGCGCCAACGTGGCGACGCTCATCCCGGACGTCGTGGCGGCGTGCAGCTCCGCGGGGTACCCGCTGGGCGCCGTGCACCCCACCGCGCGGTGCGCCAACCACGAGGACGGCGCGGGCGGTGACAGGACGGCCTTCTCCGGCGACCTGGACCGCGACGAGACGGTGGGCACCGTGTTCGGGCCGCGCCCCTTCCTGCCCCTCGAGCTGCAGCACGCCATGCCCAACGACCAGCCGGCGTACTCCGCGACCACGCGGTACTTTGAGTACTGCCGCGCCACGGCGCACGCCGCGTACCGCGCGGTGGGCACCGCCGCCGCCGAGGGAATCGACAGCATGCCCTTCCGCGACCACGCAGACGCCGTCGTGGACATGGTGTCGGGCATCGTCACGGACTTTGCGCGGCCGGCGTTCGAGTGGGTGCCCCGCCTGGAGGGCGGGTCCGTGGAGTGGCACGACACCCTGGGCGGCGCCCACACCATGACCGAGGCGGAGGCCCGCGACGTCCTGTACGACGCGCTGGCGCGCGCGGGCGCCAACTTGGTGGGCAGCACCGTGGCGGCCGCGTCCGAGCCCGTGCGCGGCGGCGAGGGGCACCGCGCCTGGACCTCCACCGGCGGCAACACCGAGCTGTACACGGCGCACGCGTTTGCCGACGCCGCCGCCGAGTTTGTGCGCGCCGCGCTGCGCGCCGCAGAGACCAGCCCGCTGCGGCGTCCCGCCCGGCCGCCCGGCGACGGCGACAGCGACGCGGGCGACACGCTGCACGCCGAAGAGACCAAGGCGCTCGAGCCGCCGCCGGCCGTCACGGACAACTTTGACGCCGACGCGCGGCCCAACCCGGTGACGCTGCGCCGCCTGGGGCTCGTGCTGTTCAACAACTACATGGGGCGGGCGACGTTCCAAGACACGGCCCGCATGTACGTGGTGGGCACCAACCTGCCGCGGGAGGCCATGATGTACACCGCCCGCGCGCTGGGGTCGCGCCTCATGGCGTTCGACACGGAGATTGCCGACGAGCGGGAGGTGCCCACCATGGACGACCTGGAGGAGACGCGCGGCATCGCCGCCTTCCTGGTCAACGCCGCGCTGGCGCGCAAGCCGCACTTCAACGACGCGCTGGCCCGGCAGCACGTCGCCGGCTTTGTCCGCGCCGCGCTGCACAACGTGGACCGCTTCGGCCGCGGGTTCGTGGTGCCCACGGCCGCCGCCGCGGACGACGTGGCCAAGCTGCAGGCCGTGTACGACGCGTGGGTCGGCCCGAACTTTGCGGACTTTACGCGCATGCCGCCGGGCGCCATGAAGCAGCTCGTCAAGAGCTCCGCCGCCGACGCCGTGCAGTGGAAGCGGCCGCTGGGCGACACCGTCCTGCACCCGGGCCGGCAGGCCATCCACACCAACGGCATGTGCGTGGCCACGCAGTGGCAGGACCACCTGGACCGGGTGTTCACCGCGTACACGGAGGCCGCCGTCGCGGGCAAGTTCGACGCCGGCGCCGACACCAGCGCCAGTGACGAGGCCAGGGCCATCCGCGACCACGGCGCCGCGCCGTCGCTGGACACGCTGCGCTTCGTCATGAGCACCGCGCTGTTCCCGTCGCAGCAGGCGCCGCACGTGGACGGCGACCACGGACCCGCCCCCATCAAGTGCATGGGCACCGTGGCACAGGCCACGTGGCGGCCGCTGCGCTTCCTCGCGCTCGGCCCCAAGACCGCGTACTCCTGCCACTTTGACGAGCACAACATGGTCATGCGCGCGCTGGCGTCGGGCGTGGTGCACACCTTCCCCATCAACGCCGTGCCCCTGAAGGACCCCGCGGACGCGCCGCTGCCGCCGCCCCGCCCCGCCCCCGGCGACGCCGCCTACGACGAGGACGAGGCGCTGGGGCCCTTCCCCACGGGGCCGCACTTCGACCCGGCGCCCGCAGCAACCCCCGCCGAGCACCTGCACAACCACATGGCCTTCGTCGCGCTCGGCGCCATGCACGCGGGCGACCACACCACGTCCGCCATGCCCACGTCCACCACGGCCGTCCTGGACAACATCATGCACGCGTGGAGCGCGGACAACCTGTGCATCCACACAGTGCTGTTCGACCCCAACCACGTCCTGGGCGCCGCGTCGGGGCCCCAGTGGGCCCTCATCCGGCCCGACAAGTCCAAGCCGCCCGACGCCGCCGCGCAGACCTCCGCGTGGGCCAACCGCGTCGCCGAGTGGGGGCTGTACTACGCCCGCATGCTGCGCGACCCGCACACCGCCGACCCAGCGCGCCACCCCTCCCTGGACCCGTCCTTCTTCGGGTACGAGACGCCCGCCGGCGACGACGTCGACGACGCCGACGTCGCCGCCCACGTCCACGCCGAAGAGGGCGGCGACGCTGCCGACCCCGACAACCAGGCGCTCTGGGGCGCCGCCCTGACCCGCCCCGAGTTTGACGACGCGCTCGCCGCCACCGACGACGCGCCCCACTCCACGTTCCACCAGGCCCGCCCCGCGGCGTACACGCCCGACGCCGACGGCTTCTGCAAGGGCCACAACTTTGTCGCGGCGGGGTTGTACATCCACCCCCGCCTCCGCGGCCTGCGGGGCCGCCCCACGCCCGCCGTCGTCCAGGTGGAGCGAGACGCCGCACTCGCCATCGAGGCGGCGGGCGGCGACGCCGCGCCCGCCGCGCTCAGGGACGGCACCGACCCGGAGGTCGCGGCCGGCTTCGTCGCCCGGCGGCACTACCGCAACTGCCTCCGCACGCAGGGCGTCTCCGCCCTCGAGGCCGCCATCCTCAGCGTGTTGCGCCAGGCCGTGACCGCCGTCCTGGACGTGGTCACCGTCGACGCCGACGAAGCCCACCACGGCGGACACCAAACCACCGCGCCCCAGGACGTCATCGCCGGCCTCGCCGTGTACTCCCACGGCGGCGCCGTGGACGCCACCGTGCACCCCGTCGCCTTTGCAACGCCCACGCCCGACGGCTGGCGCGCGACGCAGCAGACCGCCATCGTCGCCGTCGTCGACACCGCCATGCCCGGCTCCCGCAACGTCCTGGACAACGCCAGCCTCGCCGTCGCCGCGCTCCACGCCGGCATCCGCACCGCCTTCCTCACCACCGCGCACAACACCATGGCGCCCCGCGCGCCGCCGCCCAACGTCGACCTCCTCGCAACCTACGTCGCCAACGAAGACATGGACGCCCTTGTGGACGACGTCCGCCCCATGCGCCGCCGCAACGCCGCCCGCCGCGACCTCCTCTTCGCCGACCCCGTCAACGCGCCCGCCGCGCACCACACCGTGCGCTCCCTCCTCCGCCTCGCCGCCGACCCGGGACACGCCCTGCCCGTCCACGCCGGCATGCCCGCCCACGACGCCGCCGACGGGTTCGACGCGCAGGCGCTGCTGGAGGACGTCATGAAGGCAACCACGGCGGAGTCCACCATGTTTGGCCGCTTCGCGACCACCATCTGCGGCCGCGTCGACGGCGAGTCCACGCCGCACTACCTCACCGCCATGCACACCGCCGGCCACGCCGTCGCCGTCGTCCAGCTCCGCGCGTCGCCCTTCCTCGGGTACAACCCCCTGGACGGCGTCACCGCGACGGCCGCCGCCGCGCGCGCCACACCGCCGGGCACGCCCACGCCGCCCGTCAAGGCCGCCGCCGGCCTCATCGCCGACCTCGCCATGCGCCTCGCCGACGCCGCAACCGCCTCCGACGTCGACACCCGCATCGCCGCCGGCCTGTACGGCCTCGTCCTCGGCACCCTGCACGCGCTCGCGGGCCTCACCGACAAGCCCCCCGCCGCCGTCCAACTCGCCTGCCTCGTCCGCTCCGCAACCTCCTACGCCACGTACACGCTGCACACCTCCCACTTCCGGCACGCCATCCGGCCCGACCCCGAGCGCGCCCACGTCATGTCCTACAACGGCACCTGGGCCGACGGCGCCACCGTCCACGTCGACATGTCCTTCGCCGCGGCCGTCCACGCCGTCTTCGCCGGCGTCATCCACAAGACGTGGAACATCCGCTCCTTCTGCAAAGCCCAGAGCCTGCCCTGGGCCGCCGCCGTCCAGTTCAACGCCGCCGTAGACGCCGCCGCCATGCGCGCCGCCTACACGCACTACCTCCGGCCCATGGACCCCGACCGCGACGACAACGTGTACCCCGTCCTGCCCTCCCACTGGAGCGGCACCGTCACCGGCTTCCAGCAGGGCGAAAACGTCGTCGTGGACCCCGTCGCCGCCTCCGCGGCAGGACCCCACGCCATGTGGGGCGCAACCGTCGGACGCCTCGCCGTGCCGCCCACCCGCGAGCGGGGACGCACCTCCGCCGCGCACCTCGTCGCCGGCGACGAAACCCTGGACTCCCTCGGCCTCCTCGCCGCCTACGCCGTCCACGTCCAGCCCTTCTACGGCGACTCCAGCCACCAGGTCGCCTCCACCGTCATCGCCGAGCCCCGCCCCGCCCTCGTCCTGGCCGACGACCCCCGCCCGCCCGCCACGTGGGCCGTCATCAACCCGGACGCCGACAGCAAGGACGCACCCAGCTGGTGCACCAAACTCGCCCGCGCCGCCGCCCGCCTCCACATCACCGAGCCCTTCCAAGTCGCCGCCTTCGTCATGACGCAGTTCCTGCTGCCCTTCACCGCCGCGCCCGGCGTCAAGGACGCATTCGGCCGCCTCCCCGCAACCGCCCTCACCATCGACGGCGTCGGCACCGGCGACGGCGCCGACCCCAAGTTCGCGCTCTTCCCCCTCGCCACCGCGACGCCCGTCTTCACACTCGTCATGCCGCCGCCCGTCGCCCTCGCCAACACCATCGCCGACCTCGTGTCCTACGTCTACGCACTCGTCGCCGCCCTGCCCCGCGCCCAGCGCGCCGTCGCCCGCGACACCATGCAGCTCATCGTCACCCTCACCCTCTTCCGCTCAAACAAGCTCGGCGTGTCCGCCGCGCCGCACACCGCCCTCGCGCCACACCAAGTACCCCGCGCCATCCGCCTCTCCCGCTCCGCCGCCGTCCAGCGCCTGCGCACCCTCTTCCGACGACGCGCCCGCACCCTCATGGAGGCGCACTGGACCGTCCTCACGCCCGTCATCTCCGAAAAGCCCGCCCGCGACGGAACCATCGCAATGGTCACCGCCGTCCCCGTCAACGCCGCCAAGCGCGAGTTCGCCGTGACGCGCCCCACCGACCTCGGCTTCCAGGCCCGCGTCGTCATCGACGCCCTCCGCGTCTTCAACGCCGACACCCGCGTCGACGTCGACGCCGCAAAGCCCACCGGACTCACCCGCCTCCCGGTCCACGTCACCGCGACCTGGACCCGCAGCTCCGCGGCAGGCATCACCGGCGTCGACGCCGGACCCATGGGCGTCACCGTCGACCTCGAGCCCGGCTACGTCTACGCCTGCACCCTGTCCTACAACGACCACGCAGGAAACCACACCTTCGCGTCCATGCCCACGCTCACCGCCCTCCACACCGGGCCCCGCAACACCACCTTCTCCGACCCAGAGCCCACCCTCACAACCGTCGTGTAAAGCAATAGACCATTACCCTTCTTACACACACGCTACGCTACTGCACGTTGAGCGGCACGCCCCGCGCCACGTCCTGCGACTCCCACCACTTCTTGCCCGAAAACTTCGGCTTTGGCGCCGCGCCAGACGCCCCGAACCGAACGCTCGCGACGCGGTCGGGCGACCAAGACACCGCAGACTTGTCCACGATCTTGCGCCCGCGCCCGCGGCGCGTCGACTTGAGCACCGTGTCGATCAACTCGTCGTCGCTGTCCGGGTCGCCCTGCCGCCGCCGCTTGCCGCCGCCGCGGGTCGCAAGCGGCGACGACTCGGACTCCGCCTTGCGCCGCCGACTGCTCAGCCGGGACAGCGCTGGCGGCGCGCCGACCGACCGCAGGCCGCCGCTGCTGCTGCGCTTCAGCTCGGCCGGCCCGGCCGGCTCGGCCTCCACGACGGCGACGGCCTCGAACGGAGCCGCCACGCTGCGCAGCAGAGTCGCCATGGACGCCACGGCGGGCCGCTTCGACGCGGCGCGCGCGTCGAGCACCGCCTGCGGCCACACACAGGTCGACGCAACCAGCGGGTCCACCGTGCAGTCCAGCCGCCGGTGGCCGCGGACGCCGCAGAACGCGCACCAGCACAGCGCGCGCAGCTCCGCCGGACCGTGCCCGGGCCACAGGTGCGACAGCCGCCCCGACAGCGCCTGCTGCACTATCAGGCCCATCCACGACATGCCCGACAGCGGCGCCGCTATCGCTTGCTCCCGCGGGTACACCTCGCCCGGCGCCCGCACTGCCCACAGCTCCCAGAACGTCCACCACTCGTGCGGCTGCACACTCGCCGCCGTGCACCGCTCCACCGAAATGAAGCCAATCGCGTCCGTCATCGTGCGCACACCACAGCACAAGCCACGCGCACCCCCCAGCCGGGTATACAGCACACGGCACCTAAACACACTGACTGTCAATTTAGCCGGCATGGACTGCGGCGGACTCGGAACCGCCGTCCTCGTCATGGCGCACATCCCGCAGGCCGCCGCCGCCTACACCGCCATCCGCAGACACTTCCACGTCGTCGCCGCCTCCCTCGTCGTCTCCGCCGTCGCCTCCTGCGCCTACCACACCTACGACTGCCTCGACTACGCCACCGCCGACAAGGCCACGCGCTCCGCGTGGCACACCGCACAGGTCGAGGCCTTCGTCCTCCAGGCTGCAAACTTTGCCGCCGTCGCAACCTCCGCCTTCTGCAAGCACAACACCACCATCACCGCGTACTCCACCGTCGCCGCCTTTGCCGCCGCCGTCTACGCCTTCTCCTGGGGAGCCGACGCGCGCTACGGCATGCTCGCCGCAATCCCCGCCGCAACCGGGGCCGCGTTCTGGGCAAAACAGTTCGCCAACTGGCGCGCGCGCCGCACCGGACTCCCGCCGCCGCCCCCAACCGCCACCCGCCGCGCCGACACAACCGCCCGAATGACCCTCGCCGCCGTCGCCGGCATCGCCGTCGCCATCGTCGGAGAAGCTGTCCTCGACGCCAACGACAACCACCTCTACTACGCGTGGCACGCCCTGTGGCACGTCGGAACCGGCGTCGCCATGCTCGCCGCCCTCAAGGCGTGGCCCCCAGTCAACGTCCACTAATTAGACTCTGGTCCACACCCCCGCGTGTCCACTAATCCCTATCTAAAAATCTATGTATTTGCGAAGAAATGGGCCCCTATACAAGATCCAGCCCAACTGGCTCGCCAGCACCCCCAAACCGACCCCCATACAAATTTTGGCACCTGGGGGTCGCACACACACACAT
>Ga0181380_1000029_pt1 | contig 52373 bp, 64 predicted proteins | sample 3SPOviralmetaG_FD_130116 | JGI IMG/M metagenome (GOLD analysis project Ga0181380, IMG submission 130116) | Marine viral communities from the oligotrophic San Pedro Time Series (SPOT) site, San Pedro Channel, CA, USA - 3 SPOT_SRF_2009-08-19 | ecosystem: Environmental > Aquatic > Marine > Strait... | reverse complement strand
GGTGCTCACAAGTTAGACAACGGAACTTATGTTCCACGATTTGAAGAACAAAACTTTGTTGAGTTTTACGGTATGAGTTCAGATGCGGCAATGGCAACACATGGTACACGTAAAGATGGATACAGAGGTGCTGAAGGCAAACTTGTGTCTATTCCTTACAAAGGTGAAGTAGAAGGTACACTAACAGAAATACTAGGTGGACTAAGATCCACTTGCACATACATTGGTGCAAAACGCATTAAGGATATGCCTAAGTGTACAACGTTTGTAAGATGTACACAACAGGTTAACCAAGTGTTCAATCAGTACAATGCAAGTTAGCACACACAAGGTTCCGTTTGTACACACAATAATTAACAACTTCTTTGACGATGCAGAACTTCCAAGTGTATTTTCTGAAATAAACTATCTTAATAAACACAGCCAGGACACACAAGACAATGGTGATCCTAAAAGCAGTAACATGACTGCCGTGCATTTAGATAAGCACTACAAGGAAGATAGACACGTCAGCAGTATTCTTAGATACAACAGAAAGATATTTAATATTGACCTGTCCGACAATGTGTTTAGTAACTATATCAAGATGTGTAATTTTGATGTAACACAACTGAACTGTTATAATGGAGATGGTAGTTATGCTCCGCACCCAGACCTTGCAGTTATGTCAGCAGTAACATTATTACATGAAGACCCCAAGCAGTATACAGGAGGAGAGCTATGTTTCAGTGACTATGACTATACTCCTAAGATGGAAAACAATACAACTATACTGTTTCCTAGCTTCGAGCAACACGAAGTAAAGCACATTAAAGGCTCAGGCCGTTATAGCTTAAATCAGTTCTTTTTCGTTCATATCAAGTAATTTGGTTACATTTATACTTGTAAATTGACCTATTTTAGCATATAATTCGTATAGTAGTATAAATACTAATATGTTAAAGAATGCTTGATAGGTTCTTTCAACATTTAACTTGCTTAATAAAGGAGACATATAATGACAAGACATCAACATCTATCAATTTTTAATCAACTAAGACCAGTAACAGTAGGGTTTGATCCTATCTTTGATCACTTCGAAAGAATGTTTGACAACGATACGTTAATGACACCATCTGTTAATTACCCACCTTACAATATTGTAAAAACAGGTGAATACACCTACAATATTGAAGTAGCCCTTGCAGGCTTCAACAAGAAGGATATTGAAGTTAAGTACGCAGATAATACTTTAGAAATCAAATCCATTCATGAGAAGGAAGAAGCTAAAGAAGGCACACTACACCAAGGTATTAGCAAAAGACACTTTACTAGATCTTTTACTATTGCTGAAGATGTGGAAGTAAAAGGTGCGGAACTTAAAGACGGTCTTTTACAAGTTGAACTGGAAAAGATTATTCCAGATAGCAAAAAACCAAGAACTATTAGCATTAAGTAGTTCAAAACGGAATGAGTGGGGACACAACTTCTATGTTACTCTCCCCACTCACTTCTAATTCTCAGGAGCGATTCAATGATAAGTAATGTTATGGACGTACAAATAGACGAAAAAATTAAGCAACAAATCTTAGAGCCAGGAATGTTCAAAGTTGTTTTCTTAAATGACGACCAAACACCAATGGACTTCGTGATTGAGTGCCTTATCGGAATATTTAAACATACAGACGAAACGGCAAGAGACCTTACTGTAAAAATACATGAAGAAGGGTCAGCGATAGTTGGAGTATTCACTTTTGAAATAGCAGAACAAAAAGGAATCGAAACTACGCAGTTGGCTCGCTCAAACGGCTTTCCATTACAAGTGAAAGTTGAGAAAGAATGAGCCTTAAAGAATTAACATACGAACATCATCGTAATGCAGAAAGACAACAGTTTGTAAAAGTACTAATGAGCGGACATATAGATCCGAAACTATATGCTACCTTTATGTACAATCAGCATCAACAATATAATATTTTAGAAGTATGTTCCATGTCACATGGATTAATGAACGGTCTAATGGATATTAGACGAGCTCCAAACATCTGGGCAGACTATGAAGAACTGTGGGAAGACAAAGACAATCCACCTGAGCTTTTATCTGTTACTAAAGAATATGCAGATCATATCATGAGCATAAAAGATGATGAAAAGAAATTGTTCGCACACATTTATACTAGGCACATGGGTGACCTAAGTGGTGGACAGATGATCCGTAAAAAGATTCCAGGAAGTGGCACACTATATAATTTCGAAAACGGTCCAGCTCTTAAAGAATTAATTAGAGAACGTTTAGATGATAGTATGGCTGATGAGGCAAAGATTTGTTTTGACTTTGCTACTAAAACTTTTCAGGAATTGATGGATGTCAAACTCACAAGTTAAAAAAATTGTTATAGTTGGAGGAGGTCGTGCAGGTTGGCTCACAGCCGCTTATGCCTTATACAATTTACCCAACACACAAATCACACTAATAGAAAGTCCTAACATACCTATAGTAGGAGTAGGTGAAGCTACTATACTTGGCTTCGACCATTACCTAACTGACTGTGGTATACCAACCGAACTGTGGACAAAGGAATGTGATGCAACTATTAAACTAGGCACATACTTTCCTAACTGGAGAGATGATGGTAAAAACATTTGGCAACCTTTTTACTTTCCAATTGAAAAAGCACAAACAGGTAACTGGCATGATGTAATAGACTTATGTCGAGATGCTAATGTTCCTTTTGAAGATTACGAAAAGTGGACTGCTTGGTATGACATCAGTGTTAAGGATAAGAAGATTGCAGGTAACACAACTGCCTGTGGTAGTGAAGCTCATGTAGGTTATCATTTAGATGCAGTTAAACTGGCAAACTTCTTAAGCGAATATCTTAATAAGAAGTATCCAAGGTTAAAACATATTAAAGCACACATAGATAAGCCTGTTATAAAAGATGGAAACATTGAACACGTTGTATTAGAGAACGATGAAATAGTCACTGGAGACTTCTTTGTTGACTGTACAGGATTTAAAAGATTACTTTCAAATGCACTAGGCAATAGTAAATGGGTTGACAGAAGTCATATGTTGTTTACAAATGCCGCAGTGGCATCACAGATTAGTTATGAAACAGAAGATGAACCGCAGGTACCTTATGTAACTGCACAGGCTTGTGACCACGGATGGATATGGAAAACTCCTGTTAAAGATAGAATAGGTAGTGGACTTTGTTACAACAGTGATATAACAACTAAACAAGAAGCAGAAGATTACTTTGTACAACATTGGGGAGAACATAGATTAAGAACAGGTAAGTTTAATCATGTACCTTTCAAACCAGAGTACAATGCAAACAACTGGCGTGGCAACTGTTTTAGTGTAGGACTAGCAAGTGGATTTATTGAACCACTCGAGTCAACAGGACTTGCACTATTAGTAATAGGTAGTTCAGCACTACACTATATGAAAAAAGGTTACTATGAACAGGCAGACGTAGATAGATTTAACGAGGACATGAGTAACGTGTACGAAGATAGCATGGGCTTTGTTGCACTACATTATTTTAGCAATCCAAGACAGAGTAAGTTTTGGAGACACGTTGAAGAAAACTTTAAAGAAACTAAAAAGATGGAAGATCTGTGTACAAACTATGCAAGAAACTTTACTCCCACAGTAGATGAACAGTTCTTTCCACGCAACACAGAAATATTTCAAGACATCAATTGGAAGCTATGGTTAAACACCGTAGGCATTAAAACTGCTACTGCCAATTTAGGTGAAGCAGAGAGCTTAGACCTTTTAAATAGAATGAAGGAAGAAAACAAGAAAGCTTCTTATCCGGGCTTAACAAACAGACAATGGAGTAACAGGTGAGCGAATCAATTATATGGGACACACTAATTAAAACCCAAGACGAGATACTTGACATATTTGACAAGTATGCAGAAGAAACAGAAGAAAAGACCTTGAACAAGTTTAATCAGCCTGAGAACGGTTGGTTGAATAGAGTATGGGCAAACAAGCACGTTCGAAGAGCTCACATTGACGTTGTTGATGTACGTGAACAAAAAGGTCTGTGGATGATGCACGTATGTTGCTTTCCAACACTAGACAATGGTGCACCTATATACGGCTTTGATGTTATCGCAGGCAAACGTAAGATGACTGGTGCCTTCCATGACTTTAGTGCATCAAGTGGCGGAGAAGATCATCCGTTGTGTGAATGGTACTTAGATGCTGTCAAAGATTTTATTCCTAGTAAGAAACGTGAATTACCTGAATGGGCAACAAACATATTCAGTCCAGGCATGATTGCCGCTGGTAACGTTGCTACAGAAGAAGAAGCACAGGCTATTTGTAAACTTGCAGTTGATAACTTAAAGGTATGGTTTGATAGTGTACCTGAATATGCAGGAGAACAAACAGTAGAGTTTACTGCTGGTGCACAGGACTATTACTGTCATAATCAGCAACAGAACCCACATACACCACGTGTTATGAAGTCCTTAGGGCTTAACGAAGCAGACGTAGATGAATTTTGTACTAATGCCTTGTTTCCTAAAATAGCATAAATACTTGTGTTATGCGATTTTTCGAATTTAAAACAGTATCCAAACCTATATTAGAAAGCACTAGAGGTATCAAAGGTGCAGTAGACGATATCAATCTGAAGGGTATGGAAAGTCCTTTTAGTACTGAAGAAGGTGGTAAGTTTATTCCTACCAACTGTTGGTTCTTTCCATTAGATGAACAAACAGAAAGATACGTTGCAGTAGAAAAAGAAGATGATACAACTGATCCAGATGCTAAAAACGGATCATCAGTAGGACCAGCTTCTGTTCATGCAGATGTACAGTTCCAAGAAGATCTAAAGACAGCTGGTATCACAGGTAAACTAATTGAAGCAAACAAAAAGCCATTAACCGAGTATGCGGCCATTGTTGTTGAAATAACATCAGACGCAGGTACACTACACTTTGTAAGATATTACAAGAGCAAGACTGCAAACTACATCAAATGGGAACTAACTGACTTTATGAGAAACATAGAGCCATTAGGATACAATATTAAAAAGACATTATCAGCAACTGCAAACAAGGCACACCCTAACGTAAGGTTCTTTCCAAATAGATTAGGTGTTACAGATGGTCCTATGGACATATCAGCAGTAGCAGAAAGAATTAGAAGTTCAGAGCTATTTCCTAAAGATGTTCCACCAGAAGAAAGACCAATCATTGCAGACATAATAGAAAACTTAGATACATCCATGCCTGCAACAAAGGACTACAAAGGTAACTACGAAATTCAAATAGGTGAGATTGCAGGACCTATTGCACTATCACAAGGATCAAGCATGGTCGGAGGTGCAGTAGCAGAAGCACAGGAACAACTGTTACAGGTTATTGAACCAGGACTTACTTGGCAGGCTATGAAAACTGTAGAGTATCCAGCAGACGAATCACAAAAACTTATTGACAGTTTTATTATATCTCCTAAGGGAGCAAAGATAGGTATTAGTGCTAAAGATGGTAAAGGTGGTGCGAAGGCAAGTGCCGTTAGTATTGCAGAAACTATTGATAACAAACCAGACGTAATTAAATTAAAGAACAAAAACTTTTTTACAGAATTTAAAGAGTACTTGGGTTGGATGGAAACAATTAAGGAAAAAGATAAGAAGTATCAAGTTTACAAACTAGCAACTAGATTAGGTATGATTAATGAAGCCGAACTAGATGCACTTAAAAAACTAGTTGACGATCCATCTAGTTGGAATAATGAAGAAAGAATTAAACAAGCAGTACCAAGACACTATGATGAATACATGAATTCAAATGTGTATCGTCCTAAAGACGCAACTTTACAAAATGCCAAGTACAGAAAGCTATGGCACTTCACAACAACACTTGCTAAAAACGTTGCGGCACAGATGAACAACGATCCTGATAACCTAAACAGATTCTTTAAGACTGTGTTAGAAAGTTCTAACATGATCCAAATAAAAAGCACGTTCCAAATGCAGGGTGACGACAAAGGTAAGTTTACCAAAATGCTTGTAATTTATCCACCAGTATTTGATGGTAGAATAAAGTTTGATGCTGGTAAAGAGTTTTATGCTAATATGAACCTGCCGGGTTCAATGGGCTTTGGTTTCGCTAGAAAATAGCAATAGTAATAATTAAATAATATCCTAAGAAGTGTAGTATTTGGTCAAACATATTCAATACCCAAAACTGCCTTTGATTATTCTTCCAACCGTACTTTTCACGTATATTCGTCTTAAAATAGTCTATATGCCAGTGTAGTATGTAATCAAGTATTCCAAGCAACACAGAGACCTCTATGCTAGTGTAAAGCGCCATTACAAGCATTGTTAACACCCCATGTGGTATGTAATGTTGCTTATGTGCCGCCCAACCAAAATATCTTAATTTGGTTGCTCCTAGTCCAAAGGGTTGAAAACCCAAATCAACTATTGCGTGTTTTATCATTAATAAAAGGAAAATTTCCACTTGACTAAACCTTGTTTGTTTGCTATATTTAGTTAGAGTAATAATTAATAGTAGTAGAAAGAAAAAGTAATATAGTAGAGAAACATATGATACACAAGATATCTGAATTTTGCGACAAGATTGATTCTATCAAAGCTATGGCTGATAAGCTACGTGACATGAAGTACAACACGCCTAAGGCTGATACTAGTGAAATAGACAATATGATCCAGTCCATACAGACAGACTGTTTGTTAGTTGCTAACGATAAACAGAAGTATGCGAAGTCGTCAGATTAATAAATTTACGCAGAAAGCGGAAGTGAACTGATAAAGAATCAAAAAGCTCTTTGTTCATACCGTAAGAAATGCGATTATAACTACTTTGACCTATACCAATATAGTAGTCGATATCGATACCATATGTGGGAAACACACCCGTAACAAATAAACAGTTATCTCCAAGACTCTTAGCATCTCTGCTATTCCTTAATTCTAAATAATATTCAGCAAAACTAGTATCTGGTAGGAAGTCTGGTTTATCAACTTTGTCCGCGAGAAGCATAACAACATAAGACTCAAGTTCTACAGGTAGAGTGTAACCACTTGACTCCTGGGTGTCTTTTACAAGCCCATAAAAGGCGCTTTGATAAAAGTCCTTCATACAAGTATTTACTTTATTTTGGCAACATAGTTTTTAAACCATTGAAAAACCTACATTTATCTCGAACCTAAAAGGTTGACTTTCTGGCAAAATTTGTATATAATATATATTACAATCAACAAAGGGTGAATTAATGGAAGTTAGTATCAAAGGTGGCACAAAATCGCAAAAGGCTTATGCAAAATCTATCATAGAGTTCTGTGCAGATAAGCTAATGAGTACTAGACTTGCCAATACTCTTACAGTAAAATTACACTTTACTCCACTATACGAAAAGCATAGACAAATGGGTAATTGTTCATGGGAAGATGACAGTTATAGGCCCAAAGAATTTACAATAGAAATAGACCCAAGTACTAGACTCAGAAGGGTGCTAGAAAGCATCTGCCACGAAATGGTACACGTCAAACAGTTCGCCAAGGGAGAAATGCGAGATCTAGCAAGTGCTGAAAAAGTAAGCTGGAATGGGCAAAAGTACGATATAAGCTCAGATGAGTACTTTGAAAGACCCTGGGAAATAGAAGCACACGGGCGAGAATTGGGTCTTTTTATACGTTGGGCTGAAAAACACGAATTAGGACACTTAAAGTGGACACATGATAAATAATATAAATTACAGGATTTCATGAAAAAAGTATACGAACAATATTCAGTTGATGAGAGGATAGAAGCAACTCTACATGATAATGACATTCATTACTTGAGTGGAGAGCTAGATAATGACAATATCTCCAAAGCAATCAAATGGATAGTATCAGCAAATCTTGTAAAAAGACCAAAACGTAAACTAACATTGTACGTGAATACAGTAGGTGGAGACCTATATGAAATGTTCGGACTGATCGATGTTATGAGAGATAGCTATCATACTATTTCTACAGTAGGTATTGGAGCAGTAATGAGTGCTGGATTTTTGATATTTGCAAGTGGTAAACAAGGTGAAAGATATATCGGTAAGAACACAGGTATAATGAACCATCAACACTCAGACACAATGGAATCTAAGATGCACGACATGAAAGCACAGATGAAAGAGAACAACAACTGTGAACAAAGATGTATGCAGATATTAAGAGATGCAACTGGATACAGTTTAGCAGACGTTCGTAAGAAATTCAATAACCCATCAGACCAATACTTTACTGCCAAGCAGTTAATTGACTTAAAAGTCGCAGATCATATACTTTAATTTCTGGTTGACAAACCAATACATTGATGTTATAGTATTACTATAATTAGGCAAGTGAGGCAACAATGAATAATAAGGTTAAAAAATTTCCGTTGGTAGACATACTATCGGCAAGTTTCGCCGCATATAGAATCAATGGCGACTACTACAGAGAAACTAGACGTTTCGAAGAATCACCTACACAGTTTTCAAACAAGGATTGCCTAGTAGAACAATTTAGAAACGACGAACACTTTTCACCACCAGACTGGCAACAGATGACAATCAAAGATGAAGACTTGCAAAATGCAGTTGCATCAGTTGAATGGATCAATAAAGAAAACACTTTGGCCATAATGGCTGATACGTTATCCGATTACATGAAGAACCTTATTACTTGTCTAAACACACAACAGTTAACCAAAGAACAATTTGGTGTTGTTGCAGTTACGCCAAAGATATATTTTGAAGGCAAGAAGAAGAAAGATGTTAAGAAATCTCTTAAAACTAACTTCTCTGAGTCAAAACACATAAGTACTATTGGAAGTACTTTTCAAGGTGAGTTTACTTTGCATGAAATCAAGTTTGTAGATAAGTTTAGTTGCCACGTACTGAATGGGTCGTGCAACGGCAACCTAGTTAGCTTTTTTAAGAGCTTCGATCAAACCAAAGAATTACCAAAAGAGAGTACCACCTTTAACATTAAGGCAAAAATTAAGAGGCATGGGGAAAACTTTATTACCAAATTCCCTGAAACGATTTTAAATTACGTAAAGATAGGTTGACAAAACTGAAGAATTATAGTAATATTAAAACAATGTCAATCTATTGTAAACTTATTGGAGATAGTACAATGGCGAATCACAAGTTTGTTACAATAGAAGAAGTCCTCGATACAGATGATTGGGGATTGATAATTAATAAGAACGGTGAACTGAAAGGTCTTTACGTTCCTAAAGGACAAGAAGACGATGAAGTACCTCAAGCTATAGCGACACTATGCGAAAAGTACTTTAACGTTAATTGGGCTGATGAGGACGTATTCATGGAGACAGCCGGACAGAACACATTACACTAAAGGAGAAATATGGAAGTAATAGTTAGAAATAACAATGTTGAAAAAGCCCTTAGAGTTATGAAACGTAAAATGAAAAAAGAAGGTTTACTTTTAGAACTTAAGGAAAGAGCATACTACCAAAAGCCAAGTGAGAAAAAACGTTTGGCTAAAAAACGTGGTATCAAGAGAGCATTAAAGTTACAAAAAGAAAGAAACAGAATATAACACTAAGGAAGGGAAGTACTTGAAATTTTTTAAGAATAAAACTGATGACTTCTTTAGATGGGTCAAGGGTACAGAGCTAGTTGAACTAGACGACATTGACGTATCTGAGGATCCTGTAAGACCTGATTTAACATTAGGTTGGCGTATCACAAAAGGTCGTAAGATATACGGTCTGAAATACGAGGACGAGATAGAAGGCATTATTTGTATTGCATATACTAATGATGTTCCAGAGAATGTAAAGGAACTTGATATGATGAGTGAACTCGTACATATGAAAGAAGAAGTTCCAAAGGTTGCTATCGCATACACAGTTTGGTCACGTAAACGTGGAGCAGGTAGAGAGATCATTCAAAAGATTTTATCTCATGCAAAAGAACAGGGCATTGAAAGAGTTATTACACTATCGCCATTAACACCTATGGCAACACACTTCCACATACGTAACGGTGCTAAACAAATAAGCATCAATGACACATCACAGAATTTTGAATATGAACTATGAGTTTGAAGATTATAGGAAGAAACCACCTAAGCCTATGCTAGGCAGTTTTCCTTTTTGGGAAGTACCCAATATCTTAGTAACTGATTATCTAGTTAAGATAGTTGCGTTCTTATTCTTAATACCAGCATTGTTTGGAATGGCCCTAACGACTACAGGATTGTTAATAAACTTCTTGTTGGTGGACTTTATTATGTATAAATCATATCAAAGTAAAATTAATAAACTATGGGGTAAAGATGAATAAAAACTACGATTCTAAATGCACTATTACTTGCACCGATAATGACGTTGTTGCTGAAGCAGACGTTGATAGGTTTGAGGAAGGACAATTTGTTGAAGTGTTTATAGCACAGAACAAAATTAAGATGATGTACACTGGTAGAGTGTATGTTGGTAATAAGATGGGCATGGAATTTACTACTCCTGGACCTAGAACTTTTAACATAAAGCAAGGAAGAGGTTTATGAGTTTAGATCAAATAGCAGAATTAAAAGGAATACCCACCAAGGATACGTTAATCAAGTTACTGAAAGAGCAAACTGCTACAGTAACTTTTTTAAAACTTGATGGCGACGAACGTGTAATGACTTGTACCAAAGACCTAAGAGTTATACCAGAAGCTAATCACCCTAAGACAACCAAAGAAGCTCACGAGAAGAACATCACAGTATGGGACACTAATGCCAAAGGATATCGTTCCTTTGTGTATGATAGAGTTAGAAAGGTTGTTATAAATGGGTAGAATTTTTAGTCAAGAGTTATACGGTCCAGATGGAAAGTTTTTAAATTTATCAAAATATAATGTTGTTTATGTAGTTAGGCAAATGGTCAAGGAGAAATTATGTAAGACTCCTGTTGAAGCTCTCCAAATGTTAGAGCATCATGACATAGATGTTGACGGCTTACTCGAAAGAGCGGTCAATGGAACTATGCCAGAGGTAAGTACTACTGATGACGAAACAGAAGACCAAACAAGAGGCAGTGAGGAAGCACCGGGACTTTCCAGGGAATCTGATAAAAGTTAATATACTTGAACAAGAAATTGAGTATGCCAAAAGTTGTTTACAAGAACACGACACAGGACATATTCATACTGCAATAAGTTGGTTGGAAGATCGCGTAAATGAACTAAAGGGGATTTATGACAGATGATAGATCAGAAGATGCAACATACGAAAACGAAGGTAGCACAGTAACAATACCTTTGAAGGACTACGACAAGCTACGTGAAAGACAAACTTACATTACAGATAAAAGTTTGATTTCAGTGATTGATAAGATCGAGGAACTTGTTAGAGCATTGAGAAAGCACATTGTTAGATCAGAGTTTGATTAATCTTACAAGCCGCTTTAGCTCAGTTGGTAGAGCAACTGATTTGTAATCAGTAGGTCCGCGGTTCGAATCCGTGAAGCGGCACCACTATTGAGAAGATTATGGATATAGAAACAAAAGAATTTTACGAAGCACACAAAAATAAGGATTTTACATTTCCAGAGTTACCAGCTGACGTTAACCCTAAGATGGGTTATTCAGTTGGCAAATGGTTATTCCAACTATTGCTAGACAATAAGATAGGTTGGATAGATCTTGATTTAAAAAGTGTTAACCCACCAGACTACGAAGACTTTGGTTTTAACTTTAAGATTAGATTAGAAACTGATAGGGTAGTGGAACACACCAAGCCATTACCATTAGGCGATGTCAAAGGTGTTACCGTTTACAATAATCAATGGCATAAACTTGAAGGTGCTGATATGACACAAACGGCACAATGGTGGTTTGATAATAGTGCTTGTGATAAACTAGCCAAGATTAACTATTGGCGTATTGAGCCTGAAGGATATGCACGACCGCATAACTTTAACATGGTAGAGCCAACTGATAACGTAGACACAATAGATTTAATTAGCTGGCCAATTCCATTAATGATTTGTATGGAAGAGCCAGGACTAGATTGTCATACAGTAGTAGAAGACTTTGGTATTGTACCATCACAGTTAGGTAAGGTATTCCTTATTAATCCAAATAAGAAACGTTGCATAGTAAACACAGGAATACAACCAAGCACAAGACAGTTTGCCTTTGTAAGAATGGGTATACAATTTCAAAGGTTTATGGATCTACTTGCTAGAAGCTATCATAGACACATGATGTTACAAGGTAAACAATAATGTATATTTTAACACCACCACAACATAGAGATAATCCACCACCAGAATATTGTGTGGAACAATGGGGATTGAACGATAAGATAGCAAACGACCTCCATGACTGGGTTCGAACGAACAATCCTGTTCAGAACGCAGGTTACGTTAAGGAAGGTGAAGCTGAACACGATTACGAGTTACGTTCAACAGACATAAGTTGGATTGACACAAACACCAATCCAGAGTTGTATAACTTATTAGGTGGCGTTATACATCATGCAAACGATTTTCATTTTAAATATTCTATCACGTATTTAGAAACACTACAATATAGTGTTTATAATGCAGATAAGAAAGGTCATTATTCAATGCACTCTGACGCAGGGTTCAAAGGTGTTAATGGTGACAGTAGAAAGATTTCATTTAGTTGTTTACTAAATGACCCAAGCGAGTTTGAAGGAGGCGCATTAACATTGATGCCAGACTCGATTGGTTACCCTATCCAATTAAAGAAATATGAGATATGTTTCTTCCCTAGTTGGATGCCTCACAAAGTAGTACCAGTAACAAAAGGCACACGTAAGTCATTAGTTGGTTGGGTACATGGACCCGATTTTGTATAATTGGCAAACAAGTATTTGACTTTACTAGATTTTTAGTGTATACTGTAACAGTATTTGAAACTTAATTAAGGAGATATTACATGAAAAATACAATTCAAGATAGTGTATTGACCGCACTTAAAAACGGATCAGAACTAACTTCAGCTCAACTTAAGAGCAAGTTTAAAGCAGGTAACCCACAAGCGGTTATCCAATCTTTGAGATTCGCAGGATACCCTGTGTACTTAAACACTACTAAGACTGGTGCTAAAAAGTACAGATTAGGTTCTGCCTCAAGAGCAGTAGTTGCCGCTGGTTACAAAGCAATGGCATCTGCATCAAGAAGCTAATTTAGTTTCTTAGTTTTTAAAAAGGGCCGATCATTCATTTGTTCGGCCTTTTTTTTTGACTAAATATTCTACAATGAAGCTGGCACTGATCATAGCACTCTCCCTAGTTCTACTGATCTCCTGTGTTAGAAAAATGGATTGTGATGTTAAGGCATCGGCTGATGTGAAAACAATACACGAACCTACCATTAAAGAACTCCAAGATAAAGTTATTCCAAAAGCTGAAGTCGGCTGTAGATTCTAATTGACAAAACCAAAATAATGCACTATACTATATACACGGCCCATAGCTCAGTTGGATAGAGCGCCAGTTTGCGGAACTGGAGGTCAGGAGTTCGAATCTCTTTGGGCCGGCCAAAAAAAGACTTGACAAATGAATATATTGATTATATAATGTATATAATAATTAAAGAGAGGCACAAATGAGAACACAACCCCAGGCAATAATCGAAAAGCTAGAAGCAGACAATTCACGTCTTGCTAAAGAATCAATATTATTAGACGCAATGAATGAAGGACTAGATGAGTTCTTTGAAGGTGTACGTATGGCACTTGATCCATTATACACATTTGGCGTTAAGCAAGTTCCAACAAAGGACACAGTAATCAGTGGACAAGGTTGTGAATGGAAGGTATTCGTAGAACTTGCAGATAAACTTAACAAAAGAGAATTAACTGGTCATGCGGCCAGAGATGCTATTGAGCTTGTAATGAGTTCAGCGACAGCAGAACAATGGAATGGTTTTTACAGACGTATCCTTATTAAAGATTTACGTTGTGGCGTAAGTGAAAAGACAGTAAACAATGTAGCAAAGAAAAATAACTTTGACAAATACATTGTTCCTACATTTACCTGTCAACTTGCACATGACTCAGCTAACCACGAAAAGAAGATGGTTGGTCCTAAACAAATAGAAATTAAACTTGATGGTGTTAGAGTACTAACAGTTATCAAAGATGGCAAGGTTGAGATGTTTAGCAGGAATGGTAAGCAGTTTCATAACTTTGGACATATCATAGAAGAACTAGAAGCAGTATTAAAAGAAAAGCCTGCTCCATATGATCTAGTATTGGACGGAGAGGTAATGAGTGCTAACTTCCAAGACCTAATGAAACAGGTACATAGAAAGAGTGGAGGTGTTGCCAAAGACGCAGTACTACATTTATTTGATATGATTCCATTAGACAAGTTCTTAGAAGGAAAGTATGAAGTAGAGCAATCAAAAAGAAGTCAGTATGTATGGCATTGGGTTGAAGCTAATAAAGACGCCTTAGAGCACGTACAAGCACTGGACTGGGAAGATGTGGATCTAAGTAGCCCTGAAGGCCAAGATCGCTTTGTAGAGCTTAATAAAGCGGCTGTAGACGGTGGATATGAAGGAGTTATGATCAAAGATCAACAAGCAGTATACGAATGTAAGAGATCTCATGCTTGGTTAAAAGCCAAACCTTTCATCGAGATTACATTAAAAGTAGTTGCAGTTGAAGAAGGAACTGGACGAAATGAAGGTAGACTTGGCGCAATCATAGTAGAAGGAGAAGACGATGGATACAATTATCACCTTAACTGTGGAAGTGGTTTCACTGACAGTCAACGTGATCAGTTCTGGACTGACCGTACTAACATCATTGGTTCTTTAGTAGAAATTAGAGCAGACGCTCGTACAAAATCACAAGATTCAGACACATACAGTTTACGTTTTCCTAGATTTAAAACTTTTAGATCAGATGAAAATGGCGAAAAAATATAAGATTAAAAGTCATTTTTAGTAGACTTTTATTTTTTTTGCTATATAGTAACTGTGTTAGACATATTTTTGCAGGAGATTGAAGATTGGCTAAATCACTTTTAAAAGGTGCACCTCGTAAAAAGAAGAGAGCCACGAGACGTGTAAGCCAAAAGAATTATGAGCCGGATATATCGAAGGCGAGTGAACTTGATGGGCCGGCCTATGGGAGACTAAAGGACCATGCTTATTCCTATTATAGGATGGAGTTTAAAGGTGCTGACTACAAAAGATGGATTCTTGAGTATTGTAAGGACAAGCCTGAATGGAAGAAACACATAAAGGCTATAGGAAAGAATCCGGAATGGCGTTTTAGTTGTACACTTGGTACAAGTTGTAGACTAATGAATAAAGGCCTTCCGTCTTTGCACAAACCTTACGCAGACTATTGGAAAGAACTTCCAGGTACTATGGGAGAAATCAAACCAATGGAAGATTTTATAGATAAACAATTAAAAGAATTGATTATTGAAGGAAGTAAAGTGATTGAAGAAGTAAAGAAAAAAGAGATTGAAGAACAAAAACTTGAAGCACGTAAGCCAAGTATACAGGAACGTATAGCATCGCAGTCATTACTGATGATGGGTGCAGTTGATGATTGGCTGGATACCTGGGGAAGTAATCCAGGCAAGTTTGATCCTAAGTCCTTTAGAATTAGCAAACATCTTAATGATGTAAAGTGTACACAGGCTCATGCACGTAAGATCAAAGAGTGGTATACAAGCGAGATAGCAGAATTTACAGAAGTATTACAACCACCAAGCAAGGCCCAACGTGATGCAATGAGTGAACGTGATCGAGACTATGCGGAACAGTTGATAGAAGCATACAGTGACTTTGAAAAGAAAGATGTTAAGAAGTATCTTGAAGCATTAACATTGTTTATGGGTGCTTGTGATATAATCATTGACACAGCCAAAGCAAATAGAAAGCCACGTAAACGTATCCGTAGCAAAGAGAAGATGGTATCTAAATTAAGGTTTAGAGTCAACGATGAGAAGTTCCAATTAGCAAGTATCAACCCACAAGAGATCATTGGTGCAGAAGAGCTTTGGGTGTTTAACATCAAAACACGTAAGCTAGGTAGGTATGTTGCTAGTAGCAAAGATCCACTACATCAACGTAGAGAAGGTACAGGATTAAGTGTTAAAGGTACTACTATCATAGGCTTTAGCGAAGAAGAATCCATACAAAAAACACTACGTAAACCAGAAGAAAAGCTGAAAGAGTTTAAAGATGCTGGAAAAATCAAGATCAAGAAGTTCTTGGACGAGATCAATGCAGTAGATATCAAGCTCAATGGTCGTATCAATCCTGAGACGATTTTGCTAAAAACAATAGATTAAACCAAACAATACAAGTTTGATAAATACTTACATGAGCACACATGACATCCAAGATTCTGAATTAAAAGCAGTACAAGACGGGCTAGTGCAGTTAGGCAAGTCCATTGAAACTATTGCGAAGCGTCAATTACCTAAACCTGAATTTCTTAATAACGAAATCAGTGGAGACAAAATCCATGGTGGAACTATTACAGAATTTAGTACAATGGGTATACAAGATAGAGCTACGAAACTTGAATTAGTGGTTGAAAACAATCTTGTAAGTACTGACAACTTAAAAGTTGGACTACTTAAGAATAGTGTTAGAGTAGAAGAAGACTTAACAGTAGCAGGTACTATCAAAGCGGCTAGACTTGAAGTAGACGAAGTCAAGGCTGATGTACGTAATGACAGAACAAGTCCATTAAACTTTGATTGTGAGAACGAATCACCTTACGGAAAAGGTTTGATGTGGACTGGAGCAGGGCATACTAAACAATTAGTGATGCAAGGCAATCCAGATAGGATTTGGTCAAGTGAGATCATAGATACTCATGGTGAGTATCGAATAGGAAACATAACAGTACTATCTTCAAATGAACTAGGAGCAGACGTTACTAAATCTAGTTTGACTGAAGTAGGTACATTAAGAAACCTTAGAACAGAAGGTAATTTTGTATTAGACCAGTTTATATTTTATGATGGTGACGGTATGCGTTTGGGCATTGGCTCAGAAGCACCTAACGGTCAGTTAAGTGTTGCTGGTAACGAAGTAGAGTTTATTGTTGATCCAGGGTATGATACAGTAAAGGTTGGAGCATTTACAACAAGTGATGTAGAACTTATTACTGATGATCAAACTAGAATCAAACTTAAAGCAAACAATCGAATTGAAGTTGGAACTGACGCTGATACTATTACTACTGTAAAAGGTAAACTAGGAATAGGTGTTAATAACCCAGATGTTTGTTTTAGTACATCAGGACCAATCAAATTTGAAAACAAGAAGTTTGAAGTAGGATCAGATGTTCCACAAAGTGGTAATTACAAACGTGGGGACATTGTATGGAATGACACTCCAAGTCCAACAGGATTTGTAGGGTGGGTCTGTATAAAAGATGGCACCCCGGGAGAGTGGAAACCATTTGGCCAAATAGGGGCTTAAAATGGTAACACAAATTAAGTTCTGGCATTGGCTAGGTAGACTAGCACCGATGGTTACACTACTAGGATTATGTTTATCCCTTTGGTTAGGTCCAGACAGTTGGACAGACTACTTAATCATATCAATCGCAGTATCATTTGGAATCATAGCATTTGCTTGGTGGTGGTGGGTAATAATTGCTGTCAAAGATTTAACGGATATGCTGAAAAAGAATCAAGAAGACTTCATAAAGGTAATTGATGATATCGGTAAATTACGAACTGATATGTCTAAAAGCCGTAAACCTAGAGTCGCACATAACGATCCAGATAAAGATCTAAATAAACCTAAAGATTAATTTTTAGGTTCGTTATACTCATCTGTTGGCTTAGGCAGAGGTTGAGTATTATTGTGTTCTTGTCTCATCTCACTATCATCTCCCTTTGGCATTGTACCATCTGGTTGTCGAAGTTTTTCTTTATCCTGATCCAAGTGTTAACCCTCCTCTTGCATTGTAATATCCTGCCAAGCTCATATCTTTAGTTTGTCGTTTTATGTTCTGATTGCCGTTGGCACTAGTTGTTAATTCATCTGATTTGAAATTTGCAAAGTTGTAATTTGAATGTCCTTGGATTGCACTTGCGGCCGTGTTTGTATGTGCAACACCACCCGTACCACCTTGGTTGTATCCGTATCTAAAATATTCTGGTACTATTCTTAATATTCCAGGTAGATAGTAACGAAAGTCAACTGAGTCAGCATTAACGTCACAGTATAGATATGGATAATCTTCGGCTGTATCTAAGGTGTCATGAAAGTATGCTTCTGTATCAGTCTTGATCTTGTTCAGTGCATCTGTTTGGCTTGACCCATCTTCAAAGATATAATTTCTATAGCCTAGGGTTGTTTCAGTACCGCTATTAACAGGAGTGAAATAAAATGTTATTTTAAGCCATGTTGGAAATCCATAATTCTGTCTATTGAATGTTTCAAAACACCCTGTTGGAGTTCCTCCACTAGGGACCGTGTGTGCGTTTGTAAATTGACCACCACTGTCTGCCCATAACAGGCTTCCTAGTCTGTTTTTAGACCCTGCTGGAAAACCAGTTGAATCTGACATTGAGTATTTAAAAAGTAAAACATACCCACCAGTGTTGTTTACGAATGTATGGTTAAGTGTTGCTCCACTGTTGCTCATTTGTAGTGTAACGTTTTCTGAGGTGCCGGCATAGTTAGGAGCTCTTGCTGTGTTATAACCTGCCGAGCTGGCTATGTAATTAGCTACGTTGGTTGCATTATTATTACTGCCGTTTAGAAATGTTCCTGATCCGTTTGTATAACCAGTGTTGTTTGTCCATGCAACATTCCTAAAATTATCAAATGTAAATTGTTTTGCAGAACTGTCCCAGGCGGCATCATAGAGATTTAGATAATAGTAATGCCAAGTTCCACCACTAGCTATCGTAGGTAGTGCCGTCATAACCTGACTGAAGTCTACACTTCCTCCATTAGGAACAATAACTCCGTTGTCTGTATCTAAGATGTTGCTCACAGTGGTGATCTTTGTGTTAACTGATCCTCCTACAAATCCTCCTGCGTCTGAAAAGGTAAAATTTGCCTTACCATAAAGGTAGTCAACTGCGGTTGTGGTATTTCCTGGGTCTTCAACAATCTGAATAGGAACTGCCGTTGAGGCTGTTGTGGTATCTGATTTTAGATATCCATTTACCCATCCACCTGTAGTAGATGTAAAGCCTGCATCTGAACCATCTATCACCATTATGCTATCAACACCTGCGCCGTTATTAGTAACTCCCGTGTTAAGTAAATTGTTGTTACCTGGGGCTGTGGTCGTACTAAAATACAAGTTACCATCATTCCATATTCCTGACCTAAGAATTAATACTAACTTTGAATCGGTGTTTATGTTAATAAAGTCTACATCTCCACCACCAACTTGTAACTTGTTATTAACCGTGTTCTTACTTACTGTGAATATAGTGTAGTTAGGTCCGCCACTGGTTTTGGAAGAGTTGTGATTTGATGCTCTGAATTCTGATAATGATATAGGATTAGATCCTCCGAATTCTGCTTGGAGGTCTGCAAAACTTATCTGTCCACTGCTAGGTAGTGCCATCTGTTACCCCTTGGATTTCAATTCGTTTACTTCTTTTCTTAATTCTTTGATTGCTTCTACCAATAGTCCTACTAACTTATCGTATTGTATACCTAGGTATCCATCTTTTTTCTCACGCACCACTTCTGGTAATACCTGTAGCACGTCTTGAGCAATTAATCCTGTGTCGTGTTTCTTAATGAAGTATCCGTCTTCTCCACCACGTTCTTCAATGTAAGAGTCACACCAATCAAACCTTACACCTTTTAACTTGGCTACCCTGTCTAGTGCATTTGGAATGTTAACAATATTTTCTTTTAGTCTACTGTCTGATGTATAGTATCCTGTGATGTTATTAGTAGCTCTGATCTCTCCAGCAGTTCCTGAAGCGGCAGTTCCTATTCCTATGCTTCCCATTTGTACGTTGTCATCATTGTCAACGCCTAGTAGTTTACGTTGCGAACCTGCGGCATTACCAACGTTTGTAGCACCAAGGAATGTTCTTCCTATTGAGCCTAGTGTAAATGTACCAGCAGTATTTGAACCCGTAAAATATATTCCTGTGTCAGCCGCGGAAGTTAATCCTGCTAGTGCGTCTAAGTCTGCGTCCCAGGCCTGTAAGTTTGTGCCAATGGTCCAATCAAAAGTGATGTTACCTGTCAATCCTGATAATGACAGTGGTGATGAAACACTTACAGGTACCGTACCGCCGGCATCTGGAAATGTTATGAATCTAGCACCAGTAACAGATGCTGGAGCCTGTAATGTAATTTTATGTGTTCCGTTGTTTGTTCCTTCTAAAAACTCAATCTTACCACCAGTAGTAGCAGTTGGAGACAAAATAGGATTAGTTAACGTTTTGTTTGTAAGTGTATCAGTAGTTGCTCTACCTACTACTTCATCTCCTGTGATTGCAGTATTAAGTTCTGCAAAGGTTCCTGAGAGTGTATTGGTAGTTAAACTAATTGACTTGTTTGTAAATGTATCTGTTGTATCTCTACCAACTAACGTTGCGTCACTAACTGCGGTATTAAGTTCTGCTAGTGTACCTGTTACTGTATTAGTAGTTAAGCTGATTGACTTGTTTGTAAATGTATCTGTTGTTGCCTTACCAACTAGTGTATCTGTTGCGGCTGGCAATGTAATAGTTACATCGGCAGTACTTGCAGGACCTATTAGTGTTGCTTTGTTAGTGCCGTTGTTTGTTCCTTCTAAAAACTCAACCTTACCACCAGTAGTAGCAGTCGGAGATAGAATAGGATCAGTTAATGTTTTACCTGTTAATGTTTGTGTTGCCGCAAGGCCAACAAGTGTTTCATCGCTAACCGCAGTATTAAGTTCTGCAAAGGTTCCTGTTACTGTATTAGTAGTTAAACTAATTGACTTATTTGTAAATGTATCTGTTGTAGCTCTACCTACAAGTGTGTCTGTGCTTGTTGGTAATGTAATTGTTCCTGTGTTTGAAATGGAACTAATTACAGGAGTTGTTAATGTTTTGTTTGTTAAAATCTGTGTATCGTTAAGTGTTGCAACACTTGAATCTATTGCGTATGAAATTGTGTCAGTACCTGCTGTGGTTGTTATGTCAATACCTGTTCCACCTACAAGTGTAAGTAGATCAGCAATGGTATCTGCTACGACATCAGTTTGACCTGATACCCTAATTGTTTTAAATGCTTGTTTGGCTCCACCGTAGTCAGCAGTAGCAACACCACCTGATACGTATGCAGGGAATCCTGTACTGTTTAGTCCTGTGCTTAATAAATCATCTGTGTACAAATCAAAATTGTTACCATCGATAACGTTCATGAAATATTCGTTACCGTTTACATTGGTCATTCCTACGACATCAACTATGGTTACTGGTGTACCTTCTGTAAATCCATGTGGGTTAGTAGTTGTTACCCTAGCAGGATTGGCCTGTGTAATTGCACTAATGCTTTTACTAACACCACCGACCAAAGCCGCGATAGTAAGTTGATTAGCATTGTCTCTGGTGATGGTCATGTTACCACCTGCCACCAGTGCTATGTCTTTGTTGTTTGAATTTACATCAGACAGTCTTATGCTTGTTGTTGATACTGGAACGTTTAAATCGTAATCAACATCTATCTTAAATGAATCCGTAGATGCGTTAGCCCCTGTAAAAGCTACGCCGTTACCTCTGCTGATATTCAAGCTATCAGTTACACTATCACCTTCAAGTGTAGCTTCTAGTGTTGTACCATCTGTCGAGTACAACTTAATATATCTAAAAAAATCGTAAAATGCTGTCATTTCGTATCATGTCCTAACTTATACTGTATTTATTAAATAATGTATCATGCTAGTAATAGGTAACGGAGAAAGTAGGCTAGGCCTAAATATAGACGGATATCAACGTACAAAAGTGGGCTGTAATGCAATATATAGAGATCACCATGTACATCACTTGATATGCTGTGATAAACGTATGGTTCTTGAAGCACAGGAGAACGACTACAAGGGTACTTTATATACTAGATCTAATTGGGTTGATGAGTTCAAGGGTGTTGAAACAGTACCGCACTTACCTTACAAAGGAGATGCTCGTCCTGACGATCCGTGGCATTGGGGAAGTGGACCTTATGCAGTATTATTAGCTTCAAGATTATGTTACGAATTTAAACAGCCCGTTCATTTAATTGGATTTGATGTTGAACTAGGCGAAACAGTAAACAACATATACGCAGGAACCAAAAACTATGCTGAACAAGGTAGCCGTGCTATAGATCCTAGTTATTGGATATATCAAATGAACAAGGTATTTGAACATTCAAAAGATGTACAGTTCATTTATTACAATAACACGCCATGGCCTAAGATAATTAATAATGTAGCAAACAAAAGGACAGAAGAATTCAATGCAATATGAAGCTAGACACTATCCAGCTTTTCCATCGTTGGTATCAAGTTTTGATCTAAAAGACCATCCATGTGAGAAGACTGTTATCGATATGATCAATACCTGGGAAAGAACAGGTGATCACGTTTTGGTACATGAAGGGCAAAGCAGTTACATCACAGGTGATGAGATGTTCTTAAATGACAAACGTTTAACTGACCTTTGGAAAACAATACAGGAATGTTGCGATACATATTGTAACGAGTCTGGCATTGACTACACACTTATTTCAACAAGCTGGTTTAACACACTATACGAAAAAGGATCTGTTACTGCACATAGACACGAACGAAGTGTTATCAGTGGAGCATACTATCCTAAGGTAGATGACAACAGTTCGCCTATCATATTTGAAAGTCCGCTACAACCATACTTCATGAATATGAATAACATTAGACAAACACAATACAACACTTATCAATTAGACTTCCAACCACAAAATGGTTTGCTAGTTTTATTTCCTAGCTGGATGCGACATAGTGTTCCTGCAAACCCAACAGAAAAAAGATTTACGATTAGTTTTAACACAATAAGACGAGATGATAGAGAGCATTTCCAAACAATAAGAGATTACAGAGTAGAGCCACATGAAAGTACAGATTCCTGATCAGGAGTTTAGGAAAGCAGAATATAGAATCTTTCCAACACTGATACAAGTACACCAATTAGATTTTGACACGGTACGAACGTACACCAGTGTGGTGAACGCATTCTTAGATGATTGCGATATGGACACTTGGCCAGACGACATAGGCAAAGGAACTACCAGCAGTAGACAGGTAATGAATCTATTACACCTAAATGAATTTGCAAATCTTAAAAACTTGATTGATGAACGTTTAACCGAATACTGTGATGACGCAGGACTAGGACCTGTGGAAATAGGAAAGAGTTGGGTTAACCAACAAGTACAGGAAGGTTATGTTGCCAGTCATAGACACGAACTATCCATTGTAAGTGGAGCATACTATCCAATGGTAGATGAAGGTAGTGGATCGTTTGTTGTGGAAAGTCCAATCAGAACACCACGCATGGCAGAGATACACAATAAGACAACAGACTTTACTGCAAACAAAATGGAATTTGAACCAAAAAGCGGAATGCTAATACTATTCCCTAGTTGGTTATACCATTATAGCTTACCAAACAAAACGGCAAACCGTGTTACGATTAGTTTCAATACTTTTCATAAAAACAGTTGACTTTTTGTTTAAAAGGTTATATAATTATAACATGAGGACTTTAACAACGTCGACCCTCTTTAAATACTCCGCCGTTATAACTGGAGAGAAATATGAGTAAACATTATAGTACAAAACATTACGGACACAACATTGGGTTGAGTGCAGTCTTTAGACAACCAAACGCAGATCATTCACATTGTCATTTGCTACATGGATATAGCCTAGCATTTACATTTACTTTTGGTTGTGATAAATTAGATAACAAAAACTGGGCAGTGGACTTTGGAGGACTTAAACCTTTGAAGGCTTGGTTAGAAGATAGCTTTGATCATAAACTAGCATTAGACAATGCAGATCCACACATAGACGAATTCAAAAGATTAGAAGATTTGGGTTTAGCAGAACTTAGATTTTTTGATGGCGTTGGTGCAGAGAAGTTTGCCGAACACGCCTTTAACTTCGCAGACAAACTTATTAGAGAAGCAACAGACAATAGATGCTACGTTGTAAAAGTTGAGTGTGCAGAACATGGAGCCAATAGTGCAATTTACGAAGGATAGAAGAAACTTCTGGGCAGAGCTTAACCAAACTAGATCAGGTGGTAAACCTAAGGTTTGGAGGGAAGTGTTTCCTGAAGCAACTAACATAGATTTTCATACACTACTACAAGCTAATCAATACCTCTCAACCATAACCAATGAGGATAAGATATTAAAAGGAACTGCACACCTACCAGGTGTTGAAACAGATCCAGTAATCAAACCTTATCATATTGAGTACATGGAAAATTATCAAAGGATTGATACAGAAACATTGTTCAATGCAAGTTTGTTCTTTAGCTTCAGTGACGGACATCATAGTGTTCATATGCACAGAGATTACGAATCAGTATTATTGATCCAAGGTTACGGTGACGTTACATTTATTACTGCTAACGAAGACAACTCCAAGAAGGAAGTGTTTACGTTAGGTACAGGTGATGCAATATTCATTCCTAGACTGTACGGTCATAAATCAGTTCCTATGGGACCAAGAGTAACATTGAGCTTAGGTGCTAACCCACGTAAGGCAATGAGTACTAATCCTAACTTTATGAACCAACCAGTAAACAGTTCACAACCATATAATTAAGGGAGGGGCTGAGCCCATGAATTATGTACTATGTCTCAAGCACGGTGACAAATACGGTCCAGAGTACGTAAACATACTTTACAGTATGGTCAAGAGACATACTTCAATCCCTATTGAGTTTATATGTTTTACAGAAAAGCCACAGGGCATTGATCCAGGCGTACAGATAAGACCAATTCCATTACACCCACAGATTAAAGGTTGGTGGTACAAGCCGATGTTCTTTAATCCAGGACTTAACTTTAGTGGTCCTGCTTTGTACATGGACTTGGATATCATTATCTTTAGAAACATTGACAACTTATTTTCTTACAAGCCAGGCGAGTTCTGTGTTATTAGAGATTTCAACAGAGCTATACAGTCTAACTGGGATCGAATGAACTCTAGTATCTTTAGATTGAACCCAGGACAACACAAGGTAGTATATGAAAGATTTATGCAGGATCCAGAGTATCATGCAAAACGTTATCATGGAGACCAGGATTGGTTGTATGCTAACGTAAAATCACAGTTTAACTTTTGGCCAGACGAATGGATACAAAGTTATAAATGGGAAATGAGAGGCAGACCAGAAATGAATAGAACCAGTGGCAGAAGAAACTTTGCCATGAAAGGTGAGCCTACCATTCTACCAGAGACAAGTATTGCAGTATTTCACGGTGATCCAAATCCAAAAGATTGTGTGGACGATTGGTGTCGTGAGAATTGGCGATAAACTGCTTGACTTTAACCAAAAAATCTAATATAATATGACTATGAAAAAACTTTTAAAAACTAAGACATTTCGCATATTCATATATGTACTCATAGCTTTATTAGGTATGTTTACAACATACGTTTATGGAACTTTCAAGCCTAACTATATTACACTAGATAAACTAAAAGCAAAGTATGAAAAAGCTCTTATACAAGAGTGGAACAGTTACGGCTTTATTGAACCTAGCATAGAATACAATACGGATTTACAGTTTGTAAAAGCAGTTGGCAGATGTATAGACTTTCTTAATTTACATCTAGAGCCTGAGAAAAGAATTCACAGAGATATCATTATAGCAATGGCTGTATTAGAAACAGGTTACGGTACTAGTAGGTTTGCCAAAGAGGCAAACAATCTATTTGGTATTAGAACATGGGATAAGAATACACCACAACTAAAAGCAAAAGAAAATCAAAATGCAGTTTGGGGTGTTAAGAAATACAAGACCAAATGCTTGTCTGTAAAAAACATGATTGACATTATTAACTCACTTCATGTTTACGAAGACTTTAGAATTGAAAGAGCAAGTCAACTGGAGTCAGGTAAGATTGATATTGACTCACAGATTGATCACTTGCACAAATGGAGCACCAATCCAGACTATACTAAATTAGTTAAGAACAGAGCTAAAAAAGTTCACACACAATTAGAAGCAAAAGAAGTTGACATTAAAGCAGAAAAGTAGTATAATAGTATTATGTTAGAACGTATAGGTTTTGCCTGCAAATATATGCACCCGGATCAGACGCAGAAGAAGAAACTGCTAGAAGAGATCCAGCGACCCTTTAACACTCGTAGCACAACCGTACAATGGTTGAATAGGCAGACACGAGATGTAGCAGAACAACGGCTATGGGATATCATGGTGCATAACATACAAAGTTTCCATAACTTGATAGAATACGTTGGCGGTTTACGAGATGAGTTGCGAATGGTTCGACTAGGTAGTGATGTACTTCCTGTTTACACACAGGCAGATTGGTCTTACTACTGGAAGAAGCCAGACGTGATTGCATACTGTGAAACACACTTTGCTAAGGTAGGTGAACTTGCAAGAAAGCTAGATGTTAGACTTTCCATGCACCCAGGACAATTTACTGTCCTTGCTAGTGATAGCCCAGATATAGTAAATAGAAGTATAGAGGAGTTTGAATATCATGTTGATTGCATCAGATGGATGGGCTACGGCCAACAATTCCAAGACTTTAAGTGCAACGTCCATATATCCGGTCGCCAAGGTCCAGCCGGTATCCAACGAGTCCTCCCAAGATTATCTCAAGAGGCGCGAAATACGATTACGATCGAGAACGACGAAATGTCGTGGGGCATCGAAGCAAGCCTCGAACTTGAAAAGGATCTCGCTCTCGTACTTGACATACACCATCACTGGGTCCGCACAGGTGAATACATACACCCCACCGACGATAGATATCTACGCATAGTAGACAGTTGGCGTGGCGTTCGCCCTGTTATACACTATTCTGTATCACGTGAAGATCTACTTGTAGGTCATGATCCAGATGTGTTACCTAACATGGACGAACTGCTAGAACAAGGATTCAAGAAAGCTAAACTACGTGCCCACAGTGATATGATGTGGAATCATGCAGTTAACGACTGGGCATTGACATTTAGACCCACAGCCGATATCATGGTAGAATCCAAACATAAGAATTTGGCTAACTCCACACTACTAGAATCAGCATCTGTTTCAAGCTAAATATTAGCATGATAATAATGGAAGTTACAGAAAAAGAACAATCTTTGGTACTTGAGAAACTACCTTATGATATAGGCGATCTGTCTCCAGTGCTATCTAAAGACAATGTAGACTATCATTACAATGTCCTGTCAAAAGGATATGTTGATAGATACAATGCAGGTGAAGGAGATCCTGACTTTAATTATGGTGGTGCTAAACTACATAATTTATGGTGGACGCAATTGAAGAAGCCAGCAGGATCAAACACACCATCAGGTTCAATTTTAGAACTTATCAAAGACAAATACAGTGATTATAAAAAGTTCCAAGAAGAGCTTGTGAAAACAGCTATGGGCATTCAGGGATCAGGTTGGGTATACCTTTCTAAAAAAGGCGAACTTAAAACAACACCTAATCAATCCTATAAGAAAGATATACTGATGCCAATAGATATGTGGGAACATTCTTTTTCAGACTATACCACAGAAGGTAAGGAATGTAAAAAGAAGTATCTTACGAGTGTAATGAAAATAATCAATTGGGAAGTTATTAACAATAGATTACAATAAGGAGAAACATTATGATCAATCCAATAGACTGGATCAAAAGTAGATTAGACGAAAGAACATCATGGGACGGTGCTATGCTTATAGCCATTGGTGTTATTATCTTAATTGCAGGACCATTTGCTAAAATTGCCGCCTACGGTGCAATTGGCTATGGTGCTTGGACTCTTTGGAAAAGAGAAAACTAATCCAAATTCAATATCAGATACGGTTGTTATAATTTACTAATATCAATCGTATCTGAATCTATTCTTAAATTTAATTTTTTACGTTGTTCAACACCCTTTTTCTGTGCGAATCTTTTAGGATCACATTTTGGACAAACATGAGCATACTCATCAGATAGCCTTTTAGGGTCTACTTTACCCTTGTCCCTTATAAACTCTTCAGCACAATCATCGCATTTAAATATGACCAACGTCTTTTTACGTTTGTATGTATGGTGTTGACCCTTCTTGCCCTTGCGTAAGAAGTATTGTATTTTGCGTTCAGTTCTTAAAAACATAACAACAATATTTATAAGATTACATTCGGATTGTACAGGTCTGGATAAATAACATAAAGAGGAACAAGATGTCAATAGTGAATCTAACAGATAACGCAAAGGAACATATGGTTACAATGCTAAAAGAACACGATAAGCCGGCTATTAGACTAGCTTTAAAAGGTGGTGGCTGTGCAGGTTTCAAATACGAATGGTCTTTAGAAGATACAGCAGACAAAGACGATGAAGTAGTTGACTTAGACAACGGTAAGTTTTTAATCGATGCTTCAAGTGTAATGTATCTAATAGGTGCTACAGTAGACTATAAAAAAGAAGTGTTCGGAGCATATTTTGATATTAAAAGCCCAGGTGCAACATCAAGTTGCGGTTGTGGCGAATCAGTAGGATTTTAAAGAATGGCAAAACAAAATATAAACATTGGTGTAGAAGGTAACGACGGTACTGGTGATAGTATAAGAGAGTCGTTTCGTAAAGCAAATGAAAACTTTACAGAACTCTATGCAGTATTTGGACAAGGTGGATCGATATCATTTAGATCATTAAGTGATGTTCCAGATACACTAGCGGCCAACAGCATTCCACAAGCCAATGCGGCAGGTGATGCCATTGACATGAAGGCACTTTTAGGTGGAACAGGTATTACTGTTACACAAAGTCCAACTGCAATTACAATTACAAACAGTGGATCAGTAGTAAGCACAGATGGTATACCAAGTTTAGGTGGACCACTTAATGCGGCCAACCAAGGTATTGCTAATCCAAACATTTCAACTGCGGCCATTAACGCATTAAACTCCGCACATGGTACAAGTTTTACAATAGATGACCTTGTTATTACAAAAGGTTTTGCAGATGCAAGATACTTAACTTCAACAGGTTCTCCAGGAGCGGCAGGACAGATTAGAGTTAGAACTGAACCTGCAGATGCATCAGGTTACACATTTACTATTGCAAGTTATTCAAATGGTAACATCATAACTTCAGCGGCACACGGATTTACAACTACTTCAAATGGTATTGCATACAGATACAAATCAACAGGTACAGATGCAACTAACCTTGTAGAAGGAACAACTTACTATCTAAGATTTGTAAGTGCTACAGAATTATCAATTCATGCTACAAAAGAAGAAGCACAGAATAATGATGATGGAACAAGAACAAGGATTGTAGCTTCAGCAGGATCTGGCACACAAACAATGACAGATGCTGACTTTGATGCTACGTTGGCAGGTTATTGGATTACATCAGAGGCAATGCCAAGAGAGTCTGTAACAAGACGCCAAGGTGACGAAATGACAGGTCCGTTGTACCTAAGTGATCACCCAGGATCTTTTGCAGGTGCAGGACAACCAAACGGAATTACAGATAGACAAGCGGCTACGAAATACTACGTAGACAATTCAGCTTATGCTTCAGCTACAAACTTATATGTTAGCATGAAGGGTGACGACACAATGGCTAACGTGCCAGTTGGTAGTGAAGGTAGAGCTTGGAACTATGCTTACAGATCAGTAGCGGCCGCGGCGGCAAAGGCAGAAGAAGTTATTGTAACATCTCCTTTAAACGTAGGTCCATACAAACAAACAATTACATATAACAGTGGTGCAAGTAACTCAACAGTAGCAACAACTGGTGTAACTTCGTCAAGTGGTTATGAAGAAATTAAAGTTTTAACAGATGCAAACTTAAGATTCATTAGAGAAGAAACTATTGCATTCTTGAATGTAACTTATCCTAATTACTTGTTTGATAGATCTCAGTGTAGAAACGATTTAGGTTTAATTGCAAACGGTATCATACTTGATATGTTAGATGGTACAACTGCTAACTATCACAGTAGAAATGCAGGTTTAAGGTACTACAGTACAGCAAGTGGACAAAAGGCAAGACAGTCGCAAAGAGTAGAAACACTAGCGGCGATTACATTTGCTAAGGCTCTACACGCAAAAGTAATTACAAACACAACTGAAACAACTTTATACCAAGGAAAATTTGCAGTTAGACAGATTGGCTTAGGTGCAAACACTTTAAGTATTAACGCAGGTAGTAACGAATACGTTCACACTTATGTTAGTGGTGGTACAGTAACATTTGATGGTCAAACACATAACGTTACAGGTTCAACATACGATAACATAAATGGTATCATTACAATTACAACTGCTACACCACACGGTGCAGTAGCAAATGATATTATTACAGTAGCAAACATAACTTGGAACTGTTCATTAGGTGACAAGGTATATCCAGATATTGCAACACAAACTATTGACAACGCACAGGTTGTTGATCTAGTAGGACAAACTGCTACTGCGGCCAAATGGGATATTGTTTCAACAATCATTACAGGACCAACTATTGCAAGTGCTCCACAACTTGTTGAAGGTAGCACATGGTCAATTACAATTTCAAATGGTAGCATTGGATATGTTGATCAAAACATATCAAGCAACCAAGACTTGATTCCAGGTAAACTTGTTGTAGGTAAAACTTCAGGTGCTGTTGGTAGACTTGTTAAGATCACAGCAGGCGGAACACACGATACATTAGAATTAGAACTACTAGAACCAAAGACTTACACAGTAGGTGAAGAACTAGAATACGGTAACAAAGAGTCAGTTAAAAACATTACCATACACGTTGAATCAGGAACATACACTGAGCAGTTTCCTATTAGAGTTTCAAACGGTGTATCAATTAAAGGTGATGAATTTAGACGTGTTATCATTCAACCAAAAGATGAAACATCAACTTCAATTTGGCGTAACCAGTATTTCTACAGAGAGCCAGAGTTTGATGGAATTGATTTAAAAACATCTAACAATCCATACGCATACACTTTATTATCTGCTAACAAAGAATATGTTAAAGATGAAACTATTGCATGGATTGAAGCACAGGTTGCCGGCGCCGCTGGTATATGGAATGGCTTTACATACGACAAAAAGAAATGTGAAAGAGATACAGGAATTATTTTAGATGGTATTTTATACGATCTTAAATGGGGTGGTAACGAAAAGACTTATGACAATGCAGGCAAGTACTACGTAGGAGCAGTTTCGCAGGTAGGTGGACAAGAAGCTCAAACTGCCGCGGCATTGGCACAAACAAGTACTATTGTTAGAGATTACATTTTAACAAACACAGCTTACACTTCTTTACAAACAGTAACAACACAGACTACCAACAGTAACAATGGTGAAGCAGTTGCTATTACAAAAGTAAACACTTTAATGACATTGATTGGTAATGTTATTACAACAGGACTAACAGCATTAGGAACACTAGAGTCAACTAGTTATGGTTATCATTACCTAACTGATCACACAAACATCAACAGTACTGCTAAAAACAACAAAGACATGGACGTCTTCTTAATGAATGACGCAACCATTATTAGAAACGTAAGTGTTAGAGGACATGGTGGATTTATGATGGTACTAGATCCAGAAGGATCAGTATTAACCAAGTCACCATATGCACAAACCAATACAAGTTTCTCACAAAGCATTAACAAGAAAAGATTTGCTGGTGGTATGTTTATTGATGGTTTTGTAGGAAACCTAAGAACAGTAATCAACAGCACAACTGACGCATTTACTTTAAACGTACAAAGTAACGTAGGCGAAGGACTAAGAATTAAACGTCCACAGGTACCATGTCCATTCTATGTTGACGGTGTTAGATATCAGGTTAACGCAGTTACAAATTATGATCAAGCAAATGGTAGTGCTACACTATTATTAGATCCAACATCAGGTGCTGGTACAGGATACTCAGGACCTACACCATTAACAATTACAATGCAAACTTCTGGTAACAGAAGTATGTTAGCAAACGACTTTACACAGGTTAACGATTTAGGTTATGGTACTGTTGCAATTAATACAGCATTATCAGAACTTGTATCACAATTTACATACTACAATGAAGTGGCTTACTACGCAGGAACAGGATCAGAGATTAGATCACTTAACGGTTCCAATGCTTATGGTAACTACGGACTAGTATCGTCAGGATCAGATCCAAACGAGATCGCAGACATTATATCATTGAATGACAACATGGTACAGACTTGTAAGGTCTTTGATGATGGTGGTGCAACATTTGACCACCCTGTGGATCAGTTATTCATATTTGCTTATGACTTTGAATACATTCCATTAACAGGATCAGAACTTGAAATTGATCACGGTGGTACACTTGGTACAACTAGGTACGAAGTTACAACTGTACAATCTGTAACACAACCTGGATCACCTCCAACTGGAGCAAGAAGCAATACAGTTTACAAATTAAACTTGGCAACCACTGGTGCTAATACTACAAGTCAAACAGGACTTAAAGCGGCATTAAGTAACGGTCAGAAAATGATGGTTAGATCAAGTACACAGTTTGAATTCTCAGGTGTACAAGCAACTACAACAAGACCAAGTTCAGCTTTAATATTTGATGAGTCAGACGCAGTTTACAGAACACTAGCATTTAACACAACAGACAGTTTAGGTACAGTACTAGCGGCAGGTGAAAGACAAGTAGCATTTGATGGTCCATATGATTATATCAAACTAGTTATTGATAACACCAACGCCGCACTAACAACCTTTGCTGGTGCAGGTGGAACTACAATGGGTAACACAGCAGGTGACGATGTCATTGCTGTTGTAACTATTACATCACCAGAACAAAAAGATAGACTAAACTCCGGTGACATGATATTTGTTTGGGATGGTAAGACACACCAAATCACAGGATACACACAAAGATCAGGATTTGGTACTATTGCAATCACAGACGTTGCTGGTAAAGAAATTAACACATCTAGCTTGGTTACAGGTATCCATAGCACGATGGTTAACACACAATCGGTTGTAACATTAAGAGCTGGTTTAGCCGCAAGTGAAGGTGCTAACATTACAGTTAACATTTCAACTTGTAGAGCAACAGGACATGACTTCCTAGACATTGGTACAGGTGGATTTAATACTTCCAACTATCCAAACTCAACGTTTGGTGCACCAACACAAACAAAAGATCAAAACAAAGAAACTGACGAAAGAGATAAAGGTAGAGTATTCTATGTAAGTACTGACCAAGATGGATTCTTTAGAGTTGGTAAGTTCTTTACAGTTGATCAAGGAACTGGTACTGTTACATTCTCAGCAAGTATTGCCTTAAGTAACTTATATGGTATTGGATTTAAACGTGGTGTTGTTGTTGGCGAATTTAGTGCAGACGATACAATGTTTGATAATGCCACTGACGCGGCTCCAACAGAGTCAGCAGTTAGAGGTTACGTTAACAAGAGATTAGGTTTCGACCATGCCGGTAATGCTCTTGCAACTGGAACAATAGGACCAGGAGCAATAGCAAGAGACGGTTCAACTGGTGCAACTGGTGATATACCATTAGGTGGTAACAAGATTACTAACCTAAGTGATCCTGTAAGTGGCAGTGATGCGGCAACCAAATCATATGTTGATAGCTTAATACAAGCTGGTGATACTATTCCAGAGAACATTGATGTTGAAACTAAAAACATTAATGGACAACAATTATTCTTAACAACTGGCAAGTACAGAATGTACACAGCCGTTGCAACTGGTGGTAACTTTGTTGCAGGACAAACAATTACAGGAAGTAATTCAGGTGCAACAGGTACGTTGGTTGAAGTTCGAAACGTTACACGTAACGCAGTAGCAGAGAACTTACTAATTTACACAGTGGCAACAGGGGCATTTACTTTAGCTGATATAGTTGGTGCGGCAAGTAACACAATTACTGCACAGGCTAAAACAGTTCCAAGTATGGAATATGCTAACGCAGTTGAACACGTAGATTCAGACATCAACGTTGTTGTTGAAAGAACAGCAAGTGACATTACAGCAGAATTAAAAATTGCACCAGACAGCATTGTAAACGCAGACGTTAATACAAATGCCGCGATAGCACAAAGTAAATTAAACTTAAATGCGGCAACTACAAGATCAAGTGCAACAGGAATTACACAAAATGATTTAGGTGTCGTAAGTTTAGACAGCGGTATATTTACAGCAACTAACGGTTGGACAACTATTGAACATGGTGCATTAGACTATAGAAAATTAATTAACATAGCAGACGGAACAGTACTAGGTAGAGCCGCAGGTGATTCTAGTTCAGGTGATGTTGCTGAAGTACCATTTGCAACTATCATTGCAGAAGGTGGTGGTGTTATTGAAACAGTTTCAACAACAGGTGCCGCGAATGCTCTAGTTAAAACAGATGCAACAGGTAACGCAACTGTACAAGGATTGAAAGTTGACAGTAACTTAATTATTGATACATCAGGAACTACAGTAGAATTTACTACACCAGGTGGTGCTCAGTTTATGAGTTCAGCTGGTACTACAACTCCAACTGTAGCATTTCCAGGAAGTATTAACATTGGTAACACAGGTGTTACACAAGGTTCATTCCAAACAAACTCTGCATTGGCAGGTGAAAGTAGATTAGCAGTTGATTGGATACACAGTTCATTTATTGAAGCACCAGGCGAACTTGATGCAAACTCAACAGGTATTGGTATTGGTGCTAACACAGGTTATAGTGCGGCAGGACAAATTGCATTTGTGGCTGATGGAGCAACTGTAGGTGTCGCAACATCAACAGCTATAGAACCAGGCATAGACAATACTTATATGTTAGGTTCTTCTTCGAAGAAATGGAATACAATTTATGCAACAACATTTAGTGGTACTGCTACACAGGCTCAATATGCTGACTTGGCAGAGAACTATATTGCTGATGCAGACTATGAAGTTGGTACAGTTTTAATATTTGGTGGAGAAGAAGAAGTAACACAAAATACAATGCACCGAGATACAAGAATAGCAGGAGTTGTTTCAGAGAATCCAGCTTACTTGATGAACTCACATTTGATTCACAAGTTTGCTACTCCGGTTGCATTACAAGGTAGAGTAAAAGTTAAGGTGGCAGGTTTAATACACAAAGGTGATATGTTGGTAGCTTCAAGTGTACCAGGACACGCATCAAAAGGTATTGATCCAAAGGTAGGTTCAGTGATTGGTAAAGCATTACAAGAACATACAGAACCAGGACATGGCGTAATTGAAATGGTAGTAGGTAGAGTATAATGGCACAACAAAATATAAACATAGGTTCAAGTGCAAACAAAGGTGATGGAGATCCGATAAGAACAGCCTTTAGTAAAGCAGAGAACAACTTTACAGATTTATATACTAGAATTATTACAGTAGAAGCACAGTCTGGTGTTACTAATCCAGGTGGTTCTACAATACAACAAAGCATCATTGGAGATGTTATAGGTAATGATTCAACTATAATTGTTAATCATGCTACAAGCACAATTACTGCAAATAGTATTACAGGTGACCTAAAAGGATCTGTTGTAGCAGACGATTCAACTGTATTAATAGACGGACAAGCAGGAACTATTAGTGCTGGAGCATTAACAGGTACACTTCCGGCAATAGACGGATCTTCTTTAACGAATTTAACAATACCTGCACAGACGTTTGCTTCACTAACAGGCAAACCAACAACAGTAGCAGGATACGGAATTACTGATGCACAGGCATTATTAGTTAGTGCTACAAATATTAAAACAATTAACGGAGCCACTGTATTAGGAAGTGGTGACCTTACAGTAACAGGAACATCAGACGATACGTTACAAGATTACAAAGCCAATGTTAATTTTACATTAACAGAAGCTAATAATACTGGAGGAGCTCATACAAATCTTCCAATGTCAAGTGATACAAGTCACGAAAGATTTACAATAGACGGTGCTACTGGTACAGCAGTAGATTTACCTAATCTAACTGATGCAGAATTTGGAAAAGAGATTCATATTAAAACTCCAGGATCAGGATCATCAAGAAGTTTAACAGTATACTGGACACAGGTTAATGGAACTTATAGTAGCCTAGGGTTAAACGGTTCAGGCGCAACTGCATATAAGTTTACATGGTATGGTAGTTACTGGAAAGAAACACAAACAGGTTAAATATGTTAGTAGGAAAACAAAATGGCAAATAGAATACCACTAGTAGTAGATACAACTGAAAACAAGATTAAAGAGTTACCAGTCGGTGATAATTTAGATCTTGGTGGATCTGGACTTACTAACGTAGGAACAGTAAACGCAACAGACGTAAGAATTAACAACGTATCATTTAACAATCCGTTCAGTGGTGATTATAATGACTTGACTAACAAGCCAATTATTCCAACTGTACCAAGTGCATTAAGTTCATTTGCAAATGATGTTGGATATCTATCAGCAGGTACTACAACAGATCAAGTTAACGAAGGTACAGCTAATTTATACTTTTCAAATGCTAGAACAGATGCACGTATTAATAGTGCAAACATACAGTCATTAGGTAACGTAACAAATCCAGCGGCTGGCGATGATGGAAAAGTTTTATACTATGACCATCCTTCACAGACTTTCAAATACAAAGCTACTGTTACAGAATTAGATACATTAGACACAGTTTTAACTAGAGGTAATGTTTCAGCTCAAGACATATATGTTGATAAAGTTTATTTTAAAAACGTATTCGCAACATTGGCAGACTTACCAAACGCAGGTACATACCACGGTATGTTCGCACACGTACATGGTACAGGTAAAGCCTACTTTGCACACGCAGGTGCTTGGATACCACTAGCACAAGAAAGTGGTGGAACATTATTACAAGTAGCGGCTGATGATTCAACAGTTAGAAGCATTGGCTACGGTGAAACAATGCAAATTGTAGGTGGCGGTGGTATTACTACTGCTTCTGATGTTGAAGGTAATTTTACTATTACTGCTTCATTAAACTTAGGTGACGTTAATGATGTAACCACAACAGGTGCTAACAACGGACAAGCTCTTATATGGGACAATGCCGCAAGTACTTGGAAGCCAGGAACAGTTTCAAGTTCAATTAGTGAGATAGGTGATCTAACAGATGTTGACGTTACAACGGTTGCTCCACAAAACGATTATGCTTTAAGTTGGAACGCAAGTGTAAACAAATGGAGACCTCGTGCGTTAAACAACATTGATGCCGCAACTATTCAAGTAACAACTGACAATAGTGCCGCAACACAGTTTCCAATGTTTGTGGGTGCTAATGGTGGTGCTCAACAAACAGCTAGAACAGATGCAAACTTTAATTACAATCCAAACACTAATACACTTGGAGTAAACATAATTAATGCATCAACACTTGGCACAACAGATTTAAATGTAAGTGGAACATTAGATAACGGAACAAACGAAATTACAGTTGGCACACACTTCAAGATGGCAAGTGCCGCAGAAACTAGATACTACGCAGGTGATAACGGAAACTATACTGCCTTAAGAGCACCGTCAACACTAACAGGTAACACAACATTTATTTTACCAGATGGTGATGGAAGTGCGGATCAAGTATTAAAAACAAATGGTGCGGGAGTACTAACTTGGGTTGATCAATCAGGTGGCGGTAGTTCACAAAACACATTCCAAACAATAGCAGTAGCAGGACAGACAAACGTTGTAGCAGATTCAACAACAGATGTATTAACATTTGTTGCTGGTTCTAACATGACTATAACTACTGATACGGCAACAGACACAATTACATTTGTATCGTCAGGTGGCGGTGGAGGTGGAGGCACTCCAGGAGGTGCTGATACACAGGTTCAGTTTAATGATGCAAGTTCATTTGGTGGCGATTCAGGATTAGTTTATAACAAGACATCTGATACACTTACAGGTGTTAACATTGCCGCAACAACAGTTACAGCAACAACGGTAACAGCAGATACCTTACAAACATCAGGTACTGGTGTACCAACATTCACAAGTGCAAGTAATATTATATTTGATGCCGCGAATGCCGTTGTACTACAAAGAACTCCTTTGAGATTAGGCAGTTATGATCAAGATGGATTAAATGCTATAACACCACAAAAAGGTGATGTTGTATTTGACCAGAATGCAAGTGACATGATATTCTATAATGGTAGTGAATGGGTAGGATCAGGATCACAATATAGCTTTAGCATAGGTGCTGATGACTCTTCAATGCAGTTAGTAAGCAGAGGAGAATCAATCAAGATTGCAGGTGGTACAGGTATTACAACTTCAAGTGATACAGAAGGTAACATTACTATTACACGTGGTAACATTATGGTAAACAACTTATCAGACGTTACTATAACATCACCAAGTTCAGGACAAGTTTTAAAATACAATGGTGCGGCTTGGGTTAACGACACTGATGCAGAAGGCAGTGGTGGTATTAGTATTAGTACACCAGCCGCAGGCGACATGGTTTATTACAATGGTAGTGCTTGGGCGGCAACACAAGGTCCAGTATACTATTACACAGTAACATCAAATGGATCAAGTGCATACAGATTTGCAGGACCAGGTATTAGTGCAACAGCAGATAATCCAGCCCTAACATTATACAAGGGTGCAACTTATATCTTTAACAACACTACTGGTTCAGGACACCCATTTGCTATTAGAACAAGCAGTGGCGGAAGTTCGTTTACAGAAGGTGTTAGTGGATCAACAACAGGAACACAAACATTTACAGTACCACATGAACCAAGTGATACGTCATTGGTATACCAGTGTACTATTCACGGGGGCATGGTAGGTAACTTAACAATAGTCTAGGAGTTACTATGTCAGAGAAGCATTACGTCGTTTCGTTAAAAAAGGGAGTAGATAAGGAGCAGTTCTTAAATGAACTGAATACTTCAACATCTATTACTGACGTACCAGATAGACAAGTTACCACAGTAAACGCAAGACCAATCAGCAAACGTATGTTAGAAGTTGCTCTTACAGATGCAGAAGCAACAACATTAATGAACGATTCAAGAGTAGGTGGAGTCAACGAACCTTTGGTTTGGGACGATGAATGGTTAGACTACGAACAAGCAGGAACATTCATTAGAAACAGTACATCAACTGGAAGAGATAATTGGGGATTCAAAAGACACGTTGCAGAAACAAATGAATGGGGTTCTAGCACAGGTAATGACTTAGGTGGAACATACGATTATCATCTGGATGGAAGTGGTATTGATTACATACACCAAGAAACAAAATTTAGATACGATCACGAAGAATGGCAAGACAAGGACGGCAACAGTCGTTTACAACAATTCCAATGGAACACACTTCCTAACTGTGGTTCAATATCAACATTAGACTACAGCAGTACAGCAGGATCAAGCTACCATGCTACTCACTGTGCCGGAACGGCAGTTGGTAAAAAATATGGTTGGGCCAAGAACGCAAACATATTTTGTTTGGACATGAATACTGTAAACTCAAGCTATTGGTTTGATGCTATCAAAGAATTTCACAAAGCAAAAACTATTAATCCAATCACAGGATTTAAAAGACCAACTGTGGTAAGTGCTAGTTGGGGTTACAAATCATACTTCTCAAGCATGACAGATATTCAGTTTAGAGGATCAAGTGTTGGTTCTGTTAAAAGTTCATCATATGGAATGATTGGAGATAGTTCAAACAGATTCAATGCACAGATTTATAACTTGATGGCAGAAGTAGAAGAAATGCAAGACGAGGGTGTACACTATCATAAGAGTGCAGGTAACCAAGGACAAAAACTTTGTTTCGAAGGTGACGTAGACTACAACAATTATATTACAAGAAGTGTTTCTTCAGGTGGTATATCTGCTGGTAACCCGATATACTATAATAGAGGTGCAGGTAACATTGGTCCTCATACTATTGTTTGTGGTAACTTAGATAGTGCATTATATTCAAGCTCAGAAGCTTGCCAATCAGGAAGTGATAAAGGACCAAGAGTTGATGTTTATGCGGCAGGAACAAATATCGTTAGTGCATATAATACAAGCTCAACAGCAATATCTAATTTAACAGGAACATCAATGAGTACTCCTAATACAGCAGGAATGAGCTGTTTGGTACTACAACTTAATCCAGGATACACTCCTGCACAATTACGTCAGTGGTGGCATACTAACAGTCTTAAAGGACAACTGTATCAAGGTTCAACAGATGAGAGTACTCCAGCTACGTTCTTTAACAATAACAGAAACTTAATGAGTCCAGATGCAACTTCAAATAGAATTGCATACTTTGGAAACTTAAACAAAAGCACAACCTTTAGTAAGAAAAAAGGTTTAGACACAACAGGTCCATCAGGATTTAAAGCGAGTGGTAACTAATGGCACAAGAAGAATTTAGAGTTATAACAAACAAGGGAACTGATGTAGCTGAAATAGATCAGTTATTACAAAAAGACACGGCAGGTGATTCTAGTGTTGATTCTAATATCATTCCTGATAGAACCTGTGATGTTTCACACGCAAAAGCAACCAACAATAGAATTACTTGTTATATGCTTGAACCAGAAGAAGCAGTTAAACTTAAAAACGATCCTAGAATTAAAGATGTAGAACCTTCTAGCACAGATCAAGCAAGAGAATTGTTTGCAGTACAAAATGATCAATTCCAAAGAACAACTACAAATAATCAAGATGATAAGAACTGGGGATTGTATAGACACTTGTTTAAGGATTGGCAAGCCAATCAAGCGGCAAGTAGCACGTTCTCAGGAGATTATAACTACACACTAGATGGAACAGGCGTAGACATTGTTATACAAGATGACGGTGTTGATCCTACAGGACATCCTGAATGGGACGATTACAATGGTGTTACTAGATTTCAACAGATAGATTGGTATGCGGAATCAGGTGTAACTGGTACAATGCCTGCGAACCATTACACAAACGGTTATTCAGATACAAACAGAGCAGGTGCTCACGGAAGTCATTGCTGTGGTATTGCCGCAGGTAAGACATACGGTTGGGCCAAGAATGCACGACTATATTCAGTAAGACTATTTGGTGGCACAGCGGCTATGAATGGTAACGATATCTATGATGTTATCAGAGAATGGCATCTAAGAAAACCAATTGATCCTAACACAGGATTTAGACGTCCTACTATTGTTAATCAAAGTTGGGGATACAGTTGGTATTACAGCAACAATGCTGGTGCACAATTACAATCAATTTATTTCAAAGGTGTAGATCAGAACATTACACCAGCAACTTTTTCAAGTGCGTTTGTAAACTATGGAATGGTTAATTCAAAACATCCTACACAAAATAGTTTTGCAGACACAGAACAAGAACTGTTAACTGATGCAGGTATTATCTGTATCAAGGCGGCTGGTAACTCATATCACCCTTTTGCGTCCGGAGTAGCAGGAACAGGTGAGTACGGCAGTGACATTTATAACAGTTATTACACAATAAATCAATACCACAACGGACAAGGTGTTGCCGCAGGATCACCGGTGTATTATAACAGACCAAGTTCACCACATAGTACAGATACTTTATTTGTTGCAAACATGGATACTGCACAATACGGTGGACTAGAAAAAGTTAGAGTTGATAGTGAACGTGGACCAAGGATAGATGTTATTGCCGCAGGTGATGATATTTCAAGTGCAACTAGCCAAGTAAGTGCATACCCTAATAAACAACTGTATCCAGGAAGTAGCACACACTACATGGCTAAGATTGGTGGAACTAGCATGGCGGCTCCACAGATATGTGGAATGGGTGCTTTGTGGTTACAAACAAATCCAGGTGGCACAGCGGCACAATTTAAAAACTTTTTAAAACAAAATAGTACAGCAACAGCATATGACAGTGGTACAGCAGAAAGCTTCAGTTACGGTAACAGTTACCCACGTTTATATGGTGCTCCTAATAGGGTAGCACATTGGCCTTACAGCAGTCCAAATCCTATTAGATTTAGAGGTACCTCAGGTAACGATCAATAGATAAATACAGTATAGGAAGAGAAACATGGCTTTACAAACAATAAACATAGGAACACTAGCAAACGACGGAACAGGTGATGATCTGCGTGAAGCGTTTATTAAGGTTAATCAAAACTTTGATGACCTAGATTTACGTTCTCCAGAAAGCACAACTGTTACTAATTTGGGTAATACTGGTGAAGGTGTTTTTGCACAAAAAGTTGGTTCTCAACTACAGATGAAGAAACTAGTACAGGGTTCAAACGTAACACTAACTAGTTCTACTACAGGAATTACAATTAATGCTACTGGTGGTTTACAACAATTAAACGTTGTTTCAGACAGTGGTAGTATGCAACTAGCAGACGGTAACACACTTAATATATTTGGTGGTGCCGGTGCTAATACAAGTGTAAGCGGAAACGTTTTAACGATTGCTTCACAGGCTGAAGTCAAGTCAGATACTACACCAGAACTAGGCGGAAGTCTAAATGCTAGTGGAAATGACATTTCTAACGTAAATACACTTACAGCAAGTAACTTCAGCGGTGCACTAACTGGTAACGTACAAGGGTTAGTATACGGCGTTGATATTAGAAACATTGAACCTAACACAGCAGGGTTTGACTTTGGCAGTTTAAGTAATGATGTTAGAGGTTTATCAGATTGGTTAATATACGAAACTGACATAGACTTCGGACAAGTACTAACCCCAGATGTTAGAAACTTTGATGCGGGGATATTAAGTTAAGGATAAATTATGGCAACACTAACGATTACATCAAATGGTTTACCTAATCCAGCACAGTTTGGAAAGCCTTTTGGACAGAATGCTTTTTCACCAAGTGCTAACGTTGTAGGTTCACAATCATACAACTACTCATTTACCTACAGAGGTGGTGAGAATACAAGTAATCCACAGTTAGTTACTTCACTTACTCCAATAGGAATTATGAATAACGGTGTTGTATTTTTTAGTCCAAGTGCAGGAGTAGGACAAGTTCCTCCAGGATTAGATCCTACAGCAGATGCACCAGGTACAAATTTTGAATATAATGCTGTTCAGTTTAGAACAAACTACGGCGGAGACGATGCAGGTGGGTGGCCAGAAACTACAGGACAATATCATTATATGTCAGGACAGTTTTTAAACTTACCAACAGGATCATCAGAAGCTAACCCAGGTTGGCAGGCAAGTACTGTAACAGGTGCAAGTCCGGCCGCGGCATATTATACTGCCTCTGACTTTAGTGGAGACTATTTTAGACACGCAGATGGACACAGTAAAATATTAGGATATTGTTTTGATGGCTATCCTATTTACGGACCTTATGGCTATTCAGACTACAATGACCCAGCGTCAGCAGTAGTTAGAATGACAAGCTCATATCAATACTACTCAACAGAACCAACAGGTAGAGGATACTTGTATGGTGCCAAAACAGCAGGAACATTTATTAACGATCACGAGTATCAAATAGGTACAGGGTTATTAGATGAATTCAATGGTAGGTTTGAAAAAACTCCTGAATATGTTAACGGTACATACTGCTATCACGTAACTGTAGACTCTAGTTTACAGCCCGTATATCCATACATTGTAGGTCCTAGCACTAAACAACAAAGAGCATATTAATAGCCATCGATTCCGATAAATACTGTAAAGTTTAAGGATTTGATATGGCAGTACCACAGTGGACACAAAACTCAGGATATAAGTTAGGAACTCTACCCGAAAGAGTTACTACTTCTATCACACTACCTATTGCTCCAGGTTCAGCTAGTGGGTCAGGGTTTGACCCTGGTACTACAGAAATCAGCTTTCCTGCACAATCAAGAATATCAAACACAACTGTAATCAACATAGAGAAGACTTGGACACAGGGTGGTAATTCTGTTACTTACACTTATCCAATAGCAATTAGAATTCCAACTATTACTGCACTTAACGATAAACGTATTCCTGTTGCAATACTATTGCACGGATCTGGTGGTAATGGTATTAACGAGATAGGTAGTTGGCAAAACTACTTAGGTGATCATATTCTTGTTGCACCAACTGGTTACAACAACGAATGGAACGTTGCACACGAAAACACAAAAGCACCAGACATAGAATTTTTACAGGATTTAATTACACAACTTAAATTGTTTAGTAACGTAGATAATACTAAAATTAGAATGGTAGGTTTTAGTAACGGTGCGGCATTGGCAAACAGAGCATACGTGCAAATAGACGATACAGCATTAGATGTTATTTGTACAATAGGCACACAGTTCTTTGATCCAATGTTAAGAAACAGCACATTTTATATTCCATCAGATCAAACAGGTATTACAACAGCAGAATACAATACTGCAAAGACTCCGTACCAACCAAGAAAGTTTTTAAACATACATGGTACAGCAGATGCAACTATTCCTTACACAGGTGGTTCACATAGCTTCGGTTATAGTTTCTTAGACGCTCAACAAAGTGTTTTTGAAATAGCAAAGTCACAAGGTTATACAGGCGGTGTTATTCCTGACGTAGGAGGAATATACTATGGTATAACAGGTGTATACTATTACTCATACCTTGCAGGACAAGTTACACACTACAAGACACCAGCAGGACATGGTGTAGAAGATTATATGAAACAGATAATTGGTCTGTTCTTAGGTTACACACAGGAGTCGGCACCTAACATATTCTTAGAGCAAGGTTCTGTAACAGATATTAATTTAAACACAGACGTGATTACACTTATTAGTGGAGAACTTCCACCAGGTATGCGTTTGGTAGATAACAAGGTTGTAGGTACTCCATTTGAAGTAGCTAGAGATACAGTATTTGAATTTGTCCTAAGGGCACAAAACAGTGATGGTGTTAGAGATAGAACACTTAAGATAGAAGTACAAGGACCTGATGTTCCAATTTGGACAACAGCCGCAGGTAAGTTACCATTAGGACCTAATAACAGTTTTTATATATTAGATAGTAGTGTAGTAGACTTTCAGCTTTCAGCCATAGACGCAGACTTACCAACAGGGCAAAGTTTAGAATATTATATTGCTGACGGAGACGGAACACTACCTCCAGGAATACAATTAACCACAGATGGTAAGTTGGTTGGTATTGTTGATCCTATATTAGCACTTGACGAAAGAAGTGGTAATGGATTTTACGACATGGCACAGTTTGATTCATATGCGTTTGACTTTGGTATGAGAAGTGCAAACGGTTTTGAAAGTTATTACTACGATACGCAAGGATACGATTATGCTATTAAGACACAGAGTCCTAGAAAACTAAACAGAACATACGAATTTACTGTTAGTGTTAGTGATGGCGATACTATAACAGAAAGAAAGTTTCAAATATTCTTAGTAGGTGATGATTTCCTACGTGCTGATAATACTATCATGCAAATAGGTACAGGAATATTTACTGCGGATAATACTTACATAAGAGTACCTATGTGGTTAACTCCTGCGGACTTAGGTTTCAAAAGAGCAAACAACTACGTAACTATTTTCTTAGATGTGTTTGATCCTAACGCACTTGTAGGAGAATTAAGATACGTATTAAGAGCAAATAACCCAGATGGTACAACAAGCACAATACCACCAGGCATGGCACTAGATGTTACAACAGGTGAGATAGCTGGTCGTGTACCTTATATGCCTGCGGTTACTAAAGAATACAAATTTACAATTTCAGCTCAAAGATTTATAGATCAAAGTTTATATGCTGAAAAAGAAAAAACATTTACAGTAAAAGTATTAGGTGAAGTTGAAAGTACAATTACTTGGAATACTGCGGAGGCACTTGGTAGCATCAATGCAAACTTTATTAGTACGTTTGCCGTTAGTGCCACAACAACTGTAACTGACACAGCATTACTATATGATGTAACAGCAGGAAGTTTACCACCAGGATTGATACTTAACCATAATGGTGAAATTGTTGGTAAGGTAAGACAGTTTGCATCAGGAACCGATTTAGGACTAACAACTATTGATAACAATAATTTTAGTATGGACGGCGGTACAACTACTACTGATAGAAAATTTAGTTTCACAGTAAGAGCTAGAGATAGATTTGGATTTAGTGCAACTACTAGACAATTCAATATCGTTGTTAGTGATCCAGACAACATTACATACAGTAACCTCTACGTAAAACCCCTTCTTAAAAGCACACAGAGGTCTGCATACAGCAACTTCATTGGTGACCCTAACGTGTTTACACCCGGATCAATTTATAGACCAAACGATGCAGAATTTGGGTTACAAAAAGAAGTTAAGATGCTTGTATATTCTGGATTGGAAACAAAAGAGATTAGAAACTATATCGCGGCAACTAGATTAAACCATAAACGAAAAAGATTTAAAATGGGTACAATTAAAACTGCCACTGCTAAAAAGACAGGAACCAATACGTCTGTATACGAAGTAGTGTATGTTGAAGTAATAGATCCAAGTGATATAAACAGTGGTACATTAAAAGTAAGAGCAAAGGATACTATTAGAAGTGATAAGAAGATTACTGTTGATAGTGTTGAATATGAAACAAGTGATGATGCATCTAAGGAAGGTGCAGGATTGGCTGTCTTTACTATTGTTAACTCCATTGGTAGAAATGTAATTGTTAGGGCGTTCGGAAACGATCTATCTATTCTAGCAAGAAACGGTGGTAGCATAGTTATTGATGCTAACGGTATTATCCAAGTAACTACTAGGACTGGTGTTTCGTTAACTGCTGGACAGATTGCAACTACTTCAAGTGATCCATTTAGATTTAGACCAGACGGTACACCGATCAAGGTATCAAGTACTGCCGTTAACATTAGTGATCCAAATGATCAAAGCAGATACATTAGTAACATCACTAACATGAGAGATAATCTAAGCAAGGTGGGTACTACAGAGCAGAACTTCTTACCATTATGGATGTCAACTGCACAGACCAATTCAGTAGAAGAATTAGGCTACGTAACTGCTATTCCACTATGCTATTGTAAGCCTGGAACAAGTGCCCAAATACTGCTTAATATACAGAATAATGGGTTTGATTTCCGTCAATTAGACTTTGAAATTGACAGATATATCATAGATAATACTACAGGAAACAGCAACGAGCAGTATATTCCTTTCGGGAATTATAGCTTTAATGTTTAACGTGGATAAATATATACACTAGAGAGGAACAAAAATGGCAAGTAATATTAGTACTACAGGAGTTGATGCAACATTTCCGATAGCAGGTCAGGATAATGACTCGCAAGGATTCAGAAATAACTTCAATACTGTTAAAAATAACTTTACAGCGGCTAAGAGTGAAATCGAAGCACTACAAACTGATACTGCAAAGTTAAATGCCGCAAACAACTTTCTAGGAAATGACGTTAGCGGAGCAAACTTAATAGCTAACACAGAAAAAGTATATCCAGGTGGAACACTAACAGGTCCACAAAACATATCATTTACAAATGGTAACTATCAAACGTTTACTATTGGTAATAGCATTACACTTACATTTGCGGACTGGCCAGCATCAGGCAAAGTAGGTAAGATTAGATTAGTGTTACTAGACACACTTGGCGACAGTACAACTAGAGTGGTAACTTGGGCAACATCAGGTGGCGGTGCAATTAAGTACGGTCCAGGATTTCCAAGCCCATTTAACGTTGCTTCAAATGTAAACCCAGTTGTGGTTGACTTTTGGACTGACGATGGTGGAACTACTGTGTATGCTGAGTACGTTGGCGTCTTTAGTTAATAACACTTAGGATTAAATTATGGATCATCCATTAGGCGAAGACGTATCACTTCTTTCCGATGAACAAATAGACGAAAAGATTGTTTTACTTACAAAGAAGTTTTTCCAAACACGCAACCCACAAGCAAAAAGCCAAATTAACTTATTACTTGACACATATAAATTAGAACGTCATACCCGTGCAGAGAAAAAACGGTTAAATGGATCCAATTCAGATCTTGACAAATTAATTAATATCGAGTAAAATATATATATGCTGATGAAAACTGACGAACTAGGTATACCACGATTCTCTAACAAGGACTTACTTGATATGATCTATACAGGACATATTGATAAGTGCCATGTGGTATTGTGTGATCCAGATGATGACATAGAAAAGTTTAATGTACACGCAGAAGAAAATGGTTTAGACACACTAAAGAAATACGTTCCATTAGATGTTGATAAAAACACTTTTGATGGAGTATGTCAAGGTGAATGGTTTATGCCAGATGAATTTAAACAAATGGACGTTGCAAACTACGTAATTGGTAAATGCAAAACTCCAGAAGAAATCCAAAGAGTAGAAGAAGAATTTAGAGCATTTGAAAAAAGAGATATGCTCAATTTATTACGTTATATGGTATATTTGGTAGATCATATGCGTAAGAACAATATTGTATGGGGAGTAGGACGTGGTAGTAGTACGGCTAGTTATGTTTTATTCTTAATTGGAATACATAAGATCAACTCAATCCAGTTTGGACTAGACTGGCGTGAGTTCCTTAGATAAATACGTACATAATAGGAGAAACGTTATGGCAGTAAAACAAAGCGGTCGAAAGCAATATAAAACCATGCAGGGAAAAGCTGTAGATATGGATTTGCTTAGACAAAGAAATGAACTTACTCCGGCTGTAGGAAATGCCCGTGTAAATGCACGTGGTGATGAATTAGGTCCAGGTGGTAAAATCATTAAGAAACGCGAAGATGTTTTAGCAGAATACTATAGAGATCATCCTCAAGCAGTTCCGGACGAAGTTCCAGGACAAGGCGTTGCACAAACTGACGAAGAAACTCAAGTTGCACAAACTAAAGTTGCTGAAGAAAAGATTGCACCGGCTAAAAAGGCTTCACCAAAGAAGTCAGCAGTAGAAGATGAGATGGCAGAAATTGACCAAGAAGCAAAAGAGACAGGTGCTGAATGGGTTGAAGATGCCGATGGTAATTTTGTAAAAAAAGGTGAATAGATTATGATGGATACTTCAGCACTAGGTTCTGGGCCAAAGCTCAAGCCTACTATGAAGGGCACGTTACGTCCTATCAAAGATCGTGTACTAGCTTATGACATGAACTTTGGTGAAAGAACTACTAAAGGCGGAATCATTATTACATCTGATGATGGACAAGAACGAGGCATTCGCTCACGTTGGTGTAGAGTATATGCTAAAGGTCCTGACAACAAAGATGAATATGAAGTAGGTGATTGGATCTACGTAGATCATGGTCGTTGGAGCAGAGGTGTAATGCTTGATGAGCCTGAGTTAGGCAAAATTGAGGTTAGACTTGTTGATACCAAGGATGTTCTTTTAATGAGCAAAGAACAACCAGACGATGACGGAATAGGACATTCCACAGACTTATCACAACCAACAATAGACCCACAAAGTTTTATCACAGAATAGAAAGGACATTACCTTGTCTAAAGTAGATCTTAATAAGTACAAAGAATTTGTACAAGAAGTTACCAGTAAAGAAAGTAATCAGTTATCAGAGATGTTTTACGCAGTAAAGGATCTTGAAACTAAAAATCCTAAAATTAATATGTCCTTATTGCTTACTGGTGGCATAGGACTATCATCAGAAACAGGAGAGTTTAATGAGATTGTTAAAAAATGCATCTTCCAAGGCAAACCACTTAATGATGAAACTGTATTTCATGCTAAACGAGAGCTTGGTGACATTATGTGGTATTGGATTAGTTCTTGCCGTGCTTTGGGTCTTGACCCTAACGAAGTAATAGAAGAAAACGTTAATAAGCTAAAAGCAAGATATCCAGGTGGTGAATTTGATGTCCATTATAGTGAGAACCGCCAAGAAGGTGACTTATAATACATTGACAGATTAAATACTGTCATGCAGTTCGACCAAGAAAAAATTAAATATTTCGATGATGTAGTACCGTCCTGGTTACATCAACAAGCACAAGACACAGTTCCATACCTTCCACTTAAATGGGGACACAGAGGATTAGGTCCTTATCAAGGACATCAGTTCTTTAGTGATGTATGGAAACATGAAGAAATAGAAAATGCACCTTGGGTGCTACGTGCTATTTGGTCATCGTTTGAACAACACAAACACCAGATCGATCCCGACGTTGGTGACATACAGCTTAACCAGATCCAAGTTAACTTGACAACTAAGGACCATATAGGTGGTCTTCATGTTGACACACAGGGCGACACACCAGCATATACTATGGTTTATTCAGTTATAGGCGATAGTGGTATGGACTTTTATAATAGCGACAGTGAACTAAAACATACAGTTGACTATGGTGATGCTAGATGCATAGTATTCCCTAGTGCAATGATACATCAAGGACAACCGCCTAAGGAAACAAGTCCAAGAGTAACAGTAGGATTTATCTTTAGTGGAGTGGCATCTAAATTTGCTAGAGACAGAGGAGTTATTATGCCTATATTTAAAAAGGAGCAAGAGAAAATTGTCCAGTAATAATATAATAGTGTTTGATGACATAGTTCCTGATTGGCTACGTGAACAAAGCGAAGCAGTACTTCCGCACCAACCGATAACGTTCGGACAAAAAGGCTTTATGTCTACTTGGCCTAATCTAAATGATTTACCTTGGGAATTAAAAGCTATATGGTGTGCATTCAATTACAGGCGTGATGACGTAAAATCAAAGATTCCATTGTTTGGAAAAGCAGGTAACTTAAACTTGTTAAATGTACAAACCAATATGTCCACTCAAGAACATCACCCTGATATAGTAGCAATGGACGAACCATATGATGTTGACGGAACAGGTAAGATGGTTTATTCACAAAAATCGAATTGGGTATTTTATTATATGATACAAGGCGATAGTGGAATGGAATTTTATCACAGAGATGGTAAAACTATTTTTGAAACTGTTGAATTTAAACCGGGTAGAGTAGTAACCTTTCCTGCTAGGACACTACACAAAGAATTGGAACCAAAAGATCTATCACCAAGATTCTCCGTTTCATATCTTTTTTCCGGATTATATGCTTGACATTTTTTAATTTTGTGTGTATAATAGTACACAACTAGGAGAATATATGAAACTTCCAACAACGGAATTACAAGGTATTGGAACAACTGGAGCAACTGGTATTGTGTTAATGACTTTGCACATACTAGGACATCTATCAGGATGGGCTTGGCCAATCTTATACGTTGTATTGATATTGATGGGTATTGGACAAGAACGTGGCGCTACAAAAAAGTGAAATTTAAGATTCAGAATGTAGGTGGCAAGATTGCCAAAAAAGATGAAAGATATGTTGTAAAGGATAATACAACATTAAAAAATCTAGTCCTAAGTAGCACGGATTTACAACCATATAAATCTACTAGTGGACATAAGCACGAAGGACAAGAAGAAGTATATTACTTCGTATCAGGCAGTGGTAAAATGGAATTAGACGATAAAACATTAAGCGTCAAAGAAAATGATGTGGTACTAATCGAAGATGGAGTATTCCATCGTGTACACGCAGGACCATTAGGTTGTTATTTTGTTTGCGTTTTTGATGGTAGGAGAAAACATTGACAGTAGGCATTACATTTAGCACATTTGATCTGTTTCATACAGGACACGTTGCTATGCTTAAAGAAGCAAGTAATAACTGTGATCACATGATTGTAGGACTACAATCGGATCCATCAGTTGATAGAGCTGAAAAAAACAAACCAATACAAAGTGTATTTGAACGTTATGTACAATTGGCTGGTTGTAAGTATATTAATGAAATTATTCCTTACGAAACTGAAAAGGATTTAGAAGACATTCTTTTAACATATAAAATTGATAAAAGATTTATTGGTGAAGAATATAAGACAAAAGACTTCACTGGAAAGCAGATTTGTGTTGACAAAGGCATAGAAATATACTATAATAAAAGACAACACTCATTTAGCACAACTAATTTGAGACAAAGGATATTAGATGAATCCAAAAGATGAAGCATTGAAAAAAGACATAGAACTTTTGAACGTAAAGGTTGATAAACTTCAGTTGACAATAGACAACTTAGATGCAAAACTAACTAAACATATAGGCTTTATTGATGCTACGTATGAAGGTCTACGTAATCCAATAGATGCCGCAAAGAGGTTTTTACGTAAATGAAAGAATTGTGGGTAGAAAAGTATCGTCCTAAAACAGTAGATGGTTACGT
>Ga0181380_1000027_pt1 | contig 53402 bp, 65 predicted proteins | sample 3SPOviralmetaG_FD_130116 | JGI IMG/M metagenome (GOLD analysis project Ga0181380, IMG submission 130116) | Marine viral communities from the oligotrophic San Pedro Time Series (SPOT) site, San Pedro Channel, CA, USA - 3 SPOT_SRF_2009-08-19 | ecosystem: Environmental > Aquatic > Marine > Strait... | reverse complement strand
TAGGTGGTACTGGTGTAACTGCCAATGCTGGTAATATAGCAATTGGTCAGGATGTAGCAACAAGTGCTAGTGTAACGTTTGCTCAAGTAACTATTTCAGGTGACTTAAAAGTCTCTGGTTCTAGTGTAATAGAGAACACTACAACTGAAAATGTTAATATAAAAGACCACTTTATTAAACTTGCTCAAGGTAGTACAAGTTCTAAAGATGCTGGTATTTTAGTTGACAGAGGTGGTTCAAATGCTGTAACAGAAGGTATTGTAACAACAAACGCTAAAGATGCCGCATTATGGTATGATGGTGGAACTGGTCACTTTATGGTTGCTGGAGTAGCAAATGACTTAAATACAGGTGATAATACTCCTGATGATTTAATCACTTTAAGCTCTACTGAGAATGAACACTATGTTGCATTGTGTACAAACTCAGACAGTACACCAAGTGGAGACCAAGCACCTATTGGGAGCATAGCAGTAGATAACAACTTAAATAGTGGAACACCATACATTAGAATAAGTTAACAAACAGATAATAAAGGAGAGTAAAATGGCTAAATTAGAGAAAGAGCCAACATATAACTTAAAATTGGAACCAGTTGAGGCATTTTTTATAATGCAATTGATTGACCAATGTCAAGTTAAAGGAAGCGAGGCTGGTAAGATTGGGAATCTTAGAGACAGAGTTCAGAAGTTGTTAGAAACTCATGAAACTAAGACTGGTGAATTTGTTGGATATCAGCCTCCAAATACGGAGATAATACAAGAAGGTACACAGTAAAACATGGCTACTTGGAAAAAAATATTAACTGAAGGTAGTGACATATCTGAATTAACTAATGATTCAAACTATCTTACATCTGTTCCAAGTCATTCTGCTAGTTTAGTCACAAGTGGCACTTTTGCAACAGCTAGAATTGCAGATTCTGCAATAACTAATGCTAAAATTGCTAGTGGGGCTGTTGATAGATTCAAATTAGCTTCTGGAGCAGTTAGGGCGGCTAATCTTGCAGATGAGGCCGTAGATACTGCATCAATACAAGATAGTGTAGTTACTAGTGACAAACTAGCTACAGGTGCAGTGGGACATCCTTCTAAGCTTGCTAATAATGTAGTTGGTAATCAAGCAATAGACAGTGGAGCTGTAACTGCAACAGAATTATCAGTAAGTGGTAATGGTAGTACTTCTCAATTTTTAAGGTCTGATGGAGACAGCACATTTACTTGGGCAACTCCTACTAATACTAATACTACATACACGCTTGACATTACTGAGAATAATCCAGACTGTATTGTAAGTTTAAACCCAAGTACTGGTTCTACTCAACATTGGAATCTTACCAGTGAGGGTTCGATTGGATTTAACACTAATGAAAGTACTAGAGAAACTAGCGTTGATGTTTCTGAAGGTAGTATTACAACCGCTAGACTTGAGAATAGTGCCGTAACTAATGCAAAGTTAGCAAATAATGCAGTAACATCAGCAAAAGCAAATCTCGGTTGGCACACACAAACAAAAATATTTGTACCCCCAAGCGATTTTAAGGTTAATGATGACCAAAATTATGGTAACCTAGCTTTGATGGATAATGGTGGTCAAGCAAAAGTTATGTATGCTGTTCATGAGGGTTATGCAAATGTTCCAATACCAAGTGGGTATAAAGTAACTCATTGGAGAATTAATGGAACTTCTAGTGTAGCCGCAAGTGCTTACTATTCTACTATTGCCACAGGTTCTACAACAAGTGCTCAAGTTCCACAATCACAATATACAAACAACACTAATGTTACAAATCCAAGTTCGGGAATAACTGCTGACGATACTAATGGTAGGTATTTTATACTAGGATGGCATCCAACTAGTGTATCTCAATATCTTTATGGAGCAGTACTAACAATAGCGAAAATATAAAATGGCAAAAGAAAAATTAACAAACTCAAATTTATTAAACCTAACTAGTAAGCCAACCACTTATAAAACTAAGGCTAAGTTGGCTCATATGTATAAAGCAGATGATAGTCTAATGTCTGCTGATGAAGACCCTATTTCAAATAACATAGTAGATGTTATTGAAGAATTAAGAGGTGACCTTAATAAACTCCACGATGATGTCCATCATATGTATAAGATGGTATTTAATGCTTTTGGTTCTGCTGAGTCAGAACAATGGTCATCTCAAGGAGCTACTGGAGCAAGAGGTGCTACAGGTGCTAAAGGAAATGCTGGAACAAATGGAACCAACGGTTCAGCTGGAGCTAAGGGAGACAAGGGAGATAAGGGAGACACTGGTAACGCAGGTTCAAACGGAAGTGCTGGAGCAAAAGGAGACAAGGGTGACACTGGAGCTACTGGTGCCGCTGGAAGTAATGGGACTAATGGGACTAATGGTTCAGCAGGCGCTAAGGGTGATAAAGGAGATACCGGAGATACTGGCCCACAAGGGCCTACTGGAAGTGCGGGAGCAAAAGGTGATAAAGGGGATACTGGCTCTGCTGGAAGTAACGGAAGTGCAGGTGCTAAAGGTGACAAAGGAGATACTGGTTCTGCAGGCTCAAATGGAACAAATGGTTCAGCTGGTGCGAAAGGTGATAAGGGCGATACAGGAAGTCAGGGGCCACAAGGTGCAACTGGTGCAACAGGAGCCGCTGGTTCAAATGCCGCTGTTTCAGGGTATACGGGTAAGTTAAATCTTGTTTACAATTCAAAAGGGCAAACAAGAGAATTAATCTTTGCAAAAGGATTGTTAGACGCAGTTAAGTAATGTCAGAAGATTTAAAAGATATAATTAAAGTTGTTACGTTCCTTGTAGTGATACTAGGAGGCTTAGTTCTTGTTGGTAGTTGCAATAGTGGATGCAGTGTTGTTGGATATGAAATATGAGCGATGCCAAACCTAAAACGGCAAGGAGCTATCGTGGAACTGTGGTCGATGACAACGCTGTTGTATCTATTAACCTTAAGTGGCTTGGTCAAATGTTTGTACTTGTCGCTGGACTTGTCTATTCGTACTATATGGTTATCCAACGAATTACAGACCTTGAACGAAGAATGGAAATTGCTGATAACACAGTCACAGAACTGGTAGAAAATTACCAAATTCAAGAGGATATAAAATTTGCTAAAATGGAAGAGGAGTTGACTTGGTATCAAAAGGAATTAAATTTAAATCCATTAAGTTGGAGAAAAAAATCAAAAAAAAGATAAAAATAAAATCGAATAAAGTTGGTAACTTTAGAGGTGCAGAAGATGTGTTTTTTATAAAGGTAAGGGACGGTTTTAAAAAGTTTTTAGAGTCGCCATTTAAATAATGGGGGGTGCGAATGGAAGAATTTTTAGCCTTATACGCAGAAGCGGGTATGATAGGCGTTGTAGGGGCTATGTTTATGTTTATGGTTTACTCAATGAACAAGAGAGGAAACGAACAAGCAGAGGCATTGAGGAACTTGGAAGTTGAAAATAAAGGGCAAAGTGAGACACTTGAAAACATGGAAGGGATGGTTATCAAACTTATTGCAAGGTGGAACAAGTCAGATGATAAGCTTGATAGAAAATTTGATGGTCTCAATAAAGAAATTAATGACCTCGATAACCAAGTTTCTGAAATAAAAGGTAGTTTAAGTAGAGTAAATGGAAAACACTAATGGCTAAAAAAGTAAGTTGGATGTTTGGTGGTAAGAGATATTATGGTAAATTAATTAGGAAGACTAAAGAATATATTTATGCTTTAACGCACAATGGTAAGGTTAAAAAAATAAAAAGGCGGGGAAATGGATAGTCTAAGGGTAACAGGCATGACAACAGGTTTGGGATTTGTTTATTGGACAGACGTTTTATCAGGCATATTAATGTGCTTGATGTTTGGAATACAAATTTATTATTTATATTTAAAAACAAAGAGAATAAAGGAGAACAAGTAATGGGAATGGATTTAAAGAAAATGTTAATGGATATGGCAGAAGCACAAGCTGAAAAGATGAAAGAAGAAATGGTAAATCATCTTGCTAGTGATGAAATGACTGATACAATAGCAACTAGGATTAACGAAAAGATTGATATTCCTTTCGTATCAGAAGAAAAAGAGCAAATCTTTTTTGAGAAATGTGTTGATGTAGTTTCAGATATACTTGAGGGTATGTTTAGAAAATAAATGGGAACCAGTAAAATAATAGATAAGTTTAAAATTAAAGGAACAAAAACCTTTAAAAAAATGCCAGATAGTTGTCCTTACTGTCAGTGTAAAAAGATTCATGAAGTAGAAATACTTGGTGCATATAATGGAGCACTTATGTGGGAATGCGATTATTGTCATACTTTTCTATTAAGATTCACAAGTCGTACTACGGAGAAGCATCTCCAGAAAGCGAAGAATTTACTTATTGATGTTAGTAACTGGGAGGAAATTTGGGAACAGCAACCAAACTAGACAAGGGTGTAGTAAAAAGGGGAATAATTACACCAGATAAACATTTTCCCTTAGAAGATAAAGGTGCTATAAGATGTTTAAATAAGGCTATTGAGATAGTTAAGCCTGATTTTTATGTTGATTTAGGAGATGTAGGAGAATGGTTTTCAGTGAGTTCGTGGCAGTGGAAGAAAAAAAAGCGTCCACCATTAGAATACCAACTACCATCTGTTGATGAAGAAATAGCGGCAGTAAACAAAGGAATAGATAGTATAGATGAGGCTCTTGATAAAGTCAATTGCACTGAGAAGTATTTTTGTGAAGGAAACCACGATGACTGGCTTAATAGGTTTTGTCAAGAAAACCCATACCTTGAGGGCTATACTTTTGAGGAAGCTGTATTATCTGGTAGAGGTTATAAATACTATCCAGTTGGGAAATATCTTAAGATTGGTAAACTTCATTACTATCATGGAAATCACTTCGCTGGTATTAATCATACCCGTAATCATCTTATTCGTTTGGGTTCAAACGTTATGTACGGGCATCATCATGATATTCAGCAATCTTCGGTTACTCACTTGGATGGTGTTAAAAGTGCGTGGTCGATAGGATGTCTAAAAAGATTAGACTCTAAATCAAATGATTGGCTTATGAATAGAAAACATAATTGGCAACACGCATTTGCAGTAGTAGACTACTTTAATGGTGGACATTTTACTGTACATATAATACAGATTATAAATGGTCATGCTTCATTATGGGGAGAAGTCATTTGAACAAAGAAATAATAGACGCCATAAGGGAAAGACTAGAGCATGGAAAGAAAGAGTATCCAGATGAGCTTGATATAAATGATGGTAGAGAATGGGTGCAAGAAGCACTAGAAGAAGCATTAGATTTAACTGTATATATAACAGCTAAGTTGATGCAGATTAAACAGGATAAAAAGAATGCCTAAAGCAGTACGAGAAGTAAAGAATTTTAATTTAGGAGTAGTCACTGCGGCTGATGATAATGATATCAAAAAAGATGCCGCTACTTTTTCTAGAGACATAGACCCTAATAGTACTCAAGGAAGGTTAAAAGGCCGTTATAAAGATGTTTTAATTGATAGCAGTGCTAGTAAAACTGTTTTTCAATTTATTCCTCCAGAAACAGCTGGAAATGTCCCAAGAGAAATTAGTATAGTTTGGACTGCTAATAATGCCCAACCGGCTGAACATTCGTTATTTCAAAATCAGTTTTTAAGAGGTGAAGTTACTCTTAGTGGGCCAGCACCAACATCAAACGTTGTTGTGAAAATAAAAATTGATGATTATGCAAGTGTAGGTTCCTTTGTAAAGTTACATAGCACTAGTAGTGGCACTATTCCTCCATCAGAAGGCGAAGAGTTAGATATAACATTTACATCGTCAAATTGGGCGGCAGTTCAATTAGTTTATGTTAGGCCTCAAAATATCACAATAACACAAGAGTTAGCTCTTGTTCTTCAGATAACAGCTCAGTCTAGTGACTCTAACTGGAATAGCTCAGATGTTGACTTTAGTAGAAGTTTTAACTATATAAGTAATATTATTCCTGCTGTTTTAGTAAAAGAAAGTACTTTTGACAATGTATGCCAACAGGGATTGCAAGGGAGTAGTCAGCTACAATTCAAACTATCTACTAACCCAAACTTTGCAACATCTACTGGGACAGTAGATTTAACATTTGTAAGTCAAAATACATCTTTATTAAAAGCTCATAAAGCGGATAATCAAAGTGCTGTTAACTCTAAGACTCTTTCATTTAATAACGCTAATTATGGGACTTATCAAACTTTAGAACCTTTTGGTGTAGATGTTGCAGAAAAAAATGGGAACCAAAATGTAAATTTAAGCGTTACAGCTTCATCTAATGGAAGCTCTTCCTACTTATCGTTAGATACTAATCTTCAAAGTCTTGTTAGGTTTGATACAGGTAATTTTGCTACAAATGATTTTATTTTTGACGGGACTACTGACTGGAATATACTAATTCTTGAAGACGGTGGTTCTAGTGGTGGGGATGATGGTTCTGGAGATAGTGATGATGACGGAACAAAAGGGTTTACAAAACCGTAATGGCATTAGCAACTAATCAAGATTTTATAAGTCAAGGAGCTAGTTCTGTAACAGCTACAAATATACCTACTCTTTCAAAAGATAATAGTATAGAGTTAAAAGGAAAATTTACAGGCGAAAAAGATACTGAATATAATATAAAAATTACTGAGCTTACTGCCGGGGTTGTCTCTAACATAAACTTTGCTCCAAGTTCAAATCCTTCTGGCTTAACAAATGGGACATACGCTAATCTTGCAACTACAAATGTAAGCTCATCTGGAACTGGACTTACCGTTACCTTAGAAGTTAAACTAGGGACTGTTCATACTACTTCTACTGTTAATCATATAGACAGTGGAGGAAGTGGATATAAAGAAAATGATACTATAAAAATAGCAGGAAATTTAATAGGTGGCACAACGCCAGCTAAAGATATTGTTCTTACAATACTGTCGGTAACAAATACTAATTTAAAATATCAAACGCAAAAAGTTATTGATGGGTTACCTTCGGGATATAGTAGTGAAGTTACACCTACGGCAGGAGACGATAGTTATAATTCTATTGGATATGGCCTATCTCTTGGTTGGAGAAGTTTTGATTTCTTCTTAAAAGGAGAGCAGATAGTATTTAATATTTTAGCAAATGGAGCTACTACGTCTGATATGTTTGTATTAAAGACTAAAGACGGTTCTCATTTAATTAAGTTTTGGAATGGCGCTTTAGATGTTACATATAACATTAGCACTGCTTCTGCAATTGATGGTAATAATGACCCTACTGTAGAAAAAGAGAACTCTAGGGTTGGCTATCTTACAAGAAGCGCTAGAAAAGCAGATTTTGCTCAAATTAATAGTAAAAGCTTAAGTGTAGGACTAGGTGGAAGTAAAGCTACGCCACCTAAATGGGTTGGCATGGCTCAACACAAGCAATGGTCTAATGAATTAAATGAAACTACAATTACAATAGAAGATGCTGAATTAAAAATACCTAAAGACGTTCCAGCTTTAAGTGATATGGTAAAATTAGATGTAAGCGAATGGTACAATGCTTCAGGAGCTAAAGGCGGTGCTTCAGGTAGTTGGACTCAAGTTTATTTTGCTGGATTTGTTACAGGAGAGCCAAACTTATATATTTTTAGAACGGATACTAATGCATTTGGTGGAGGAAACGTTTACAAAGCAACAAGTTATATTCGATATGGAGCAGAAGATACAAACTTAGTAAGACCTTTATCTATCTCTACTGATGGCCCTCATTTATTTGTTCTAGATGACGTAGGAAGTGGTTTAGTTCATTGTTACAAATTTATAGGCTTAGAAGACTCAGGAGATACAGATAGTCCTATAGTAAGTGAATTTAAAAAATACAGTTCAAATTGGCCATATGCTTTACCTAATAGTCCTGCTGGTATTTGTGGAACAAGAGATATTGTAGGGGAACCTCATAGTGGTGCTTGGTATAGTGACATTATGGTTACTCCTCAAGATGCTAGATTTAATACAAGCTCTGGAGGGCAAGGAAGAATTTGGATACAAGCAAGTTGGGAGTTTGATAAAGATAATGATTATCATAAAGATTACTTAAATGAAGACGGTGAAGTCTATACGACTAATGATGGCCTTTGGAAGCCACCTATAATGGGACATACTTCCAATAAAGAATGGATATGGTCAATAGATTTAGCTAATCCTGCTCATCCTAGTGGAATGTCTCCCCAGTTAAGTGATAAGGGCAAGTTATTACTAGTAAATAGAAGTCCAGCTTTAAATCAATTTTACAAACAAAATACTATTCAAAGTTTTGGGTGGGTTTTGCCTGTAATAAGAGGTGACTATAACATAGAAGAAGGTGGACATCCGCAAGGAACTGCAAAAGACGAAAATAACATCAATGGTACAAATTATTTTGAGACTGATAGTGTTCTTCTTGGTGAAGATAGTATTTTAGGAAATAGTGAAGGTGCTCTTGATGCTGGAATGGGTAAAAAAATTCAAATAAATGAAGCAGGTGTTTTACAGTTATTTCAATTTGGTCTAACAGATGTTGGAGAAGCAACTAGAGTTGGAGTAAGCGTTGTATATAGTGGGAGTGACTATTCAAAAAAAGGGTCTACTAGTTATGGTAAGCATTATGGGCATAGTCAAAAATGGAATGCTTTGTATGCTGAAGTTATTTCAAGTTCTTGTTTTTACATTGATAGTTTTATTACAGGAAGTGATGGGGATAGCAGTATTACAATGGCAACTGCTGGCAAAATGAGAGATAGACTTTCACTAACAGCAGGTAATAAACCTAAAGAAGTAGAGCAAGTAGCATTGCCAGCATCTGGTTGCGTTACTTTTAACATAATAGACGGAACAGCTACTGGATTTACTGAAAAACCATTAATTATACCTACAAACGCTAATGTTCAAGCTGGTGGATACAACCAAGAAATAACTGAACTAGAGTTTAATAACTCAGGGTGGGGCAATGGAAGCTCATATACAAATTCAAATAGAAGTTTTCTAGGAGCAGGTAGTAAACCATCTGACTTAGAAAGAATTGTTTATCATCGCAATAGTAATGTAGCATATCTTGTTATGTACCATGAGGATGGAAAGATTTTTACACACAATATAGAATCTTTACGAGCTAAGGCATCTGAACAAACAAATCAAGGGGCAAATAGTTGGGTTAAAGAAACTTTTTTTTACAAAAATCCATTTCACAAAGAAAATGATAATTTTCTAAGTACATCTAATGCTGGATTATCAGCAAGTGAAAGGATACCGGGAGTTTTTAATGCAAATGGAACTTCTACTGGATTAATTCAACACCCAAGAGCAAATAATATGTTTAAAGGTCTTCAAACTGGATTAGAAGGAGCTAGTGTAGCATATAGAGATAGGACTACTAGAGCAAGTAATAGATATACAGATGTAAGTGCTATTAATTACAGTACAAATGGAACTTCAAACAATTTTGATGACTGGGAAAACGCTTATGCAGGTAAATTTGGCCATTTAAGAGTCTTTCTTTTAGACCATGAACGAAGCAGTGCATTTCAAAGTCAAATACAGCATTCAGATAGTGATAAAGAAAAAATGTGGGACTTTACACCAACATCTATAATAATAGGCTCTAGGGCTTTTTTATTAAATCAAAGAAAAGGTTCTTGGTCTTATATCTCATACACTAATCAAAGTGGTATTTTACCAGCAACTAGTAGTAGAGGATTTGTTGCTTCTGACCTAGGCTTAACTATTACTGGATTTGATAATGTTGGAAATGGTTCACCTGCTGATAACCAAGCTAGAATATCTGGCCCACTATCAGTAGGTACAAGTGTTTTTAATGGCTGGTGGGGTAAAGATACCCCTCCTACTGGAAGTCTTGGTTATGATGCTAACAAAGAAGCACTAGGCCCAGATTTTATGTACTACACCTTCAACTTAGTTTATGATGGATATCAAGAGTCTCCATTAAGTGATTCTATAGGCTCAAGTGTTGATACTAATAGCGGATGGACAGTTCAAACAACAGGTGATTGCTTAAATATAAAGATTACTGTTCCAGATATTAGAAATATCTCTAGAAGAGTTTCACATATAAATATATATAGGTCTGTAAACAGGAAAAACGAGCCTTTTGCAAAAGCTTTCTATCAATTAGTAGAGAATATAGGTCTAAACGATGTAAGGTGGGTAGTAGACTCAAATGATTCAAATAAATGGTACTGTACTATACTTGATACAGGTAAGACTGGAGAAACATTTGAAACTAGAACTGGAGTATCTGAGTTATTAGATAACACAATGCCTCACTATGGTTTATCTTGTGAGGGAGAAGGTTACTTGTTTATAACTCAAGCTTGGCATCAAACTGCAGATAAAAATACAAATTATATTTATAGGTCAAAACCCGGAAAATATTCTATATTTGATTGGAGCTCTGACTTTTTAGAACTACCTGAGTATCCAAGCGCAATTAGCTATTACAATGGTAAGTTATTTGCTTTTAGTCAAACTACTACCTATATGATAAATCCTCGAAATATGGTCATAGAAGAGACTTTTCTTCAATCTGGGTGTCTATCTAACGATTCAATAGTAAGCTCTGATTATGGTATGTTTTGGGCTGATAAAAAGAGTATTTGGTTATATCAAGGAACAAGTATTCAAAATATAGGTCTACCTATAGAACAAGGGTTAGATTCTTCTTACAGAAATCGACATAATTTGCCCTACAGTGTTCATGTTGAATTTGATGCTATATCTAAATGTTTTTGTGTTTTTCACAAACCAAAATTAGAATATACGCAAATAGCTGGAGCAGATGAAGGTACAAATTACAATCAAAGAACAGAAGAGGGTATTCAAGCGGCAGTTTGGGCTTTTCATATAGAGAAAAAAAGATGGGATTATTGGCAGTTAACAGATGCTGATGATAGTGGTTTAGGTAAACCAACGCTTTCTGTTTGCAGAGACTGGGAAGGTGGTGTACTTTATATGAATAAAAATGGATTGTTTAGATTAGGCACAGGACTAATTAGAAAAGCTTGGCAATGGATTTCTAAAAACTTTGTAATGGGCTTCCCTACTCTTGATAAAAGATTCTATAAAATTAGAGCAGTGTCCCAAAATGGTAGCCCTATAATCCAATATAAAGTTGATGATGCTCTTCTTGGGCTTGGTGTAGCGGCAAATGAAAAAGTTGCAACAAAGAAAGGTAAAAGAATAAAACTTTCTGTTAGGGGAGATGGTTCAACTGCTGTTGATAGTTTGGGAATAATTTATAGAAAACCAAAGGCAAAGTAATGGCAATAAAAAGTAGACAATTAAAGCAACTTGATGTAAAAGAATTAAATAGTGTATTAGATAACATTTACCGTGAAATAAATGAAATATTATCAGTAGTTTCAAAGCAAGATAATAAAGCTTTGGGTCAACCTACTGGTGCCTTTAGAATTGTACAGGACGGACAATCAAATAGTTATTTTGTTGAATTTAAAGGTAAAAATGGTTGGATTAGCGAAGACTCCGCTAATTACAAATTAAAGGAGAATTAAAATGGCGTGGTATGATTCATTAATGGGAATTGAAAGTTCCTCAGGCAAAAGAGATGATTTTTTAGAAGACAGGCAAGATACTGCTGATAACTATATGGGGCAAGCTGACAAGTTTCAAAATATGTCAGACCAATTCTTTGACCCAAACTCCTCCATAAACAATTCAAGGTTTGGAATACTAGAGTCGGCAATACAGGACAATACAGCATCTGGTATTAGAGATTATCAAGCTACAATGGCACAACAAGGAAACAATGTATCTTCTAGTGGTATAGGTGCTCAAAATGTATTACAAGCAAGAAGAAGAGCTGGAGGAGATACAGCCAATGCTTTAAACAAAGCATACCAAAATTCATTTGGCCTTGGTATGAGTGCAGGTAAGATGGGAATGCAGAACAGGCAATTAGGTGATAATATATACGCTGGTGCAAATCAGGTTAAAATGCAACAAGATTCTATTAATTCTTCAAAAAAAGCTGGTATGAAGCAAATGATAGCTGGAGCTGGGTTAAATATGCTAATGCCCGGAGTTGGTAGCTTATTAGGAGGAGCAATGGCTGGTAAAGGAACTATGATGGAGAATTTTGCAAAGCCTTATGCAGATAGTTTTAATAATGACCAGCAAATACAATCTAATTTTACAGGACTTTTAAATTATGCGGGAAATGCATATCAGAATCAGTCTCCAAGCGCAGTGCAGAGCTATGGAGGTTATGGGTCTCCATATGGTGGTCAACCACAGATGCCAGCTGGTTTTGGAGGTTATAGTAGCTTTAGATTAAATCAAAATCCTCAACAAAGTTTATTAGAAGAGGAAGGAGTAATAGAATGAGAGTAGAAGGCCCACAAACATTTATGACAGCTTATCAACAAGGTAGGCAAAACAGAAGGCAAGATGAGCAAGATAATCAAAAATTAGCTTTTAGTATATTTGGTGAAAAAAGAGCAAGAGATAAGCATGATGCTTTTATAGACAGAGCTGAAGAAGATACTCGTGCCGCTAAAACAATGAATCCCTTGATGGAATCTTTAAGATTGTACGAAAACCAATTAAAATTTAATACTTTAGATTCTAGTATTTCTAGGCATAGAGAAAAAACAAGAGCAGATAAGCAAGAGCATATTTTAAGTGAAGCTAAGAAAAGAAGTGATTTAGATTATAGCACTTATAGTAGAGGGCAAGATTCTAGTCAATATGGTTATGGCACTGCAACTACTGAAAAACAACAAGAAAAAATTGATACAAGAAGAGGATTAATGGATAAAGTTGTTGAAGGGGGTTTAAGAGAAACTGATACATTGCAAGGAATAGATGCAGATTTAAATAATATAGATGCATTAATAGCTAGGGAGACCGGTAAACAGTTTACAGATACTGTAGCAAATGACCCTGATAGATTAAGAGAATTGGCTAGTGGAATTATTAATAATAACTATATTAATCCAACTTTAGCTAAAACTGAAGATTATAATAAACTGTTTGACCAATTTGGAATAGATAAGCGCTCAAGAAATTATCAAGGGCAATTGCTAGACTTAGGAGACGCAAGAATAAAAAACCAAAAGCTACAACAAGATGAAATAGATAGGTTGACTATTGAAGAGCAAGAATTGTTTGACGCAGGTAATAATAAAAAAGCTAGGGACGTCTCAAAGAGAATAGAAATGTTAACTAAAACTTTAGGTTTATTACAAGGTGGTAATATGCAAGACGTATTAGGAGGGGGCAGGTAATAATGGCACAATCAAATCTTAAACAAAGACTGGGTATAGGGTATAATCCTCCTCAAACACAAAGCAATCCAATGGGACTGCAACAAGCTTTAACTGCTTCTTTACTTAACGATAGTAAAACTAAAGAAATGTCAAGATTATACAAGGACATAAGTAGGTATTATGAAGACCCTAAGTCTTATAGTAATGAAGATTTACTTAGATTGCAACAAAAAGGAGCTGAATACGGATTAAATGTAGATTTGGCTTCTGGTGATAAAGCAAATGTTTTAGAGCAATTAGGAGCTGGAATGGTTGGAGCATTAGATGGCTTGTTATTTGATATGATTCCTGATGATGTATATTCATCAAGGAGGACTGAAACAGCTAGGACTATAGGTAATTGGGCTGGTATTATTATTCCAGCAGTAATTACTACAATAGGAACTATGGGGGCAGGGACACCTGTTGTTGGTGCCGCTATAGCTAAGATTGGATTAAAAGGTGGTGCTAAGAAAGCCTCAATGAAACTTGGTAGTAAAGAAGGTTTAAATGCTTTAAGAATGTCTGAAAAAAGTTTAGCTAAGGCTTCAAAAGCTTTAAGTTTTACTCCCGGCGGTCTTGTTGGTAGATATATTCCTCAAGCGGCTCAAGGAGCTGGTCAGTTGCTAAGTAAGTTTGGCTTAACATCGGGAATAGGGAGTTCTATTCTTGGGACAAGAGTAGCTAAACAAGGTATAAAAGAAGGTGCAGAGTCTATTGCAAAGAAAGCATCTAAGTTTGCTAAAAAAGGTGATGTTGACGGAATGAAAGAAGCTTTGTCAGAAGTTGGTCAAGAATATGCTCCATACATGAGTGACGCAATGGAGTCTTTAGTTAAATCAGGTAAAGTAAAAGGAGCGGCTGGTGACTTATTAAAAGAAGCTGGAAGCAAATTTGGAAAAAGTAGCTTTGCTGATGATGCGTTAGATGGAATTGCAAAAAGCTATATGGGTTATAAAAAAACTGGTAAAGTAGCTAGAAATCACGCTGGAAAAGTTATGGAAAGCTTAAGAACTGGCTTAAAGAACAATAAGAGCATTGATGAAATTATTAAAGAAGCTAAGATACCAAAATCTAGAGGTGATGCAATAAAGAAAATGTGGAAAGACCCTGAAAGCCGTGCTGATATGCTAAAGAAGCTTGCAGAAAATACTCCAGATTCTGATACTAGTCTTATGGGTGCTTTAAGTAATCTTGCAGTACCAGCAGGAATAGCAACTCTAGAAACAGGATTTATGGGAAGTTCCGAAGGGATGGATGAAATAGATAACTCATCTCCTTTTTAAATGGCATCATACTACCCAGAGAAGCCATCGAAAGATTTTAATCCTGAAGAAGGATTTACCCCGTCTATTGATAGGCAAACAACACAAAAGCTTGTTAATTATTATAAGCACTACTCTCACAAATTTGACGAAGAGAAGATACAACAAGTAGAATTACACGCTCAGCATTATAAAATACCCTTTGCTAAAAGTAAGGAAGACAACGAAGTCTCTATAAAAGGGATTATAAAACAAGCTGGTGCAGGTTTTGGTGAAGGTTGGTCTACATTTAAAATGGGAGAAGACCCAAAGAATGAATGGGAAGCTATTGCTAGGAACGTAGGACACCTTGCAGGTTTTGTAGGTTGGTTACCTGTTCCCGCTGTTGGAGCTGTAGGCAAAGCAGGGTATCTTGTTAATGCCGCTAGAAAATTAAAAGGTCAAAGTATTCCTATGATGGGTGCAAACTTTCTGCAAAAGAAAGCATCTAGAGTTGCTCTTGGAGCAAAAGCTGAAGCCGCTAAATTAAGAGGAAGAGCTACTAAAGATGCCTTTGATTTTATGGGTAAAGGTGCTCCTATTGCAGAAGATATGGTAGCAGGCGCTTTCCATTTAGGTACTGCTAGTGCTATAAGCGCTTGGCAAGGTGGTGTAGATGAAATGATGGGTGCTTTTGTAGGCGGTGCTCAAACTGGAGCTGTTTTTAGAGGTATAGGAAACTTTGTTAAAACTGGCAATCCGGAAGGTGATAAACTCTTAAGGATGATGTCTGCATCTGCATTTTCTGGGTTGCCTGCGACAATGGCTGGACAAACTAATCCTGAACAGATTTATCATTATTTATTAGGTGCATACTTTGGTTATAAAGAAGCTCCATATACAACAAGGCAGAGTAGAAAGTTTATAGCAGAAAGATTTAAAGATGGGACTATTGGTGAGCCAGTTGAAGGTAATCCTGAGTTTGCTAAGTTACCAGAAGCTTCTCAACAAGCAACTTTAAAATTAGCTGAGCAAATTAGAGGTAAAGTAGATTCGCTTGGTAGACCCGTTACTGCAAATATAATAGTAAATGAATTATTAAAAGATATGCCCGGTATGAATAAACAAGAACGTACAGAGATGGCTAACAAGTTACTAGAAAAGGGAGTAACTGTAAACGAGTACGGTGAGATAGTAAAAAGCGTTACATTGCCCGGACAAGAAAAGCCATTAGAAGGTGGTAGAATTAGAAATGCAGAAGTTACAGATTCTGATGTAGGCACAATAAATGAACAAGTACCTTTAAAAATAGATAGTTTTGTTACAAGAAATATGGAGCCTTCTTGGAGTTCAAGCGAGACACCTAATAAAACTCGTGTAGAAACAGTTCTTGATGTGCATAAGCAATGGCAAAAGACTTTAAAAAATGCTTTTGAAGGTAAAGATATTACTCCAGAAAAAACTATGACAGACTATCTTCAAAAGAAATTTGGACAACTTCCTAAAGACGAGCATGATAGGTGGTGGAGACAATATGCAACTACATCTTTAAGAGATAAAGTGGTAGACCAGCTTACTGCAAAGCCTTTTGCTAAGAAAGGAGAAGATTTTTGGGAACAAATGCCTGAAGGTCATCAAAATAGAGCAGGTAATATAAAGCTTTTAAGAGAAGAGCCTAAGTTAATAGATGAAGTTTATTCAAGTGCATTTCAAAGATTAAATGGTAGCCTTCCTAATGCTAAAGCATACTCAGTCTTAGACCATTTTACTGCAATAGAAGGTCAAACAATGAAAGAAATGGGGTTATTAAAGCTCCCTGAGTTTTATGCTAGGAGTCAATTCCCTAAAGAATTAGCAAGAGCTCAAGAGTTAGGTGTTCCTAGTCCATATAGATATGCTAAACAAGCTTCTGAATTAGAAGGCCAAAGAATGGCTACTAAATTTCATGCTAAAAACTTTTACTCATTACATAGAAAAGCAGATATGTATTACTATGGTGGTAAAGGTGATGCAGAAAGAATGTATTTTATGAAATACCATCCAGAAGCAAGTGTAAATCCTAGTACATCTGAAATGAATGTTCTTCGTGATGCATGGGCTACAGCTACTTTTAGGAAACAAGGTAAAAAAGGAAGTTCTTTACAGTCGTTAAAGAATCAATTTACAAGAGAATTAAAAGCAGAAAGAAAAGAATATGAAGATACATACGCTCCTTATATGAGAGAGGGTATGAATGTAAAACAAACTGCTAGAAAAATGTTTAACAGAGCTTATTTATCTAATGCTTTGTATGAACTAGAGTTAAATGGATTTAATTCAAAGCTAACTTCTGAAAATCTAGCTCAGATATATGGGCCGGGAATGATAAATAGTTCTAAGGCATATAACAAAAGAGCTCAAATATGGTTTACTACTGGTCATTCTGGTGACAAAAGAATGATAGAGGCTGAAGTACCTGACTTAGAAAATGGTAATTTTAAATACAGGTTAATAAAAGATGAGTCACTAGCTGAAAAAAACTGGAACCAAACAACTCCAGCTAGTAAGATGGTTCAAGGCACTGATGGTGCTATTTATGGAAGGTCTGATGTTATTAAAGCTCAGAATAAAGACTGGGGTATGAATAACGAAGGTAGTGGTCATAAAAGTTTTATAGTAAGTAATAGTAGTAAGGGCCTTGGTGCAATGCTTGGTAAATATGCTGTCTTTCAAGCATCTCCTGAGCTAGAGTCTTATATGATGAAAAACAAATTGCATTTTATTATTCCAGAAACTGCCGCTAAACAATATGGTTCAAGAGAATTTGGTGAGTTAACTCGTAGTAAAAAAGGAATTGAACTAAAGGGTGGACAAGATTATTTACTAGCTCCTAATGAAATGAAAGGTATATTTTCTGAAAGATTTGACAATCACTCTTTAGATATGCAAAGATTACCAAAGCAAATGCTTTCTAACCTTACACCTTATTCTTGGTCTAGGATACAACCGGAAACTATTGAAAATATGTATGACCAGCTGAGTAGAAAATCATTTCTAGGTCAGCCTGAAATGAACGGTAAGTTGCAATTGCTTATGAAAGACCCTACTAATGAAGCATATAAAAGAGATTTACTAAATAATATTGACAATATTGGAACAAAAGAGCTATTAGTTGCGTTAAAAACTCCCGGTTTAGAGAAGTTTGCTACTGAAGTCTATAGAAAAATACAAAGAATGGACTTAATGACTGATGCTGAAATGGCATTACAAGAAGGAGAGCTAACAAAAGAAGAATATGAAGCTGTAAAAGGACAGAAGTATGAGTTAAATGTTGTCCATGAAAAGATACAGGAGCTTGTAGGAGACTCACTTGCAGGCCTAATGCATAAGTATGTAACTCCTTATAGGCAAACTATTATTAGAAATTGGGTTGTAAACCAATTAGTAAGGCCAAAATTAGAAAACTCTTTTGCATCAAGGATGAGACCTTATGAGATAGGCTTAAGAAATCAGCGTGTAAAGGGTCAAAACACCTCTTTATTAGAAAAGAGAGATGATATTTTCTTTCTTGATAATAACTATAAGGATTTAAAAATTTACTCTAAAGCCTTTCAAGGCAGTATGAGACTTGAAGATATATGGAATGATTACAATGCAGGTAGATATAGAGGTAAAGTTAAACGTCAAATAGAAGAAACTCTAAACGCTATTGTACAAAGAACTCCTATGGACTCAATGAGTGGTGCTCATAAGCTTAAATTTAAGGGTTTTACAGGGGTAAAAGGAATAGGGGTACTCTTACATCCAAGAACTATGGAAGCGCTAGGAGGAGCCGATTTAGATGGTGATAAAGCATTTGGATTCTTTGGTGGTTTATCTAAGGATGGCATGAGAGGTGGAGGTTTTAAAGAAGAGTGGATGGATATGTATAACTCTCAAAAACAAGAGTTTTACAAGAAGGATGGAACAGTATCTAATAACAAAACTGAGATAGACCCTATATCAGGAAGGCAGTATAGAGACATATTGGCTTTTACAGATAAAGAGACTTTAGATAAGATAAATAGTTCAGTATTAAAACTTAGTCCTTTACAAAGAATGAAAGCATCATTTGGAGCTTCTGGTGGACGCCAACAACTTGGGCCAGCTGTTGTAAATAAAGCTGTGCTAACAAGTGCATACGCCGCAATAAGAGGTACAGAAAGTGGTGAGCTTAAGATTCCTCAAACAAAAGGACTTTATAAAAAGTTTGATATAGTTATTAAACCAAAAACAGATGCTAAATCAATGGAAAGCTTTAGAGGTATAACAAGGGCAAGTATAGCATTAGGCTCTGACCCTATGGATGAAGCAGGCCTAAGAGGAAGAGATTTATTTTTTAAAGAAGCCGCTAAAAGAGCTTTTGATTTTGAAGTAAGATTTAAAAATGGCAAGAAACATGATAAGTTTTCTAAGATGTTTAGTAATAACGAAGGTCAAATGAGAGCTGGACTAATAAAATCCCTAAGTCGTATAAACTCTGTATTGTTTGGTAGAAATTTAGCAGAAGGAAGGCGCTGGTTTCCAGAAGAAATACAAATGTACCTTGAAGAAGCTAATGAAGCTTTGGGTGGAGTAGAATCTAATACATTGTTTCCAAAATTAGCTGAGACATTAAGAGGCGTAGACCTTAGTGATAGTATATTAAGAAGAATAAAATTTACAGAATTTGAGAAATCTTATGAAGAACATAACAAATTAGCTGATAGTTTAGGTGACTTAAAGTCTATTTTAGGCAGGGGTAGTTTTAAAACACCTATGAATACCTACTTAAAAGACATATATAAGAACAATTTATTTGAACAACAAGGATTTAATTCTCAATTAGACGTTAATAGTCGTTCTTTTAAACCAAAATTATTTAGTGGTAAGGCTTATAACGGCTTTTTAAATGGCAGAAGAAAGCTAAACCCTGAAGAAAACATGGAACATAGAGCTGAAATAATGCGTGACATTATGGCTAAAGCAGAAAGATTTATTAGTGATGATATTTCTGATTTTGCATCTTTAAAGATGATAAGCTCAAAGACTGAAGGTATTTCTAAAGAAAGAATTAAGCAGATATGGACTGAAGCTGACAAAATAAAGAAGGCTAGTTATCTATTTGCAAAAAGAAAAAGTAGCCCTGTAAAAGGCTTGAGTACGTTGTCAGAAGCTGAAGCTAATTTTATTAGAGAAATGGAGTTACAGATAGCTCCAGAAAAGACATCTTCTGCTATGAATAAAGCAGAAATAGATAGAAGAATTACTTTATTTAAAAGAGCAGAGGGATTAAACGATAAAGAAACTAGTCTGTTTGAGTCTATAATGCTTGGTACATATTCTAGAGGTACTTTGCATGAGTTAAATAAAAGAGTAGAATCTTACAAATCTCCTATATGGTCAGAAGAATTTACTAATGAAATAAATAATTTGCGTGAAATGGCTAGTAATACATCGACTACTAAGCTTGGTATAGAATCAGAAGCTATAAGTAATTCTAGTAAAAAAGAGTTTTTTCAGGAATATAGAAAAATATTTGACAGGTCTATTGATATAGTTACTGAGTCTGATAAAGCTAGAATTAAACAAGAAGCTGTTGAATCAAATAAGCCTATAGAAATATTTGACCCAAAAACAGGGGAAAAAGTTAAAGGACAACCGTTAGAAGCTAGTGACTACGATGCAAAAACAAGAAAATATATAGACGAAATAGGGCCATTTGAAGGTATAAAAGAGGGAACTCTTGAAAAGAAAGAGCATAGACAGCTGTTATCATCTTTAAAACAAAAGATTGAAATTGCATTTCCTAATATCGTGGGGAGAGACTTAAATGGTTTGATGCGAGACAGATTTAATAAGGATATAAATAAAGTCGATTTACATGATTTAAAAGTATTTGATAGATGGTTAGATGATACTTTGACTGGAAGTTGGTATCAGAAAACATTTAGTAAAATTAAAAAGAAACTACCTGCTCTAAGTAAGTGGCATTACTCTATGTTTCCTGAAGCTATTAATCAAGATTTAATGAGGAAAGAGATTCTGCTTCTTGAGAGAAGAGGAATGTTTAAAGACTCTCATGGGAATATAATATCTGGACGGACAATGAAACCCACGGGAATAATGGAGGTCATACAAGACTATATACATAAGGGACAAGAATGGAGCATTGATGCATCTGAAAGCGAAAAGGGTAGGTTTCGTGAAGAGTTAGCTCCATATATGAATCTTAAAAGAGGGTATGACCTTCATGAAATTGCAATTGCGTTAAGAGAAATAAATGTACCTAAAAAATGGAAGGAAAAATATGAAACCGTTGATAACTCTATGTACTTATGGATTAAAGAAGCTTATGAAAAAGCACATCGTGAAATCCCTAAAAAACACGATTGGGAAACACTTAAAAAACAAACTTTCCTCGTTCAAAAAAGAAACAAAGTAGAATCGCTCACTGGAGAACAAATAGTAAAGGAGATAAATGAAGCATATACCAAGAAAAATGAGGAAGCTCATACTTGGCTAACAGGTAAACCGGGTGCTTTAGATAAATATAAAGCTCTAGAATATAACAAAGAAGGTAACAAAAAGAGTGAATATGATTATTTTAGAGCCGTAAAGAAGAAATTCTTTTCAGATATGGTTAAATCAATTGAAGGTGGCGAAAGATTTAACATGGACTTAGGTGTTGATGGCCTTAGGTGGGTTGCTAGAAGAATTATGATTAGTCAAATACCAGCTCAATATGCAAAGGAAAGAAAATCATTAATGGAATCTATACCTAAAGATAGTGAATCTACAGGTAGATATGATTTTGATATATACTTTCCTCATTTAAATTTTAACAGAGCTGAAGCTGGAAGACAGATGGAAAGAGGTATTGATTATATTCTAAACAATAAATCTATGTCTAAGAAAGAAAAGGATAGAGAAGTAAAGAAAATAGTAATACATCACAATCAAATGACTGGCGACTTTATGGCAACTGATAAGTTTGGTGAGCATTTTGACCAAATGCAGGGCATTATGCAAGAGATTGCTACAAAAAAGAAAGTTAGTAAAGATAGAATTACTTGGTTTCATAACAATAAAATGGGAAATCAGTTTAGTAGAACTGCACACATTGACGGATGGGAGAGAACTCCAGAAGCTTATGAAACTTATATCAAGAATATTACTGATACATACTATAGATTAGCGTCTCAGGTTATAACTAAAGATGCAATTGTAGACTGGTCTTATCAGAACTACTTAAAAGCAGGAGGAAAGGGAAAGGCTGAAGGACAAGATATAGATTTAATTAATTCTTGGAGGTCTTTCTTTAATTTATACACTCAAGGAGCTATGGGTTATCCTACAAAGATACCTGAAGCTGTAATGAAAAACCCAGATATGAAGTTAAAGGGAAGTTTTTACGCCTTTACTGCTGATTCAGAGGTTACAAAAAAATTAAATAGTATAGCTAATAAGCTTGGTATAAGTAAGACTGAAGCCCAAAAGAGATTTCCTGAATTAGGAGGCCCTTATGATATGTCTGCTATAGCTAGGCTTAGTAATATGGAAGCAAAATATGCACTGGCCTCTCTCCTTGCTCATCCCAAGAGTGCTGTCGCCAATCTCTATGGCGGGTCAGTGCATACTATTATTAATACTGGTTGGGACAACTTTAAAAAAGGTCGTGATATTGACTACTTAAGGACTTATGTTAATCCTGAATGGAAAAATATGAAAGATGTTGAAGCAGCAGTTAAAAAGTTTGGAGTTATTGAAGAATTTTTAATGTATGAAGCTACTTTAAACCCTGAAATAAAGGGAGAAAAGTGGTCTAAATTTATGAGTCAAGCAGTTAGCAAAATAAAGAAAGACCCTAACTTTAAAGATAGTTCATTGTTGGAATTAGCAAAAAGTAATGGTATTACTGAAACTATATTTCAAAAAGCTGGTTGGTTTATGCGTGAACCTGAAAGAATTTTAAGAAGAGATGCATTTATGTCTGGATTAGTACAGGCTAGGCAAAGATTTGGCGGTGTTATCAAGGAATGGAACCACCCAATTCTAATAGAAATGGCTAAAAAGAATGTAAAAGCAACTCAATTTCTTTATTCTGCACCTTTTAGACCAATGTTTGCCGCTACTTCTCTTGGTAAAATGATGACTAGGTTCCAATTATGGGCTTGGAATGCTGTAAGATTTAGAAAAGATATCTTAAAAGAAGCAAATTTACAAGGTTATCAAGAAGGAACTGTCGAAATGGAGCGTTTTAAACGCCTAGCTACGGCTGATTTATTTATGATGGCAATGAGTAATGTGTTTATGTATTCATTATTTGAAAGCACACTACCTGCACCTTGGAGTTATTTCCAAGACACTGCTGACTGGTTGCTTGGTGACGAAAAAGAGAGGGATAGGGCCTTTTTTGGAGCTTATCCTACAGCAGTAGCTCCATTGCAATTAATTACACCTCCTAGTTTAAGGTTATTGCCTACATTATTTAAGGGTTTAGTTAATGATGATTATGCTAAATTATCAGATTATACAGTGTGGACAATGTTTCCTTTTGGTAGAATAATGAGAGATGTTGCTGGCCCCGGAGGAATGTTAGAAAACCCAATGATGAGTTTTGAAAAAATGACAGGGTTACCTTATATGCAGTTTGCAAAGCAAGTAACCAAATATCAAGATAGTGAGATTTTAAGTTCAGGAGATTATAAGTAATGGCTATTAGTTTATTTGCAAGAGCATTAAAGTTAATGGGAAAAACATCCGCTGTAGAGTCAAACATTGCAGAAGTTGTAGGCTCTGGCGTAAGAAAATATGGTCAACTTTCTAAAAACTCTAAAACATTTGGTGATATAACTGATGTCAAGGAACAAGTTGAACAAGTAAAAAGTGTTGTAAACGGGCAGATTGATGATGCTTTTCGTGAAGGTTTTAATCAACGTTATGGTGGTGCTCAATTTGCGGGAGGTCAAGGGACTGAAACTCAAGCAGTAGACGCTGTAGCAAATTATAAAAAACAATTAAATAGAGTTTTAGGTGGTAATAAAGGGATATCTGAACTTATAAAAGGTATGCCTGAAGACTTTATGCCTAGGCTAGAAGCTCTTACTGGTGAATTAAAAACAAAGATAATAAGAGATATTGAAGATATTAATAATAATTTTAAGATAGAGACAAATGCAGGAACTACACAAGGTCATTTATCTCTTCCTAGAATGGGAGATAATGCTGTAAAAAGCCATATGAACGAAATAAACGAAGCAATGAAGGTTATAACAAAGCCTTTTATTGATTCATCTCCTTATAAAAGCTGGGACGACTTTCAAAGATTAAATTGGAATGACGAAATACTTGACCATCATCATAATATGTCAAAAAAATTAGCTCCATTAATGAAAAAGCTTGATGAATATGACCCAAATCTTACTACTTATCAAGCGACACAGCTTGAAAAGCAAATAAGACCTATGGCAAAAGATTTGACAAAATTTAATGACCACAACTCTATTGTTTTAAAGGGAAATGAGCTAGCAGATACAAGGTTTTTAAAGTGGATATGGTCTTCTAAACAGGAAGCTAACATTCATTATTTAGCAAAAAATGGAGATAAGTATAGTATCAAATTAGAGCCTAATAGTAAAATACCTCCTCAGTTACTAAGTTACAGACAACGTGAAGAAGTAGCTTCTAGGGCATCTTCTGTTAACCCTAGGAATACTAGGTTTGAAGAGGGTAATGAAGCTTTATCTGTAACAATTAATAAATTATATAATAATGAAGGTAAAAGATTTAAAGATATATTTGGTTTAGATAGTGAAGCAGACCTTGTGCCTATAAAACATAAGAAAAAGCTAGAAGGATTTGCACATAAAGAAGGAGTAGATGACACTAATAATGTAATAAAAGCATTAAAAACTTTAGGATTAGGTGCAGAATATACTAGTACAAACATGAGTCAATCATCTCTTCAACTTTTAGGACTATTGTCAAAAAAAGCTCAAAGACAAACTAAAAGAGTAGAAAATTTGTTAGAACAAGGTTTATCTAATCCTGACTATATAGGAAAAGTTAGAGTTAGTTCAGAAAAACAAGGTTTAAACACTATTCAAAGAAGAGAAAAAACCCCTATTAGAGAAGTTCAAGCTAACTGGCTTGGTGATAGTGAAAAAATGCTTAAGTACAATGGTGAAATGATAAGCTATAGAACAAAAATGGAGGGAATCCTTGAATTAAATCCATATAGAAAAATAGACGGAGTAATGAAACAAGACCCTATTGGAAAAAATATTAGAATAGATGGTTTTTTTGAAGGAAGGAATTTAAAAACCGGTTCTAAAGAAAGACTTAGAAAAGCGGTTGATGAAATAATGTCAGAAGAGTCCAATGTAAGATATACAGCAAAATCTTTATTAGATAAGATTCAAAAAGAAGGAAACTTCAGTCGTAAGCTTGATGTAGTTAACAGCCTTATAACAAGTTTAGACCAAGCGTCTCCCGGTTTAGACTTCACAAAGTTTTTAGATAATGTTTTACCTAGTGGAGTTAGTCATAAAAAGTTTATTTCAGATTTATCTGATGAAGTTGTAGATATAGAAAGGACATTTAAACGGCAATTTGGAGATGAAGCAAAGCTTTTTATGGATGTTTCATCAACTCAATTTGATTCAGCAGGAAAGTTTATACCTGACAACCCAGTTATAAAGATTTATCATTCTGGTGTTTCTGTTAGAGAAACAACATTAGCTAAGGATTTTTTAAGGCAAAACTTTGGATATGCCGCACCATTAGCTCCGGGATTTAAGTTTTCTATTGAAGATAAAGAAAAATAGCATTCATGTACCTGCAATATAAAAAAAGAAAAGTGAGAGCTCTACCGAAATAGAACCCTCACTCACTGTTGACTTGTGTGTAAAGGAGGTTACTTTTCCACAAGTCCGGGTTGGACGAAATTTTTATAATAAGCACAGCCTTTTTCAACTATGCAATCTTTATTAGCAATTTTCTCGTCTAACCTTTGGTTAGTAAGGTATTTATAACCTTCTTCCCTATTCTTTTTTATGTTAAATACTACTCCACAGCACTTGCCTGTGTTCCAATTAGCACAATATAATTGAGCTTTTTTAATGTGGCTCACAAAAGTCCTGTAATTCGTCTGGTAAAACTTCGAAATCACATTCGTCATTCTCACAAATAAGTCCTCCTTCAGATGTGTCAAATTGTGCTTCTCCGTACTCTGCTGAATATAGATATTCACTACATTCAGGACATTCATATGTTGTCTTTTCTTCCTCTTCGCTTCTTATCATATTTCCCCCAGTATTCTTGTTCCCATTTATCAAGATGATTTGAATTAAAACTATCAGCTGTTGTAGGTTCTCCGTCTGAAATTGATTGACATAATTCTAGCAACCTTTGAGCATCTTTATAGTCTCTTGCTTTCATTGGCTTACTTACTAAATCTTGATAAATTTTATTTAAACCATTTTCTAACCAGTCTACTCTTTGTTGTAGCTTTTGTATTTTATACTTCACTTAATACCCCGTCAATGTTCCGTCTTTAGATGCTCTATATTTTCCTGACTTTACGGCTCTTTTTACATCTCCAGCATACAAAGTTTTACCTTTGCTACCTCTTGCCGCACAATAAGTTTTACATCTGTCACACTCTGTATGTAGTCTAAAGTGCTTTATACCTCTTAATTTACCACATACGCAACGTATATTGTTATCTGTTCTTGCCATTAATTTCTTTTTATTCATTTTTTCCTCTTTCTAGGTTGGGCTCCTAGCGCCAACCAGTTTACATTTGTCAAGCCTTTAACTTTTTTGGTTTAAGTATCGCTAGGATTATTCCATCATTGCTACTCTTATTCCTCACTGAGCAACCTTTCGGTTACAAACTCAGACTAATGTGGAGCCCTTTCCTATTTTTTAATCACAAACTCCAGATTTACATTCTGCTGGATTTGAATATTGCTTTAGTCTATCTTGTGGTAAATCTGATGGTAGTTTTTCTATAGCAGTTGGTGGATAATAACCTTTCCAACCAGCTTTTTTCCTTAATCTCATTGCCAAGTCTTGAGCAAAACTTTCTTCATCAATATCTTTGCTTATAAAGCATTCTAATGATTTTAAAATTATAGTCAATTCTTCATCTTGCAATGTTGCTTTAGGCAATACTTTTTCATCATATTTGTATTTTTTATTTTTATTTAACTTCATTTAATTTACCTTCTATTCTTTGTAATCTAACAATAACACTCCACCATAATACGAGCATAAATACCCACATCATTTCGTAAAAAGGAAAATGTTGAGCTTCAATAAATGTTTGTAACCAGTTCATTACGCTTCTCCTATATTCCTTGGTGTTTGTGATATTTTATCTGCTTTGATTTTTATAGCTAAATCTTTCATTAAAGTGTTAGCTAGTTCTTCTTCACTTGAAGGCATATGTAATGTAACTATGCCGCAATCATTTTTTGATTTACAACAATGCCAGATATATCTAGTATTACCATGTCTTCCTGAGATTATAAAATCATTTTTATGTGTAGGCCAATTCTTTTTAAATTGGCTTAGCAATCCAGTAGCATCTAAAGTTTCTAATCCAAATACATCACTAGTATTAACGTGTACACTAGTTTTTTTGCCACTTTCTAAGGTTACAGGTAATTTACCTTTCATATCTGGGATTACACATTTAAACTCTTTTAATAACTCTTTATATTCGTTTCTCATTCCTTATCTCTTAGCTTACTGTTCCAAAGAACAAGTATTAAAATGACAAGATTTGATAAAAATATAAATACGTCTATATTGTAGAAATTATGCATTAATATCTACCTCCTTTTGCTAGTTTTCTTAATAAATAACCACAAAGCTCTTCAGGTTGCTCTTTTACCCACTCCATTATTCTAAGAAAGTCTTTCTCATCCAAAGGGCCTTTCCTAGTATTACAAGTACGACACACTAACTGTAAGTTTTGTGCATTAGATGGGCCGTTCTTTGCTAATGGAACAATATGGTCGCAAGCAATTGTCCTAATGTTTAATACTTTTATACAGTATTTACATTGTTTTCCATAACTTTCATAAAACATAAGCTCTAGCTCTTCTGTGGTGATATCAAAATCAACCTTAGACATTTCGCTACGCTTTTTTAATGAGGACTTTAGTGAAGAGATTTTTCTCCTCAGCTTTTTATATGCTTGTTTCCAGAATGTTCTGTGAACAGGTTCTAAAACAACCTGAAATTGAGCTTTTGTGATTTTTGCCATAGTTTATGTTGTTGTCATATCCTTAACATAGAACTCTTTTGGCGCTTTTTCAAAATACTTAAAGAATGCGGGACATAACCAAATATTACGATTGTCTTCGTCAATATAGTTACTACCTTCATTTTTGTCTGTATCTTGCAACTTTAGTTTTACATCATAATCAGGTATTTTATTTGCTGAAAATGATATAACACATGAGTTTCCGCTTTTAGCGAATCTGTCGAGATGATAGTTTGCACCACCAATAAATGGTTCTCTAAATAACCCAGTTACAGGGTCATCAAATGCAAACATACCTGCCTCTATACGATAGGGGCTTAGTGTCATTATACTATTATTATAAAGAGTATTGGGCGAACTTGTTTCCAGTCCGTCCTTTAACCATTTTAGTATCAATTTGATACCCCTCTTTATTTAATGTACAAATTATAGCCGCTAAACGCATAATTCCCCAAGAGTTCAATGCTGTTATAGGTGTTATTTTAGCACCTTTTTGCAAAGCCTCCAAGACATATGTTTTTTGTGACTTTCCTCTACTTGGTCTCGCTCCATTAGTTGTAGCCATTATGACCTCCTTACTCTTTTTATTTTATACAAACTCATACCAGCAGGAAGTTCTTCCCCTGATTTATGAGCAGACATAGCATCAGCTCTTGCAAGTTTTTTGTCAATCTTTTCTGTAATCTCGACATTTTTATACTTGCTATCTAGTGCTTCTGTATCTTCGATTATTAACGGGCCGTATGTTTCGTACAATTTGTACCTTGCAGTGTCTGTCTGCCATACGCCATTACTATCTCCCACTTCTTCTATTACCATAGGTAACAAAACAGAATTGAAGAAACTCTTCGTCTTTTCCGCCGCTTTTTTACGGTTTTTTAGTCTCTCTATTTCATCTTTATATACTTCTATTTCGGCATCTATTAACCCTTCTTTCTTGTTTACTTGTATTAAAAAGTAATCTAACTTTTCTACTTTACTTTTTATTTGAGTGTGTATGTTGGCTAATTGAGTTTGAATAACTTTCTTTTCTTCAGGGTCTTCTTCTAACATTAGATTTAACTCTGTGTCGATAAGTTCTCCTATTAGCTCTTTTGTAGTAATAGCCATTAGTTATGGTAGTCTATTACTGTTAACCATACATCATCTTTTGGATTTAGCTTACTTTCATCTAAAAAGTCATCCGGATTAGTGCTTTCCCACTTTCCTTTTAGATTTTCCCATGTTGTGTCATCATCGTAATTTATTTCTCCATCTTGCCATCTGCATATCACAATAAAAGAGTCTTCAGCTTGAGATGAAAATAAGTTATCTTTGTCATCTGGGTTGTTAAAGTAATCCCACAACTTTTGGTTTAATCGTACACTATCATCTGAGTACCCACCATTATATGAGCTTCTATTCCAAGGATGTAAGCTTTTAGACTTAGTTTTCTTCTGCCACCAAATATCTAACTCTTTCTTATGAGATTTTATGTGCTCAGAATTAATAAAGTCACTGTTGTGATTTTTCTTTTCTTCTTCTGTTAAACAAGAGTCAAGATGATTTACTAGGTCTCTCCAAGTTAAACCAGCTTCTATTTTAGCCAGTTCTCCTGACCATCTACCTCCAACAAGGAACCAATCAGCAGGGCCATAATTCCAGCGGCCATCTTGATTAGCAAATCCTTCTTCTGTTAGGGTATCAGATACTATGTTTGAAACGTCAAGGGATTGAATGTCCCCCTCGGTGTTGTCGTGTGACGACACGACTATCAGGCGTTGGTGCATAGTCTTTTCTCCTTAATCTGAATGATGGTGTCCATTCTAATTCAACATTGTCGAATAAATCACCATCTGAGTTTTTAAATAAGCTAACTCGCTTGGTAGTATTGTCGGCTTGGCCTTCAATACCTATAACTTTACGAGAAGCATTTTCTATTGCTCCAGAACCTTTGCCAGCATACAAATCTAAAACATCATCTCTACTATACTGTCTTGAAACTTGAGAGACTTGCATTATGATACAATCATAATTAACTGCTAGACTTGACAACTGATGAGATATGTACCTAATGGCCTCATATTCTCCTCTTACACCTCTCGGTGGTTCGCTAAGGTCAATATAATCAACGACTACGACTGATGGATTAAGTTCTTTAATCTTCTCCTTGATTTGTTCAACCGTTGGAGATATTGTCTGAAAAACAATATGACTTAGTAAATCTCTATGATGTTTATACAACGTTTCATAGTTTTCATTTACATAGTCTTTGCTTTTTCCGCTAATTATCTGAAGACTTCTTCGATGCATATACCAGCCACTAAGTTCTAAACTTAAATATAGTGTTGGTACTTGCCACTCTGGCCTAATCATATCTGTTTTGGCATCGTATCCAAGAACAAGATTATGTGCTAAAGTAGTTTTATTTGCACCTGTACTACCGAAAACAGTTACTAACTCACCGGGATATATCATACAATCTCTGTTGATACCAAGATTCCTAGCTAAGTCAATTACTTTACCTGAAAAGTCAGAAGTTAATCTGTCACGCAACTCTTCATGTAAGTCTTCGGATGTGTGAACATCAACAAGATAATCTTTCCTGTTATAATGAACACAATGAGGTTTACAATACTCTTTCATAAGCGAGTCATTACAACTGTACTTATAGCCAGCATTGTAAACTGCCTCAACTTTTTCGTGTATAACGGTGTCTTCCAACTGATTATCATTCCAATACATTAAAGATGCTTTGGTTGCATCTGATGGAATACCGTTTCTACGAAAGTGAGAAGCTATTCTAAGAATAGTATTATTCCTATTTCCTTGTTGTGGGCCCTCAGAATACATTTGCTGTACACATGGTACTATATTCTTAGGCTCTGCAACTGTTTTTAAAGCCCTGATTTGTGGAACTTCAGTGATTACTTGTTCTTCTAATTCACCATCAGCCCATAAATCTGGATATTCAAAGTCATATCTTTGACCTTTTGCAAGATGTAATATATCTTTTGCAGTAAGTTCTTTTATTTCCTTGATATCTAGTGGGATTTTATACAAGCCTCTCTTTTCATTGAGTGTATGTGGAAGGCGGTATATACCTGTTCTTTGATAAACACTTGCATCAAGACCTTCTAACATTTGCGTCATAGTATTTTTAACTATAAACGGCAGGTCTTTACTAGCAGGAAAGTTAAATAATTCATTTGTTAATGAAATATGATAACCAGTTCCACTAAAATATGGTTGTATTGCTCCTCCCGGAGTATTTAGTTGTTCCAACTCATATAGGATGCTTTGTGCTAATTTAAGAGTATAGTCATCTGTATTTTGTCCTTTGTCGATGTCAATTAATACTTCGTCAATGTATCTTATACCAAAGTAATTCTTTAGCGTACCATTTTGACTTACATATTGCTTGCCCTCTTCATCGTAAAAATACATACTACGATATACAGGTTTATCTTTACCTTCGTCTAATATATAGAGGTGCATTTCCTCTATAGGGATGAGGAGTCCCCTGTTACGAGGACTCCCCACTGCTACTTCTACCCAGTGCAATTACTAACTCTTAGAAAGAGGAGGTTTGGGTAGTTCCACCAACATTAGGGGATGCGGAGCCCGGTGTTGTTGGTGTAGTTGCATTGTCAGCTTCTACAATGACACCTTTGCTAATGCAAAAGTTAATGTATCCTTCAAAGTCCTTCTTTTCAGAAGCAGTGTTACGGACAAGCTTAGGTACGACCCTTGTATAGACCTTACCATCTTTCTTGTTTAACTCTTTGTATAGATACGCCATGTAATCCATTGACGGTTCTGATGGAAATGAGGGTGCGTAAACTTCATCAAGATAACTTACGATGTCATCGATAGCTTTGCCATCTGCATCTTCAAAGTTACCTTCTTTAGTTACGCCGCCTTGAAACCCTAGAGCATCAAATAAGTAATACAATCGCCTTAGCAATGTGCAATCCTTAATTGTGTTATCTGTGTCTCTGTCAAAACTTCCGCTTATTTGCATAGGCTGGATGTATTGACTATTTTCCATTTTTAGATTAACAGTTATGTAAACATCGGCCCAGTCAAATCTATCTGATTTGTCTTCAAAGCCTTCTATTCCACACGCTTGATAACCTAGGTAATTACCGCTCCCATTAGCGGCTTGTGGTCTGAATATAGCCATCGCTACTCCTTATCTGGTTTGAACGATAAAACTTCATTTTCTATCGCTTTATAGTTAAAAGGCAACGTCTTTTGTGCTAATGGCCTTAGTCTACTGCCAACAGTACGTTCATCGTAAGATAAAAAGGATATGTAATACTTTTCATCATCTTTTGAAGCTGTTGTATAGCCGATAACATCAGCTGATGCAGTTAAACCATAAGCCAAACCACGAGGCAATTCCGGCATAAGTTGAACTTTGCCATCGGTAAGAGTACTGGTCTTACTGTGAACTACAAGCACTAGGTTTGCACCTTTTTGCTTTACAAGTTCTTGGAATCGCTTTACAACGTCTAGATGTTTTTTACGAGCTTTGCCCCAGTCAGCACCCCATTGACCCTCACCCATTTCACTAATGCCTAGTTCTTGAGTTACTACGTCTTCAATCCAACGATTGACTTGACCTAGTGTGTCAATTACTATAGTGTCATAAGGTAATTTGTCCCAGTTGTCTTTAAGATATAGATATACCTCAATCATACTGTATGTCTCTAAGGGCTCACCTTTGTTTTTGCCACTACGGATGCAGTGACCACGCTCTATAGGAGGAATCACCTCCAACACTGGTTTACCATTTTCTTTAACTACTTTGCCATCGATTGTTTTCTCTCTGACAGGTGCATTTAAAGAAGTGATAGTTACAGTGTTTGCTCCATCTACGAAGTCTGAGCCAAGGTCTGTGTCTAACATCAACACGCCCTCTTGACCCTTAGGGCTCCACGAACTAGTTGCAGTTGTCTTACCAGTCTTAGGTTGACCTATTATCATATAAGTCAGACCAGTAGGCATCTCTTCCCAGTCCGTAGATACTTTACGGATATTTAGTTCCATTGTTATTGTCTCTCCTGTTTTACATTAGGTCTAATGAGGTTCTCTTTAGTTACTGAAAGAGGCAAAAGACCAATCCAAATATACTGATAGTATGGTTTTTTGTCAAGCATTAACACTTGGTTTAAACCCATACTTGCTACCATTGATGCGGTAAAAATAGTATGTTTAGCAGTACATGGTTCTACTGGACTGTCGCCCTGTGGAATCCAAGTATCTAAAAAGTTATCGTTTTCTGGTGTGACTGTTATTATTTCCATAGCTAAAGCACCCATACGCAGGTCTATAAGCCATTCTCTGTCAGGGTTATCTTTCCATCCACGATAAATATCCATACGAGCATCCATGTTATCTGGGCCCATTATTACTTTATTTGATAAAGGTAAATCAGAACCAAGAGTCCATCTAGCTTCATCCATTATTACATCAGGACATCCGTGACGCAAAGCAGTCTGTTGAGCGGCGTAAGCTTTTGTTTTATGAAGAAACTCATGAGAATACATACAAGTTGAAAGGTTATGCTCTTCTAAAGTATCATCATCATAACCTATTATCTTGTTAAATCCCATTGCACTAGCTAGGGTGACAACAGCAGAACCGATGCCACCCAAGCCTACAATAGTTAATTCATCCAACTTACTTTGGTCAATTAAGTCCTTGTTTCTTAAGAACTTAGTATCCATAGCCACTCCATCCTTGGTAACCTGCATAATCATCTGGAACTCTATCATAATATTCATATGCATCTAGCTTTTGTAATTCCATTTGTTCTTGGAACTCTAGCCAGTTAATCTTACCGTCTTCTAAGTCCTTAACCATAGACTCAACAGCAGTACATTCCTCTTCAGTATAATCATGTGATTTACGAAATTCTGGATTACCAGCTTTTTCAATATCAGTGATTTTATTGTAGTATTTTTGAGGACTGTTCCAACCACCACCCATCATTGATATCTGACCACCAGCTCCTATAGCATAGTTATTTATAGGAGCAGCATTTTTCTCTATGCCGTCTGCAATTGCTATCCATGCTTTACTAGCTGTTGGTGTTTCTGTCATTATATCGTCTGAGTCTGCTTCATACACTTGAGGTTGACCATACTGGTCTTTATACGCAAATGCAAAAGCAAAAGGGTCTTTAGCTGTAGCTACAACTAAGCTACAATAGAAACCTTTATCAGGTGCCATTTCTTCTAAGGTTTTTGTATCTGTTCCTGAAAAGAAAGCACCCATGCTATGATGACTGTGAATTAAGCCCATATAACAATCCTTTAACTTTGGCATTGTTTGATATGTGCTTCTTAACACCTTTGCAAGGTCTTTAGCTTCCCATTCTGTTGCTGTTCCATGACCTAAGTCTAATGGATGAAAGTGTTCCAAGACAAACTTGTCCGGAAACCCATTCTTGTCAGCCGATAAACGATACCACGCAGGCCCAGACCATTCTTTAGAACTGAATCTGCTGTTGAAGTATTGAATTTTCGACTGAGTTTTTGTCGAGATGTCTAATTTCATTAGCTATTTTCTCCTTTTGTTTTTCTAGTTTAGTTATTGCAATTTTGCCACTTTCGTATTGATTATGTTTATCTAACTCTACGAACTCTTCGGGCCAAAACCTTTGCATTTCTCCATCTGGTTCTTTGAACGCATTACCAGCTCTTTTCCAATACGGTATAGAGCTTGATAACATTTCAGCACATTCCATATCAGACAACATCCAATAGTTAATTAAGTCATTACTAAATAAGAGCTCTCTTCTGTAATCTGAACTTTCATCAGCATCTAAAAGTCTATCAGGAGACATATTTATTAATGCTTCAAATATCTCTTGACCGTTTTCTTCTATTGATTCATCCCAGTTGCTTTTTACCTTTTCGCATAAGCCCATATCAAAGAAAAGCGTTGCTCCCTCTACCATTGCTTCTAACTTTGTTACATCAGGAGCAGTTTGTTTGTAATAAACATAATTAAGACGAGCAAGTTTTCTCATATTAGAGTAAACACTAGACCAAATATCTGTAAAAGCAGATATACGCCTAGCTCTTAAAAAGAACTCTTGAGTTAAATTACCATAAAACATATCATTCCAAGTCCTTTCAATTCTGTCCATAACCCTTAAAGGATAACTTAGTCTTGATAAATGAAGCTTAGATATGTCTATAGTTGGTAGGTATTTTTGCAATGTTAACACTGAAATACCAACCTGCTTTAACCTTTCATGTTCAAATGAAGTTAGTAGTCTTTTTCTATCACCATTTTCATCTCTTCTACTATACAAAGGTCTCATGTCATTAATATTCCAGAAGGGACTTTGCACATTCCATGTTCTATAGAACTTTGATAATAATGCAAAATATTCTAACGGATTTGACATTGATGCTTTATATAACATACTCTCAAACGCACCTAAACATGGTTTGTTATTTTGAATATGTGGATGTAGAGGTCTATCCCAGCCATCAATACGATTCATAGAGAAATTGTTACCAAATTCACCAGTTTCGACTGCTGTATTTTCATACATTCTTAATATAGGAGTATTTCCTGTACCTGCAAACTGAATATATGCATACTGCGGCGCAAATGTTACTTTTCTACGACCACGCATTTCTACTTTATCATATTTAACAATAAGATATGGTGCGTTAACAGTTTGTGAGCTTTGAGAAAAATAATACTCATTTATTACATCTTTCTCACTATATGGATGATTTGTGTCTCCAAGGTTCTTGAAGTCTACAATATCATAATGTTCAGATATAAGTTTAAATTGAATGTCCCTACTTTCACCTCCCATACTTTTAAGACTGGGAAATAAATCCATAAGGCATCTTTTTAAATTGGTATTCATGATACCTCCTTTGTTAGTTATTAAAAGTGGGGCCGATACATTCGACCCCAACAGAACTTAATCAGTCCCTAGCCCTTAGAGCTACCGGAAGTGACTTTATTCTTCTGGAAAGAAACGTAATCCCCATCTCTGAGGGTTGCGCTTACTTGTGCTTTGTCTTCATTAACGAAGATTTCAACACTATCCAGAGATAAGTCCCAGCCAGATGCTATATCAGCGGGGGAATCTGCTTCCAGTTCGTGTACCTGACCACCTGAGTGGAAAGATATCGCATAAACTTTAGCCATAGACTATTCTCCTTTGTTGCGGTTTGTGGATTCTATGCCACTCTGCATAGATTTACTCCAAGTCAATTGAGTGGACGTCCTAAATGGGCGTAACAGAGTATCACGGTACTTTGTTATCTTATTTTCACAGTATACTAGTTGTTCAAGATTTTGTAACTGAGTATTCGTATTTACTGCCAATACTCGCCATTCATCACGCTCTTGAGTTGCTATCAATAGGTTTCGTGTTAACCATACTATGAAATATGTAACTACTACTGCTAAACTAATATAAAGAAATAGTAATGTATTCTCTATCATGTGTCCTCCTTAAAAGATATACCTTATTGTATTCCAAGGTATAATCTTGTTATGTAGTGTTTTAAATTGATGTATAAACTGATTTTTTAATTCCCATTGATATCTGATATTATCACCACCATATTGTGAGACTTTTGCTTCTTGTATCTCTGGTTGCCATAACAAACTTTCATCACCTAGGCTTTCTTGCTTGTTGTATTCGTGTTTATTCTTGTTATGAGTTAAAAAAATAACCTCAGCTTTTACTTTATCCTTGTACCTTACAAGTGAATTTACCTGTTCAAACAACTTAGAGTATTCATGCAACCAATCCTCGTAAACTACTACTGGAGAGAAGTTTAGATGAACATCATAACCTGCATCTATAAATGTATTTACTGCTTTTAGCCTATCATAGATTAAACTTGTATTAGGTTCTAGCACAGATGAAAGTTTCTGCGGCATAAGACTGAATCTTATACGAACTTTATTACTTGGGTCATATGATAAGAAATTATTTGGTATAATCTTAGTTGCTAATGTTGCCTTAGCTTTGTCATGTGAAACAAAGTACTCAAATATATATTGCCAATCATAGTACTTACTATGTAGTGCAAAGTCTTCATTACATGAAATGTCGTATGTAATATAGTCGGGGTCTGTTTGATTTGGTTTATTAATTGATACATTCTTGACATGATTGTCAATGGCTAATAAAATATCATCTAAGTTTGTTGCATAGTTTAATCCTTCTTTCATATGACGCTTCATATAACAATAAGAACAATTTAATAAACAACCGAACCCAAATGATGGACTAATAAAATCAGAGCTTCTACCTGATGCTCTAATCTTCATTGATTTACGATTAATTGGTTTTAACATAGTACCTCTAGTTTGTTGCACAATATGATAGAAGATGTCCGGCTTTTGTCCACGTTAATGGTTCACGCACTCGGTTTTATTATGTGCTGGCTTCAACCTTCTATCATATTATTACTGTCCCTAACTCACTTTGGCGCTTACGCTCTGGGTATTGTTAGTAGAGGGAATAGGCTTTACACTCCACTCTGAGTAATGGCCATATCAAATCACACTTAGTAAAACGGGTGTTCACTTGATATTTAACATTACATTTCCTGTAATAACGCAGTAATTGCAAGTTTAATTATTTATTGAAAGCGGGGTAATCTAAACATAAGGAAAAAACAAAAACCTTATGAAAACCTATACCCCGCCAAAGGAAAGGTTTACTAATATTTTTAGCCTATCATTTAATCTTAACTGTATACGCTCAAAGAACACACCGATGCTGTTAGTGTTTTTAATCTAGATTTCGGTACATTGAGTCGCAGGAGATATGATAGGCTAATATTTAGGGAGAGGACGAACATTTCTACTTAAAAGCAGATGACGGTATTTCTCCGTTGTCTTTTCCAAGAGCAATTCGCCCCCTCGAGCCAGCATTTGTAATATATTAAAAATAATACATTTACGCAACAGTTAATTATTCTTTCAAATAATCATACCATTGCGATGTTGTCTGACCTTTTCCATCGTGGATAGCGGCGTGATGTTCGGCTAACATTTGCTCACATTTAAGACGGAAACTCTTTGGCAGGTGCTTATTCTTACTTTTATACTTAAGTAATACTGCTATAGCTTTCGCCATATTGCACACTGTTCTAGAACGAGCAACTGACTCGTCCACATATTTGTTAAAAGAAATCATTTAATTACCTTTCCTTTATATGATTTAATTGTAAAGCCTTTCTTGACTTTCTTCTTTTTAGGCTTGTTAACCTTATGAAGTTCTAGCTCTGCTAATGCGTCTGCTAGAACCTCATGCATAATACTCTGATAGTCACCCATTTGTCCACCATTGGTAAATGGTCTTATTGACAAAACTGCCTATCATCATGGTTACAGCAACAGCTATAGCCCAAAAACAAAAAGCAATACCAGACGTTAACAGCCATACTAGCCATTGTGGTATGTCAAAAACAATCATAGTTTACTCCTTTGGTTGCGCTGGTTTATGCCAGCCGGGTTTTAGTGAAATGCCTTTATTTGACTTAGCATTGACAACATATTGTCTCAGCTTATTAGCATTACCATTTATTATAGCTTTCACTACCATAGACTTGGGAACTCTCTTCCCATTGGTGTGTTTGCTCCAGAAGACAACATCATTGACGAGTCCTCTTAATGTTTCAGGTGTACATTTAAACATACTACTCTCCTTTGTTGGTTTTGGATTTCTTAGCAATCTTGCGATGCTTAGTAACACTAGAATAGGCTTGTTTGCCTGTCCTAGTCTTTACACCAATAAGTGGTGTTTTAATAACTACCATTTCCATAGTAGCGTTACGAGATATTACTATCTCTTTACTTTCAGGTTTGTTTGACATAGTGTCCTCCAGTTAATTACTGTTTACGTTATGGTTAATATTATAGATGGATGTATGTAGCAGGATTTGTAGTAGTACAGTTTTATAGTACCTACCCTACAATAGAGAGTCATTTGTTCTTGGTCTTTCGACTCACGCAATCATAGTGTTATCATTACAATAAATGGCATTAGGGGTATTACACCACAGCTCTCTTGGCTACCATACTGTACATTGTAAACTTACATTTACTTATGCACATTGCTTTCACTATTATATGATTCAGGATGACTTTCCCTCGCATATTGATTAACGGGTTAAACGCTCTACGTTTGTGTTCTCTACTTACTTGATGACACTTTCGTGTGATGCGAACCATTGATTTTAGGTTAACAACTATGAGGTATACCCCATCCATCAGCCTTTGATTCCCGCATTAGTTCCAATAGGAATTATCTCAAAGACTACATTACAACAGTATCATTACTTGGCCTAGTAACACTACCATTTCATCCATCTAATTCAGTTTAATTATAATGATATAAACGAAACAAATGAGACAGTCAAACAACTGCCCCATTTACTTTCCGTGTAATAAAACCCATACATACGCATGGGCCTTACAGACTTAGAGCAACCTTACGGTAACTTAACCTCTGCTCTTTGAGGCTTATACCACCCCATAGTACAGGCATCTAAATCCTTGTCTTCATTACGCTCCATCGATGAAGAGCTTACTAGGATATAGTTGCTATTTTCCTGTACTAGGATAGTATCACCATATGTATCAATGACTGAATCTTTGATGTATTTCTTTGTCAATGATTTAGGCATGGTGTATCCCTCAGGCCCTACCATTTTGAGGTTATGTGTCTTTATCCATTTACCGTTTGTATCAGTATCATGGATAAATTCACCCCTGTTATTAGTGTTGCCCTTATAAGTATTGGTGAATGTACCTGTATTTGCTTTAGACATAATGTTGTTTCCCTTTGTTATGGATTAAATACAGTAATGAAACCAATCATAACTGCACAGTTAGAGCGGGCTCTCGCACCAACGTCACGGAGATTGAGCGGAGTGGGGAGTGAGTTAAGATGACAGTGGCTCTGGGATAGGCAGAGTACAACCTACCGGATTGTACTGGGACTGTCAGCTGTAACGAGCGGTTTCAACGAAGTTGACACCCCACCCCGTGAAAATTGAACGGGACGGGTGCAGTGTATATCATGCACTCTCAATGTAAAACAATTTTTAAGAAAGGGTCTCTTATGCGTAACTTTGCCCTATGATAAATTATTTTTTAATAACTTTTTGTATAGTTAGTGTAACTTGTCTTGTTAATGATAACGAGTTAGATGAGGTTAATACAGTGTTCTATGAGGTTCCTGATTCTTCAGGTACTATCCATCACTTTAATGAGTTGCTTGAAGGTTCAACCTATTGTTATAAGCATTTAAAGTATGAACGACTTGTTTTATTACCTTAATCTCTAATTTTTTTAAAAATCACTTGACTTGTATACTATAAATGGTAGTATACTAGCAGTACGAGTGAGAGTATAAATCGTTGATTATAACAAGTATATGGGTCTAGCAGTTGTACTGCTAGTAGTAAGTTATGACGGTCTTAATTCCAAAAGTAAAATACTATACAAAACCACATAATCTAAAGCGCTTTCGTAAGCGAGACAGTAAAGGTGTATCTTTATGGAGAAAGCTAGTGTGGTCAAAAGACAATAAAAAGACTGCTAAGATACACGAAGACACTGTAGATTCTAATTATTCCACTACTTCAGACTTTATTATATTTTATCCTTGATTATGCATAGCTATGATAAATATATTACGCCTGTAGGTACACTAGATTACCAGAAATTGTATGAAGATATGGGTAATTTAGAAAAATTTAGTAGAAAAGAGAACCAAGAAAAGCTTTATCTCAGTGTTACTGAGTGGTTTAAAACAAAAAAGGAGCAAGAAAATGCCAAAAGTAGGAAAGAAATTGTATAAGACAGTAAAGAAGGCTAAGCAAGCCGCAAAAAAGTCCGGACAAAAGATGGTACGGACAAAAAAGAAGTACTAATGCCAAGATTTGGTAAAAAAAGTAGAGAAAGACTCAAAGGAGTAGACTCAAAACTTGTAAATGTACTAAATGAGGTTGTAAAAAACTTCGATATCACAGTAATAGAGGGCTTAAGAAGCCAAGAAAGGCAAAATGAACTGGTTAAACAAGGTAAAAGTAAGACTAAATTCGGGAAACACGTTCAGGGTAGGGCTGTTGATATTGCTCCATATCCTATTGACTGGAATGCTCGTGATGATTTCCATTACTTAGGTGGATGGGTGTTAGCTGTAGCCGCAAAGATGGGTGTAAAAGTTCGCTGGGGCGGGGACTGGAATGCTTCAAGTCTATTTAAGGGACAACGCACAACTAAGGATAATTCCTTTGATGATTTAGTGCATTTTGAACTGCTTGACTAGTGTATCAAATACCCGTCAACCATAAACAAGGTAAAGTATGGTACAGTATTTACACAAAAGAAGAGGCAGATGAGTCTAGTATACCGTACAAACACTGGAAAGATGTAAACGCAGGAGAATACGCCCTTTCAGATGATGAAGTAGTTGCTTTGGTAATTTCTAAGAAGCAATATCCCCACAAAGCTTCAGGTTCAGATAGTATTTACCTTAGATTCCCTTGGGGGTATCATATATTCCAGCCTAAATACAAGAATACAAAGTTAAATGCGCAAGGAAGAAAGACTCCGCACACTTTAAGTGGTAAGTCTCAGTTAGAGGTTAGGGCAGGTCAAGATAAGATGAAGAATCTAGCTATGGCCTACGCTCAAACAATGGATTATAATTTGTCAATCGATATGGCGTTGGGTTCAACAGACCCCAGAACAAATAGAAAATGGAAACGGCATATGAAATCGGAGGTATTTAAATCAATGGTAAGAGAAGAATTGCAAAAGCTATTGTTAAATCATGACTTAACAGCTGATACAACAATGGATTTGTTGCGTGAAACTATTGAAATGGCTAAGAATAAGAAGGATGTTACTAATCTTATGAGAGCCGCAGAGAAGTTAATGGACTTACATGGAATGAATGAAAAGCAAAAGACAGTTACTACACAATCTTTAGAAGCAGTTGAGACAAAAAGATTGATTAGTGACATTGCTGAAGAAGAGCGTAAATTAACTGCGCATCAAACGGAGGTTAGAATTGAGCCACAAAAATTACCGGAGAAAAGAGAAGGTGAAGAAAAAGCCAAATCCTCGAAAGAAAGCGGCCAAGAAGCTTCTGTATAAAAAAAAGAAGAAGTATGGATTATGAGGCAAAGTATGAGTTGGGACAAACGCTTAAGAAGTTTTATAAGTCTATGGGACTCTTTGGGAAAATATGCTTTCCCACTGCTCTTAAGGCTGAGATTCCACCTTTTCATACAGAGGTATATAAGAATTTACAGAACCCTAAAGTACCCAGAGTATTGGTTGCCGCTCCTCGTGGCACTGCTAAGTCTACTGTATCATCATTAATACTCCCACTGTGGCGTACTGCATTTAAACCTGAAGATGAAGACCTGTTTATTGTTATCATTTCCGAGAGTCAGACGCAGTCAATTAATTTCCTCTCAAGGATTAAGTACCATCTCGAAAATTCGGATACTTACAGAAGACTCTTCGGAGATATGGGGCCTAGCACAGCTAAAAGATGGACTGGGAATGACATCGTCCTATCTAATGGAACAAGAATAATTGCAGTTGGAACGGGTCAAAGAGTTAGGGGTTTTATTGAAGGTGATACTCGTCCTAATCTTATTATTGTTGATGACTTCGAATCTGAATTAAACGCCGCTACTCCAGAAGCAAGAGCTAAGAATCGTAAATGGATGACTGAAGCAGTCATACCATCCCTATCAGACGATGGACGTATTATTATGATTGGGACTGTTATTTCTGAAGATTGTTTTTTATATTGGGCAAAAGAATCGCCTGCATGGAAAGTTCTCTGGTATTCTATTATAAACGATGATGGAAGTTCTATATGGCCTAGTAGATTCCCAATGACAAGAATTGACAACATTAAAGCAGAGTTTGAGGGTGTAGGAAACTTAAATGGCTTTTTTCAAGAATATATGAATGAGGCTCAAGCACCTGACAATGCGCCTTTTAAACCTGAGTATGTAAAGCTACATCATTATTCCCATGAACGAATACAGGGGCAGTCATGCCTCGTAAGGACAATAGATGGAACAAAAGAAATCTTACCAGTCGAGCTCTATTCAGGAATTGACCCAGCTTCTTCACTCACTGCTCGTAGTGACTTTTTTGTTATTGCCACAATTGCTGTTGATGCTGATGGTAATAAGTATATTGTCGATATATTCCGTGATAAGATTAATCCAGCTTTACAGCCAGACACTATTATTGACATATTCAAGAAATTCAGACCAAAAAGAATGAAAGTAGAAACTACTGGTTATCAGGAGGCTTTACGACAACAAGTTAGAAAAACCATGTTAGAGCAAAATTTATATATTCCCGGATTAGAAAAAGGTATAAAACCAAGGAATAAGAAGAGCGAAAGGCTCATATCGCTCGTTCCTATGTTGGCAAAGGGAGAATTTTACTTTAGACCAAAAGATTTACCAGCACAGCAGGAATTTTTATCTTACCCAAAAGGCAAGCATGATGATGTAATGGATGCTATATATTACGCACTTGATGGCCATAAACCCTGTCGAGTTCCTAAAGCAGATTTTGACCCGAATGCTGTACAAAAAAAATCTAGAACAGTGCTTGACTGGTTGACAATGTAGTGCTTAAGTTTGTTCAGGGAAAAACGAACTTTTTGAGGTTATGATAGAAGCATATAAAACTCCACAGTCAGAGGATGAACAAAAGGAGCTTGTGAATGATACACAAGATACTTTTCGTATGTACTCGACTAAAAGAGACAATTGGGCGTTACACGCACAAGAAGATAGAGAGTTTAGATTAGGAAAACAGTGGACAGCTGAGCAAAGAAGAATTTTAGAAGAACGTGGCCAAGCTCCAGTTGTAGTAAATCGAATCCATCCAGCAGTTGAGTCTGCCAAGGCTTTATTAACCTCAAAAAGACCTTCATTCCGAGTCTCTCCTCGTGAAGATAGTGATAATAAAATAGCTCAGGTACTTAATGGTTTGTTGGAATATATCTGGCAAATTAGCGATGGTGATACAGCATTAAGAAATGTTGTAGATGATTACTATGTTACTGGACTTGGCGCTCTTTTAGTTTACCAAGACCCCACAAAAGATTATGGTAAGGGTGAAGTCTGTATGAAAGACATTGACCCTCTAGATATTTACATTGACCCTAATGCTAGAGATAGATTTGGAGATGACGCAGAAAATATTATAATATCAAGAATGTATACTAGGAAGCAGGCTATGAAGCTTTATCCTATGTATCAAGATGCAATTAAGCAGTCTGAATCAGACCAATACACTGACAGACCGTCAACAGATAGAGAAGATGATGGTGAGTTAGTATTCCCAGAAGATACAGAAACTAAAACAAATTCTGTAGGATGGGGAGATAATGATGAATATGTTCGTGGTTACGAGCGTTATATGAAAATTGCAGTCAATCTTTATAGAGTATACGAAAAATACAACGGCAAAGAACATCTTCTTGAAGAAGGTAGAGAGTACGAAGAGTACAAGCAGACAAGAGTTTGGAAGATTAATGGTCAAGTAGTAGAAGACGCAAGCATTGTAGAGCAGGAATCTGAAAAATTTGAGAGAGAATATCAACTAGAATTAAAAAAGATATCTGAAAAAGGTGAATATGCTCTATCTAGAATGGGTCAAGAGCATGGAGTCCAGTATATAGAAATGCAAGAAAAGCTTGCAGAGCAAGTTGAAATGGGCAATATGGTTCCAGAAAGAATGGAATTACAATTACAGGATTTACAGAAAAGTCAAGAAGGAGAAGCAGAGCAAGCTCAAAAGCAGTTTGAAGCTCAGATGGAGCAACTTCTTCCTCCTCAGATAGAGGAAATAACAAAAGATGACTTATTAAGAGAAAAACAGATTGAAACTGTTAAAATCAATCAAGAAAGAATTAAGCAATGCGTAATAATGGGAGATAAATATCTCTATAGCAGGGTATTACCTACAGATAAATATCCTATTGTCTTGTTTATGAATCAGCACACTCGCACACCTTATCCTATTGGTGATGTCAGAATGGTAAAGGGTATGCAAGAATACATAAACAAGACTAGGAGTCTTATAATAGCTCATGCTACTACAAGTACTAATGTAAAAATATTAGTACCTTCTGGTAGTGTGGATATGCGAGAGTTTGAGCAAAAATGGGCTCAACCGGGAGTAGCCATCGAGGTTGATTTTGACCAAGGTGCCCCTCAGCCAGTACAGCCGACTCCGTTGCCTAACGAATTATATCAAAATGAAAATACAGCAAAAAACGATATCGACCACCAGTTAGGCTTATATGAACTAATGATGGGTAACTCTGATGTTGCGCCTCATACATACAAGGCAACTGTATCTCTTGATGAGTTTGGGCAACGGAAGATACGGTCTAAATTAATGGATATTGAAGCTGGATTAAAAAGATGTGGAGAAGTAGCAATTCCTATGGCTCAACAGTTGTATAAGTCAGAAAAACTTTTTAGATTAATTAATCCTAATCAAACTATGTCAGAGTATATGATAAATAAAAGAATGGTTGATGACAAGACAGGTGAGATTAAAAAATTAAACGACATAGGAGTTGGCTCTTATGACGTAGTAGTTGTTACAGGTAGTACCTTACCAACTAATAGATATGCTCAATTAGAACTTTACATGGATGCTTATAAGAATCAAATAATTGATAGGCAAGAAGTTCTAAAGAAGACTGAGATTTTTGATGTTGAAGGTGTAATGGAAAGAACTGATTACATTGGAAAGTTAGAGGAGCAATTACAGTCTTTACAAGAGCAAATAAAAGATATGGAAGGCGATTTGCAAACAAGAGAGCGAGAAGTATATCACGCTAAGCAAAAAGCTGAATTAGAAAAATTTAAGTCTGATTTAGATTCTCAGTCAAGCAAAGCGAGAGCGGCTGGAACTGTATTTGAAAAAAGACTTAACGATGCAACCGGACAAATAGCCAAGGAAGTCAGAGAGGCTTCAAAGGACAAGAAACAGGACACTCCTTCGTCTGGTAAGAAAAAGAAGGACTCCTAAAACAACAGGAAAACAAGAATGGCAGAACAAGAAATAATAGACACTCCAGTTCAAACTCCTGCACCAGAACCTCAATTAGAGGCTCCACAGGTAGATAGTGAACAGGACTCTATAGAAGAAGCTATATTTGGAGGCGAAAATCAGGACTCTATATGGGCACCCCAAGAAGCAAGACCTTTAGCGGCCCCAATTGAAAATGGAGATAAAGAAGGAACTCAACAACCAGCTCAAGAAGCACCAGCAGATAACGATACAACTCGTTTTCAATACTGGCAATCTGAAGCTGATAAGATGAAAAACACGGTTACTGAGATGCAAAAGCAGAACGAAGAATTGAAGAATCAATTGATTTCTACAATGCAACAACCTGCTCAAACACCTCAGCAAGCAGTAGAACCTGCAAAGGAAGAACCAGTTGAAGAGTTTCCTAGTGCTCCTGACAAGCCACAAAAGCCCAGAGGATTTAATAGGGCAGATGCTAGTGAAGACCCTAATTCAGATTCAGCACAATATCTTGATGATATTGACAGTTGGAGGGACGATATGGACGAGTATAATCGTTTATATGTAGAATACCAAGGTGCTATGTTACAAGCAGAACGTGAGACTATGCAAAAAGCAGAAAAACAAAGGCAAGACACATTGAGAGCTCAGCAAGAGCGTCAAGATTCTATGCAAAGTGTTCGGAAGCATATTGCGGATACTCATGGAGTAACTGATGAAAACGTAGTCGCTGATTTTATTGAAAAAATGTCTGACCCATCATCTGTATCCCTTGATAATCTCTGGAAGCTTTATCAAATGGAAAATGGACAACTAAATGTGAATCCTCCAGTTAAGACACAGGTACCTCCTCCGAGCCCTGAGTTTCAACAAACGAAGAATGCACAAAGTATTCCATCGCCCATGGGTGTATTGAACTCCTCGAATGAGGCGACTTCACAGTCGACTGAGGACTCAATTATGAACGATATAATAACAAACTATGAGTCGAAGAATCCGTGGAAGTAAAATAGTTTCCTTGGACGAAATGATGATTAGTTAAAAGATAAAGAGGTTTAGCATGGCTAATCAATATAGTATAGACCCGGGCGTAGATGTAAATGGCTCAGTGTCTATCAACGATAACCGCCGAATGTTTAATTTCGGTGAGCGAGTTGCAGAACTCGCACCACAGCAGTCTCCTTTCTTTGTTTATTTGTCAAAAGTAGCAAAGAAGTCTACTGATGACCCTGTTTTCAAGTTTCTTGTACAACGTCATCAGTGGCAACGTAGAAATGCCGCAGTGAAAGCTACCATTTCTAATGCTACTGGAGTAGCTACAGCTAAAACAGCTAATGACGCCGCCGCAGGTGGTATCTTAGTTGATTGTAACTACGACAAGTACGGAAAGGCTGTTTCAACCGCAGTTGCACCAGAATTTTTTGTTAAAGATTCGGTAATTGCAGTACAAGGCGCATCTAGCGTAGAAAGATACAGAATCAAAAACGTAATTCCAGCAGGAACTGGTACTGGTGGCTCAGGTGATGCCGCCGCTATACGTTTAGGTTTAATGGATATGGACGGCTCAGCAAACACATCAATTTCTTTAGCCGCTGACGCTAAAATTCAATTGATTGGTAGTGTATATGCTGAGGGTTCAACTGACCCTGATGGATGGCGTGATGAGATGTTTGACAGAGAAGGATATTGCCAGATTTTTAAAACTGGTATTCCTATGTTCTCTGGAACAGCTCTAGCCACTCGTTACAGAGGGAAAGCTGATGAGTATAAAAGAGTGTGGCAGGAAAAGCTAATGGAACACAAAATGGACTTAGAGCACGCAATGCTTTTTAGTTTAGGTGGAGCTGATGAATCAGCTTCTGGTGGCCCGGCTAGACGCACACATGGTATTATCCCTTACACTGAAGCAAATGGTAAAATTTATAATTTTGCTTACGCTTCTTCAGGGTATGATGCTTTCTTAGATGCAATGGAAGATTATTTTGCACCTGAGTCTGGTAACTCTGGAAACAAGCTTGTACTTGCTTCTCGTAAGGTTATATCTTACTTGAACAAGTTAGGTTCTGGTTCTTTCTTAAATAATAGTGTAGGTTCTTCTCAGTACAGCCTAGACGTTCAAAGCATCAAAGGTGCTTTTGGACATCAGGTAACTATGGTGAATACCATCTTTGGTAATCTTCATTTTGTTGCTGACCCACTACTTCGTGGGCCTTATGAGAACTATTGTGTAGCAGTAGATATGGCTAATGTAGCTTATAGACCACTTGCTGGCAATGGTGTTTCAAGGGACACTCACATTATTACTAACGTACAGAATAACAACGTAGACGGAAGAAAAGACATCGTAATGACCGAAGCTGGTCTTGAGATTTCTTTACCTGAAACTCACGCTGTTATGAAATGGTCTTAAGGAGGTAATCTATGGCATTTGCATATAGTACATCAGAAGGTTATATAATAGCTTCTGAAGATGTTGCCGTTGCGGCGGCTTCTGGTAGTGCAGTTAGTACTGCTGGGAGTTCTTTAGCTGTAAAAGGTAAAGGTATGGTATTTGCCAAGGCAGATGAATCAACTGGAGTTACTGCTGTTTTGCAGTATACTTTAGATTCTTCTGTTATCTCAATCGGAGGTATTGGGGCAGACCCAAATGGAAGAGAACTTGGTTCTCAGACATGGGTTGCCGCCAAAGCAACAGAAGGCGATGCCGCCACTGGAGCTATGGATGACGATACACTCGAGGCTTTTCTTCTTCCAAAGAGTGCAGAATATGTTCGTATTCTGTATACAGCGGCTGATGGCACTAGTGCTATTACTGAAGCTACTGAAATTTGGTATGATGGAAAGTCATCTGGGATTGGTATGACCGTAGGTGGAATAGGGATTGACCCTTCTTAACAACAATGGATAGGGGGCTTTATGCCCCCTGTCTTTAAATAAGGAATAATATAATGGCCGCAATAGAAAAAACATTTTATGGAAATTCTAGCGCTCAAAAAGTAAAATCAAAAGCTATTTCTGGTACAAACGCTGTAACAGTATTAAATAATGCTGGTTTGCTTTGGGGGTTTTCTGCAGATTTTGAAGCTGTTGGTAAAATAACTGATAATACAACAAACATTGCTTTTGTTAATAAAAATAGTATTTGGTTTAATCAACCAGTTGCCTTTGACGCTAGTTTAAAAATTACTTTATCAGCTGGTAAAGCAGTTGTTTATTACGAATAGGAGTTATAAATGAATAATCCAAAGATAAAAGTGAGCACTCAATTAATAACAAGTACAACTCCCGGAAAAAAGTGGGAAGGCGAAAAGCCAGATACTCGTAAGAAAAGAGGTACAAGTAAAAAGAAAAAGGCTAAGAAGTAATGGCTGATGTATCATTTGATGACCAAGTCAAATTCTTAGCAGGGCCTATAACTGCCTATTCTAGTGAATTACCTCAGTTTTACTCAGATGGAGTAAGAGACGTAATACAAAGAATAGCCGCTGTAAAGCCTGAGCTTTTAAAGCAATTTTCTAATGAAGTTGCTGTGCCTTCTGGAGGCTTATCTTTAACAGATACAGCTAAGATACTTGATGTCAATTTAGCAGGATTTAGTGCACATGAAATAGAACCAAAAGAAAGGTTTAATGCTTGGGATGTAGATAGTATATACTATGCTCACAGTACTGCTCCTGTCTATTATACAATGAATCAAACTCTTCATGTAATTCCGGGTGGCGATACATATATCCAAGCTCCTAGTGACGATGTAGTTGATGCTTGTATTTTAGAGCTAAATGGTCAAAGTTCAACAAATCAAGGTAAGAACAAAAAAGCTCAGACTGGTCAAAAAACTTCTACTAGTAAGAAGATTTCTACAGCTATTAAGGGTGATGCACCTGTAAATTCAGGACTATAATGGCTACTTATCACTACAGATTTACTTACATTGATTCAGAGGACAAGGAAACCGGGCCCTCAAAAGTGTCTAGTGTTACCGGAACAGCTACTAGTATAAGATTGTACAATCCTCCTAGAGAAGACTTGTTAGATATTAAGAGTAGAAAAGTTTACAGAAGCACTAATACTGGAGCAACGCCTCCAGCTTTAAATACTTTTAAATTAGTATCTACGATAACTGGCAACTTACAAACAAACTTTGATGATAGTTTAGGGAATGTAAGTGGTAATACAGTTATACCGCTCCAAACTCAATTTGCTAGTGGTACTAGTGCCTCAGCTAATATTGTGCAGTATGGGGCCGTATCTAACGCCAATCAGACTACTTCTGCTATAGCTAACTTCCCAAAAGAATGGTATAGAGCAGTAATTTTATATTCTGCTAAAAAATTATGTGATAAAAAATTAATGGACATGAGAGACACGTTGGCTACAATAAGTGATAGCTTTGACGCTTCTCATAGTGCTCCTAGTGAAAATTCTCAAGGATGGGAAAAAGTTAGATACTATATAGAAGATGATGAGGATGTAGAACTAGCATCAGCAAAATCAGGTGCAATGAGCGCTGAACAACAACAGTTTGCATTAGATTATAAATGGCTACAAAGCCAAAGACAAATTATAGCTCAAGAGTACGACCAAATGTTCCAGTTTGAAGGAATGACAAGGGAGAGGAAAGAGTAATGGCTTTTCTAGGCTCCCCCCAAGGATTTAGAGCGATAGTATCAAATCTAAGACAATTGCGTAAAACTCCTGATTGGATAAATATGACTATGCAAAGAGCTAAAAGCATACTTAGTAAAAATGGACAACAATTATCAAGGTCTGCAAAGATAGCAAAAACTACTCCAGAGCAATTAGTAGATGACGCACAGCTTCGCATTAGATGGCAAAGTGTTCCTAGAAAAGACCAACCAGCCCTTAAGATGTTTACTATGTATGACCAACCCGGTGGTCGTCAAAGAATAATAGAAGCAATGAATGACTTAGACCGGCATTATAAAGAAACTGGAGCTAGTAGGTACTAATATGAAACTTAAAGAAATGGTTGAGATTATAAATCAACAACACCCAGAAATAGGAACAATAGAAGCTATGAAGCTTTTAAATAGAGCACAGGATGAGTTTTCTGCAAGAACTAAGATTTTAGAATCTGCTGATAAATTTGATATTCAGGCGAACCAGCGGGGCTACAAACTTGCTGACCACATACTGGAAATACGCTCTGTTGACTTTGATGGTAAAAGTATAAAGCGACTCGCTGGTCGACCTGAACATAGGGATTTAACATAATGGCAAGAATTAACGCACAATACGTTTATTGGACAGAAAGAGGGGCAATTTGGGTTGCTTATTATGATTCTTCTAAGCATGGCGCAGACAGATATACCTCTCCTACAGATTCTAGTAAGGATGTTCATATCTATTACTATAAAAAAGCAGACCCTTTTAAATTTGAAGGTCAATCTGTAGATGATAGGGCAGTAAGTGGAAGTCAGTATCTTGGTGCAACTGTTTCAGGTAGTGCAGGAAGTTATGAAGTAGGTGCTGATTTTCTAGGACAAAGAAGTGACATACCAGAACAATATCATGAGTATCTTGTAGACAGAGCTATCCAGCTTGGTCACGAAAAGAAAGCTCAATTAGATATTGCTCAGTATTATAATCAAAAATTTGAAAAAGGTGTTAAGTTAGGCAAGAGGTTTGCTTACCAAGCTAGAAGTGGAGCACCTATAAACATAAACCCAGTGGAGTTTTAATGCCTGAAGGATATACAGGAACAAACGTAGGTTCTTTTACATTTGCGCAGTTAACTGGAATATTATTTCCAAGTATAACTGATTCTTTCTTTCATTCACTTAGTATTGATGATATTTATAGTGGCGTAGACCCTTTAAATACAATTTTTACTCCAGTAGATAGTACAAACTCAATTTTTTCACCCGTTGACTCAATAGAAGTAACGTTTACACCGGCATAGGAGGTAAGATGTCATTTTTAACAGATACAGTAATATCAAGTGCTTATACAAGCTTGATATTTAGAAAGGCTGATGATAAGCTATATTATGATAATGGGACTACCGATATAGAGGTTTTAGACTTAGCTGGAATAGGAGGCACAGATGCTGACAATGACGGAAGATTTGAATTTGAATCTACTGATTCAGCTAGTGTAAGTAGTGCATTAACCTCTGGAAATTTAGCTCAGTTTTCTAATGAAGGTGATGTTAAATTTGCTGTAGATTTTAATGGAGTACTAGTCTTAAAAGAACAAGCAGGTAATCCTACCGCAGTAGAGGGTGGGTTGTATTATAAAAACGATACTTTGTATTTAGGTGTTCAATAATGCCAGAACAAGAGTGGAGAAAAAAAGCTTTGGCTAAAGATAAAGTAGAGCCAGATTTAAGTTTAAACGTTAAAGAGGTAGGGTTTATGTTACGCATGATAGACGAAGGAGTCCATCAAGGTAAATTCTTGGAGTTGGCCCTACAACTTAAAATAAAACTTCAAGGTAAGATGGAAACACTAATGAAACACAAGGAGGTCATCTAATGGCTACATGGAAAAAACTCCTTCACGAATCTTCAGCAACAGGTGATTTTCCTACGCTTAACCAGAATACTTCTGGAACTGCGGCAGGATTATCAGCTACTCTTGCTGTGGCTAAGGGAGGTACAAATCTAACAAGTTATACTACTGGAGACGTAGTGTACGCAAGTAGTGCTGGTGCACTATCAAAACTAGGAATTGGTTCATCAGGTCAAGTATTGACAGTAGGAGGTTCAGGCGTACCTGCATGGGCATCTGCGGCTTCTGGTGATATTGAAGGCGTAACAGCAGGAACAGGTCTATCAGGAGGTGGTACTTCAGGTACTCCAACTTTAAGTGTAGGTGCAAATCAAACTACTATAGGCTCAATTTATTCTTCATCTTTAAAATTAGGTGTCGGGACGTCCGCCGCTCATATAGATTTTCAAGGCGGTTTAAATACAGCAGGTATTGAATTTGGTGTTACCTCAACAGAAACTCTTGAATTTATTAATCAAAGTTCAGGTGTAGACGTTTTAAGACCAATAACAGATAGAGCCGTTCACTTAGGTGCAAATGGTAAAGTATTTGGTGAAGTTTGGGGTAGAGATATGCGGGTTCTTAATGACCTTTATATTGGTTCAACTGCTATTTCTGCAACAGCAACTGAAATAAATAAGATAGATGGCTTTACTGGTGACAGTACTGATTTAAACTACGCTAAAGCTTTGTATGACACTGGAGTTACAGCAACTGAGTTTAATTACTTAGATGGAGTTTCTTCTGATATCCAGACTCAAATAAACTCAAAGTCAGCTACTGTTGGTACAGTAACTTCAGTAACTGCTGGAAATGGAATGACACAGACTGGTACAAGTAGTATTAATCCTACTTTAAATGTTGTAGGTGGTACTGGTGTAACTGCCAATGCTGGTAATATAGCAATTGGTCAGGATGTAGCAACAAGTGCTAGTGTAACGTTTGCTCAAGTAACTATTTCAGGTGACTTAAAAGTCTCTGGTTCTA
>Ga0181380_1000026_pt1 | contig 53604 bp, 59 predicted proteins | sample 3SPOviralmetaG_FD_130116 | JGI IMG/M metagenome (GOLD analysis project Ga0181380, IMG submission 130116) | Marine viral communities from the oligotrophic San Pedro Time Series (SPOT) site, San Pedro Channel, CA, USA - 3 SPOT_SRF_2009-08-19 | ecosystem: Environmental > Aquatic > Marine > Strait... | reverse complement strand
TTTCAAAACAAATATAGCCGAACTAGTGTAAAGGCTACCTAGCCCTCAGTAGGGGTTGATTTAAGTTATGGAAATACTAAAAAATAATAAGATTAAAGTGGGACTTGTTGTCGCAGCTATTGCGGCTTTCTTCCTTTTTGGAGGCAAAGCAGAAGCACAAGACCTAGAACAAACGGTGAAGTCATGGGATATCGACGTTGAAGTAGGTAACTACGAAAAACGTATTGATGGCGGGCTTTACGGAGCTTCAGACGTAGAATACGTTAAAGCGTCTTCAGAATTAGGAGTAATTGGTGGTTTATCACTTATTGGTTCGATTGAGCAAGTAAAGGCTGATGAAGAGGAGTTATATGGTACTATTGGTACTAACCTCTCTACATTTATCGGTGATATTGCTACAGAACTATACGTTACTTCTATTGATGATGTAAATGCTTATGAGTTAGTTAGTTCTTATGCTGTAAACTTGTTTGGTATCGATTCACTTGTTTCTGTCACAACAGAGGAAGGTGGTCAATATACAGCAGATATTGCAGTGGGAACAGACCTAGACATCACTGAGCATTTCGCTATTGCAGTTGGATTAGAGTATGGTCAGTCATTTCAATACGAAACAGACTACAGCTACACTTTAGCTACAATTGGTGTTCAAACAACACTAGATCAGCTTGCAGTGTTCGCTAATTTAAATTATCTAAACAATGATTTAAATACAGCTCAAGGCACTAACGGAGAGTGGGAATCAACCGCCGACTTTGGGGTCGCTTTCAACTTTTAACTTGAAAATAACCGAGCCCTCTCTATAATAAGAGAGGGCTTTTTTATGAATTTTATAACTTTATACGGCAAAGAAAAACCTGTTAGGAATCCACACAGGTACAAAATCAAATGGAATGGCAAATGTAGAAGCAAATTCCAACGTACAGTAAGATCTTATTTGTACAAGCATTGGCGCTACGATGCCGTATATGAGGAGTTTAAGGTTGCAGGCACGCAACTTAGCTTAGACTTCTACAACCACACTAAAAAGATAGCCATAGAGGTGCAGGGAGCACAACATCTTAAATTTGTCAAACATTTTCATAAAACTAGGGCTAATTTTGTACGTCAAATACGCAGAGACAACAAAAAAATGGAGTTTTGTGAACTAAATCAGATTAAATTGATCGAAATTTACCCAGATGACGAATTATCAGAAGAATATTTTGAAAACCTATTAGGGTAGGTGTAAATCATTATATGAGTGATCCTAAGTTTCAAGACTTCGAAATACCCTCCAAATTATTAAACGAACTATATGAGTTAACTGGGGGCAAAGAAGCTTTTAAAGGTTTTATCATTGCTTTTTCTACAGAAAAAGGTACACCTGTTGTTTATACAAAATGCGATAGTCAAATTACAGAATACGGCTTAATGAAGAGCTTAAACGACTATTTAACAGAATATAATACAGATCCTCAAGAAATTGAAGAAGAATAACTTGACATTTTGAAATAAATACACAGTATATGCTGTATGATTTATAGCTATGAAATAGAAAAGCAGGTGTTATCTGCATTTTTACAAAAACCTAACTTGTTCGTTGATTACATTAATGTGTTAAGCGAAAAGGATTTTTATGATAAAAATTCACTACTACACAAAACTTTATTTTTGATTCTCAAAAAGTCACTTGAAAAAAGTGAAAGCATTGATGAGGTTGTCATTGTCCAAAGAATTAAAGACTTGGGTATTAAGTTTGAAGAGGATATCAACCTCCTAGATTACATCCGATCTTTGTCTATGCGTAAGATTCATTCAGATGGCAATATTCAGTCTTCTGTCAAAGAGTTAAAAAAGCTTAGTGTTCGAAGAGAAATATCTGCGACTGGTAAACAAATATCAGATAAGATGAAAAATTTAGGCACAGATATTTCTTACACAGACATCATTGATCTAGCAGACCAACTGTACAATGAAAAAATTAATTTGTTTGAAGTAGGTGATGATGTACCACAAAACATTTACGATGAAATGGAAAGTTTTATCGAGGAGCGTGGCAACAATCCCATAGAAGAGTTTGGGATGATGGGTCCACACGAAAAAGTCAATGGGATATATGGTTCATTGTTGAGGCCTGGTAATATTACAGTTATAGTTGCCCGTTCTGGTGTTGGTAAAACTCAGTTTTGTATGGACTATGCTACAAAAGTAGCACTGAAATACGACGTTCCCGTTCTGCACTTTGACAATGGTGAAATGAGTAAAGAAGAATTGATTATTAGACAATGTGCCGCTATGTCTGGCGTCCCTTCTTATTTGTTAGAAAGCGGTAAATGGAGACAGTCTGGCGAAGAAGTGGTGAATAAAGTTCGATCTGTTTGGAACAAAATATCAAACTTAAAATTCTACTATTACAATGTAGGAGGTTTGGATGTTGATTCTATGATTAACACTTTAAAAAGATTTTATTATTCAAAAGTTGGTCGTGGTAACAAAATGATTTTTTCTTTTGACTATATTAAAACATCTTCTGACAAACAATCTAGTAACAAATCGGAGTGGCAAATGGTTGGAGAAATGGTTGATAAATTTAAAAAATGCATACAAAAAGAAATCCTAGAAGACGGATTGCCAGTTATACCAATGATTACATCAGTTCAATCTAATCGTAGTGGTATTACAAATAATCGTAATGCACAAAACATTGTTGATGATGAGTCTATCGTCTCTCTTTCAGATAGGATCACTCAATTTTGTTCCCATATGTTTATATTAAGAGCAAAAACAACAGATGAAATTGTAGATGATGGTTCGTCTTTTGGTTCACACAAGCTGATTAATGTAAAATCAAGACACTTAGGTAAAGATATTGTAGGAGCTTGCGAACCCGTACAAGTTGGCGACACCTTTAGAAGAAACTTTATCAATCTAAAATTTGAGAACTTTAATATTACTGAATGCGGAGACCTTCGAGACATTATTGCCTTTAGAGACTCTGGTGGTGACTTAATTACCAATCAAGACGATTTACCTTCTTTTGATGACATATAGAAATACATTAGAAAATTTAGGTTATCAACTTCAAGATAGGGGCGACCATTGGAGAGCTCAAGCTTTATATAGAAGTGGAAAAACAAAAACTTCTCTTATGATATATAAAGACAGTGGTGTTTGGAAAGATTTTGGTGCAGATGGAACAGCAAAACCTTTTCAAGCTTTAGTTAAAGAAACACTTAAAACAGAAGACCCCGAAATACTTAAAAAATATATTAGTGTAGATTTAAATCAGAGTTACGAGTCATCACCAAAAGAAGAAAAGATAGAGATGGAAACAATTTACCCAACATCACATTTAGAAAAACTTTTACCTATCACCAGTTTCTACGAAAAGAAAAATATTTCAGCGGACACGCAGAAGAAGTTTCAATGTGGATACGCTGGTAATGGTAAAATGTATCGCAGAATAGTTTTCCCTATTTTTAATTTAGAGGGACAAATACATGGCTTTTCTGGTCGTACTGTTATAGAAGGAGAAAACATACCAAAATGGAAACACATGGGTCGCAAAAGTGATTGGATATTCCCAAATAAACTTTTAGAAGTTGATAAGGAAATTATTATAGTTGAAAGTGTTGGTGACTGTTTGGCTTTGTACGAAGCAGGATTTAAAAACGTGCTTGTTGCTTTTGGTTTAGATGCTTCATCAAAATTAATTTCATATATAAATAGTTTTTCCTTAAATAAGGTGATTGTGTCTATGAATAACGATAAAGATAAGGAGACAAATTCTGGTGGGCTTGCTACAATTAAAACAGTTGCTAAATTAGCTCAGATATATGACTTAAATCAAATATGCATCAACCCTCCACTCGCCAATGATTTTGGAGACATGTTATCTAAGAACCCATCTGATACAAGCATTTTTACTTCTTGGGACGCAAGAAAAGACAAATGGAATCTAAGTGATTCTACAACACAAGATTGGATAATCCAAAAAATTAAAAATACTGAGGCGTTATCTAAAAACGGTAATTGTAAAAAACTAATAAAAATTTTAAATGGAAGTTAAATTATCAGCAAGCCGTATAAAAACTGCGCAATCATGTAGTTGGATATATTGGAATAAATATGTTCAAAAACTACCAGATACTAATAATGACGGAGCTAGACGAGGCACTGTTTGTCATAATGTATTTGAACACCTATCAAAACAAAAAACAAAAACTCAATTTAATAAAATTGTAAAAGCTAAAGACCCGTTTGCAGCCAAAGCAGTTAAGGACTTAATTATGTCTGATGCTACAGAGCTTGGTGTTACTGATGAGGATAACATGACCCTTATTAAACAAATGATTCTCAATGGTTTAAGTTGTAATTTTCATGGAGAGGATCTAGGTATACCAGATGAAGCACATGCAGAACTAGATTTTGATATAGAAAAAAACGGTTATCACATTAGGGGCTTTATAGACCAGTTGTTTTTATACAAAGATAAAAAGATTGCAATCATAAGAGATTATAAGACGAGTAAAAAAATGTTTGAGGGTAAAGAAAAGGAAGACAACCTTCAAGATTACATGTATTGTTTAGCGGTCAAACACTTGTTTCCAGAATACGTAAATAGAACTTCTGAGTTTTTATTTCTTAAGTTTAACCTAAATAAAAATGGTTTAATGAAAATGAAACCGTTAGATGAAGAAGATTTAGAAGGCTTTGAAATACAACTAGCAAACATACAAGACTATTTAGAAAACTTTGACGAAGTAGATGCCCATTCTAACTTTGCACACGATAAAGGGTTTCCAGAAGATGGTTCTTTTGGTGGTAAATTACAATGCGGTTTTGCAAAAGAAAAAGGTCAGTTGAAAAAAGATGGATCTTTAATGTGGCATTGTCCATATAAGTTTGATTTCTTTCACGTACAAATATACGATAGAGAAAAAAACTTTGTATCTTCTTGTTTCCAAAATGAATTCAAAAAATCTATGGTGCCAGAAGGCGGTAGTCATACTTTAAAATATTACAAAGGCTGTCCAAAACATTCATGAAAAAATTTATAGTTACAAAATCACAACTAGAAAGAGCCAAAAAACTTTTTGATTTTAAAGAGTTAAATAACAGCATCACAAAAGGTGAAGGTAATCTTGCTGGAGCAGTGGGTGAAATTATCGTTAAAGATGTTTATAAAGGTCAAGGTGAAAATACTTATGATTACGATACCATTATCAAAGATTACAAAATAGACATAAAGACCAAAAAATTTTCAGACCAATTCCACCCAAATGAAAATTGGAATTTAAATGTTTCTGATTATAATACCAAACAAAAATGTGACGCTTATTGTTTTGTAGGTGTCAACGAATCTAACACAGTAGCTTATGTTTATGGCTTTATGAAAAAGAAAGATTTTTACGATAAGGCTGTATTTGGTAAAAAAGGGCAGATAGATCCTAGGGGCAATGGTAAGTGGAAGTTTAAATCTGACTGTTATAATATTTTAATCAAAGAATTAAAGATATAGTATTGACAAATTAATATTACCATCTATATTGGTGATATGATTCCACTATTTAAGACACATTCATCTATAGGTAAAAGTATATTACGAATAGATGACGTACATGAGTTAACAAAAGACTTTGAAGAGGTTTATTTTGTTGAAGATAGTATGACGGGTTTTCCAGAAGCCTTTAGAAAATTTGGAGAAAGACTACGTTTTGGATTACGTTTCTCTATATATAATGACGATCATAGCGAAGAATCTGAAAGTAAAATGATTGCTTTTGCAAATGGTGATTCTGGCGCGAAAGAATTATATAATCTTTATACACAACAATCAGACATAAAGATTACAAGACCTTGGGATTCTACAAAAGATTTGCAGTATACTGTACCTTTTTATGATTCGTTTTTACATAAAAACTTAACAACTTTTTCTAACTGTGTTGTTGATTTACCTCGTGATATATCTTTTATAATAGAAGATAACAATCTCCCTTTTGATTGTCTAATTGAAGATAAAATATTAAATTATTGCAAGAATCATTTAAACGAACACTTTAATGCAAAGTCAATATATTACAAAGACAAAGAAGATGTTTTGGCTTTTCAAACTTATAAATTAATTTGTAACCGCAGGATAGGTAGAACTTACGATCTATCAAACCCTGGACTAGATCACTTTGGTAGTGATGAATTTTGTTTCGAATCATGGAAGAATTACTCAGATACAACTTTAAACAGCGCTACGTAGTTTTTGATACCGAGACAGAGGGATTAAACTTAATCACCTCTAAACCTTGGCAGATAGCTTGGATTGAATGCGAAGGCAAAAAGGTCATAAAAAAACATAATCGCTTTATCAAATGGAAAGACTTAAACGTTTCTCCAGATGCCGCACGAGTTACTGGATTTGATAGAGATCATTACGAATCTGTCGCAGAAGACCCAATGGTTGTTTGGAAAGACTTCGAAAAAGCTTTGTATAGTAATAACATTGTTCTTGGTCACAATATTCTTGGTTACGATATTTACATATTAGGTGTTTGGCTTAGAAATATGGGCGTAAGAATTAGTTATGAAAACTTTATTGGCGAACTTTTAGATACAAATATTTTAGCAAAAGCAATAGCAAAAGGAGATAAGAATCCAGGTGGTGAATTACTTGCTTGGCAGATGAGATACCTACACTTTAGAGAACGTGGTTTGAAAACAAACCAGAAACATTTATTACAGCATTATAATATTGACTTTGATGAAACAAAGCTACATGATGCGTTATACGATATTGAAAAGAACTTCGAAATATTTCAAAAACAAATATGGGAATTAGAAATTTAGAATCATTTAAACAGCCAATGCCAGTTGGTGTTAGACTACCAGAGATTGAGGTAGAGCAAAGATTTTATGATGAGTTAGGTATTTCAAACACATCATCTAATTATGACCTGCTTCGTGAGTTATGCTTAAAAGGTGTTAAGGAAAGAGGTATAGATAAGCTAGATAACAAACAAGAATATTACGATAGAGTTAAAATGGAATTATCTGTTTTACAAGAGCTTGGATTTGTTGATTACATACTCTTAAACTGGGATATTTTAAATTTTTGTCATGAGAATCATATACCAACTGGGCCAGGCCGAGGTTCTGCGGCTGGCTCGTTGGTACTTTTTTTATTAAAAGTTACAAATATCGATCCAATCAAGTATGATTTGTTTTTCGAGCGATTTGTATCCAAAAGTAGAGCTAAAAAGACCATTATTGACGATATAACGTACCTAGACGGCTCTTTGTTGGCCGACGTGGACAATGATATCAGTTACGATAGAAGAGTCGAGGTGATCAAATATATCGAAGATAAGCATAAAGGCAAAACTTGTAAGATATTAACTTTAAACACACTAAGCAGTAAATTGTGTGTAAAGGAGTGCGGTAAGATCGTAGGGGGGTTCTCAGAAGAGGAAGTAAATGACATTAGCGCCTCCATTCCAAAACAGTTCGGTAAGGTATTTAAGTTAGAAAAAGCTTATGATGAAAGCGAGAAACTTAAAAAGTTTTGTGATGATAACCCTAAAGTATTTAAAATTGCCAGAAAACTAGAAGGATTAAACAAGAACACTGGCGTTCACCCATCGGGGATTGCTATTAGCTTCTACAATATACAAGAAGTTATGCCTATGCAGAAAACCAATGACGGTAATTATGTATCTGGGTACGACATGAATGACGTTGCATCTTTGATGGTTAAATTCGACATCTTGGGATTAAGAACATTATCTGTTGTTTACGATACTCTTAAACAACTTAACATGGACATCGAAACTATAGATGTTGAGTCAGATAACATATATGAAAACTTCAAATTCATTGAGGCACCAAAGGGTCTCTTCCAGATTGAAGCGGATACAAACTTTAAGGCAGCTAGGAAAATTGCTCCCAGAAATCTTGAAGAACTTTCTGCTGTTGTCGCTATTGCTCGCCCTGGTGCTCTGGATTACCTAGATACCTATGCCAGCTATGTAAAAACAAGCGTGTTCAGTTCTGTACACGAGTTTTTTGATGATATCTTATGTTATACTGGAGGTATTCCTCTATATCAAGAGCAGTTAATGAAGATGGCCGTAAAGGTTGGGTTTACCCTTGATGAAGCGGAGCAACTCAGACGTATTGTCGGCAAGAAAAAAGTAGATCAAATGCCAGCTTGGAAAGCTAGGATCGAAGAAAAGATAGAGGATAACAATTTACCCAAACAGGTTGGTGATGTTCTTTGGAAGGTGGCCGAGGATTCTGCTAACTATTCATTCAATAAATCGCACTCTATCAGCTACGCTACTCTAGCAGCTATTACAACTTACCTAAAGTTTAATCATTCAAAAGAGTTTTTTCTGTCCTTGCTTAAAATGACAAAGCATGAGCCAGATTCTCATGCGGAAATAGCCTTGATCAGTCAAGAACTCTGTCTCTTTGATATGAAATTATTGCCACCAGATCTATCTAAATCTGACGTGGAGTTTGCTATTGAGGGTAATAATATTAGATATGGCTTAAATAGTGTTAAGGGAGTATCTGAAAAAACACTAGAAAATGTAGTAGACTTTAGAAAGTGCGAGTTACTTGAACAAAACAAATATGATGTGTTTTTATCTGCCAAACAATCTGGTATTAATATTGGTGTTTTATCTGGTTTGATACAAGGTGGCATGATGGATTCTTTCTGTGATATATCAAAAGGCGTACCTAATCGTTGTAGATTGGTTTTAGAAGCACAAGCTTTTAACTTACTCACAGACAGAGAGAAAAGGAATTTTACAAGCCTTGGTGAGCGATTTAATTATGATATACTTAACTCTATCGCTTACGTTAAAAAAGAAAACTATCCAGCAGATGATGGTAGACCATTGATTAAAGAGTCTAGGTTTAACACATTTAAGAGGGATTATGATAAATATAGACAAATATACGACAAAAATAAACAACATCTTGTGTTTGCTAATTGGTATTTTGAACGTAAGTATTTAGGCTACAGCCACTCAAATGAAATCAAAAAAGTTTTTCAAGATACTCAAAACTTAGTAAACAGTTTAGAATTAAAATCAATTCAACAAAATGACCGTGTAAAGTATGTTGGTGTTGTTACAGATTGCGTATCTAGAACAAGTAGAGCTGGAAACAAATATATGAGAGTTGAAATACAAGATGATTATGGCAAGATTAATTTCATGATGACCAATAATAGACGTTCGGCTACTTTAGACAATTACCTCAATGAAGGTGGCAAGAAACCTAAAGAGGGGCAAATAGTCTTTATTTACGGGACTAAAGGTGAAGATATTATCTTTGGTGAAAAACTTACTATATTAGACGAAAAAATTTATACTAGATTATCAGAAATTAAATGAGCGATTTTTTAAAATACAACTTAACGCCATCAGCTAAAAGCTTATTAAGCAAATCACAAAAGTGTGCAGAAAAATATGGACACTTGAAAGTGATCGACATACACATGATTTATGTTTTATTTACAATGAATCATTCCAACATAGACTTTGCTATGGAAACCTACGGTTGGTTACGTGGAGGTTTTAGAAAAGCTATAGAGATGGTTTTAGAAGAATACACAGAACCCAAAAGAAAGAAAAAAATCTTTTCTCCAGAAATATTTGAAATTCTTGATTACGCTCAAAAAATATCAAAAAAACACAAAAACGATTATATTGGATTAGATCATATACTACTTTCTATCTTAAAAATGCGAAGAGAAATAAGAGTATTTTTTATCGGTCTTGATTGCAATGTTGATGAATTTTGCACTCTGTTAGAGCATACAATAGTTCACGGTATAGAAGATGAATTACCACCACCAATAGCAGGAGCAGCTCCAACTGTTCAACCTCAAGCCAAAACAAAAACTTCGATTAGTGATTTTTGTGAAAACATCAATAACACAATTCAAGAAAAAGGTACATTTGAAATTTTTGGCAGAGAAGAAGAAACAAAGAGAGCTTACGAAATATTATTAAGAAAAAATAAAAGTAATATTATTTTAGTTGGTGAGGCAGGCGTTGGTAAAACAGCTATTGTAGAGGGTATAGTAGAAAAAATCATTCAAAAAAAATGCCCTTCATTCTTACAAGGTAAAAAAATCCTTTCGTTAGACATGACATCTTTGTTATCTGGCACAATGTATAGAGGCCAAATGGAAGAAAAGGTGAAAAAAATTATTGATGAAATCACAAGCAACGAAGATTACATTTTGTTTATTGATGAAATACACACAATCGTTGGATCTGGAAATTCAGAAGGTAGCTTAGACTTAGCGAATAGTTTAAAACCAGTCTTGTCTAGGGGTAATTTTAGATGTATTGGCGCCACAACTAGAGAAGAATATGAAAAATACTTTAAAGGTGATTCTGCACTAAACAGAAGATTTGAGAAAATAGATGTTTTCGAACCTTCAAAGGAACAAACCTTAAGTTTAATCAAGAAGGCTAAAACCTCCTATGAACAATTTCACGACGTCAAGTTTACGACAAAGATTTTAGAAATTATCGTTAATTTAGGTGAAGAATTTTTAATTCACCAAAAATTCCCAGACAAAGCCTTTGACATAATTGACGAAGCTGGAGCTAAAACAAAGATAGAAAATAACGGTAAATTTGTTAAAACAAGTACTATATACGAGATATTTGCTCAAAAATTAAACACTACAGTAGAAAATGTAAAAAATAAAAATAATATACCTTTACCAGGCAAAATAGGTTTTATGTAATTATGGAAGCAAATCAATCTTCAGAATTCACCAACAAAATAGATTACTCTAAGTTTATAAAGGGTAGAGTAGTTCAAGGTGCTACACAACTTACTATTTCTGAGGCTGACATCCTTAATTTAAATGAAATTAAGGAAAAGGACGCTTTCTTAAGCGATTTCTTAAAAGACTTTAATTTCAATAAAAATACGAGTATCGTTGAAAGAAATATGTCCTATACCTGTTATATGTTTGAATTTAATCAAACAATATATGAGATTAAAGTAGGTAACAAAGATGATGCTTTATTTTTATCAAAAGAAAACAAATTACTTAAAAGGGTAGCTAAAAAAAACTTTACCTTTGAACCTATTGGTTACTCTGAAGGTGATTTTTACTGCTACTTATTAACATTACATCAACACGGAATACCTATATCAAATATAGGCATAGATAAAATCACAGATCAGCTTGATGTATTTGCAAAATATCTATCTAACTTCCATAATTCTTTTGAGTACAAACAAAATCAAAGAAAACAGTTTGAAGAAGATTTTTTTGCGTACGGTAATTTTGAATATATCATGGGTAAAGATTTATATTACAAATGTTTAAGAGATAAAAAAATACAGACTTTAATATCAGCACTAAAAAACATTAAAGAAAATTACATAATGCACTCTGATTTTCCAGAGAATGAAACTACATTGTGTCATTTAAATTTAAATCTAAAAAATATTTTATATAGGTCTGGTAATTATAGATTTATTAATTTTACAAATTCTTATAACTTAAACCCTATGTGGGATTTAGCGTTTTTCTGTATCAATTATAATTTTCATGAATTCCCAATCTTGCAAGAACAGTTCTTTAATAAGTACCAAGAGTATTCAAAATTTAATAAAAAAGTCCCCTATGATTTATTTTTAAATTATAAAAGTCTAGCGTTTAAGTTGCAGTTCTATAAATTAATTTGCGACTATATATATAAAGCTTTTTTGGTGCAAGACCAAGACAACTTACTAGATTTGTTTATTAAGTATCAGCAATTAAGACCTTATATAGAATCTGAAATGCCAGGTTATTTAATGTTTTCTGATGATGTGTTTTACCAATTTGGATAATGAAATTATTTTTTGACCACATCTGCGGCAAACAAGCTGACACCGACTTTATACACACTTTAGTTAGTGCTACGGTAGAAAGAGATGAGGAGCAAGAGGCTTTGAATAATGGATGGTGTCCCTCAAGCATATGGTATAACCAAGACACCAACTTTATGAAAGACAACAAAATTATCTGGTATCAAAGTCGCCAATCTAGGTTAGACTTAAGCAAGTATACAGAAACAAAAAACGAAAAAAAAGCCTGGAAAAAAATAGCAAAAGCCAATCTTGAAATAGAGGTAACAACAGACCCAAATTTTGTAAAACTTTATAAAATTTATAGAAACTATGTTGGTTACAAAAACTTTTCTTCAGTGCTTTCTCAAAAAGAATTTATAAATGTTTACGAAAAAGGTAATAATATTTTTTTAATTTACGGAGATGTAGCTTTTAGTGTGGTAGAAAAAGTTGGACAAAGCTTATTGGCTTATCAATTTTGTTGGGGCTACGAAGATAAAGTCTTAGGTTTAGGTAGGTTTTCTACATATAGAGAAATAAAACTAGCTAAAGACTTAGGTTTAAAATATTTATATCTTGGGCCCAGTTACGAAAATTATGCAAAATACAAAAGCTCATTTCCAGGATTCGAGTTTTGGACAGGTAGAAAATGGTGTAGTGATGAATCAAAATACTTTGGTTTATTGCGCAAAGATGAAGAAATAACTTCTGTGGAAGATTTAACTGATTCTTACGGCTCATTTTTTGACTCGTTCTCAGTATAATCCAAATCTTTAAACTCTGTCATAAAAGAGTTATCTGTGTATTTTATACGTTTATTTTCTACGCTATAAAAGTTTTGATCTATTTCGTACCCAGGATTTTTCTTTAGTGGTTCTTCGACCCATGCATCATCATGCCACACAATTCTATTATTTGGGTAAGCATAAAAATTACCGTTTTGCATTTTAAACATATGCGCACATTTATGTTCTGGATGCTCTGAAAAATTAGTATCTAATATAGCTTTGTTCTCCCAACCCCAGTCTATTGTAAACATATACTCGCCCCATTCTCGTTTATTTGATGGAGTTATAAGTATAGCTCTTAAACCTTTTAATCTAGATCTGATACCTACATCTACATATGGAGAAAAACAATCCCAATACATAGCTTCTTCTAAAGGAACTGGCTCACACTCTTTCCAGCACAAAGCTGTAATCGGTCGTCTTGTCCAGTTAACTCCATTATCTAGGTAACATTCAAACAAAGGCACTCTCTTTTCCATTGATGTAACAGAATGCACGTCACACATGGTATAATCTCCATATCCTTTTTTATGATTGTAAAGATACTCGTTTCTAATTAAACAAGTAAACGTGGGTAAATTATGAGTTAAATAAGGCATTTAAAATATTATAAATTATATATAGAATTTTACACTTTTTACTATATAATAGTTCCATATGCAATATAATCTTTACAAACCAAACACCAAAAACACTGGTTGTGCTTTTTCTTTTAAAGTTATCACTAAAGATAAGGAGGGCAACCCATCTAAACCAACCTTTCTGATGCAGGCTATTAAACAAGCAAGTTGGGACTCTAATAAAAAAACTGGATCTTTTAGCGCTAACGCCAAAGACCCAGAAAAAAATATTTACTGTAAAATTAATGAAAATGAAGCTGGAGCTATATTACACTCTATTGAGAAATATACAGAATGGACAGCTTATCATACTTACAACGATGATAAAACCAGCCTCTCCTTAAAACCGTACACAAAAAATAATGGAGTACAAGCTTGGTCACTTGGAGTGATTAAAAACTCCGCACTTAAATTCGGCATAGGCATAGAATTAGGTGAAGCTAGGGTTTTAAAATCATTACTAGAGTTTTATTTAAATACATTTTTTAGCTACAATAAATGACCCCATATTGCAAAGTAGAAACCGATAAACTAGATTTATCCTCTGCTACTAAACAAGCAGAGATGGAGTATTTTGGATTCTCTATTGATGTTTTAGATATAGAGAAAGTATTAGAAAGTAATCCATTTTTAAAATGGTTATACGAAAAGCATCCATTTCGTGCTGGGCTTTTAAACCTTGAGCCATTTAAAACATATAAGTGGCATACAGACGGACGTAGAGGTGTTTCAATTAACGCTTTAATTAGCGACTCCCCCTCAGTTACATTGTTCTCTGAAAACATTTTTCAAGAAGATTCTCATCAAGCAGATATACAACAGTTAGATTATGAACTTAATCAAATATATTTATTTAATCCACAAGTTCCTCATACGGTAATTAATTTTGATAAACCTAGATTACTTTTTTCTTGTGAATTTTTTCTAAACAAAGATGAATTATCATTCGATCAACTTAAAACAATAGTCAATGAAAACTATACTCTATCACTCTAATAACTCTAAAGCTTTTACTGGGTTTGGTAAACACTGTAAAAATATTTTAAAGTACCTACAAAAAACTGGCAAATACAAGATTATAGAATTTTGTAACGGCTCTACTTGGGGAGACCCAAATTTAAAGATGAAACCTTGGACCTGCCAAGGGTCTTTACCCAACAATCCTGCACTTGTACAAGAGCTAAACCAAAACCCAGAAAGAGCTCGTGCCGCTGGTTATGGTGGAGAAATGATTGATGAAGCAATCAAAACATATAAGCCAGATGTGTATATGGGCGTTGAAGACATTTGGGCTTTCAATGGTTTTTGGGATAGATTCTGGTGGAATAAAATCAATCACATGATTTGGACAACACTAGACAGTCAACCGATTTTACCACTAGCTTTAGAAGCGGCGCCTAAAACTAAAAACTTTTATACATGGGCTTCTTTTGCAGAAAGAGATATGGCAAAAGCTGGACACGACCATGTTAAAACTTTACACGGTTCCATTGAAACTAGTGATTTTTACAGATTACCAGATAATCAGAGAGCCAATCTTAAAAAAGCTTTTGGTTTAGAGGATACTTACATTGTGGGTTTTGTTTTTAGAAATCAATTACGTAAGAGCGTTCCAAATATTTTAGATGGTTTTAAACTATTCAAAAAAGACTGCCCTAAAGCAAAACTGTTGCTTCATACATCTTGGTCAGAGGGTTGGGATATCGCTAGATTGTTAAAAGAAAAAGACATTAATAATTCAGATATCCTAACAACATATTATTGTTCTTCTTGTGGACACTTTTTAGTTGCTAATTTTGCTGGCGAAAAACAAAATTGTCCTTCCTGTGGTGTCAAAGAAAGCATGAGCACTAGTAATATACAACACGGTGTTAATGAATACCAATTAAATCACATATATAATTTAATGGATGTTTATTGTCACCCATTTACTAGTGGCGGTATGGAAATACCTATCTTTGAAGCTAAGTTAACAGAGCTTGTTACATTGGTCACAAACTATTCTTGTGGCGAAGATTCTTGCACCGTAGAGAGTGGTGGCTTACCATTAGAGTGGGCAGAATACAGAGAACCAGGGACACAGTTTATTAAAGCATCTACTTACGCATCTAGCATAGCTAAACAACTAAAAAAAGTATGGCAAATGAAACCAGAAAAAAGAAAAGCCATGGGCGAAAAAGCTAGACAATTTACCATTGACAATTATTCAGTTGAGGTTGTAGGTAAAAAGGTAGAAGAGATTATTGATGAAATGCCTTCAATAGATTTTGATTCCGTAGAAATTACTCCAGAGGATGGACAAACTATTAATTTAGCTGATATAGTTGACACAGAGAAATCTATAGCTATTGTAATTCCAGGTGGTATGAATGATGTTTTGTGGGTAAATAGTCTTATTGAAAATTTTAAAAAATTATATAAAAATTATTCTTTGTATGTTTTCACAAATCCTCAATACTTTGATTATATCGAAGATAATCCCGACGTATACAAAGTTTTACCATATTCACCACAAATAGATAATCCATTATTTTTAGAGGGTTATGGCACAATTAAAGGTGCTTTTGATATGGCTTTTTTCCCACATCATGGTACACAAAGAAATTTAAATTATATTCACAACAGAATAGATAAAACAGAATTCGCATTACGTTAAATATGAGTCATATAGCAGAAGTTTACGCAAAAGATTTAGGGGTTAAAATAGGCAAACCTAAAATTACAGAACACTTTTATCCTTTATTGCAAGATAAGTTTATCTTAATAGGTACACAGGATGAAATCAAAGCCCATAATTATGATTATTGGGGTTTAGTTGTTAATCTATTAGAGCCTATTTTAGAGAAACATAATATCAATGTTATAGAAATCCACAACGGAGACAACAGAAGCCTTAAACAAAAAAACTTTATGTTAAGAAAATCGCTTGGTTATTTTGGTGTTTCTAACCATTATGCACAAATAGCAGATGCTTATGGCAAACCTTCTGTTTGTATAGTTGGTAATACTTATCCAGAGGTTTGTCAACCAGCTCCAACTAGTAAAATGATTTCTCCAGATTTTTCAAAGATCAAACCTTCCTTCGCTTTAGAAGAGAATCCAAAACGAGTTAATGAAATTAAAGCTGAAGAAATAGCACAAAGCGTTTTAGATGCTTTAAATATAGATGAAAAAATAAAATTTAAAACTATCTATATTGGAGCTAACTCACATCAAGAAACGATAGAAATCGTACCAGATTTCAAGGCTCACATTAATCAAGACATGAACAGTAAAACAGTTATTCTTCGCGGAGATTTACATTACGATATTGACAATATATCTTTTTGGTCTCACAGTAGTCCAAATGTTTTATTCTTAAAACAAGAAATACCAGCTGATGAGATTGGACGTCTTTCAAGAAATACTCGCAAAGTTGTTCTTAAGGTTGATTCTGCAGAAAATGACTATGAAGATTTTTTAAATAATTTAAAAAAATATAATATACCTTCTGTTTTGGTAACTGAAAATGAAGAAATAGTTAATGAGTTAAGATTAAAGTATTTTGATTTCCAAGTCCTTATGTCGCAGCACAAAGACATAAGTGAGTTAGTGAATGAAAACACCAAATTCATCTCCAACAAAACTTTTATTAACGCAAAAGATAAATATATATCAGAATTTTGCGCAGATAGACTTGACAATTCCACAAATTTTGTATTAAATGATATATCAAAACAAGAATTAGAAAGTTTATATTTATATGAGTAATCCAGAAAAATTTAAAAGAAACGAGCATGGTCTCCTAGAATCGGTTGATTATGTTTTCAATGAAGATGGTTCAGTTAATTGGAGAGCCATGATTAAACCAGAACATTTATATCCAAACAAGGATTGGTTTGAGTATCGCAAGATGCCAGTGCCAGATTCTGTTGATGGTCTTGACGACAATCAGTTGCTTATTAAGCTTAGCGGTATTAAAGAATTAGCTAGACTTAGAGGTTTACATAATGTCACCTATGATATTACAGAGTCTTCTGACACTCGTGTTGTAGTTCAATGTTTAATTAGTTGGATTAGTAACTACGAAAGCAATGGTACACAAACCTTTTCTTCTATTGCAAATGCCACAACAAACAATACAAATGGTTTTGCGGCAAAGTTTTTAGAATGTATTGCTGAAAATCGTGCTTTTGTTCGTTGTGTTAGAAACTTTTTAAATATACATATTGTTGGTGGTGATGAAATAGATAGCTCTAAAAATAAAGCCCCTATTGACACCACTAATATATCTAAAACGACCGATATTAGCCCCCAGGGCATCTTATCAAAGAATTTGCAAGATAAGGTAGGCGTCAGCAGCTTTGAAGGCTTTAAGGACTGGTTACGCGCTTTATACAAGGAGGGTCAATATGATGGCGACACCGACCAAGTTAAGACTTGGAATAGCTTCAAAGACATTCCAGCAAAAGAGTGCCGTAAGCTTTTAAAACTAATCTAATGTACACAACGTATGTTATTGACCGTGTTCAAACTTTCTCTGCACCAATAAAGTTTAAATTAACTAAAACTATTGAGTGTAGAAGTTTGGAACAACGGAACATTCTTGTTGAAAAACTAGAGAGACTAAAAACAGAAAACTTTAATAGAATTAGATTACCAGAATTTGATTTTACTGTAAGTGAAAATACAGTTGTTCAAAACATGCAATTTATTAAAGGCCAACCCTTTGGTACTTTAATTAGTCCGCATCAAGAAATTGTGTACGAGGACATAGTTCTTAAAGATTCTGATTGGACTTTTTTAGATTACAATACTTTAAACTTTCCAGTAGAGAGAAAAATTGACAAAATTTATGCAATAGATTTTCAATCCTATAGTTACTGTCCAGATATTGACGAAAGAAAAAAACTGTGGGCACTAAGATCTGAATTGCATAAAGAAATTTTATCCCAAATATCCAGTTAGATAACCAGTGCAAAATGTGGTGTCTACGACTTTGTCGTTGTCTGTCAATTCAAATTTAAATACTGGTTGATTTTCTATCGCTCCAAATGTATTTATATTTCTAATGGCATTGAAATCAAATTGGTTGCCCAAATACCCAGTTTCTAACTGTATGTAGCTGTTACCAGTTTGTGCGTATATGTTTATTCCTACTCCAGTCTGATTATTTAAATTTAAACTATTATCATATTCGCTTCTAACATCAAATAAGTAATTCAAGTTGCTTGTTAATGACTGACCAGATGCATAACCAGTGCTAGATATCCGATTGTAACTTTGATTATTTGAATTTGTTAATGTAATGTTTTTAATTAATTTTTTGTGATATACTATTTCTTTTACTGGTATGTGAACTTGCGTTTTGTAAGGTTGAGAAGATTCTGGATTTTTCAAAGATGTTACTGTGACAGTATAGTCTCCAGCAGCCAAACCCCTTAATTTAACCACGGTTGCTCCACTACTATCTTTTCTGACAAATTCTTGCAAGTAAGGCGAAACGAATGTTTTGTTTACTGCAGTGACTACATATTTAGTTTCGGTAGAACCACCTCCAGCATTTATAGTTACTGTTATATCAAAAGTTCCATTAGCTTGTTGTACTGGAGCACCTACTACAACACTAGACGGTGGTGTAGGTTCATTAATAGTGTTTTGCGGTATACCAATATTTGGTGTCGATCTAACATAATCAAAATCATTATTTTCAATCATGTCGTATTTTTCTTGCGAATACTCTAAAGCGTTAATTTCAAACAAACCTGGTTCGTCTTTTTCTGGTTTTACATTTATAACCTTATACAAGTTTTCGTCACCACCATTGCTTAATGTTGTTGAGAACGGCATTCCATGTGAAATACCACTTTGTGTAGGATAATTAAAATCTGTACCTATTCGAAGAATCCCATTACCTAAATCTCTTACACCAGTTATTTGATGTTTAGAAACTTGTGCTTCCTCCATTTTTTCTATTGCTGATACTGGCATTACGCCTTCGTAAACATCTGAATCTAAACCAGCCGTGTGCGTTAAATCATACTTAAAAATATCTCTCAGTGCATTAAGTTGATTTTGGTGTCGATTATTGTATGTGTACAAACCTCCGCCTGCTCCAATTAATATAGAATCTTTATTAAGGTCGTGGTCAGCCACATCAAAATAAGCGTGAGTTACTGAAGGCGTGTTTGTATTGAAATTACCTGTTTGAAAATCTAAAACCTTACCATTATTAAATTCAAAATTTTTCAAATCATCATTAATTTGTATAATATCTCCAGGAGTTAACAACATGGCTTCACTACCGCATTGGAAAGCTACAGTCTCTGTTTCTAGTTTATTACTAAGTAATATATACTTTCCTGCTCTCTTTGCTTGAGATCTTGATGTGCAACCTATACCATTTGATATGTTTGTGATAGTACCATAATTTCTTATGGATTCTTCGTCTTCCACATACTCAACTTTGACTGCATAATTATCTTTTGCGTCTGCATAAGGAACCTCTACTCTATTAAAGCGGGCGGTAGCTAAGATGTCCCCGTACGAGAAAAATCCTTCTCTTACGTTTCTGTTATTAAAAATAGCTGTCGTAGTTCTAGGCTTATCAGAGGAAAATGTTAAAGCCGTGCCGTCCCAATATGATATAGCTCTAAATATAGAACCAATATTAGACAAAACTTGATACGCGTTTTCAGACCTGTCTATTAATAAGTTACAAGAAAATCTAGGTTCTAAACCTCCATATGCGTCAGTAACACCTTCAAAAAATCCGTCCACATCTACTGCGTCACAATACCTACCCAAATTATATAGTTTAAAAATATTAATATCTTCTCTAGTATCTATGCGATTGCCACAACCATAAACAGGGTTTATCATTAAATCGTATAAAACCCAAGCTGGGTTATCGGTCCAAGCTAATTTAAATGTGCCGTCCCATTCTCCCATGTATACTCGTTCCTTGTTTCGACCAAATATAGAATTAGCGTCTAATACTGTTTTACTTTCTTTTGTTCTTTCTTCAGCTTCAGCCGTATTTGTTGCGACCATTATTCCATGACAGCCACCCACCTTATCTCTAAAAACTCTCGCTCTTCTACTACCAGAGTCCATCAAGGTTCCGTCATAGTGATGAATCAGTTGATTATTGATTTTTATTTTTAAATCTGCGATCTGCGTGTTTGTTCTAACTTGATTAGTAGTATTAGTTAGTTTTCTACCTCCAATAAACATTAGTGCCTTTTTGTCTACATCAGAATCAAAAGCAGAACCTGTGGTTACTACATACATACTGCTATTTGTTTTTTGTCTAGTGCCAGTAAATGTTTTTGTTGTGCCATCCGCTTTGGTCGCTACAACAGTTAATGTCATGGTTGTTCTTGTGTGTTTGTATGTTATTTCAAATGATGACTCAAACGCAAAGAAATCTTGATCGACAGCTACTGTTAATGTGTTACTACCCCTAAATTGACATTCAAATCTTTTATTGCCGTGTCCTGCATCTTTTTTATAGAAAATATGAATACCATCAGTAGCAGTTCCACCGTCTATTGCGATTCCATTACTGTTGGTTTGCTTGTGCTGGGCCATAAATAAAGTTTGTATATTACTGCCTGCATACGGATTAGCACCTTGCGCGGTCGAATCTCTGTATTTTAAACTTATCTCTACGTTCTTTCGCCCCCAATTGATCTCTTGATTAAGTTGCCAACGGCAGTTGTTACTTGCATGACCATCATGGTTAAAGTTAAATATGTATCTTTGCCCATATGTTATTTTGCTTTCTTGAAATCTTTTATCTGTACCGTCTCCTCTTAAAGGATTGTAATTACTTGGCACTAATACTTTCTTAAGGCGCATCTCAAAACTTCTTGATGGAACTCTACTGAAAGCTCTAGCATCTATAATCGACGAAGCTAAAGCTGAATACGGATAAGTAAAACTATCACTAATGCTTTCGGTGTTATAATTTAAACTTAACGTTTTATCGGTGAGAACAGAATCGGTTTCATAATCTATCTTTGTAGCACTAACGTATCTCTTTGGTGTCTGCCAACTGTTACCAGGGAAGATTAATCCATTTTTATTTCCTAATTTATAATTTTCTATTAATTGGTCTGTTAATCCAGGTATGTCAGTTGAATTTAAGCGTAAATTTTTTAAATCTTTAGGGTTAGGTAATATATCCGTCAAATCAAAAGTTTGATTATATTGAGATGTACTAATGCCATTGATTGCCACTATTCTAAAGTTGTCGTAATTCTTTAAAACATAATCTTTTAAAGATACACCAGCAGCTAAAGCTTGTGACAGTGTAGCAAATTGTTCTATATTGCTTCTAGAAACTGTGGGTGGGTTTATATTTATATCCAATATTGGAGGTGAAAACACTCTTGCTCCGTTAGCTATATCCATAGAAACACCTAACAATAAACCATTACCCATGTCTGTATTTTGTTTAGAGGTACTATGTGTGAAATAAACTCCATTTCCACCATAGTTACTAACTTGATTAACACCGTTACCCCACTCTACATCCTGCACGAAACCTTGAGCAAAATATATATTAGCCTCATTGACTGCATCGTCTACAGAATATGTCCATTTGTTATTATTGTCTGATGGATTAGTAATAGAAAAATGTTCTATAGAATAATAAACCTTATTAACATCAAATTTCGTTAAACCATAATTTCTCATGTCACTATTTGTTGTTAAGGTTTCCAAGTTACCATTATTTATATTTCTCAAACGGAGTGAGGGCAGGGTTTTGGGGTTGCCATTAGAATTCATAGCCCCAGACAATCTTAAAAACCTATTGCTTGTTTCGTCTGTTTCATCTTCAATTTGTAAAAATTCTCCTTGTGTTATCAGAATTTCTGGTCTATAATCTATAATATTCTCATATTCTTGAAAGCTTCTATCGGACAATTCATAACCAGCAACAAATCTCACCATAACATTTGCTGGAAGCGTTCTACCAGCATCGTCTCCAGCTCTTTGTGTAGATCTTAAAGCACTAACAGTTATAGTTGATTGATATCCATCAACTTGATAATCATCTATAAAATGAATTACTGGATATGCATCGTGGTCTAAGCTAGGTTTTAAATTCCAACCTGCAAAGTCTCCCAATTCACTAATATCTTTATTTTGTTCTTGTGAAAATGGCCCCAATAATCTTTTGTTAACAGGTATATCTCTTGAAGCGTTTACATATTGATCTAAAACTATTTGTTGTTCGTATCCATTTCTCTGATCAAATGCAATATTGTTGTAGTTGTAAACACCACTTAAATCATTAGCAAATCCTAATTTTATGTCTTTGTGATTTACGTCTCCTAAAGATGGATTTGTTTGTTTATTGGTAGCAATAAGAGATAAAGATGTATCACCAGCGTATGTTGAATCACTTGTAAAATTTCTCATAAAAATGTCACGGTCATCTTTAGGCCTAAATTCTGTATACATATTAGAATTATTAGAAAATACAAAATCCCCAGTTTTGAAATTACCTGGCTGATCGTTAGCCATAGAGTTTGATAAACGATAATCTCTTTCTCCTATATAGAAGAACATGACGCCCCCACCAACCAAATCATTAATTCTATATTTTTTACCAACATAACGACCCGTCATATCTTGTGTGTTTGCTTCCAAACTTTGATCTAAACCTCTAAAACTAGGAGCAATAAAAAAGAAACTTTCTGGAATTTGTACGACATCGCCATCTGGTTTCTGAACTAACCTTTCTTGCAAATCGTTGTTAAAAAAGGTGTTAAAAGATAAATTAGACAATAAATACGCCTCATTTGTTGCAGAGGTGTCATATGTGTTAGCTCTATCTAACGTGTATCTAAAAAATTCATCATCACTACTACTATATATTCCATCTGAACTAAAAAACATTACCCCTAAATGCCCTAATTTTGCTTGATTTTTAGTAATGTATGAAGACATTTCTGTTTTTACAGAATCTAATTTGGTTATTTGGTTTCTTACGATACTTTGGTGTGCTCCATCCGACAAAAGCTTCAGCTCTTCACTAAGATGTAGTCTAATCAAATCTAAACCACTTGTCATCACGTTTGAGTTCAAAGCGCCAATCAGATCTACATGTTCCATAGTGATTGGTTTCTTATTGAAAGAATATTTTTGTGGTTCTTTAATAGGTATATCGTCTAAATATATTGCTTCTAAAAATGAAAAATCTTTAGCTCTTTCACCTCCTTTGGTAACTAAACCCTCTGTTGGCCCCTCACACAGTAAATCTACACAAGCGAGAGTAGATGAAGATTGTAGAGAATCAGTAGCAACTGGGGGCAATAATCCAGCACCACCCTCAATTTTAATGTTTTCCTTTACCTTGGTTTTATAATACTGATCCCTTTTACCCATTATATACTATTACACTCTAATACATTTGATTTTGACGTGGTCTAAAATTTCTTCGTTATCTAAAAGATAGAAAACCAACCCAAATTCTTTAGCATTTTCTTTTAATCCGTCAATTACTATATCCTCAATGAAGTAATAACCCATATCTTTTATGCCTTTTTCTGTATAAAAACAATTTTTAAAATTTTTATCAAAAAAATCCACCTCCACATGTAAATCGGTTTGTCTTAAATTAAGTCCGTATGGAATCATATCTTTAATATGCAAATTAAAATTAACCAATATATGCGATTTTTCACAATGTAAGCGCCCATATTTCTCCTTTGAATTGTACACCAAACCACTATTGTCAGAGCTAAAATCACTAAAAGATATTAGTTTTTTGTTCGCAGGTTTGTATGTAAAGTCCTTAATAAGCATTTTCAGTAGCTCCTTTGCCTAAAGATGTAACGGCTACACTATAATCACCAAAAACATACATATTTCTAAAAACAGTTGTAGTTGTATTACTTGGATCTTTCTGAACCACTTGTTGTTTATGCATTCCATTAGGTATTAGTAACCTAACAGAATAGGCTTCTTCTGTTGGGTTGCTTTGAGCTGTGATTGTCACAGTTAAATTAGTAGATCCGTTTGGCAATGTAGTTAATGTTGTTTCAACATTTTGCGGTTCAGTTGGTGTTAATATGTCGTTGTGCGGTATTCCTATATCTATATAACCTTGTCGAAGTTGCGTATTTATATTTGATGATGAAGAATCACCCAATATATTTTGTTGTACATAACCAAGTGAATTTTTATCTCTATCTACAAAAACCGTGTCACCTGCACTTTCTATCATTGCATATTTTTCTGGTCTGTATTCATTAGCTGTTATTTTATAAAGATTACTCTTAGATGGTTCAATAGATAAAATTCTATACTGTTTTAAATTTTGAGTATCCAAAGAAACAGATAAATACGAACCTGTTGGTATATTTCTAGCATCCATACCACCAGGCACTAAATTCACTTGATAACCCTTTTCTATTGACCCCAAAGATACTCTATCGGTTCTTGTTACTATTTGTACAGTTGTTGACGATGAATTTTCGTCTGGAGGAGGTAAGACAATGGTTTCTCCTTCTGTAGTTCCATTTGTAATTGCCGATTGAATAATTTCTTCACTTTGGAATGGGGTAAATACACCATTGCTTCTAGGTGGAGTTCCAAAACTACCAAAAAACAACTTTGCTGGATTATCTGTTCGTGGTGGTACGGAATCTGGGTTCTCACTAGAGTTAGTATTCCATGTAGCTTCATATGGGAATTGAGAACCACCTTCAGAGAAAAACTCTTTTGTAGTAATGGTTCTAGTATCTACGACATCTAGAATTTCTTCTATCGGCACTTGATTGTCTGTTATAGCTGGAACATCTAGAAACGTAAATTGAGCTTGAACTGCATTTGATGGATTAAAAAATCTTAATCTCGATTTTATTAGGTTGAATGCGTCTATATAGTAAGTAGAATCAAGGTTTGTGGCAGGTTGAAACTCTGCATATAACGGACTGGTTCCTCCATTTGCCCAAGCCACTGATGGAGATAAAGCAAAATCAAAACTTATCAATTTGTTTGAAGGGCCGCCATAAGTAAAACCCCATCTTGAAAGACCACTTTCATTTGTATAAATAGTTCTATAAAAGAACTCATATACATAACGCCCATTGCTTATCAATAGTCCCCTATCTAGCGTTGGTTGGGGGTCAACCGTAGTGCCTCCCAGTCTCACTATTCTTGTGTATACAAAAAATTCTCCACCTGGTCCAATGTAAGCATCGTCTGGTAATCTATCAACAAATCCTGGAAAATCCTCCGTATTAGTAACAATATAGTATCTACTATCATAACCAAAATGTGATTGATAGTTATCGGTCTCTGTAATTGCATATTGAACTTCAAAAGATACATCACCTGTATCTACTCTTGTTTGTGCTGATTGTTCTACTGGCACTTGTACGTAACCATCATTAACTTTAGTAATCGCGCCAGCGTTAACAAGGACGTGCTTGCTTTGATACAAAGGACCATCGTTCGCATTCACGCCATAGCGATGAAGAGAGCTTAGTGTCGAATTGCTGTCATAGTGAATTTCGCCAAATACTTCAAAAGTTTCAAATGTTGGATCATCAGAAGCTAGAATTTCTACCTCTACCGCTGTATGAAAGAAAGAATTACCAGATTTCTTTCCATTTGCCAGATACAATAATTGCGTAAACCTTTTAGCCTCTCCAAAATCTATTTGTAAGTATGATGCACCATGAGTCCTCTCATCCCCCTCAATAGTCCAAAACATTTTATTCCATAGGTGACTGTCGTGCCTATTAAAAGCGTGGTATGCAGCGTAATCTTCATAGCTTGAACCATTCGTGATTTCAGAACTAGTAGATGTTTTTACATTACCTCCATCATCAGAGGTTAAAGCTGATGGATATTGATTACCCAAAACATCAACAAAACTAATATCATGAATAGCCAATCGAAACCTATCGTAACCAGAAGCATTGCTATTAAGATTACCTCTATTTGCTTGTGAATCTTTGGCTTGTATCCTATAGTATCTTCTTGCTACTCGATTTACAGGTATAAGATTATCTATAACTATATTTTTAGTAATTTCAACACCATCTGTAACAAATTTCCAAGCGTTTGCATTACTGCTTTGTAGATGAGGTCCTTTTTCAAAGTACGGTTTAGGTGGCGGATTTGAAGTTGGAAAATTATAAGTTTTAAAATCTCCTTTTACCCATCTTTCTGGCACATTTGCAACGGTTGGCATTTTTGTATAAGTACCTCTTAATGCTAAAATATCTTCTGGAGTAGTTATCCTATTATTTTCAGCGTCTAACGCTTCGCATGTTAATGCTATACCATAATCAAATTTGTCAATTAAAACGGTTTGGGCGTCTGGAATAACTGGCGCTTCTGGTGCTCCTGGTGATGGGTCTGCTTCTGGCTCGTCATCCACAACGATGATACTTTCTGTTGTAGTCACGGTAGTAACAGAACCTTTTACTTCTTCAATTGTAGCTATATCTAAAGCTCGTGCTGCACCAGCTTGATAACCAGTCAAGCTTCCACCAATTACTCCGTTATCAAAATTAACGTGTTCGTACATTTCAGCTTGTCCACTGGATTGTATCGACGTGTCGTAAATAAAAGCGTCACGATTAGAATTGAATGTGCTTAAATCAAACGTAGGTTCAATGATTAAAGTGTTTTCATTTAAAGCGGATAAAACCCTACTAAATCCTGGTTTGAATTTTTTAAGTTCATCGTTAACTGTAATAACATCACCTACCGTGCATGTTAATGATTCTAAACCAGCTTCAAAGTTAACCATTTCTGTTTCTAACTTATTTGTATAAATAGCATATCTACCCACTCTCGTTGCTTGCTTTCTACTAGTTGCACCTTTCGCATTCATTGTTTGTACAATCGGGCCATTTACTCTTAAACCTTCTTCATCTTCTACGGTTTCAAATTTAATTTTATAATGATCTGTCTTATCAACAAATCTTACTCTAGCTACATTAAATTGAGAAGTGCTGCTAGAGGTTGAATAATTAAATAAACCAGCCTTAACATTTGCATTATTAAATAAACCAACAGGTTCTGACGGCATGTCGCAATAAAAAGAAATACCTCCACCATTCCAATATAACTTGCCGTTAAAACAAGAAGCAATGTCTCTTAAAATATTATGTGGGCTTTGTGATTTGTCTAAAACCGTATTACAAGAATATCTTGGTTCAAGACCTCCATAACCATCGTCAACACCTACAAAAACACCATTTTCATCTACAGCGTCACAATATCTACCTATCTTATATAATTGGAAAATGTCTATGTCTTCATCATCATCCATTTTTTGGCCTAATCCCCAAAGTTTATTTGTGAGTATATCATATAAAATCCATGCAGGATTATCTGTCCAAGCTTCTTTAAATGTTCCGTCCCAATCACCAACGTAAATATTTTGTCTACCTACACCTTGTAAATATGTGTTATCCGCAAACGTTTCTGGGTATAAATTTACGAACCAATTTTCACCCATCGCTGCCTCGTTTTTATCTAAAAATCTCTTATCTTTACCTAAACCATTAAGCGGGAAATAATTGGATGGCACCTTTACTCTTCTTAATCTCATTAAGTAATTTCTTCTAGGGGTTGAATCAAAACCTCTACCATCCATATCTATTTTAACTAAAGCTGAATAAGGATAAGTAAAATTATTTTTAGTCATTTCAACAACTGCGCCCAATCTTATTTCTCTTTGAATTAAAATAGAATTACTTTCAAAAGTTGTTCTTCTTACTCTCACATATCTTGGATACCTATCTTTCATTTCTAAAACATTCAAACCTTTAAATTCATTTGGAAACTGATTTTTTAAATTTTTAACTGATGGTAACGGATATGGCCCAACTTCATTAAGATAAGCTTCTTCAACTACGCCTATAAATTCTTTTTGATATCTGGCTACGCTGTAATTATCGGAATATTCAACTGATTCTGGTAAATTTTCAAAACCGATTTCTATTTCAATTGAAATTCTTTCTGTAGTGTTCGATGATTTAAATCTTTGTGGGTTAATTTGCTCTACAACTTTCCTCTGTAGTTTTGTAATGTACACGAGTAACTTAACTTCTTCTGATTCTAATGAATTCACGATATGTTTGATTGTATAAGCATCATGATTTAAAGGTATAGTCTTCATCCAGTTTGAAAAACTCGCACCTTCTCTTACGTCTTTACTAGCTGTTCCAGCTTCTGCAGATTCTTTTATAACTCCTATTGCACCAGCTGAACCATCTACATCATCAATAGATGTTGCTATAGAGTCTACAATGTCAGCTTGTGGGTTGGATGGTCCAAATAAATGCTTATTAATAACATACGAAACTTCTAAATTATCTTCCATCGTTGTTTGGAATTCTGTACCATTTCTAAAATCTACACTTGCTCTTGTAAAATTATATCTACCCTCATCTTCATAATTCCAAACTGCAGAAATAGTTTTGCCCTTTAAACTTCCAGTAGGAACATTAATAACTGGATTGGCACAACATCCATAACTAAAACCCTCTGTATCAAAAACCATTACGTCATAACCTTTTGCCTCTCCTTCAGCTATTTTCAATGCTAACGCAGGATCAGTTCTATTTACTAATACTTTACTCTCTTCTATTTCTCCTTGTGCATTTACTGGATCAAAATTTTTGCCTAAATATATAGGCCAAATCATTGTGCCTTTTCGATTAGCTGTATTAATTTTTGATAAATTAACTCCATGTCTATAATATTGAAAAGTGTTGGTAGCTAGACCTACTTGTGCCGCTGTAACACCTTGCCCACCAGGATATTTAACTATACCATCACTATTAAGTTCTAAAAAAGATGATTTATAGTATTCATCTCTTCTACCCAGGTTATCTTCACGTCCAAAATATTGCGGTCCTAAATATTGTCTTCTGACAATAGAGTCTATCTTTTCTTCATTATATAATTGATATATTGGTGTCTCTGGTGCATAAACCAATTTTTTTCCAGGCAGTGGATTTAATACTTGCCCTGGCAACAATCCATATCTAAAAGTTAAACTCCTTAATCTAAGAGAGTTAGAGATGTTAAACAAATCTCCTTCAAAAATAACAAAACCAAAGTTTTTATTAAACTCTTCTTCATCGTCTAAAGAATTAAGCTCTCTTTGTAATTGATTAAAGTATGGCTCTTTTAAACCATCTGGCTCATCTGTTCCTGGCACAAACGAATATTGGATCCTAATTGGTCTATCTGAGTTTGGAAATCTTGTTGCAAAGTCCGATGAACTCATTGCGGAATTTAAATAGTATTTTAATCGATCGGTATCTTTGTAAAAATCAGAATTATATACAGGAGGGTCAAAATCCTTAGGTCCATATGCTTTAAACATTGTGGTTCTCGGCGACCATAAACTATCAAAAGACCCTATACTATTAATACCTAAACCATATACCACATTACCTTTAAATGTTAATGGATTATCTGCAGTGACTTGATTGTTTTGTGCTTGATTAGAATGTGTCCCAGCTCCATTTACAGATAATTTACTTTCTAATTGATTGTATGAAGTAGCTCTACTATAACAATTTTCTTGAGCGTAAACACTTAACATTAAATACAAAGGTCTCGTATAACCATAACTACCATTTTCATGGTTTGGCGCATATAGCGCGGCTTTAGGCGAACTTTTACTAGATAATGCTGATCTATTCGAATAACGTGAACTTTGATGATCAACGACATTAAATCCAACCATTGCAGATAATTTAAAACCACCATTTTTATTTATTGAGTCTCTATAGTCATCTTTTTGATCTTGGAAAAAATCATACTTTTCATCTTGAGCATCAATAACAATACCTGCTACATGATTTACCCTAGCACCATATTCATAATAAACCTTGTGACCCTTTCTAGTTGAAAGCGTGCCAGCTTGAGTTTCGAAAACATCTTTTTCGTGTGGCGTTGCCAAATTAGTTGATTTAAGTTTCTTTTTGTCTAAATAAAAAGAATCAATTTCTCCAGAAACTTTATCAATACCAGCTTTGATAGCAGCTTTTAAACCAGGTAGGGTTACAACTTTTTGCAAACTAGTATTAAATGAGGATAGTGGAAACGTATAAGCATTACTAGCTGCTAAAGATGCTAAAGAAACGTCAGACCCTGTAAAATTACCGCTTTGTAAATTCATTGGTGTATTTGGTGCGAATCTTCTGGAGTAAGTCGCATAAGATGCAAAAGCTTCTGGATAGTATTCTACTTTTCCTGCAGTACCCATAGTAGAACTGACGCCAGAATTCGATAAGTATCTATACTTTACGGCATTTTTATCAGAAGTATCTTGAGCCTCAGTGCCAAGTCTTAAACCTATAGCGTGAGACATCGTGGTTGGAAGTTCCCAACCACGCCAAAGAACATCTAAACTTCTTATGTTTGCTACTTGATCATCTTCTGGAGCATTGAGATTTGGTCTAATTAAACCCTCATCTGTCCTTTGAAAATTTACTAAAGACTCTACTTGAAACCTACCTACATCCTCTGTAGATTTCACAACAATGTCATCTAAATATGTTGCTTCTAGTGGATTAATCGTTGATCTTCCAGCTTGATCTACAAAACCTTCTACGGGCCCTTCTGACAATAGATCTAATACACTAAATGTGACGTAAGATTTTTGTAAAACCGTAGATTGTGGAGGTATACTATCACTATATCTAGTACTTAAAGCGTCGGCAATTGCGTCTGATTGCTGTTCATATTGCGCATTTACATCAGTACCTACAACGTGCTTTTCTTTAAATTTATTTTTATAATATTCATTCATTAGTAGCCTCTAAACGTAGATGTTGAAGAAGCAAAAACTTCTTGAATTTTTAATAAAGATTCCAATTGGGGAGAAGAACTGTATCCAGGTTGTCTGTCTACGTGCAATTGATAGTTGCTAAGTTTTGTACCAACAACTTTAGATCCAACTCTCAATCTTCCGTAACCAATAGGCACTGGAACACCTTGTTGTGTTGTATTTGTAGGAGAAGAAAATGCATAAGATGCATTTCTCATTGACGTAGTTGATAAAGCTTGATCTCCAATTCTTTGTCCAGGTTCTGTCTCTGGTATACTGGTAGTTAGATATTGAACACCCGCTGTGACAAGTCCTATACCAGCGCCAAATGCTAAAGTTTGTGCAAACGTACTTGACATAAATCCAAAACCTCCCAGAGGGCCAACACCAAAAGATGCGGCTATTAACAATACACCTATAACAATGGCCCCAATACCTTTAACGAAAGATTTAGCTCCAAAAATGGATGGGCAAAAATCTACTGTTCGTATCGCTTCCTCATAATTTTCATTAAACTTACTGGAATGCACTGTTTCCTCGTTAACGATCAATTCATATACAGAACTCTCGAGATAAAATTCCATAATTTTTTTTCTTATACCAGGGCATCTAATTTCTAAAGCACTAATAATATCCATTGGCTTATTGATGTTGTACAGTTCAAATTCTTCACCATACTCTTGTCCTAATATACCGTGTAGTCTAATTATAGTTTTCATTAGTATCCTCCCCCTGCTCCGATTGATCCAATTCCATCTACCCCACCAGCGATTTGAGAACTTGCATCTGTAAAAAGTGTTCTAAGAGCTGCGACTCTACTTCCAATTCTCAATAAGCCATACCCCACTGGAACATTAGCGCCTTGAGTTGTAACATTTGCTTGATTATGGACATTAAAACTTCTACCAGCTATTTCCAAACCAGCCGCTCCGCCCCAAGTTTGTGTAGGTTGTGCTAAATCTTTAACACCAAAATAAGCTACCATAGAATTTAAAAACAAAGTAGAACCAAAAGTTTTAAATGCTGGTGACTGACCAGCAGTTTTTAAGAATTCGTCTTGACCTTTTAAAGATGGTACGATTTCTATTTTTTTAAAGTTTTTTTTATTTACTAGCTCTTCTGGATGTTTTGGTTTTTCATCATCTATAATAAATTCAAAGTAAGATCCCTCTTGAGCGCTTTGCATTATAAAATTTCTAAACCCCTCTCTGTTAACATTGATAGCATTTACAACGTCCATAGGTTTCTTAATGTTTGCAAATTTATGATTTGCTCCAAATTTTTTTGCTAAAATTCCGTGTAGTATTATTTCTGTCATTTTAGTTTCCCTTCTAGCAAATCTATGTTCTCTGTTAACACTTCAGATATCGCTGGTTTGTATATATGAAAATCAGAATTTGTAATTGAAAAAATCACAAAAGGGTAGCAAATTAAATCAGATGTTTTGATATCAAAGTCCGACTCTTTTGCATCACCTATCGTATGAGAGTGGTACACAGCCACTAAATCAAAATTTCTTTTATAATACAAAAAATCCTTAGAAGGAATATAAAAAGTTATTTGTGGATTTTCTGCTTTGTTTTTTAAGGGTATGATATCAAATTCTCCGTCCTTCATATAGACAAAACCACACACCTCTTCTTTGATGTTTTTAGAGCAGTCTGCCATAATTTTTTCTTTGATATTCATTTTTTAAAAATTTATTAAAATTTTAGTAACTATATTTTTCAGTGCCTGGGAACCCACCATATGGTAACGCTTGATTTTGATTAATGGTGTCTGTAGTCCATTCATCGTTTGCGAATCTTAGTTGACAAGCTCCTAATTTTTTCGAACAAGCATCTTTAACCCAATTTTCTGGGCTTAGTTTTGGTATCAGTGTTGGACTTGTGTTACTTTTTTTACAAACATAATAGACTGGATGTTGTTTATAATAGTTAGATGTTAAACCTTGACCAGCTACAGCTCTGTCGCTAAGAGTATAAACATAATCACCTAAAGCGTAGTTACCACCTCCTTGTAAAGATCCGCTCCATAATCCTCTAGGATTTAAACAAGCGGCCACCGTAGCTTTGTTGTCAATATTACCTTGAGCGTTAACAAAAACATTACCAGCACCAACAACTTCTTCGTTTAAATTAAAACCAGCTGAGGCTGACCCAGTGACGAAAAGTTCGTCATCAATGTTGGCTACAGGTCTATCTTCTCCAGCTGATGTTTTGTCGTATCCATATCTACAACCATAACCTCGATATACCCATGGGCAATATCTTGCTGAAACTTGTCTGCCTGGAATATCTATATTCTCTAATTCTAAAGTGGTGACTAATTCAAATTCTACCATCGCTTTATTTTCTGATACTTTTCTAGATATAAAATATTTATCATCTGGCATTCTTGCATCTGGATTGGCGGAACCCCAAGGATTATTACCATCTGGGAAATTTGCCCCATCTATAAATTTAGCAAAAGTTCTTTTTCTAACTAATTTGGCGTTGTTTAAATTGTTAAATTTTCTTAAAAGTGATGATACGTACATACCCGCGTTAGAAAATCTTATTTTGGCTCTAGGGAGTCTTTGATCTCCTAGAATATCAAAACCATCTGCCTCTACTGGTAGCGGTAGGTATTCTTGACCATCAAATATAATTTTGCCATCTACTCCATTAGTGCCACCGTGAAAATTAATTTGAGCCTGGGAATCATTCTGATAATCGTGATATAAAGTGTAAAATTCAAGTAATGCCGTAGGTTCTACGTCAAAAATAGCCTTTTTAAATTCTTGATTTATTCCCTTGCCCATGTACTATATTACACCGAAAGATGAAAAAATACAAAAAAATCAACAAAGCTACATATAAAGAATATGATAAGAAATATTTCATGGAAATGTTGGCTATTTTCTTGGATTTTTTAGATCTTGCAAAGTTGGATCAATTTGAGTATCCCTGCAAAGGCCTTAGTGATCAAATGAAATACAATTTTCTTATGTTTGAATTTAAAGCTATCATTGACAATTGTATGTATAAATACCCAGTTTTTGACGAGGAAACAGACAAAATGGTTGGATTTATCATTTTAGACGAAGGTAAAATTATTACAAACGCTCTTGAAGTTCATTTTGTAGCTAAATATCAAAAGGTTTCATATTGTAAGGCTTTAGGTGATGTTTTTAGAGAAGTTTGTGTAAAACATAAAGAGGATCGGCCAGTGATAGCTTTATTAGGTAAAAGAGACAAAAATACTAAATATCATATATTTCTGAAAAGGGTGTTTGGCATCACGGAAATAATTGAAACGCGTCTGGGTGAAACAGTAGTGGAGTTTAATATATAAAATGCCAGATTTAGCCGTACAAAAAGATAAGATTCATAGTTTAAGATTGCCAGCAGTCTTTGAAGCAGACTATTCTTACCAAGACAACGCATCTCTCTATCCGAGCTTTTCAGATAGAGCTCGCGGAGATTCCGTAGATGGTCACGGTATAGCGGGCGTTGAAGGAGTTAGAACGGGTTTACTAACAGTCAATAATTATTATAGCGACAAACCACATTTACCCACTCACTTTGAGCATATGCCTTGTGCCAATCCTTGGTTTGAGTTTCAAGCCAGAGAATACTGTGCTCACAGAAATCAATATGATCTAAACAATGCAAAGGTAGATCCATTTGGAAATACAACCTGCTCCTCTATGACTGTGGCAAAAAATTTCACACATATGACTTGGGCATTTATGCGTAATTCAACTATGACAGGTGTTCATAGAAAAACAAGATCCGATGAATCGTTTGTAAGAAACCTTCCATATAATAAAAATTACCCACAAACCGATTCAAAAAGGAGTCCAGTTGGTGCTTTGTGGTCTACCTTAAGCTATAGTGATTCTCCAGAAACTGTTTTGTTTTTAAGAAAACTGCCAGAATTAACTAGTGATTGGGTTAGATTAGCATTTCCTTTACGTATGAGCAGAAGTTATGATACGGTTGAACCAGCTATCAGTAATACAATTAGTATTTGCCCAGTTTATAATCCTAGATATGTTAAGATTGATGGTAGTAAAAATCAAATTTTAGGTAAAGCAAACGACCATATAGGTGATACATTTTTAAATACCACACCTTGGTGTGATTATGGAGATAAACCATTAGTTTATTGGCATCATGCAGGTAATCAACAAATGGGCTTAATTATAGATGATTATAATTCACTAGAGCCAAATTCGTTGGACAATATGGGAAATACTACCATAAAAGGACGTAATTTTGATGATAGTAGAGCGCAAATTATGACACAAACTAATAATGCTCTTTATGTCAGTGGTTGTGATTTAACTGGAACTTGGCAAGAGTATGGTCAGCCCGCAGAAAGGATTATTGTTCAAGATGAACAAGGACAAAACGTATATGCCGACAATCCAGTTTATTTAGAATTTCAAGCTGATAGACAAAAAAATGGTCTTAGACAAATTGGTAGAATGCAATTTGCTTCACAACCGATAGGTGATTATAAAACCAACAATAATCAAGTGTTTTTTGATACAACTAGACACAATTTTTTTAGAACTGAGACCGTTCAAGAATATAATTCTACATCAGCAAATCGGAGATATAGTACTCATCCGCTAGCTAGAACGATAGAAATTAATACCGAAAGAAAATACGAAACTCAAGAGACTGTTGATGGAGTCGTTAAAGTTTATTACGAGCACGAAAAAAGAATACTTGAGCAAGGTATATTTTTTAGAAATTCATGCACAACTGGTTCAGATGTTGACCCCGTTCACAATCATCAGTACGAAGACAGTCAAAACTTTGCACCATCAGCTCTTGTAAATGCAACTCCCTTTAAACCAACTATCCTTTATAGCTCTCGCGCTGATTATGTTGATTATTCGGAAAGATGTCTACATCCAGATTATGCACAAATATTCGATCCTTACACCATACATCAATTAGCCAGAGCGCCAGGAGAAATAGAACTAATAAATACAAGTTCAATCAGAGGCACAGATAGAGACGGGGATCCAGTTCTTTTTAGAAGAAATAAAGGTCCAGGTTTCCCTACTGCCGATGGCGATGATCCTCCAATAACCCACGCACAATTTAAAGCATATTCTCCAACTGGAATTGGTACAATAAATATCATTCAAAATGATGATTTTATGAAAACTAGTGAAATGATTTTTTCCGCTTGGTACAAAAAAGACGGAGATCAAACTTTAATTTGGGGTTGTCAACTCGAGAATCGAGACCAAAATTCCAAATATGAAGACTTGGGGGAAATATTAGACTTCGAAGAGCCTATACCAAATTTAAGTGCATCTACAAGGGATTTTGGCGCCAATACCATTTATGCAAAATGTATTAAAGATTATAAAGGCCCTTTTAATAGTGGTTTAAATCCAAGAGGAGAAGTAAAGCCTCCATTTCTTTGGTGTGGTGATTCTGAACTCAGTAAATTTGGTCCTGTTTGGCAACCGAAATTAACCAACAATAATTTATCTAGTACTGTTCCACACAATAATTTTTCAACAAGATATAATAGAAGGTTTGTCACCATCACAGGAGGCTTTACTTTTAATGGTGTTTTTTATCCAGAAGCTGAAGATATTCAATTTGGTATAGGTTTTCAGAGAAGCCTTGATTCTCCCGCTAGCAATAAAGATGGTGTTACAGAAATTTTAGACACAGTTAGAATGGGGACACAATTTGGAGATGCCTCTTTTAATGAAAAAACCAGTTTCACAAGTGTAGCTAATCATCCTATGATTGACAATAAAGTCACAGGTCTTTTCGATAGGGTTAAGGCTACAAGTCACCCCTCTGCTCCTCATATAAACCATGTGTTTCCTAGCAGTGCTACAAGTTTTCATCAAGTTCGAGATTATAAATATGGTGGTTATCACTATGTTAGGAGAGGTTTAAGTGGCGTCCTAGACTTAAATGCGGGTGTTACTTCAGAAGGTTTTCTTGCTACTCCCACTAAAATGAGATTGGAAGAAATTAGCGCGTTTGGTTCAGCGATTACACAGGTAATAGGTTTAAATAATTTAGATACTCGATCAACTACTTATACTAGGTATCAGTATTCTAAAGATGCTGGAGGATTTGCCACGAAATCAACTGAAAGAGGTCTGCTAAAGGTTTTAGATCTTAGAGGTACAAATATCGGATACGACTCCTTGCCATTTGGTGCTGCAGGAAAATCAGATTTTACAAACAGAACAACTAATAGTCTAAATATTTTTAGAGCAACCGACAGTCCTAATATATTAAACACTGGCGTTGCTCATCTAAAATTAAGGGGCACTTTCCCAATTTTAGGTACTAATATAGAAACTTTTTCTATTGGTGGCCAATTCTGTGCATTAACCGAACGAACATTTAACAGTATGTTTGTGGATAACTTTGTATTTAATGAAGAGGTTTATCCTGGTCAATATAATGTTAGAAGACCCAAACACCTTAAACTTACAGAAGATCCACGCATAGAACAAAGGACTAGAACATCCGTAGCTGATGACGACACCGACCCGCTTTGGGATGGTTTTGCAGAGTTTCAAACTTTCACTAAATACTTTTATTCAGAGCAAAAAGATCCAATATTATATTCTCAAAATAGACCCGACGGCTTTATGCCATTTTTTCATTATAGACAAAAAATAGCTTCACTTAAAATAGTTGGCACAGGTAATGAATTAGGTACACAACTGCCAATTCCTCCAGATAGTCTAGAATCTTTAAATGTAGATAATTGTAGAACCCTCACTGGCTTTGAGCCATCAAGACATTTACCAAACTCTGATCAGCATCATTCTTTCTCTACTCCAGTTTATATGTTCGGTCCTGGTTCAAGCGTGCTCGGCACAGCAAACGTCACTGTTTCTGGTTACTACGACCCAAATAATTTACGTAGTTTTTCTGCAAAAGGTTGCCCATTAACAACGGGCGCTAAGTTAAGTATACTTCTAGGTTTTTATGGTAGAAATGTTGACAATCCTTTTCGTTTTGCTGGCTTTAATGGAGTTAATCCAGACTATGATGGAGCTAATTATAATAAAAACAGATTTATTAACCTTGATGTAAATAATGGTGGCCAACCAGATGGCTCTGCGTTTGGTTGGTATAACCAAGGTCATCCAAATTACAAACATAGATATTCAAGAACTGGTTATTGGGATTATAGTAATTATCCAAACGGTGCATACAAAAACTTTCTTCCTCAAAATAGACCTCTTGTTGCGGTCAATAAAGATAATATTTTTGGACACACTGCGGTCACTTATACCCCCAGAGGATTGGGCCTAGATGTGACTCGGTATTTACCTACAACAACAGAAGGCGACATTAAGCAAATTGATTCTATACCTTCGGCTGGTGGAGGAACTGAAGCACAAAATTTTGATATTTTAAAAACCGTTGAAACTACGTACACAGAACAAATAGTTACAACCGAAATAAATAGCTTAACTGAAAATAACGGAACCAAAACTTACACCGAAAATAGCACTAGACATTTAGTAGAATGGCCAAACAAAAATCTTTGGTCTAATGGAATGACAGGAAGAAATCAATCCCCACTAGATCAAGAGCATGTATACAGAGCAGAAGCGCCCCAATACCTCTCTAGAGGTGTTTTGTCTGAGGGAGATGGCTCTAATTATGGTAGCGGTCCAAATATTCATATAAGTATGTTAAGAAACGACAATGCTATGCATCTCCGAGGACGAAGAAACTTTGCAGAGCCACTGCAAGGTGCAGGCACTGATACACGTCTTAGAGCAACAGGAAGAGGAATTGAAACATCAATAAATGATTTAGATAATTACTCATGTCCATTATTGATTGATATGAGAAGATATGGTAATCGAGAAAGTGCTGTAATCACTTCGGTTAGTGACCGTATCCATCACCCTACTAATAATATGGATACGTACATACTCTGGGCCTCCTATACTGACAACACTATAGCTGACAATCCCTTTAATGCTGGTTATCATGGAGAAACTTATGGGGGGATAATAGGACAATTGACATCTGCAGGATTTACAATAATACTTTAATTATGAGTGTAGAAAAAATACAACCTACTGGAGGAACCCAATTACAAGCAAATAAATGGTTTGCTATATATGATTTAGAGCGAGTTATTTTACCACCCGATAGATCATTTGGTGATGAAAGTATTTATAGCACTGGCTATCTCGTTACTGCTGATACTGAAAATGATTTGTCTAATTATATGTTAACAGGAATTAATTTACCATATAATCCAGATAATGATTGACAAATTTAATTTTATAGTCTATAAGTATTTTTATGAGCAGTTTATGGACAGAAAAACAACGAGGCGCTTTATGGAAAAAAAACGCAAAAAATGGTAATTATTTATCTGGTTATGTTGAAATTGATGGAGTTGAACATAGAATAGTGATATTCCCAAATAAATTTAAAACAGAAGACAGACACCCGCATTATATAATGTATTCACCTTTTAAAAACAATGGCAAAAAAGACACTTAAAGGAAGAACTCAGTTTAAGAGTAACATAGGCAAGCTATATGGTCGTTCATCTGGCGATATGGTTTTTAATGAACATGTGGGTCGTAAGGTTACGCCTAAAATAGATGATGCAATTAAGAAAAACTTAGAAAAGAAAAAATGAGTAATTGGAAGGGTACAAAAAGCTGGAATCGTGGTCAACGCGTAGAAAAAGAGTTTACAAAACTTTTAAAGAAACGTGATCCGAATTATAAAAAAGCAAATAGAGAAAATCAATTTCGCCACATTGATTACCACACAAGTTTTGGTACAATAGATGTTAAAGCTCAAAAAAGAATCAGCAGGTCTGACAGTAACGAGCAAGATGAATTGGTGTGGGTTGAATTTTTAAATGTCCAAGGTCGTAATGGTTGGCTTAAATCAGCAGTAGATATCATAGCTTTTGAAAGAGAAAACGATTTTGTTTTAGTAAAACGGAATTATTTATTAGGCATGGCTAAGGTCAAGTGTAATATTGAAGATAAGGTAACTAATAGTAGTGATGCACTCTACAAAGGTTATCAAAGAGCAGGTAGAAAAGATTTAATCTCAATCATAAAAATGGAAGATATTTTAGAATTACCACACACAATATGGAACAAGTAAATAAATCATGGGGTTATTACGAAGTAATTAAACATGTTACTGGTAGTGCAGACTCCTTCGACAGCTATAAAATTAAAAATCTTTATATAAATCCTGGTCAATCTTTGTCAGATCAAAGGCATTTTAAAAGAGCAGAAACTTGGATAATATTGGAAGGTGGCTTAGAGATGAAATTGTCTATTGATTCTAATACAGTGCCATTAATGGAACAGCAGTATTTAACTGAACCAGAGGGTGAAGATCAATATTCTTATTATAGACCACTTGCTCGAGGTGCAATTTGTCACGTTAATATGGGTCAATGGCACCAAGCTACTAACAACGGAGACTCTGTTTGTTATGTGATGGAAATTCAGAGAGGAATTGCCTGCGAAGAAGATGACATTGAAAGAAGAAATGTCGAAGAATAATGTGTAAAATATAGTATGAAAGGTCATTTAAAAGTAATAGGCACCAATGATGGTTGCAAAAGACTAATGGACAAATCTGGTGAAGGAGAATTGGTTTATCAATTTCATAAAAACTACACCCTTAAATTTCAAAATGAGGAGTTTTTTGTAGAATTGCTTGAATTTATCGTAGGAGAAACATTTATTGAATTTTCTGCTTGGATAGGCGATAAAGAGCATCAATATGGCAGAATAGCTTTTCAGTTTACGCCTAACAGTTGAAAAATTTCCAAATAGTATTATTATAGTGTAAATGAAGTTATGTTTGGACTTGTCACGATGCTATTATCGACACTTGGGGCGACTGGGATGGGCAGTATGCTTAAGATTCTTGGTGGCACTTTTCAAGGTATTTCAGAGTCTAAAGCTGCGAAAGAACGTCGTGAACTTATTAGAGACATGCAAATCCGTGGAATGGACATTGAATTTCAAAAAATGCTCATTGGCGAAACTGACAAAGATACTGGCATGTTTACTCGTGCTACTCGTCGTCTTATCGCTTTTATGGGGATGCTCAACTTTGCAATCATCTCGATACTCTGCACCCTCTACCCTGGAGTCACTCTCGTCACCTTCACTCCCCCCGAAAATAAAGAACCCACCCAAATCCTCTGGGGACTCATTACTTTCCCGAGTGGAGCAGATATTACCACCAGTATTACGACGGGACACATCTCTCTTGTTGCAATCACCACTTTGGGGGCAATCATTGGATTCTACTTCACACCAGGAGGACGTAAAGGATAAATCGCTTGACGATTAAAAAAAAACCAAATAAGACATTATGATAGGAGATATATTAAACTTTGTAGAACAAATAGGAGTACCAATTACAAGTGCATTGGCAGTTGGTTGGTTTCTGTTTATTATTATTAAATTTCTTTTAGCTCAAGTAACAGACAAGATTTCAAGTATTTCAAACTCGTTACTATCGCTCGAAAATAAAGTAGATGTAATGAACAACGACATAGTAAAGATTGATGCACAATTTTCGTGTGCGTTTGGTTGTGAGCCAAATATGGATAGAATTGCAGCGAGTGAGGGCAAAGAGGATTGTCGAGATGATTAACTTGACAAAATCACTTTTCGAGTTAGTATAAGCCAAATAAGATATTATGAGTGGATATGAATTTCAACATTGGGCTGACCTAGTCAGCAAATTCGGATTCTCGCTAATAGCGTTAATCGGACTCGGATTCTTTGTTTGGCACATTTGGAAATGGGTCACAACAAAAGTAAATCCTGCTTTAAGTGATGTGGGTGCTTCATTAGGAAAGCTAAAGAAGCAAGTACAATCATTAGATAATGATATGATTAGATTGAATATGAAACTTAAGATTCTTATTCAAGAGCGTCACATCACAGATAAACATAAAGACTCAGACGAAGTCTAAAATCGCTCACCAAATAAAATAAATCGCAAATAAGTATATATATATGGAATTATTATCAAACCCACTAACCTACATTGTAGGTGCTATAGTTGTCCTATCCATTATTGAATGGAAGAAGGGCAAGAAATGCTCAACGAAGTCTTGTGAGCCAAATAAGACATCATACGCAACCAAGCCAACCTACGCAAGTAGTGGCAAGAAAGAGGTAGCTAAGAAAATGGCAGAAAAAATCGCCTCTACGCCAAAGAAAACTGCAACTAAAAAGACTGCTAAAAAAAAGGTAGCTAAGAAAAGAGTTGCCAATAAAACGACTCCTAAGAAAAGTCCCAAAAAGAATTAAAAAAATTTAAAAAAATTATGGATATTGTATCTTTTTTAGTAGTATTTTTTATTGGATATTTTGTAGGTAAGAAGTGTTGTCTTTTAAGTAAAGGTAAGGCTCTTATCAACAAGGTTCTTGGTAAAAAGTAAAAAAAAATGAAAATTTTTAATCGTTGAAAACCAACGACTTACGAAGCATCACACACTTGTGGTGCTTTTTTCTGTTTGACATACTCATATAAATCTATTTTATGTGAGGAATGATTATTAAATCCAACCACAAAAACATAACTAAATCAGCAGACTTTAAAGAAAGGTCTTGTTCGATTGACCAAGAGGATATGCGATATATCGCTTCTCTTTTACGGAACAACTATTCTAATCCGTTGTTGGCTACCATTCGTGAAATTATTGCAAATGCACTTGATGTTAGTAAAAGTAAAAAGGTAGATATTCAATTACCAACCCAAATTGAACCAAACTTTATAGTACGAGATTTTGGGTGTGGTTTGAGTGAGGAAGATATGCTTGGTCTTTATACTAAGTATGGTAAGTCAACCAAGCGTGACTCCAACGAATCAATCGGTGGTTTCGGCATTGGGCGATTCGCACCCTTATCGTACACAGATTCTTTTATTGTAAGGTCAGTACACCAAGGTCACAAACATTCCTATATTATAAGAGTGGACGAACAAGACGATACCATTGTCTCACAGATTGAAAGTCAGCCAACTAAAGAAGCTGATGGAATCTATGTACAAGTAGGAATCAAAAAAAATGACATTGAAGAATTTTTTAAAATTTTTAAAAAAACTTGGTGGTATCGTAAAGATGATATTAAACTACTCAATGAAGATTGGGGAGATTTAAGATTGGGCAAACCACAAGAATCCAATGATGTATTTGATTTGTATAAAGAGAATAGTTATTGGGAAGATGTCGCTCACTATGGAGACGACCCTTATGTTCTTATGGGTGGTATTCCATACAAGGTAAACAAAGATGAAGAATGGTTTATGTTCAAGAATGGTCTTGTTTACAAAGCAGAGATTGGAGAGTTTAAGTTGCACCATAGTCGTGAGACATTGGAGTATAGTCCATCAGTCAAACAAGCTCTCAAGAAAGCATCAGATAAGATATTCGCCAAGCTCAATGAAGAGTTAGCTAGTCAGATGGACAAGGCTGATACTTTCTATGAAGCTAGTGAGATTATGTACAGAGCTATGGAAACTTACAGACAGAGATTCGGCACAAAGCTCAAAGTCTCTTCTGAGAAGTTCAAAGATGTGAATGGTTGTTTGTTTCCTAAAGAATGGATTGCCAAAGAAACCCACATTACCACTAGAGAAAATGGTAACTTAAGCTTCTCTCATTCAAGGTATAGTTACAATGATAACTCTCCAAGTGATAAAGTTATTTATATCGTTGATGATTCTCCAAGTCCTCGCTCTCCAAAGTCAAGATGTCTGTTCTTACACGACTTTGAGAAAGAGAATAAGATAGACAGAGGATTCGCCAAGATTGTGCTTATCAATTCAGAGGGTATGAAAGCCGATAGTATTGATGGCACATACGACACCCAAGCGTTGTGTGTTCAGCGAGTCAAAGATTGTAACCACCCAAATGTCAAACTGCTATCAGAGTGCGAGCGAATGATTGCTCCACAGAAAGCTAGGAAGAAAGGTGTTGTGAAATCTTTATCAGCTATGGATATTCTAAAGTTTGACTCTAGTATTCAACACGAGTGGGCAAATCTTGATTCCTTTTGGGGAATAAACCAAGATGTAGATTTTGATGACGATAGTAAGACATTCTATTATGTTAATTACTATGCGAACAAAATTACTTTCGAGCCTTACAGAAAACACCTTGGTGCAAGTGGCGAATGTGAAATTAATCCTTACAATTTCATTAGAAATTATTTATCAAACATTCCTAATTTCAAAGAAAGCATTTGGGGTGTTCGTAAAAACCTAAAGAGTCGAATTGAGAAAAAGGATAATTGGATTTGCCTTGATGATGTCTATGAAGATTTGGTCAAGCAAGACGAGGGTATTCAAAACTATGTTAAGTGGTACGAAGAGAAAGAGCTTTTTGATGGGTACGACAAAACCTTGATGGAAGATATTGCTAAGTTCCCAAAAGATAACCTAAATGAAATTTTAAAAAATTTATTAAAAAATTATAATGGTTGGAGATTGAAACAATCAAAAGTTTACAATCAAAATTACAATCACGACTATGTGATGGAAAGACTCAAGTCACAGAAGTTAAGTGGCGAATCATTAGCGAGGAAGCGAGCGTTCGACAAAGCGTTTCCTATGGCAAAGTATTGCCTTGAGGGTTGCATTAGCGACAGACCGACAAGTATTTCTGATGTGTTAGCGTATATCGGAGAGTAGTAATCATAGTCGGCTAGGAGTGTGGTAGTTCCTAGCCGACACAATTTTTAAATATTATGCAATTAGATTTTTTATCCTACACAGAGAATAAACCAACTGAACAACTATCATTCCTAGATGAAAAGAATAGAGTACATATTAAGAAACATAACAAGACAGATGTCGAAAAGTTCTTCGCTTCAATTACAGAAGACGAGATTATTGACCATAGTGTTGTATGGGAACGACTCAAACCCACAAATGATGTTGATGTATTTCAAAGGTGGTTGTTTGCCTTTTGTTCAGTCCATACCTCCTACGAGTCCAATATGCGAGGTTATCTTGCAATTAAGGACTTTACAGAATGGTTCAACAAAGATGATGTCTTATTCGACAAACTTAAAGGTAGTGGTGTTGGATTATACAACAACCGAACAAAGTTTATCAGCGAGTTCGCTAGAAAATATTGGCAGAACCCAAATTTATTTAAATTTAAAAAAAATCAGAAGTGGTCAGAATTCAGAGATAGCCTTGTCAAAGACATTCTTGGATTAGGTATGGCTAAAGTATCTTTCGCTTTAGAAATGATATACACTTTTGATTGTGGAGTATTTTGTTGCGACACACATTTATTCCAAGCGTATGGTTACGACCAATCACTACACTTACCAAAGTATCGTGAGTTGGAAAACCATTGGACAGAATTTTCGGCAATGTATAATGTTCCTAGTGCTATTGCTAGGGCGATATATTGGAACAGAAAAAAAGGCGAGAAAGATTGTTCGTATTGGGCTGATGTCCTTGACAACGACAAGAGTTCTTTTAGTATAGAAGTATAAATTATTAACTAACAAAACAAAAAAATTCTTATGGCAAATTATCCATATATAGTATCAGAGTCAACTGCGACTCTTTTGTATGAGGGCAAACCTTATACTCTTGAATCCTCACAACCAAACTTTAAGCCTTTTAAAAAGGCATTGATAAGTGGGGATTTTGAAACTGCGATAGACTACCTAGACATTCGTAAGCAAGTCGAAGCATTTGCTGATGGAGACTTGGTAGTGGACAAAGGTGCAGTTTATTATCACGGACAGAGACTACACGGAAAAGTTATCGACAAGTTGTTAGACTTGCTTGGTAGTGGATTAGATGTTGGCTCTGCTTTCGTTAAGTTCGTAAAGAATCTACTAGATAACCCAAGCAACAATTCCGTTGAAGAGTTGTACGACTTTCTTTCTTATAAACAATTACCGATTGATGATGACGGATATGTTATCGGATACAAGGGAGTTTGTAACGACTATTGGAGTCAGAGTGGAAACAAGCACACTATCGTTTTACAAGGTCAAACCAATGAGCGTGGTCAAATCAAAAATGTTGTTGGGTCAACTATTGAGGTAGCTAGAAATTGTGTTGACGACAATCGTGAAAATGGTTGCTCTCACGGATTGCACATTGGTTCGTTTGATTATGCAAATGATTGGGCAGGTGGTGGCAAGTTGTTACTTGTTCGTTTCAACCCAAGAGATGCAGTAAGCGTGCCTAGCGATTGCTCTTGTCAGAAGTTGCGAGTGTGCAAGTATGAGGTTATCAAAGAAATTCCAAGAGAGGAATCAGAAATTGAAGCACCTTATTATAGTGTTTATACAGATGGCGAGCATCGAGATGATGACGAAAACGATTATAACTACCACGATAATGACGAGGAAGATTATGATGAAGAACAAGATTGATAACAAGTTTAGTAACTATCCTATGTTTTTTTGTTTTTCTCTTCTATATGTTTTATAATTATGAGTAGTCTCGACTTTAAAGTCAAAGATGAGTATGGCGAAACTATATTCAAAGGACAAAAAACCTTTCAAAAAAATAGCGAGGTAGATGAGCGTAAATGCTTAGACACCTTTGAGGACATTCACTCAGTAATGTTCGGCACAGATTTCTCCGATAAGAGTATTGAGATAGATGAAGCTATCGACTTATCAGATTAGTTTTACATTTGGTGGCTTGACGATTCGAGCCACCAAAAAACTAACCCATAACAAATTTAAAAAAATTTTAAAAAAAATGCAAAATGCAAACTATATTGTCAGAGATTGTCGCTCTCATAAAGAAGTCAATTTCTATTCTACTAAAATACCCAAGGCAAAACTTTACGCTCACGAATGTCGCAGAGATATGAAAGCATTAAGTGGTAGAGAACACGAAGTTCTCATCAAGGTTGAGGGACAAGATAATCTATTAACAGAGGAGGAATACAATGGATTGGCTAAATCAGAAAATTAAAGACACAGAAAAGTGGTTGAGCAAAAACCAAAGACAAGCGTCTTTACCTACAATGGAAATTGAAGATGCTTTGCATAAACAAGAAGTCTCTCACAAAAGAGAAATTTTAAGTCTGTTACATCAATTCAGACACCACCCATTATCTACTAACCCACAATCAAAGGAAAACATTGAGCAAAAACATTTCTAGTGTTGACAAGTCTGTCGAAAACGAGTCGTATGGTAAAGAACAAAACGACTTTCTAAATTGGCTTCAAACAAAACTTGAAGAAGAAACACAAAAAGAATCTTATAAAAACTACTATAAAGATGAATATACAGAACGAAAACGGATACCTCGAAGATGAGGGCGACAATGAAGCACCAATCGAGTTGCAAGAATATCTTGCAGAAGATTGTTTAAAATTAGACGGACTCAACGATGCAATCGTTGGAGTAACATCATTAGGTTATCTAGTTTACGACTATGAGAAAATCATAGAAGTATTTATGAAAGAGCCAAGCAATATGGAACACGATGAAGCCATTGAGTTTACCGAATACAATGTTATAGGTCTTGAGGGTAATGGTAATTGGGTTATAATGAAAAACAGAGATTATTATGTATAAGTTAGAAAAAATTGCACAAGTTATTGTCCTTATCGCATTTGTTTTGATGTGTGTTAGGGCTTGCACATCTCAAGTGTTTGGTAGCGTTGATGTCATTGATGTTATTGTAGCTATCGAAAAGGTAGAGTCGAACAATAATCCTTATGCTATAAACATAAAGGAAAATGCTATTGGTTCGTTACAGATTCGAGAGATTATGATTGCTGATTATAACAGAATCACAAATCAAGACCTGCCACATAATGTTGCATACAATCGTGCTATGGCATACATTGTCGCACAAGAAATCTTTTCTCATTATATGAAAGGGATTGAGAACCCAACTGCAAAGCACTTAGCTTTCATTTGGAATGGTGGTGGCTCTGCTTGGAAACGAGTGGATAACCCAAAGAACGATAAGAAGCAAAAAAACCTTGACTTGTATTGGGAGAAAGTCAAACTACACCTATGAATATATTTTGTATAGACCAAGACCCAATTCAATCAGCCAAGTGGTTGTGCGACCAACATTGTAACAAAATGGTGCTAGAGTCAGCACAGATGGTTGCCAACTGCTTTTCACTAGAGACGCTTGAGTCAGCACCCAAGACACAAAAGGGTACTGCTCGCAAGCACTCTTACTACAAGCACCCTTGCTCTATTTGGGCGAGAGCTACCTTTGGGAATATGAGATGGCTTCTTGAACATTCTCTCGCTATGGAAGTCGAGAGGTTAGACAGAGGCTTCAAGCCACATTTCTCAGCAGAGTTCTTGCATTGGGCTTTCGACCACCCTTTTCGTGCTGACAACTTGGCAGACGAGAGTATAGAGCAGACAACCTTTGCAATCGCTATCAGCGACCATATGACTTGCAGACAAGACCCAACATTTGATTCTGTTGACGAAGTCGGTAAGTATCGCTTGTATTACAAACACGACAAACCCTTTGCCACTTGGAAGAAAAACAAACCCTCGTGGATAATTTAAAAAAATTTAAAAAAATTATGAAAGATATAAAATTAAAATTACTCAGCATCGCACCACAAGTTCTTGAAGAAGATTACTTGGGATTCAACACTATTTGGGAAAGACGAACCAAAGGTTTTCGCAACTCTTCTAAAAAAGTATATGGTCACTATCTTGGTATTCCATACTCAAGTATGCAAGAAAAGGTTTTTCACAACAACTGCGAAGATAAGAGCTACAACTTTGACCTCAACAAGTATTTGATGGAAGAAACGATGTTTACTGATTGTATGGAGTTATATCAAGATGGCGACATTGAAGCACCATATCTTATAGAATGTGCAATCAGTAGGGTCATTTGTGAAGAGTTTAAAAACCCTATGTTGCTACAACCAAAGAAAACTTATTCTGCTCCTCCACCACCAAAATCGTTCCCTAGAGAGTGTTGGTCTATGACTAGGAGTCAAATTCAACAATTCTTTAGTGACAACCCAAACAATGAGTTTCACAAACAAGGTTCTGAATTGATAGAGAGAAAGAAGAAAGTTCAAGCAATCAAAAATTTGGTTGAGACAGATGAAGAGTTTGCAGACATTCTCGAAGAATTAGGTATGGCAAACATAGATTGGAATAAAGTGGTAGATGTTACTGCATTTGGCTTAGATGACGAAGCACAAAAGAAAATTGATGATACATTAAAAGATTTATGAGTATAGAAATTACAAAATCAGCAGAAGAAACTTACAGAAGAGTGTTGCACTCTTTAAATGTTAAGTACAAAGGGCAAGAAATCCTCATTGTTATTGATGACGATGACAATGGTGGTAGCTTGAACTTTTATGATATGGAACGAAACGAATTATCTGATTCGGCAGTCGTTGATGTTTTACAAGAATGTTTCTCAGAGAATCGTGAGCCAAGCGAATTGACTGAGGGTACAAAGTTTGTTTACAACGAAGAAGATGGATATTGGGAGGAAGCAGATTGAAAAATTGATTCTACCCTTTATTATAGGGTATGATTCCTCAAGAAGTATATGGTGTTATGTTTTTTATAGTAGCAACTATTATATTTAGTTTAAGTTGTTGGTGGCTATGTTTGTGGGTTGACAATGAAAAAGACTTTGTCGCTCGCAAATGTAGGCAGAAAAGTAGACAATATGCTAGACAAGAGAGGGCATACAAGAGACATTTGAAATCAAGAAAAGACTTAGGTAAACTATTATGATTTGGGGTGCTATAATTATTTTTGGGGTTTTGACCTTATTATATTTATCAATCATTAAATGGCTCAAAGCATTGGGAGAGGAGTTAGAGAATGAGTAATTATGTTTCGTTAAACTCCGTAGCTTGTGCTTATTTTTTTGAGACACATAATGTTTTCCCCATTGACAAGCGTAATCGTATATGCTTTAATGAGTGTGTTCACTTGAAAGATGTTGACCTAGAATGGATAAAAAGATTAAGTAAAGAGGACAAAAAGAAGATAGAAAGAGATTTAAAAAAATTTTTTAAAAATTACGAAATCAGATGAGAATATCAAATTCACTACATAATCACTTTGCAGAAACCTTTTTGCAGACTAAATTACCAACCAAAACACCAAACATCAGTATCAATTATGAAACCACCACCAAAAAAGACAGAAGCAGAAATGACAATGAAAGAATTGCGAGAGCATAAAAAAATCCAAGAAGCAGAAGCTGAAGCAGAAGCAATGGAGACAGAAGCTAGGCAACAATCTCTTGATACGAGAACAGATATACAAAACAGACTTATCAGCGATACAGAACAAGATATTCGTATCGTTAAATGCAAGATTGATGATAAGAAAGAATTGTATTATAAGTATGACACCGAATATGACTTTTATGCAGAGTTAAATGGGTTGTATGATGAGTTAGGCACATTACTTGCCAAGCGAGATGGTTTAAGAGCTTATGCTTTCAATATGCCAATGACCACACATACAGAGAGCAGAGATTGGAATTATAGCCATTCTTATCACGAAGCTACAAATCAGTATGAGGACTTGAGAGAGGATAAGACTTATGGTAACAATCAGACAGATGGTTGGTAATTTACAAACAATATTATAACCCATTATAAATTATAAAAAGATGAATTTAAAATTATTTAAAAAAATTATAAAAAATTTATTAAAATTTGTGCATATCGCACTTAGCCTATTAATCAACGCTCTACTATGGGTAGAGGACAAACTAATCAACTTACAGATTAAATTAGATACTAAAAAGCCCTCTAAGCCCCTATTTTATCGCAATTCAACCCACGAATTCATCAAAGATGTAGGATACATACATAGAGAGGATATATAAGGGAAAACAAACAAAAGATATTATATATGGTACAAAATGGAGATGAATGGGGAACTGCCCCACTTTGCTATATAAAATATGTTGTTCTATAAGATATTATGAAGAATTCAAATTATTGGTTAGGTTATATTATAACGCTTTTTACTGCATTGGTTCTAACACCGATATACTTGGTATGTATAACGATACTAAGAACTTTTATCTTTTTATGGGATATATTATATGATACTGCTACATTCTTACCGAAAGCGTTGTTTGAATATGATAAGTCGTTTCAGAAGAGATATTGGCAAGATGAGATGGACAGAATAAACAAGCTATTTGACAAGAATAAGAAAGATTAAACAAAATTTAAATAAATTTAAAAAAATTTGGGGCATTTAAAAATCGCTCGACAATCGAAAAAAAATCCAAATATTGCTTGACAAGAACTTTTTATATGGTATGATAGAGGGTATGGAACAGATAATGATAATCGTAATCACCTTTATAGCTCTAGTAGTCAACTGCTTTTGGGGTGCTAAGTAATATAATGCTCGCCAAAAAATATAGTCGCCAAATATTGACTTGGACAAATATGGCTATCGGTTGTCTTATCGCATCAATTATCTTGTTCTTTTGTGGTATGGTATCGCACGGAATATTTCTTGCCGTAGTGTCAAACTCTATGATGAACCTAGCCAAACTAAAAAAAACATAAGATGCCAAAATTTAAAAAAATTTAAATAAATTTAAAAAAAAGTTGACATACATAAAACTATCTCTATATTGGGTAGTATGAAAACAGTAAACAAAGACGGCACACCTCGTAAACAAGGTAGTGGCAGAAAGAAAGGGGCAAACTCATTTGCCAATGTAACACTAGCAGACCTAGAACAATTTTGTGGGTCAGCTACTCTTATCCCTATTAGTCGTGTGTGGCTAGAGAAGATGGGAGCATCAATCACAGAAGCTAACCAAACAAAAGTTTCTGTTTCACAAGAGCCAAAAGAGGTTGAAGAAAAAATCTCATTTAAAGTACACAATTTTGTTGACACACAATCCTAACCTGTCATTATCGCAACTATGAAAACTACCACATATAAAAACCTCGTAGGTCAGAACGAAGTAAAAAAACAACTGACATTCTATTCAGAAGCACAAAACAAAACAGGTACTGCACCATTCTTAATGTTGAGTGGGGCAAAGGGCTTGGGTAAGACTGAGTTCGCCAAGCGTTACGCTTCTTCACTCAAGAACAAGGACGGAGACACTCGTGCTTTCCTTGAGATTAACTGCTCTACTATCAAGAATGCCAATTCATTCTTTGAGCAGATATTCCTACCTATCGTAATGAATAATGAGATTACTATCTTGTTTGATGAAGCACATATGCTTCCAAAGGATTTAGTCAATGCTTTCCTTACTATATTCAATACTGAGAAAGGTAGTTACAAAGAGTTTCACCACGCAGAACAAATTTTTGCGTTCGATTTCACCAAGCAATGTTTTATATTTGCTACTACCGAAATGGATAAGTTGTTCGCTCCGTTCAAGGACAGACTGACTATCGTGGATTTCCGTCCGTATTCAGTCGAGGAGTTGGGGCAAATCATCGAGCTTGTCGCATCAGAGATTTCATTTGGCGAGGGTGTGTTATCAGAGATAGCAGAAACCACAAGGGGCAACGCTCGTTCAGCAGTTATGCGAACAAAAGAGATTATGTTGTATTGTGAGAGAAGCAATCAAAACACATATAGCTTAACCGATTGGAAAAAGATGTGTGGCATACTAGACATCAAGCCAATGGGATTATCCAACCTAGAGGTAGAGTTGTTACAGATTCTCCAAGAGCGAGGTAATTGTTCTCTTCAGATGTTGTCAGCAGTCACAGGTATGTCAAGGACTGCGATTCAGAAAGAGGCAGAGCTTTATCTACTCAAGCGTGGACTAATGAAGATAAATGGTCAGCGTGAGATAAGTGGTAAAGGTATGAATGTGTTGACTAAGATTTAATGTAGTTGTTTTCATTATATATTAAGAGTCGGTAAGGGTGCGAGCGAATTCATCTCAAACAATTCCCTGCCGATTCTTTTTTTATGCAAATAGCTCGACAATCCTCACCAAACCAAATAAAGAGTTAATAAGGCACATAACCACATATAACATATTATTAAGTTCTGGTAGTGAAATTCCGTAAGTCGTTGAATATCAACAAGTTGCGAAACGCGCCATGCCCGCCGCACGCAAGTCGTTGACTATCAAGCACTTACGAATGTCAAGCACAAATTTAAAAAAATTTAAAAAAAAACTCGCCCTCCGTTATTTTGGAGAGCGAGTCGTAAGTCTTTGACTAGGAAGCGTTTATGACCTCTGCCACCTTAGGCGTGCGAGAGTTCGCATAGGTGTCAAGCACAGAGTGAAGCGAGGCTGAACGCTTTGCCGTGTTCGTGAGATTCCCACGATAGATATTTGTGAAAGCGTTTGAAAGCGACCACAAGTCACGACCCTCGAAGTCCTCGTGTTGAGGTGCGTGCCATTGGTTGACAATGTCAGTCACTTGAGTCTTAGAGCAAGCCCCATTACGAAAGCCACGCACGATTAAGTCGTGAGCGATTCTGTCGTCAATCTCGGTTGACTTGTAAGAGTCAATGCGTTTCTCGGAAGTAATCCAAGAATCACAAAG
>Ga0181380_1000025_pt1 | contig 57099 bp, 34 predicted proteins | sample 3SPOviralmetaG_FD_130116 | JGI IMG/M metagenome (GOLD analysis project Ga0181380, IMG submission 130116) | Marine viral communities from the oligotrophic San Pedro Time Series (SPOT) site, San Pedro Channel, CA, USA - 3 SPOT_SRF_2009-08-19 | ecosystem: Environmental > Aquatic > Marine > Strait... | reverse complement strand
TGTTCCAGGACGTGCAAAAGCCCACGGCGGGTCTGGACATTGGCACAGCGGACGCCATCATCGTCGCCGAGAACCCAGAGTGAGGCCAGTGCACAAGCGAAGCCGTGTGTGGGGCCACCGATTGACTGTCAATCGCACACGTACCGAACCTGGTTTATTAACTGACAGACAGTGGGGGTGCACCCCCACCACCTGGTAGGAGCCTCCCCGGTCGGGCTGGGACCCGTCACAATCCTCTTCTCGGCTGCCATGGAGACGGCGCACCCCGTAGACACGCCACCCCTGGCCCTGTACGACACCGTCGCCGTCGCGTGCGCCGCCGGGGACGACGCCACGCTGCAAAACATCGCGGACACCGTGTCGCTGGATGCTGTCGAATCGGGGCTCCGTTGGTTCATTGAGTGGAACGACGGCGAGCTGCCGATCGCCCCTCTGACCGACTTCATTTCCGCGGCCATCGCCGCTGCGCCTGTCGTGTCCGCCGACTGGCTGTCTTCCGCTGTGCCCAGTCTGCTTGAGCGCATGGATGGCGCATTGGACATCGCGTTTATCCCCGTGACCGACACGGTCGTCCGCTGCGCCAAGCTCGGCGGCGCGGTGCAGTGGATCCGCATGCTTGACACCACGCATCGCAACTGCGCCGTGCACAAGAGGGCAGCCTTCAGTGGGTGGACACTGCGACCCGTCCCGGAGCTGGCCCTGTTCAGGGCCATCGCTGGCGACCCACGGGTGCTCGAGACCGGGCTGCTCGAGACCGCAATGCGCGCCGCGGTGACGGTGCTTACGTTTCCCGGGCCCGTGTGCGATGGCGATCGCCGTCGCGGCACACACGACTGGACGCCGGCTTCCAAGTTCAACCTGGGCACGGCCATGGAGATTTTGGAGTTTCTGTTGTGCCACCCCGGCGCGGCGTCCGCGTTCGTGGACGCTGTTGTCCGCACGGACACTCCCGGTGGTGTCGTGCTCAGCGCCCGGCGCGTGTTTGCCGACCGTGGCTTGTCCATGGTCCCAACCGCAGAGGCCGCCACGGCCCTCGCCGCCCTCGCCAGAGGGATGGGCACGTCAGTGGGGACCGTTAAAGCCGTCATGAAGGACGCACCCGACGAAGCGTGGACGTTCGACGTGCTCCGCTACATCATGACGAGCCCGGGCAGCCTCGAGGTCGGGTGCCGGCGCGGGGGGTTCTTTGTCACCACCTTCCCCCGCGGGTTTCCCGTCGGGAGTGGCGCCGTGAAGTGCTTCGCCCAGGTGCTGCTCTCCTTGTGCGCCGACGACGAAAGTGCCGACGACACGACGACGTGCGGCTTCATAAAGAGGGGGCTCGACACCGGGATGTTTGACCAGTTCCTTCGCCCTGACACCGTCGAGACCACGGAGGCCGTGCTTTGGAATTACTTCCACACCGAGCTGCGACACCCGGCCGTCGCCATCGCGGGCGTCATAGCCGGGGCGGTCAGGCGTGTCCGCCGTGGCGCTCGTGCCCGCAATGCCCCGGCCGTGCTGAGCGTCATGGCCGCCGCCGACAAGGCGCGCGTCGCGCAACAGGCACAGCCGCCGGCCAAGCGTCGTCACACCGACGGCGTCGAGGACCGCGCCGCCGCACTGGCCACCGTGTTGACAGCCCGCCGGGTGTGCCGCCACGGCGCAGACGGCCGCGTGGTGGAGCCGTGGGGGCGCGAGGTGGTGGGCTTTTACGTGTGAACAATGGCATTGTGTGTGGCGAGCTGGCGAGGCGCCACCGATTGACAGTCAATTGCGCATGTGTCGAATCTGGTGTATTGGTTGACAGACAGTGGGGTGCACCCCCACCACCTGGTATGAGCCTCCCTTGTCGAGCCGGGGGTCCGCCACAATCCTCCTCTCTGCCCGCCATGGAGACGGTGGTCCCCGTCGACACACCGCCCCTGACCCTGTTCGGCACCTTCGCCATCGCGTGCGCCGCCAGGGACGGCGCCACGCTGCGCCGCCTCATGGACACGGTGTCGCTGGATACTGTCGAACTGGCGCTCCATCGGCACATTCGGCGGAGCAGGGGCAACATCACGAATCGTCCCCTGGTCGCTTTTATTCGTGCGGCCACCTCTGCTGCTCCCGACGCCACCGTCGACTGGTTGTCGTCCGCCGTGCCCCGCATGATCAAGCACCTGGAGGGTCCACAACCGGGCGCACTAAGCACCCACTTCGTGGCCATGACCAGGGCGGTCGTCCACTGTGCCACGCTAGACGGCGCGTTGAAGTGGATCCACATGCTCGGCACTGTGTGCTGCGCCTACGCTACGCACCGGGAGGCGGCTTTCCGTGTGTGGTTTCTGCGCCCCGTCCCGGAACTGGCCCTGTTCAGAGCCATCACCGACGACCCGCGGATGCTCGACACCGCAGCGCTCAGTTTTGCAATGCGCGCCGTGGTGAAGTTGCTTGCGCGCCCCGGGCCCGTGGCCGACACCAGCCGCCGCACCATCCACGACTGTTCACAGTCGGCGCGGTTCATCATGAACACGGCCGCGGCGGCACTGGACTTGCTACTGTGTCACCCTGCTGCGCCGGCTGCCTTTGTGGGCGCCGTTGCTATGTGTGACTGTACCGCGACGGGCGTGTCGCGCGCTCGGTCTGTGTTTACCAACCGCAGTCTGTTCATGGTCCCGACCGCAGAGGCCGCGGACGCCTTCGTCGCGCTCTGTTCAAAGAAGCGCGTGTTGCCGATGACTTTTGGCGCCGTGATGAAGAGCGCACCCGACGAGGCGTGGACACCCGACGCGCTCCGCTACATCATGACGACCCCGGGCAGCCTCGAGGCCGGGTGCCGGCCCGGGGGGCTCCTCGTCACCACCTTCCCCCGCGGGTTTCCCATCGGGAGCGACGCCATGCGGCGCTATGCCGAGATTCTGTTCTCCTCGTGCCCCGATGGCATCGCCCCGTGGTCTGTTCACGACGAGGACAACCTCATCTACAACATGGAGCAGAACCTCGGCTCTGGGGTGTTTGACCAGTTCCTCCTCCTCGACACGGTTGCTGCCACCGAGGGCGTGCTCCGGCGCCACCTCCGGGGTGAGCTGAAGCGCGCGCCCGACGCCGTCGCGGGCATCGTTGCCGAGGCGGTCAAGGCCGCCCGCCGTCGTGCCCGCGCCCGCAATGCCGCCGACATTCTGCCCATTATGGCCGCCGCCGACAAGGCGCGCGTCGCGCAACAGGCGCAGCCGCCGACCAAGCGCCGCCGCGTCGACGCCGAAGACCGTGCCGCCACACTGGCCGCTGTGCTGACGGCCCGGCGGGTGTGTCGCCACGGCGCAAACGGTCGCATGGTGGAACCATGGGGCTGCGAGGTGGTGGGCTTTTTCGTGTGAGCAATGGCATTGTGTGTGGCGAGATGGCGGGACGCCACCGATTGACAGTCAATTGCACACAGTGCCTATTGATTGACAGACAGTGGGGTGCACCCCCACCACCTGGTATGAGCCTCCCTTGTTGGGCTGGGGCCTGCCACAATCCTCCTCTCTGGTCGCCATGGGGACCGTGTACCCCGTCGACACGCCGCCCCTGACCCTGTTCGACACCTTCACCGTCGCGTGTGGCGCTAAGGACGGCGCCATGCTGCGCCGCCTCATGGACACGGTGTCGCTGGATACTGTCGAACTGGCGTTCCACCGGCACAGTCGACGGAGCGGGGGCTTCATGACGACTCGTTCCCTGGCCACCCACATTTCTGCGGCCGTCTCTGCTGCTCCCGACGCCAGCGTCGACTGGCTGTTGTCCGCCGCGCCCCGCATGATCAAGAACCTGGAGGGTCTACAACAGGGTTCACTGGACGCCCATTTCGTGGCCGCGACCAGGGCGGTCATCCGTTATGCCGCGCTAGATGCCGCGTTGAAGTGGATCCACATGCTCGGCACCGTGTGTTGCACCTATGTTGTGCACCGAGAGGTAGCTGTCCGCGCGTGGGTGATGCGCCCAGTCCCGGAGCTGGCCCTGTTCAGAGCCATCGTCGACGACCCGCGGATGCTCGACGACGCGGCGCTCTGGTCCGCGATGTGCGTCGTGGTGAAGTTGTTTGCCTGCCCCGGGCCCGTGGCCAACCCTGGCAACCGCACCGCCCACGACTGGTCGCCGTTGGCGCGGGTCAACATGGGCACGGCCGCGGCGGCACTGGACTCGCTTCTGTGTCACCCCGATGCGCCGGGCACCTTCGCGGACGCCTCTGTCGTGTGTGGCTGTACCGAAACGGGCATGTGGCGTGCTCGGTCCGTGTTTACCAACCGCGGTCTGTTCATGGTCCCGACCGCCGAGGCCGCGGACATCTTCGTCGCGCACTGCAAAGAGAAGCACGCGACGTCGACGGCTTTTGAAGCCGTCATGGGGGGCGCACCAGACGAGGCGTGGACCCCCGGCGCGCTCGCCTACATCATGACGACCCCGGACAGCGTCGATGCTGGGTGCCAACCCGGGGGGTTCTTTGTCACCAACTTCCCCCGCGGGTTCCCCATTGGGAGCGGCGCCATGAAGCGCTATGCCGAGATTCTGTTCTCCTCGTGCCCCGATGCCTTCGCCCCACGGCCGGATTTGATAGAGGCCTACCGCATCCACACCATGGAGCAGAACCTCGGCTCCGGGGTGTTTGACCAGTTCCTCCTCCTCGACACGGCCGCTGCCACCGAGGGCGTGCTCCGGCGCCACCTCCGGGGCGAGCTGAAGCGCACACCCGGTGCCATCGCGGGCATCATCGCCGAGGCGGTCAAGGGCGCCCGGCGCCGTGCCCGGGCCCGCAATGCTCCGGCCGTGCTGAGCGTCATGGCCGCCGCTGACAAGGTGCGCGTCGCGCAACAGGCACAGCCGCCGACCAAGCGCCGCCGCGTCGACGCCGAAGACCGCGCCGCCACATTGGCCGCTGTGCTAACGGCCCGCCGGGTGTGTCGCCACGGCGCAGACGGCCGCGTGGTGGAGCCGTGGGGGCGCGAGGTGGTCGGCTTTTTCGTGTGAGCAATGGCACTGTGTATGGTTTCTCGGTCCCCCGCGACCAGCAACTGCGGCGGGCAACATGAAGCGCACTGTAACGGGGCCACCGCCCGAAGACGACGACAACGCAGACCCGGCGCCCAAGCGGGGCCGGGCGCCGGGCGCGACCGACGCCGCCAAGCCCGACCCCTGGGAGTTTGCGCGGGCCACGCTGCCGTCGCGGAACGACCTGCCGCCGCCGCTGGTGCCGGCACCGGGCACCCGCTGGGACTGGCCGCCCGTGAGGGGGTACGACACGGCGCAGTGGTACCCGTACAAGGGCGCGCCGCCGTTTGACCCCGCCGACGCTGAACTGGACGGCATGGTGGAAGACGGCCAGACGCAGATGGACTTCTTTGGGCCAGAGTCCGACGTCGAGCCGTGGCGGGGCGAGGCCGTGTGTACCGGCGACGCCGAGGACTCCTACGACGACACCGACGTGACCAACATCATGACGGCAGACCCCATGGTGCCCGACGACGCGTTCGCCCTCACGTACCAAGAGATGCAGCCCGGGACGAGCGACCTCACCATGCCCTTCGCCGGCGTCGCCTGGAAGTACCGGTCCGCGTGTGCGGACGGACGCTTCACCGCCGTGCGGCCGTCCACGCCGGACCCCGACGACGGCCGCATGCTCCACCTCTTCATGCGCATGAACAAGATCGACCTCGTCGTGGACTGGGTCCAGTCCGCCATCCACAACGGCTGGCACGACTCCCTGTGGAAGCGCGCCCTGTTCAACGGGCTGGCGTACCCGCACGCGCCCCAGTTCGTGCGCGACCGCGTCGCCAACATGATGGCCGACCCCCGCACCCGCGCATGGATGCTGTCCCCCGCCTTCTGGCCGCTCAACCTCCGCCGGCTCCACTGGACGCGGCACCCACGGGCCGACGCCGACACCGGCCTCCCCGTCACGGGCCCCGCGGGCGTCGTCCACCCGCGCCCGCCCGCGACCGCGCCGACCATGCAGACACTGCGCAACCCGGCCTTTGCCGCGCGGGTCGACATCCTCACGGCCTGCACGCTGTGCAACGTCCCGGGCTCGGCCGCGCTGCTCGCCGAGATCCTGCGGGGCCTGCGCGCGCAGCCGCCGCCGGGCGTGGTGTACGGTCCGAACCTGAAGGACTTTGCGCTCGGCAACAACCCGCTGGCACTCATCGAGGCGGGCGCACCGCGCCTGCTCAACGCCTCCATGACCCGTGCGCTGGACACGGCCCGGTGCGAGCAGCTGTTTGCCGACATGGTAGTCGCGGGGGACCCCGGGTGCGCGTGGCCGCCCCCGCCACTGCTGGGCGACGGCGACCGTGCCCACGGCGCCACCGGGAAGTTCCTGCTCAACTCCATCGGCCGCGTGGCGCACATCTGGAACGTGTGGGACCGCATGTTCGCGCTGACGCCCAAGATCCTGGCCGGCGTCGCCTACGACTGGGCGCCCGCCCACCTGCTGTACACCTACCTGTACGACGGCCACACGCTGCCGGGCCAGTTTCCCCTGGCAGCCGCGGCGCCGCCGGTGCCCGCCGCCCCCGCCGGCCGCGTCCCCGAAGGCGTCCCCGCCGCCGAGCTCCACGCGAGGCTGCAGGACGCCGCGGGGGAGTGGCTCGCCGCCCGCCCGTACTACGGCGACCCGGAGTGCGTGCTGAAGCGCCGCACCGGCCCCATCGCCGCCGCCGGGCTTGAGCTGCCCGGCGTGGTGCAGACCGAGCAGCGCCGCCCCATCACCGGCTACACCGACGACGCCAGAGTGGGCGTGCCCGTCACCCGCCCGCCCGTGGCGCCGCTGCAGCACACGTACCCCGGCATGTTCACCCTGCTGCACGCAGCCGGCTTCATGGTCGACTCCGCTGAGGACTGGCCGCCCGGCTTCGTGGCCGCGCGGGCCCGCGTGACGGCAGCCGTGCCCATGAATGAGTCCGTCATCAGCCCCCACGTGACCTCGGGGCGGGCGCTGCTGCGCCTGTGGTTCGACGGCGACGCCTACCGCCGCGTGGGCAACAAGTCCCGTACCTGGGGGACGCCCGTCCTGTCCATCATGGCGGGGCGGTACCACCCCGCCATCGCGGAGCGCATGTCGGCCTTCTTCTCGGGCGGCGCCGTGCGACCGTTCTACCCCGTCACCGCCGCGTGGAAGACGGACGTCCCGGACCTCCGCACCCGGGGCTGGTTCGTCGACGCCTTCCTGTGCGCCGCCGGCGTGTACGTCGCCCCCATGGAGGACCGCATCCACGCGCTGTCTGCGGCCAGCACCCGGTTCCCGCGCCTCCTTCCGTGCCGCCCCGGCGGCCAGCCCTTCCAGCAACAGCCCGCGTTCCTGGCACTGTTCGGCATGGCGGCCCACCGCCCGCCGCCCATGGTCTTCGCCGGCCAGCTGCGGCTCGGCACGTCACGGCCCGGCGGGCCGGGCCTCACCCCCGACAACGCGCCGGTGCCGCCGGGGCACCCGCCCGCGATGTTCTGGTACCCGGGCAACCCCGCCGACGGCAACGCCGCGCACATGGACGCCAGGACGTACCAGCCGCAGTACGTGCGGGGCATCGGCAAGTTTGTGCGGGGCATGGGGCGGGCGTCTACACCCGGCGAAGTCACCAGCCCCGCTGCCGCCCTCGTCCACGACATGCGCGGCGTCGCAGAGGCGGGTGCGACCCGCCTCAACGGCGACGCCATTGCCATCCGGGCGGCCCACGCCGAGGCACAGCTGCTGCTGCATAGACTGCGGGAGCTCACCGAGCGAGAGAACGGCGTGCACTGGGCGTGGAACGACGCCAGGGCACTGGCCATCGCTTCCGGGGAGAAGTGCAAGCAGACTATCGACGCGGCGCCCGCGGGCAGTCTGGACGTGACGCTCGTCGAGGGTGTCAACGAGTTGTGCGCCGACGTGGCGACAATGTCCTCCCTGACTGCCAGCGTGCTGCACACGCACATCGCGGCGCTCGACGTTCACGCGCGACACCTCATCGACATGGCCACGGACGGCGGCGCGGCGGGGGCCACGCTGGCGCTAGCCAGGCAGGCCAGCGCGTTCGTGGCGGACACCAAGGAATGCCGCGACAGGCTGGTTGTCCTGTCCGGCCTGGTGGAGCAGCGGCAAGCGGTCCTGGCCGAGTACGAGCTCAAGATGAACGGCGACGTGCTGCCGCGGGTCACAAAGTACCACGCCGACGTGGAGGGCCTCGAGGCCCAGATGCAGGAGCTGTGGGTCCAGCGCCAAGCGGCCGCCGCCGCGGAGGACGCCGCCGCTGCCGCCACGGTGCAAGCGTAACGGGTGTGACGGGAAACGAATAGAACACCACCCGTGTATGCAAGATGTGTCCCTGTGTGTGTGCACAGTGTCGCTGCGATGGCGGACGACAGCAGCAGCAGCGACGACGACCTCGCTGCGCACATTGCACGGCGCACCGGACGGGGCAGGACAAGCACGCGGGGTGCCCCGGCCCCGGCTCCAGTCCCTGCACCGGCTCCAGTACCAGTCCCAGCCCCGGCTCCAGCCCCGGCTCGGTTCGCGACCAGCAAGTGGGGTGCCCCGGCCGCGACCGGCAAGTGGGGTGCCCCGGCCGCGGCCAGCAAGTGGGGTGCCCCGGCCGCGGCCAGCAAGTGGGACGTCCCGGCCACGCCGGTGCCGGCGGCTGGAAGCGGCACGTGGGCGACGCCCGCGCCCAAGCCACCACCCGTTCCGAGCAAGCCGTTGGCAGGAGCTGGCGCGCGGAGGCCATCGGCAAGAGCGCGCGCGAGGGACCCGCCGGTCGCGACCGGGGACGAGGCGACATGGCGCAGCGCGCCGTTGGTCCCACTGGGGCCCGACGACAGCCCCCCGTCGCCGCCGCGGGTGATGAACATGAATGGCGGCAGTGCAACGCCAATGACGCCCGATGCGACGTTCCACGTGGCCGATATCGTGGCGGTGTTGCCCCCCGTCGACGCGCCGCCCGACTTTGAGATGTACTACGCCATTGGCGACAAGAAGGCGCCGACGCGCTGGACCGCGGTGGCGGACGATGGCGCCATCCTGACGCCACCCGGGCTGTACCAGACCCTGTACCTTCTGGTCGACCGGCCCAGAGTCCATGGCGGCGGCTGGGTGTACGCCTGGCCGATGCGCGTGCAGTCCGTCATGAGCCAGAGCATGCCCCTGGACGACATGTTCGGCGTTTCTGGGGGAGACGCGCCCAGGGCTGGCGCGCGCAAGCCGGCGTGGATTGGCAAATCCTGGTTGGTGGATCGCGCCGTCGCCCCGGCCGTCCCGGCCCCTGCCCCGGTCGCCCGGGCTGCGCCCATCGCGGGCTTTGACGCCGACGCACTTCCGCCCATCTCCGCCGTCTACAGGGACAGGACGTTCGCAGAGGCCATGGCCACGTCGAGGGAGCAAAAGCGGAACCCGGAGCTTTTGACCATCGGCGGCAGCAAGGCGGAGGGCGCACTGGACGCCGACGGCGTGTTGCACACCACCATGTTCAAGAGCCAGGCCATGGACACGAAGCCAGGCTGCGTGGTCATCATCGACAACCCGTCGAGCTTTGTGACAGACCGACCCTTCTACTTGTCTCCGGGCGAGTACAACGTCATCGTGGACAGCGGCACCGAGTCGCAGCGCCTGGCGCTCCGGGTGTGGTCCGCTGGAAACCAGTTCATGCCGTTCCCCACCTAAGAAATGCCATTGTGTGTGGCGTGTTACAAAGACAGCCAGAATGCCTGCACCCAGTCGGGCCCACCCGCGTCCAGGGACTCGGGCGCGTTGGCATGGGCGGCCACCACGCCCGTCACGCGGTCCGCGCTCCACAGCGTCGCCGTCACGGCGCCCGGTGCGAACTTGGGGCCCACGCGCCGCAGTGCGCCGTCCCACCACACCCACACGCGGCATCCGGGGGTCGTCACGTCGCCGAGGCCCGCGGACGACGACCCCCAGTCTGGGTTGCACGCCGACACGGTGAACTGCGCGCCGGACGTCAGTGCCGACACGCCCCGCGCCGTCACGGCGCCCATGGGCACCTGCTGCACCACCGTCCACACCGTGTCGTCGCCCTCGCCGGCCCCCGTCAGCACGGACGCCAGGGGCAGCGTCTCCGGGTCGGCCGCGCCGCCGTTCGTGCCCGACGCCACCAGGATGTGCTTCCCCGACACCGCGTCGCGGCCCGCCACCACGCCCGTGCACCGCATCGCCAGGAACCGCCAGTCGGTCGACACCGTGGCGTCGGGCGTCGTCTCGGCGGGCACCGCGTACAGCCCGCCGTCCGTGTCGTCGTCCACACACAGCACCAGCTGGCCTGTGGACGTGTACACCACGTCGGCCACGTTGGGCGCAAACACGCGGCGGGCCAGGGTAAACGTGGCGTCGCCGCCGTCGCTGCCCAGCGTGTACTCTGCCGTAAACACCGCCGAGTCGCCGTCCGACGACGTGAACCCCGCCGTGGCCAGCCGCTCGCTGTCGTCCGACACCGCCACGGACACGACGCCTACACACGGCACGGCGTGTGGCTCGGCGGTCCACTGCGGCGCGTCGGTGGCGGGCGCCAGCGGGAAGCTGGCCACGGGGCACGTCGTGGGGATGAACGCGACGCTGTTGAACGCGACGCGCAGCAGGTACCGCCGGTCCGCCGCGTCCCACGTCGCAAACCCCGTGGTGGCGCTGGACCCCGACGCCGTGCTGAGCGTGGTCAGGCCGCCGCCCGACACAGAGGCATCGCCCACCGCCCACGCCGCCTCGGGGGGAAACAGCGGCAGCGCGGCGCCCTGCACGTTCTGCAGCGCCGCCGGGTTGCACGTGCTCCCCGCAGAAAAGACGCCCAGGCGCGACACGCCGTCCGTGGCGTCGCCGCCCGCCGTGGAGACGTGTGCCTGGGGCAGAACCACCACGCCCGGCACCGCGCTGCACGTCGTGCTCAGGTTGGCAGCGGGCCCAGGCGTCCATGTGGACGTCGGGGTGGGCAGCGGCACCGCGTACCGCCGGGTCTCCAGGTCGCGGGCGACGGCGCGCTCGAACACGCCCGCGGTGTCGGTGGACACGCTGGCGTTGGTGCCCGCCGTGGTGTTGATGATGCGCATGTCCGTCACGGTGGCAAACAGCGTGCCGGCCTCGTCCGAGCTCAGCACGGCCGCGGTTCCGTTGGGCGGCTCAAAGGTGATGCGCGGCGGCGCGGCGGCCGCCAGTCCCACCGCCACCAACAGCAGCAACGTCCGCATCCTGGCGCAGTGTCCACGCTGCGCCAATATGAGTGTGCATACACCCCAGTATCTACAACAGTGTACACTGGCGCCCGCCCGTGCGTGCGTCTGTCCGTATGGAGGGCTACAGCAGCGAGGAGGAGACGCTGGGTGGCTACCGGTCGCAGTCTGTGTCGGGTGTCGACTCCAACACCAACACCGTCGCCAGCGACGGCAGTGCCCGAAGCACCGCCGTGGCGGTGCCCAGACAGACGCCCCGTAGGTACCAGTCCATCCGGAACAGGCGGATGAACGCGACACAGCCCGGCAGCGAGGACGAGGACGCCACGGCACAGCGGAACCCCGTGGTGGTCGTCACCCGCGCGGCACGGAGGAAGGCCAAGGAGTCGCCACAGCCGCGGCGGCGGGCGGCCGACGTGGAGGCGCCGATCCAGGAGGACAGCGACGCCAGCGACTCGGACGCCGAGGCAGAGTTTGAGTACAACGAAGAGCCGCGGCGGAACTTCATGTTTGGCATGTACTCCATCCACTGCGCGTGCTTCATCATCATCGTGGCCACGCTGCTCGTCCTGGGCCTGGTGTTTGCCATGGGCGGCTCGCCCATGTTCAACGGCGGCCTCGCCGTCGTGCCGTGCGACAACGCCACACTGCCGGCGGGCGTGTCCCCGCGGTCGGCGCAGGGGCGGGACGTTCTGTGGTGCGACGGGCCCAGCGTGCAGGCGGCGTTCATGGTCAACGTCGCGTGGTACGGCGTGTACTGCTTCGCGGTCATGGTGAACTGGGCGGGCTTCCGCAAGATGTACATGAAGCGGCGGAACCGGGCGCGCAGCGTGTTGCAGGGCGTCGTGTGCGGGCCGCTCACCGTGTTCGGTGTCATGCACTACTCCGGCGCGGCGCCCAGCTCCAGGGAGGTTGCGCTGGCCGCCGTCGCGGCTGCCCTCGTGTCGGTGCAGGGCTTTACCCACGACAAGATCTCGCACAGACGGGGCGTCGTTGAAAACGTGTCCGAGGCGTGGGGCGTCCGCGTCCTGGACGCGCTGGCTGGCGTGTGGGCCCGCGTGCGGTTCCTGGTGGAGCCCCACGTCCTGGTGGACGTCGCCTCCACGCTGCTGTTCACGATGCTGTTTCTGCCCGTGGCGCGGGACACGGAGCCCGGCCCGTACGCGCGCTCCCTGGACGGCTCCATGTCGGCGCTGCCGTGGCTGGTCGTCGTGTGCGCCTGGGCGGGCGTGGCGCTGCGCACCGTCTCCGTGTTCGTGGACCCGGGCATCTACGAGTTCTGCGGCCTCCTCCTCACGTGGCTTGTAGTGTATGCGCCGCTTCTGATTTCCGCGGCCGCGCCACAGGTGCACCGCTCCAATAGATAGCACATGGCTAAGCGTGTCCGCACAGAGGCAAGGGAGGACGGCGACAGGCTCAGCAGGGCGCAGTGCGCGGAGCTGGCCGGCACCTTTGTCGTCTTCACCGCGCGGTCCCAGGAGACGCTGCGCGCCGAGGCGAAGGGCCTGATGAAGCAAGCCAGTGCCGCCGTCATCCGCAACGCCGTGGGCGGCGAGCGGGACGCGGTGTTCGAGGTGGTGCTGGGAACGTTGGCGCCGGGCGTCGTCCGCGTCGTGTCCGTGGACGTCAAGTGGCGCGGCGCCGAGTGGTCCGATTCCCTGCTGCACCGCGCCGTCGTGGCCGTGTGCCCGGGGCCCGAGGAGGTGGAGGACAAGGACGGCAGTGTCGTCGTGAAGTGTGGGGCCAGCTTGGAGGGCGAATGATACGCCTGTAACGTTGGAATTTAGAGCCAGGCCCAGGGTTGCACCCCCACCATTGACTAGTCAATATTGACCCCACACCCAGGTTGACTGTCAACCTGTGCAGGGGCTGCCAGGCGTATGGGGCTCTCCGCCCACACACCTCCCCCGAACCCGCCACAGCACGCGCATCTGCATTAGCACCCGCACTGACAGGTATGCACACGCCGATGTGCACCACACACCAGGGGCAGCAGCTGGCAAAGTGTCGGTTTGGCCTTCTCTGGGAGGGTTGCACCCCCACCCTCCACCCAGCCACCTCAATTTTGGCTGTGCCCCACCACAATCCACTTTCCCCTCCCCACCCAACGTGGGTCCACCGTCAATGCCGTTCCCGTCCCCGCCCCCACTCACCCCCGCCCCACCCCGCAGATGCTCAAGCTTGTCCGTGACCGCACCACTGCCGTGTCCAAGGCGCTGTCGTTTTCGGTTGGGGAGAACAAGACCACCCTGCTGGTGACCAGCCCCGTCATGGCCAAGGTAGACTACAAGGACGACGTCGTCGAGGACCGCGGCCACGTGTGCACCAACGCCCGCATCGTGGTGGGCAACACCGTCATCAACACCGCCGACGACACCGTCACCGCCGCCGTGAAGGGGGCCCTGGCCGACGACGACGTCGTCGTGCAACTCCTCGCCTCCAGCGTCGGCAGCGAGAACATCACCAAGTACGTCATCGACACCTTTGGCGCCGACGACAACATCATCATCTCCACCGAGAACTCCTCGCGGTTCAAGCGCGACGTGCTGGGTGAGATGAAGGTGCCCCTGCAGTTCGGCACCGTCGCCAACGTCGTCGCCGCCGTCCGGGTGTCGTGCGCCACCAACCTGCCCGGCCTCGGCACCGCCGTCAACGCCGCGTGCGCCAAGAGCGGCCAGCTCCTCGTGTCCACCATCCACACCGTCATGTCGTCCGCGTTTGCCAACATCGCCGCCGCCGCCGAGGGCGACCGCCTGCTCGTCGTCGTCGGCGACGCGTACTCCATGGCCCACACCGCCGCCTTTGTGTACGGCGTCGTGCAGTACCTCATCTCCACCGGCGAGAAGCACGTCGACGACGTCGCCGCCACCATCCGGGACCACTCCAGCGCCCTCGCCGAGGCCTGGAAGGAGCTGGAGGAGGGCGCCGCCGACGAGAAGCTGTCCGCCAACCCCGACGAGGCCACCAAGCAGCTGGGCGGCGCGTACAAGAAGCTGCTGGCCGCGTGGGACGCCCTCATCCGCATCCCTGCCTGGGTCGACGGCGTCGACGCCGCCAAGTACCTCATCGACCGCACGGGCAAGGGCAGCGCCACCGCCGCCGGCACGCCGTGGGCCGTCAGCGGCGTGTGCCCGGGTGCCTCTCTGGGCTTCCCCGCCGACCCCAAGTTCACCATCAGCCACCTGGTGCACGCCGACATCGCGGACCAGGCCGCGTACCAGCCGACGCGCTGCAACCGCGTGGTGCCGGGCAAGGCGCCGCTGAAGTGGGGCCGCCTGAAGAAGAACGCCCGCCACGACACCCCCGTGTCCCACCCGTGCACCACCCTGCTGGACATTGCCACGACCATGACCGTGTCCACCGCGCTGCTCAGGGGCCTGGACACCATGAACCCCGTGCTGGCCGCGCGTGTGACCAAGGACGCCACCGTGCCCAACGGTGGCGCCGGTGCGGCCGCCGACGACGACGACGACGACGACGGCGACATCCCGTCCGGCGACGAGGACGCCCCCGTGACCAACGGCAAGCCCGTGGTGGGCGGCATGGACTCTGACTCTGACAGCGAGGAGGAGTTCGTCCCGCCGCTGCCCAAGGGCCCCCCGCCGCCACCCGAGCGCAGCGCGCCGACGCCAGAGGTGGACCCACCCGCCGCCGAGGATGACGACAAGCCCACCGACAAGCCCGCCGACGAGCCCGCCGACGAGCCCGCCGACGAGCCCACTGACGAGCCCGAGCCGGGGCTCAAGTCCAAGCCGGTGGCCAAGCCGGTGGCCAAGCCGGTGGCCAAGCCGGTGGCCAAGCCGGTGGCCAAGCCGGTGGCCAAGCCGGTGGCCAAGGCTGTGTCCAAGGGCAAGGCTGCGGTCAAGCCCGCGGCCAAGTCCAAGGGCAAGGCGGCGCCCAAGCCCGCGGCCAAGCCCAAGAGCAAGGCGGCAACCAAGCCTCCTGCCAAGTCCAAGAGCAAGGCGGCACCCAGGCCTCCTGCCAAGGCAGCGTCGTTTGCTCCGCCGACGCCGCTGTCGGACGACACGTGGTGGCTCACCGCCGACGCCGACGACCTGCCGCTGCCCGCCTTTACCGGCGGCGTCCCCGACGTGCTCGGCATGCACGACGAGTACGCCCTGGGCGTCGGCAGCGCACTGGCCAACCTCGGCGACGCCACCGCGGACAGCAGCGGCACCAGCGCACCGCGTGTGACGACCAAGGACGCCGCCGCCGCACTGGACGCCGTGTTTGCGCCGTGGCCCCGCATGCCCAAGGACTGCACGGGGCTGGCGATGGTCATCGGCAACGTCCGCGACGTGCTCGTCGCCTCCGCGGAGAGCCTGGTGGTGGCGGTCATGAACACGTACAGCACGGCGTCCGCCGCGGCCGGCACCGACAACAGCGCCGTGGTGCGGACGACGGCGGCCCACCTGCACGGCATGCGGTTGGCCGCGGACGGCATCGGGCGGGGCACCGGCCACCTCAGCCAGGTGAACAGCGTGGTGCGCGACCTGGACGCCGAGCTGTTCAAGCTGCGGCAGGCGGCCGGCAAGACTGCGCCGCACGCCCGCACCGCCGCGATGACAGCGTCGCTGGAAGACGCCGACTTGGACGACGACGCCGACCTGGACGACGACGCCGCCACCGGGTCTGGCCACGCTGCCGGCATGGCCGCCGTGGAAGACTTTGTCGGGCGCGTGGTTGCGCTGGCCACGGACAAGCGGCTGAAGGGGGTGGCCACCGCCACTTGCAGCGCCCTCAAGGTGGACCAGTCCCTGGACGGCGTGGTGCGCGCCGTGTTCACCGCGGTCCTGGACGGCGTGGTGAAGCCCGTCGTGCTGGACGCCGGCGACGACATGGTGGACGACGTGCTGACCGTGCTGCGCGGCTCCGCGCCGGAGTCGAAGAAGGACGAAGACGGCGACCTGTTCTACCCCGTGGACGAGGCCGTGAACAAACGTGCGGCCAAGAAGGCCATCAGCAAGGACCTGCGCACGTTTGCCGCCTCGCTGCGGGAGACGGTGACCAAGAGCCGCGCGGTTGCTGGCACCGCCGGCGGCACCGACACCGTGTCGACGTTTACCGCCGACGCCGCCGACACGCTGGTGTCCGACTTCAGCCGCCGGGTGCTCAAGGGCATGCACAACGCGTTGGCTGCCCAGGCCGCCGACATCGGGCGTGTGCCGTTCCTGACCATGGCGTTTGGCGGGGCGCCCAAGCCGCGGGGCAAGGGCAAGGCGTCCACGGGCGCCGCCAAGCGGGCCAAGACGGGCACGGCCACGCACGCGGAGGTGGCCGGCGACGACACGTTCGACGTGGCCGCGGCGAAGAAGAAGTCCAAGGCCGGGAGCAAGGGCAAGCGCAAGGCGGTGCCCGCGGGCGTGACGTCGGCGGAGTTCGACAGCATCGTGCCCGACGGCAAGGACGCCGGCATGGGCCGGGCGTTCGTGATGCAGCCGGCCGCCATTGCGCTCACGGGCCACAGCGACCCGGACCGCAAGCCGGGGGTGGCGCCCATCTCGCTGGTGGGCGCCACCATCGTGGGCAAGGAGGGCGACGCGCGCACGACGCGGGCGGCGGCCTTCACCATGCACTTTGACGACGAGGAGCGGGTGGAGGAGTTCTGGAAGCTGCGGCGCGACGTGGTCATCCGGGCCTGCGTGGACAACCGCGGCGCGCTGACGCAGCCGGTGGGCGTGGTGATGAAGACGTTCATCTGGCTGTGCCAAGTGAACAGCGGCCTGTGCGAGGAGGGCATTGAGAAGCAGCTGCGCCACAAGAAGAGCACGACCACCACGCCGCGGCTGACGCTGACGGCGCTGGAGGACGACGACAGCCCGCAGGCCGTCGTGTTGCGCGACATGCTGGGCGTCCTGGTGCCGCCGGACGAGATCATGACCACGGACCAGTTCATGATGGCGCTGGCGGTGGCGGCGCTGACGGCGGCCCGCAACGAGAACAAGCCGTTCGTCCAGACGGCGCTGCTGGCCCGCGTGTACGGCCGCAGCAAGGACAGCCGCGCGCCCGACCAGGCGGCCCGCGCCCCGGCGTACGCGCTGTCGTGGTTCGTGATTCAGGCGCTGACGTGCGTGCTGCACCGGCTGTCGGGCATCCGGGCGGCGGCGTTCAAGGCGGCGGGCAAGTCGCCCGAGGCGGCCATCTACACCGCGCTCAAGTCCAACAACAAGCGGCTGCAACAGTTCGTGGTGCTGCTGCTGACGGGTCTGTCGCCGTTCGGCGTCGGCAAGATGATGGGGTCCGACGTGGACGACGGCACCATCGACCTGGACGAGGTGCTGGCGGTGACGCAGCAGGGCACGCAAAAGACGCTGGCGTTCAACGGCGTGATGCAGACGCGGCAGGCGGACCAGCAGCTGGTGACGGAAAACCCGGGCCTGGCCACGCTGTTCTTCATGTGCCGGGCGCTGTACACCAGCAACGCGGCCGGCAACGCGTCCCTGGCCACGTTTGTGCGCCTGATCCAAGACACGAAGGCCGCCGGCGACGACGACGACAAGGCGCAGAAGGCGTGCGACCGCGCCATCAAGGACGGCCGCGACGCCACCAAGGAGCTGCGGGCGTCCTTCATGACGCCCGCGAACTTCAGGGCGCTGTGGGGCATCGTGGGCGGCCTGGAGTCCAGCCTCTTCCCCGACGCACTGCCCGCCATGAGCAAGGAGCAGGCGAAGGCCACCCAGGCGCTGGACGTGCTTGGCGACGCGGTGCTGGACCACCTGGAGGGCAAGAGCGGCGACGCGGTGATGGGCCGCACCCACCTGGACACCAGCGCCAAGTTCCTGCTGCAGGCGCTGACGCCGTGGGGCAACACCGACGAGTTCGACCAGGACCCCACCAACCTGCCGTCCGCCGCCGTGTGGTTCGGCATCAAGGCGCACACCGAGGTGGACAAGGCCCGCCTGCGCAAGGCCAAGGAGGAGCGCGCCGCCGCTGGGGACGACGAGGACAAGGGCGGCCACAAGCGGGGCAAGAAGGGCAAGCCCACCGCGTCGGCCGCCAAGGGCAAGCGGCGCCGCCTGGTCAAGGACGACGACGAGCCCGAGCTGTCCGACTCGGACAATGACGACGGTGGTGAGGAAGAGGTGTGAGAATGCGTGGGCCGAGACTCGTTGTGTTAACCCCGTCACCCAATTGCGTGGTCCCCACAGCCGCCCAAGACGACGACGACGCCGAAGAAGCCAGCTTCAGCGAAACTGACGAGTCTGAAGGGGAGCAAGAAGGCGATGTGGGCGCCACGTCGGACGACGTGAGCGGCGACGACGACGAAGACGACGAGTTTTAACCCCGCACCACAAATGCATGTTTTGTATGCACACCCTGTCGTTCAGACCGCCCAGCACAGGCGCCATGTGGCTCTTAGCGTTGCTGCTGCCGCTTGCGGCCTCTGCGCAGCAGGTGTGCCTGTGGCCGCACGCCGACGCCGCGGGCGGCGTGTGGGACTGGCAGGACACGTGGCACGTCGAGGGCAACGACTACACGGGCGTGTCCGTGGTGCTAAACGCCGCGGGGGCGAGCGTCGTGGTGTCGGCCGCCGGCAGCACGGCCTCGGAGGTGATCATGGTGGACGGCGAGCTGGGCGTGGAGGGCAACCTGCGGGTGGTGGGCGGCGCCGCGGGGGACTGCGACCCCGACGACCGCACGCCGCCGCAACCGCCGTCGGGCGTCCACACCGACGGGTGGACGCTCACGGTGGAGCCGCCGGGGGACACGGGCACGTCGGCCGTCACGGGGTACTCCCTGCTGTTCCGCGCGGCGTCTGGCGCGGCGCTGGGGCCCGGCGAGGAGGCCGTCGACATTGGGCTGGAGAACGTGGCGGGTCTGACGGGGCGACACCCCGTCGACGTGGGCTACTGGCGGCTGCCCAACAACGTGACGCTGGACATGGAGCGCCTGCTGCGACCCGCCACGGAGTACATCGTGTCAGTGTCCACGATTGGGGAGTGGGGCGCGTCGGCGCCGTCGCCGTGGTCCGCGCTGTGGCTGACGCCCGACGGGGACCCGGACTGGGCGGTGCCGTCGTCTGACACACCGTGGCGCCGCGCAGAGGGGGCACACCCCGACCTGCACGTGCCCGCGGCACTGGCCGTGGAGGGCACGTCCACGGTGGTGGGCAGCTGGCCGGCGGCCTCGGCCGGCACCACCATCGGCATGGAAACGTACACCGTGCGCGCCATGCCGGTGTCCAACACGGGGTGCGGCGCCGGCAACGCGACCGTCGAGACGCAAGTCCCCGGGGACTCCCTTCTGTCGCTGCTGGGCGTGGACCCAGGTGCCACGTACACGCTCAGCGTGACGGCCGAGTCGGCGCTGGGCGCACTCAGCGCTCCGTCGCCGTCCATCAACGTGACGGCGGACGCCCTGGCGCCCAGCGGGGTGCACGCCGACGTGGGCGCCGTGGACGACCGCGGCGTGTGGGCGCGGGCCCCCAGCGTGGACTGCAGCGGCGTTGGCCGCCCGCTGGGCATTAGCGACTACAACGTGTACGCCCGCATCGGGGACGACGAGTGGCGTGTCCCCGGCAACAGCACGGTGCTGCTGGACCCCGACACGACGTACGACGTGTTCCTGAGCGCCACGGTGCGCAACGGCAGCGTGTCGACGCGGCGGTGGGAGCGGTGGGGCACCATCGAGACGCAGCCGCTACGGACGCAGCCGCGGCCGCCCACCATTACCAACATCACGGCCGTCACGACGCCGCCCGAGTACGGCGTGTGGGTCGCGGGCTTTGTCAACCCACGGGACGTGCTCAGCCGCATCACCTCGGTGACTGTCATGGTTGGCGCCGCCGACGCCATCCACCTCGCACCGGACGCGGACGGGTGGTTTGCGGGCCTCGCGCCCGCGTTTGCGCGCGCGGTGCCGGACGTGGACGGGGTCGCCGTGTGGGCCAACGCGGGCACGACGACGGGCCAGACGACGCTGGCAACACAGCCCGCAGCCCCCCTGCTCCCGCCCGGCCAGGTGCGCGACGTGGTGGCCACGCCCAGCACGTCCACGGTTGCCGTGACGTGGGAAGCCCCGGTGTTCACTGGCGGCAGAAGCACGATCTGGACGTGGGTCAACTGGACGACGGTGACGGACACGGGGGACGTCGCGTCGGGGTTCGAATTCCCGCCGAGCCCGCCAACGACGGTCGACCTGAGCGGCGTCCCCGTCGGCCCCGACCGTGTCGTGTCCCTGGCGGTGTCTGCGGAGGACAGCACCGAGCCGCCGGTCTGGGCCAACGTCGCCCTGGCGCCACCCGGCCGCCCGGGGGCACCCTCTGCGGTCCAGCAGTTGCCGGGGACGCAGGGCAGGACGGAGCTCGTCGTGACGCTGAGCCCCGAGACGGGCGGCAGCCTGCTGTCTCGGGTGTGTGTCGGCGGCACGACGTGCAAGCACGTGCGAGCAGGGCACTCCCAGCTCGCGCTCGGCGTGTGGCGGGACCCGGCCCGCGAGGACCCGGCGCCCGTCACGGTGGTCAACGCCGCGGGCTTTGTCAGTGACCCAGTGTACGTGTCGCTCAACTACACGACGACCGGCGCGCAGTACGCGGTGTGGCCCAGCTTCCGGCTGGTGGGGTGGACGCCGACCGGCGTGCTGCTCGAGGTCAACGACACGTCGGGAGACCCGGGGCCGGAGGCACCGCCCTTCCACACGCCGAGCGTGTACACGCTGACCGGCGGCGCCACCGTGACAGGGCCCGACCCCGGCTGGCGGTACAACCTCAGCCTGCCATCCATGGACGTGGGCACACGGCTGGCGGTGGGCGGCATCCGGCCCGATGCCCGAGCGATGTTCGTGGGGTACAGCCCGGCCATCAGTCTGGGCGAGCGCGTGGAGGGCGCGGCGACTGGCGGCGACGCGGTGCCGGGTCTCACCATCACGGGCGTCGCCGTGGGGCCCACCATCGACACGGCGCGGCTGTCCCTGGCGGTGGGCGACGTGGGCGTGCTGGAGGCCGACGTCGGCGCGCTGCAGCTGTTTGTCCTGTCCACGGACCCGGTGTTTGTCCCCGGGCTGACGCCGGCCGCCGCGCTGCCGTACCTGGACGCGGTGCGGGGCGCGCCGCGGTCGTCGGGCGTGTTCCAGTTCGGCGTCGTCACGGTGACGGTGCCTCCGGACGTGCTGTTTGCCGACACGGACACGGCCTTCACTGCGTCGGTGTTTACTGTGTCCGCCACACTGCGCGGTGTGCGGATGCCGGGGGCCCAGGCACCCCCGACGGTGCCGGTGCTGATCCCGGAGCAGCGGTCGCGGCGGGCCATCCAGATGCGCGCCGACAAGCCGTCCCCTTTCTTTGGCGGCTCGCCCCTGATTCGGCTCAACACGCGGGGCGTCAACGCGCTGGGGCGCGGCCTGGAGACGTCGCTGGGCAGCCTGACCATTGTGCCGGGGGACAGCACCGTGATGCGGTTCACGGCGAGCGGGCTGGAGGTGGGCGCGCGCAACGTGTCCATCGCCGTATCGCTGCTCAGCGCGGCGGGCCTGGAGGGCGCCTTCTCCGACTTCACCGTGGTGGCGATGCCGCCGCCGTGCCCAGTGGGCACGTTCGACCCCTCCGCGGCCAACGCGTCCGACTTCAGTCTGGCCTGCACGCCGTGCCCGCCTGGCACCTGGACGTTCGAGGACACCAACGTGGCCGCGTGTCCGGCGTGCCCGCCTGGGTTCACGGGGCAGGGCTGCGCAGCGTGTCCGCCCGGGTCGGCGTCGTTCGGCAGCGCGCTGGAGTGCAGCCCGTGCCCCGCGGGGACGTTCCAGGACGCGTTCGCCGCCGACACGTGCAAGCAGTGTCCGGGCGCGGAGAGCGGGACGCAGTACTCGCTGTCCAACGCCACGGCGTGCCTGGCGTGCCCGGTGAACACGCAGTGCCCGGGCGCGGTGCTGCGCGTGGTGGAGGGCACGTGGTGGGGCGACGCCGGCGTCCCCGGCAGCACCGTGTACGCCTGTCCCAACCCTCGGCAGTGTAAGGTGTCCCGCGGGGCGGGCCCGGCCGCGTCCGGGTTCGTGGTGATCCCCAACGCCACGGTGGCGGCGGTGCCCGCGTGCGACCCCGTCGACCAGTTCACGGGCCTGCTGTGTGCCGAGTGCACGCACGACCACGTGCCCGTGAACGACGCGTGCGTGGCGTGCCCGCCGGCCGTGGTGAGCGTGCTGGCGTGCATCGCGGTGGGCGTGTTTGGCGTCGGGGTGACGAGCTTCATGTTGAGCCGCGCGTTTGCGCCGCGGAACAAGGCGAACAAGAACTCGACCAAGGCCGCCATCCTGCTGCGGCAGATCGTGAACTACCTGCAGATCATGGGCGCGCTGAGCACGGCGTCCATCAAGGGCCCCCGCACGTTTGCCGTGGTGTCCAGTCTGTCCGACGTGGCCGTGGCGCTGACGCCGGACCTGGTGCCGCTGCGGTGCCTGGCCGACGCGAGCGTGTACGCGCTGTTCTGGGTGTTTGTGGCGCTGCCCGCGGTGCAGACGGTGGCGGCGGCGGCCTGGCTGGCGTCCAAGCACCTGCGGAAGCGGGCGCCCACGCTGCCGAGTAGGGGCGACACGCAGCGCCAGGTGGAGCTCACCATAGTATCGGACAAGATGAAAGCCAAGGCGGCGGCGGACCGCGGCGTGGCCCGGACGTGGTCGCGAAACGGCTCCGTCGCGGACGTGAACCCAATGGGTGACGCCAAGATGCCGTCGCACGCCGTGGACGTGGCGACGGAGAACAAGAAGCGGGCGGGCGACGCGGACAACAAGGAGCTCGACACGTCCATGTCGACGGCGTGGGGCGTAGCGCAGAACGTGCTGGCAGCCATGCTGGTCATCGTGACGCTGATGTACGTGCAGCTGGCGCGGGCGTGCCTGCGGATGTACGACTGCTACGACGACGAGGTGGACGGCGTGACGCCGCTGCGGAGCGACTTCCGTGTGAACTGCGACACGACCCGGCACCGGCGCATGCGGGTGGCCGCGCTGTGCTTCGGGGCGCTGTACCTGGTGGTCGTGCCGGGCGCGGTCGCGCTGCTGCTGCGGCGCCACAAGCGGCAGCTGTACAGCGGCGGCGCGTTCCAGAAGCTGTGGTACTTTGTGTACTCGCCGTACCGGAAGCCGGCCACGACACGGGAGGCCAACCTGGAGGGCGGCTACACGACGACGCGGTCGGACGCGCGGTACGCGTGGGACTTTGTGGTGGCCATGCAGAAGCTGGCCCTCGTCGCGGTGTCCACCACGATGAGCAACCCGGAGCTGCAGGCGTTCGCCATGGTGCTGGTGCTGTCGTTCATGATCACGATGCAGGCGGCGTACCGGCCGTACGCGTCGGCGCGGGGCAACCGGCTGGCACTGGGCGCGTACCTGGTGGCGCTCACCACGCAGAGCGTCGTGCTGGCGCAGTGGATCATGTCGGAGGACCTGAACCCGACGGGCACGCAGTCGCAGCTGGTGACGACGTTCCTCCTGGTGCTCAACGCGGGGTACATCGCGGTCTTCTTCACCGTGGCGTTCCGCATGCTGTACGTCACGACGAAGCGCAAGCTGGTGCAGCGGCGGGCACGGGGCGGGTCGTCGCGCCGGCGACGGCGCCGGGGCAAGCGGGGCGCGCTGCCCACCGTTGTGCGGGAGCGCAAGGTCGGCGACGGCAAGGACGACGGCTCTGTGCGGGACTGGGACATGATGTCCAACCCGATGCGGGAGGGCGACATCTTGCCAATGGGCAGCGCCGTGTACGCCGACTCGTGGTCGCAGTCGTCCTCGGACTCGGCGGACGACGACTCGGAGTACGACACGGAAGACGGCAGCGGCGGGTCCGCGACGCCACCAGAGGCGTCACAGCCCAAGTTCCTTCCGCCGACGCAGCCGCCGTACGTTTCCGTGTTGTGTGTGTTGTGTGTGCCGTGTGTCCTGACGCGTGTGGTGTCCGTGTGCAGAGCAGGGGTTCGCCGACGGCGCCGCCGGCGAAGCGGCCCCCGGCGAGCCGCGTCCGACAAGAACATACTCCTGGTACCTGGCGGCCTGTCATCCGCGACTCCGGAACGCACTGGAAGCGCGCCACCCACGCCACGGGGACGGCTCGGGCCGTCGCCGCCCACGGCACAGCGGCGGATCGGGCCGTCGCCGCTGTGCCGACAAGACACGCCCAGAGCGGCGGCGGTGAAGCGGGTGCTGAAGGACGCGGGCGTCGTGCAACCGTCATCGCTGCCATCGCCGCCAACCAGTCCACACGCGCCATTGCGACGGGGGATGGTGCATGCAGATGAAGACGCGGACGCGGCGCTGGTGACGGTCGGGCCGGGCATGACGTTCTACCGGCCGGCCACTGTGGCGACGCAGCTGAAGGACATGCGTGACGCCGCGATGGCAAAGAAGAAATGACAGTCAATTGCATTGTGTCCACAGTCAATTGGACATTGCTGGCGCCGGTGGTATGCGGCCGAGTGGGGCGCCCGCCTGCACAACGGGCGCATGGTGATTGTGACCTGGCTGGGGTTCTGCGCGGAGGCGCGGGTGGAGGAGGAGCCCGACCTGTTCGGCGACAAGCGGCCGGTGCTGCACGTGTCGGTGCCGCTCAAGTCCAGCACGTTGCGGTACCTCAACAAGGACGGCGCGCTGAAGCGGACAACGGCGACGTTGGACTGGGAAACACTACTGGCGGCGGTGGACAGGGGGTGCTTCACGGACAACGTGTGGGAGTCGGTGGCGAGCGACCCGCGGTGGGCCGCGTGGCGCAAGACGCGCACCGTCGACGACATGCGGGCTGCCCTGGACGGGTGTCTGAACACGGAGTGGGGCGACAGCGAATGACAGTCAATTTGACACCGCCACTGTGGTGTGTATGCACTCAACAGTGCCCAGGCTGCACCGAGCGCCGCGATGGAGGCCCGGATGCAGATCAAGGCAAGACGCATTGCCGACCTCGGCGAGCGCGTGCGGCGGTCTGTTGTGCGGCTCAACGCGCTGCTCGAGGCGGAGCTGGAGGCCATCACGACGGAGAACCACCTGCATGCCATGGTCATCTGGAGGTCGGCCGCGGGGCTGTCGTGGGCCGACGAGGCGGCAACCATCAAGGCGATGGGCACAAAGGTCAAGGACGACCAGAAGGCGTGGGGCCTCACCCACGCCGACATGGAGAAGTGCTGGGAGAGGCTGGCTGGCGCCGTCCTGGAGACGGCCGAGTTGCAGGAGAGGCGCGCCGTGGCTGTGGCCACCGACGCACTGCGGACCGAGAAGAGGCTCGTGGCGATTCGTCACGGCAAATGACAGTCAATTGGGCACGGGTGTGTGTATGAGTGTGTTGGTGGCCACCCTGTGCCCGAGAGTCGGGATGGAGACCCGAGCGCAGCGCAAGGCGCGGCGTGTCGCTGAGCTGGGCGCCCGCATGGAGGAGTGCATCGCGAGGTCCCGCGCGCTGTTTGCGGCCGAGTTGGCGTACATGGCGGACCAGCCGCACATCATGGACACCTGGACGTCGGCCGCCGGGCTGGACTGGGGCGAGGAGACGGACGAGATTGGCGAGCTGGACATGAGGATTTCCGCGGACCGAGAGGCGTGGGGCGTTACCCGCGACGACATGGCGGGGTGGCGGGAGAAGCTCTCGGGGGACATGCAGGCCCTGGCCGAGCTCCACAAGAAGCGCAACGCCGTCATGGTTGCCCACGCGGCGCAGGTCGAGGCGATCGTGGGCGATCTTGCACAACACAAATGACACAGGGTTTCATTCTACGGGGCAGGCAGGATGGCCACTTGGCGCTCTGGGGCTGCCCCCATGTCCTTCTCTGGCGTGGTGGCCATGCGGCGGAAGGACCACATGCCGTAGTGCTCCGCGGTGATGCGGATGCCGGGCTTGTTCACCTTGCGCCACTCCTTGGCGACGGCCCGCCGCATCTCCACGGCGCTGCCCAGGATGGTCTCTGCGTACAGGATGCGACCCGGTGCCACCAGGAGCACGGCGGAGTCCTCCTTGTACGGATGGGTGTACGCGCGCTCGCCCGTGACGTAGAACACGATGCCCGTGTCGTAGGGGTCGAACGCGTTGGCGTCCTGCGCGGCGGCCAGCGAGGTGCGCAGCTTGGCGGTAGCCACGTTGCGCTCCACGGCGCCCGGGATGGCGCCCGCCTTGCGCTCCGCCTTGTTCCACTTGCGGTGCGCCTTGAGCAGGGCGTTGTTGCGCTCGGCGATCTGGCGCTCGGCGACGAGCTGCTCCAGGCTGTAGTTCCGCCGGATGAGGAAGCCGGCGTTGATGCCCAGCGCAGCCAGCTTCTCCAGCTCCTCCTCCACGGCGTCCAGCATGGCCCGCTGCCGGCGGCGCTCGATGTCAAAGTTCATCCACCGGTGGCCGCGGGTGCCGCGCAGCGCGCGGTCCACCAGCCACGTCCGGTCCGTCATGGGGCGCGACAGGCTGATGATGGTCAGCGTGCGCTTGGCCATGCTGTCGACGGCGGTGATGTCCAGCTGGAACACGCCGGGCTTGAACATGGCGCCGCATCCCTCCGTCAGCTCCACGTCCTTGGGCTTGCCCGTCGGCAGCTTGGTGCCCTCCACCAGCGGCGTGGCCACCGCCATGACGGCCTCTCCGTCGATGGCGTACGACTTGGCGGTGACGACCTCGCCCATGACGACGGTGAACTCCTGCTCGACGCCGCCGTCGCGGCGCTCCTTGCCGTCCACGAGCAGCTCCACCCGGCGGCGGCGCTTGGAGTGTTCCACCCTGCGGGCGTACGCCTCCCGTGCCTGCGCCGTGAAGCGGTCGTAAGGGTGGGGGTCCACACCCAGGGTGTCCACGACGCCGTCGTCGCTGTCGCTGTCAGCGGCCGCACCGGCGCCAAAGTCGACCGCTGGGGGCAGCCGGATGCTCCGCGCGGGGGACACGGGGGACACGGGCGGCTGTGGCGGCGGCGAGGCCACGGCCCCGGGCAGCGTCAACACCTTGCTCACGGGCGTCTTGTCCCTGGGGTGGTGCGGCACGCTGTCTGCGCCAAACACCCTGCTGGCCCGCCGGCTGGCCCGCACCGGAATCGTGGGCGTCGGCGCTGCCTGTGGTGTGGACGTAATGGGGAGGCGGCGGCTGCTGGCGGCGCGGGGCTCCAGCGTGCGTCGGCGGCGGTCCTGCTCCATGGTGTGGCGCGCGTCGCGCAGAATGGCACCCGACTCGCCCAGGCGGCGCTGTGTCGGGGAGCGCCACACGGGGCGGCCCGTGGACCAGCGCGACGCGCCGCTCCCGAACCCGACGGCCTCGGGCGCCTTGTCGTCCATGTGTGCACGCCCCGGGCCCGTGGTGTGTGCTGTGGCGCTGTGCGTCATATGGCATACACTGTTATGATTGGGGCATTGACTGCTGCACGACGACCACGGGTCGTGACGACTGGGCTTCTGGGCTCGGCGCGTCGCACCAGGCGGCGATCTGCTTCTCTATTGCGTCCATGCTGGCCGCGGTGCGGGAGTTGAAGTTGTGGAACACCCAGCCCGAGTTTGTCGCGGGGACGCCGTCCATGCGCTGGCCGGACACGGGCACGCAGCAGTCGTCGCGCATGCAGCAACAGCAGCACCCTGGCGTGCAGGGCATGCTGGAGTACAGGATGGCGGTGCGGCCCGGCGGCGGCTGCGGGTGGTGTCTCTCTCCGAAGTGTGCCGGCTCGAGCAGGGTGACGTTGTTGCCCGTGGTGTAGCGTAGCACGGCGTCGGGGAGGACGCCGACCCGTTTGAGGCCCCTGTTGGGCGTGTTGACCAGGATGACGTGGCAGCCGGGGAAGCTGGGCGCCAGGTGTCTGACGACGAGGCCGCCGAGGGAGTGGCCGATGAAGACGACACACCGACCCCGGACGAGCGGCCGGAGGCGGTCCGCCGCTTCCGTGACGAGCATGCTCTCCGATGGGTAGTTCAGCGCGACGCTGGACCAGCCGCGCTCGGCCAGGTAGTCCAGCGTCGTCGCCCACCGGCGGCCGCCGGAGTACAGGCCGTGGATGCAGACGACGGTGACGCCTCTGCGGGTGGCCGCCCTGGGGCCGACGCCGCGTCTGACTTCGGCAACGCCGACGTACCAGTTTGAGACGGCCTCGCCCTCGAGGTAGACACACAGCCACACGGAGAAGGCGAGGGCCGCCAGGACGCCCACCAAGGGCAGCACGATGCCGAGTGCCACGTCGGCGGCGTCGTACGCCGGCATTGTGGCGTCTGTGTGCACTTTCACAAGACGGGCACCAGTAATACATTCATTCGTACGGACGCAGGTCGTCGTCGCTGTCCGAGCTGTTGTCGTACGCGCCACCCGCCAGGATGGACCCCGCGGTGGCGTGTGCAGTAGAGGCGGCGCGGTCAGTGACACCCGTGGCCGCCGCCGTGGCGTCGCGGGTCATGTCGATGCTAAGGCCCGACGCGACCTGGCCCAGGCCCAGCCCGGTGTCGGCGGCGGCCCGGCCAAACCCGACGGCGCTCGTGGGGAGGGCCGTGCCGGCCGCGATGGACGCGTCCACGGCGGCGTCTGTGGTGTCCAGCGCGGCATCCGTCGCGGTCCGCGCGGCGTCCAGGGAGCCACGCAACACGCCGCCGCCCGCGATGCCGGGCACGTAGCCGGCCGCCTTGCGGGTGGCACCCAGGCTGGTGTCGGCGGCGCGGCGGGCCAGGCCGGTGCCGACGTCCGTGGCCGTCGACGCGATGCGGTCGGTGATACCAAAGCCCTTCCTGGCGATGCCCAGCGCGCGGTCCACGTTGTCCAGGCCGATGTTCTGAATGAGTCGCGTCAGCGTGTTGACGGCGGTGTCTGTGGTGTTTGCGGCGAGGCCGACGCCGCCCCGTGCCGCGCTGCCGGGCACGGCGGCGAGCCTGCCGGACACGGCCAGTGGCACGGTCGCGACGTTGGCAGCGGCGCCCAGGGCACCCAGGGTCATGTCCCCGCCGTCGTCCGAGTCGTCCGAGTCGGAGCCCACCCAGGTTGGTCCGCCCCTGCGAGACATTGTACACACACGCGCGAGCAGTGGCGCTGCAGTTGTTGTGTGTCGTGAGGGGGCAAGGCATGCATACACCTATTCTTGGGGTGTATTTGTGGGGGTGCGTGGGAGCTACGGCATGGCGGAGGCAAAGGTGGCCATGTCCTTGCCGATGAACATGGCGGTGCGGGTGTCGGGCACGCCCTCCACGACGCTGGGCCGGCCGGGGAACAGGTAGGAGTCCTTCATGGGCCCGGTGGGGAACAGCTGGCGCACCAGGTCGGTGGTGTGGTTGATGGGCGGCCCGCCGACGGGTACAGCCACGATGTGCACCGTGATCTTGGGGCCGGCATCCGCGTCGTGGGGCACCACCACGACAAAGTTCTCCACGAGGACGGCCGCGCCGGGCTTTGTCTTGATCGCCTCGGTCGCAATGGCCGTCGGCTGGGCAGACATCAACCCGGCGGTGGTGCCCGCAAAGGTCTTGAGCACCGTCACGATGCGCCCTGCCTCCTTTGCGAAGGCGTGACGGGGCACCTGCGTGATGATGTGCAGCGTGGCCGCCGGGTTGGGCTTGGCCCTCTCGGCGACGTGGGTTGCCCACGCGGCGCGCTGCGCGGCGCTTGGGCGCGCGAGCTTGGTGGGGTTGGGCGGGCCACCGACGTGGTTGGCGAACGCCTGGAACAACGCCTGGCCACACAGGATGCCGCCGACGTCCCGGCCGAGCGACAGCATGCCCTCGATGCTGGTGGTGTGGACGTCGCCCAGCACGTTGCGCAGCATGCCCAGGATGGGCTGGTACGCGTGGCGGCGGTACTCCTTGTTGGCGACAGGGTCGTCGATGCGGACATAGTCGGTGACGTCCATGTAGAGGTTCTCCACGTCGTCGTCCTCGTCGTCCCCTGCGTCGTCGTCCTCGTCGTCCGGGTCGACGACACCCGCCCCTGCGGCAGGCTCGTCGTCCTCGGCGTCGTCGTCCTCGGCGTCGTCCTCGGCGTCGTCTTCGGCGTCGGCTTCGGCGTCGTCTTCGGCGTCGTCTTCGGCGTCGTCTTCGGCGTCGTCTTCGGCGTCGTCTTCGGCGTCCACCGGAACAAAGTCGCCGTCCTCTTCGTCGTCTGCGGGTGGTGATGCAGGCGGCGACGCGGGCGCGGGTGCGTCGGCATCCTCGTCGGACGGCGGCGGCGCGGGCACGTCGACGTCTTCGTCGGGCGGTGTGGGCGCGTCAACGCCCTCGTCGGAGGGGGCGACGCCGTCTGCGGCGCCGCCGTCGTCGCTGTCCTCGCCGTCGTCAACAATGTCGTCGTCGCTCGCGGGCACCTCGCCGTCCTCCTGGGTGAAGCCGTTGGTGGGCTCCGGGCTGGGGCTGCGCCGGACCCGCTTGGTGGTCGGCTCCTCTTCTGCCGGGTCGACAACGTTACGCTTCCCTGCGGAGGGGTGCATGGTTCCCATAGGCTGCTCAAGGAGTGTGGTTGCCATGCCGTGTGGTAGTCAATGGGTACGAGATGGGGGCCCGCAGGCCGGGGCGTGCATACAAACTGTGGGACGGGCACGCGTTTGACGGTCAATGTCAGGGGCCGAGTCAATATTGACTGTAGGGGTTTACACATTGGGGGCTATGGCGCGGGCTCTACTGTTGTGATGCGCATGTGGGCGCCCTCCTTGGAGTTGTACTGCATGCAGAAGCCGTACGCGGGCGGGACGTAGAGGAGGACCCTCCGCACGGTGCGGGAGCCGGGCGGGATGGTGCCGACCTCGACCTCGGCGCCGGGCTTGCCACTGTCGGCGGTCTCCAGCGGGAGCATGCGGGACAGGCAGCCCATGCCGTCGAGGTCGGGCGCGGCGAGCTGGAGCAGGCCGGCGATGGGGTCGCCGGAGCGGTCCGTGCGCATCACAAAGGCCTCCTTGCGCACGAACATCATGATGAGTGCCTTGCCCTCGAGGCGCGGGACGGCGGCCTCGATTTCTTGTCTGGACACGCGGAAGTCGCCGTCGCGGGGGATGTTGCCGCCCACGCGGACGTGGACGCCGCGTGGGTTGGGCACCATGGGCATGTGCGGCGACACAAAGTCCATGAGGCCCTGCATGGCGATGAGGATGTCGCCGTGCGCTGGCCAGTCGTTGTCGTCCCAGAACTGGAAGTTCTCTCTGTGCCTGGCGTGGGTGTCGAGCGACGGCGCGAGAATTTTTGGCACGGTGAGGATGTTCATGGCCGTGGGCTCGGCCAGGCGGTCCGCGGGTTCGTCGTCGTCGTCGGGCTCTGCGAGCTCTGGTGGCACGGGCACGTCGGCGTCCTCGTCGCCGCCGCCGAGGTCCAGGTCGTCGTCGGGCGACACCGGCGGCGGCAGCTTCCACACGGACGCGCCGCCAGCCGCGGCCGCGACGGGCGCCACGACCTCCAGGACGGCCCCGTTGGCGCTCTGCACGCCGTCGACGACAAAGGTGACGGCGTGGGCGCCGACGGCAAGTGCGGAGGTGGCGATCTTGCTGGCGGGGCCCACTGTGGCGGCGCCGTCGACGAGAACGGCGATGTTGGTGGTGTCGGTGGAGGCGGCAAACACGGGGTGTCCCTGCGCGACGACGAGCGTGGGCGTGTGGCCGGGTCTTGTGGTGACGCTGTGCGGCGTGGCCTTTTTGTCGTCGGGCAGGCTGGCCTCGAAGCCGTTGTCGGTGCGGTACAGCTGGACGCCGGCGTCGGCGCAGAGGGACTCGCAGCAGCCGGCGTCGGAGTAGTCCGAGTCGGAGTCGGAGTAGTCCATGGTGACCACGCACACGGTGCGTGCGGCGTGGTGCTGTACCCAAACACAGCGGGGCTGGGGCACATAATGCAGGATGACATTGCGGGTGGGCTACGTGTATCGTGTGTACAGCGTCCACATGAACGCCTGCGCCATGATGACGTCGACGCCGGTGTACAGCGTGATGGCGACGGCGTGGCGGGCGGAGCGCTCGGCCTCGACGGGCGACATGGAGGTGTTGAGGAGGAGGGTGACGCCCGCCAGCAGCTGGGTCCAGACGAAGGGCACGGCGGCGAGTCCGACGGCGGCCTCGGACACGCCGTCGGCGCGGGACGCGGTGGTGAGCACGCCGATGGCGAGCGCCATGCCGGCGGCAAACGCGTGTGCGGTGACGGTCATCATGGCGGCGTCGACGTAGCGGTTGGGCAGGGCGTCCTTTGTCCAGCACGCGCCGAGGATGGCGACGACGGCGGCGACGGTGGTGATGACGGTGCCGACGCTGCAGGTGCCGGTTGCGACGAGGCCGGTGGGGGCTGCGAGGGCGACGGAGGCGATGGAGCGCGCCCACCGGAGGCGGACGAGTTCGCGGCGGAGGAATCCGGCGTCGCGCGACAGCCACATGTCGGCCACCGTGAAGGCGCCTCTGGCGACGACAAAGACGGCGAGCGCCCACTTGACGTGCCACGACCCGATGTGGCGGGTGGTGACGACACCGGCGTGGTCGCGGCCGACGGTGAAGAGCTGCACGGCGCCGGGGACGTCGGAGCCCTTGGCGGTGAAGATGAGGATGGCGGCGAGGATGGTGAAGGCGACGGACAGCGCGGAGAAGGCGGCCGCGCGGGCGAACGCCTTGCGGCCGGACAGCGTGAAGGTGTTTGTCAGGCGGTCGGCGAGGGCGATGCGGCGGGGCGCCGACGCGCACAGTCGCCACCGGGCCGCGTCGTTCATTAGGCCGACGGACGCCAGCGGCTTGAAGCCGGGCGGGAAGTTGCCGACGCCCCGCACACGGGCCTCTATCGAGTGCGCGTTTGCGGGGTCTGCCGGGCGGGGCCCGCCGTCCGCGGGCGACCAGTTGTCGGGTCCCAGTGCCGTCGGCTGCACTGTCAGGCCCAAGATGTACGCCGCCTCGAACATCTCGGTGCTCATGTCGCCACTGGGCGCGGGGAAGTCCGTGGGGTTTCCCGTCTCCGGGCGCACGGTGCACGCCGACGCGGGCACGGTGCCCGCCACGACGGCGTCGACCTCGGCCTGGCTGCGGGGCGCGGCAACAGAGGGTGGCTCCCTGTCGGGCGCTGCGGTCCACCGGATGCCGCTGGGCGCGGCGACGTCGACGGCGGTTGCCTGGCGACCCCCGCGAACCCGACGAGGGGGTCTGTCCCGCCGTGGGGCTGCCCGGCGTTTCAGCGGCTCTAGCTCTGTGGCGTCTGCCATTGTGCGCGCGGGCGTAGGGGCGGCGTGTGTATGGCCCCACCCATGTGTTGGTCATACACAAAGCGGGTCGCGGTTGACAGTCATTTAGTGGTGTGGTGGTGTTGTGTATGTAGGGCATGGCGCGCAAGTCGATATTGAGGGGGCACTGACAAGGTGGGTCAATCCCACAGCGTGGGCCGTGGCTTTGGTGGGGCGGAGGTTGTGTGTGTCAACGGAAGGGTTGGGTTCGGGAGGAGGGTTTCACCCCCACCCTTTGTATTTTTTGGGGCTGTGGTATGTCGGCGTGGATGCCCAACACGCCTTGTTTATATGCACACCAAGCCACGGCTCACCCCCCCCCTGTCCGCGACAGATGGGCATCACGGACGGGTGGAAGACGGTGGGCACCATCTTTCCGGGGTGCATGATGCACCGCGCGATGGACAAGACGCGGTACACGCTGCAGATCGTGGACTGCCTGGGCATCCTGAACGAGCTCAAGTTTGGGGTGGGGCACGAGTCGGTGCGCGCCATCGCCGTGGCCATCTTCCGGCGCATCATGTTTCCCTTCACGGTGGGCACCGGCGACGCGGCGTGGGGCGACGAGGTGGAGGCGGGCACGCCCGTGGGCCTCATTCTGCTCTTCGACGACCAGCGGTTCGTGAGCCGCGGCAAGGAGGCGACCCAGAAGGAGCGCAGCACCAAGGCGGTGTCGACCAAGGCGCCCAGGGCGCCGCCTGCGCCGTTCCGGGCGGAGCAGACGATCGACGACCCGCTGGGCAACTGGGGCCCGAACTGGTACGACAAGCGCGAGAACCGGCCGGCGCTGCAGCTCTTGCTGCGGCAGGCGCTGGTGGACGAGTTTGCGACGGCGGCCAGTCTGGGGTGGGCGCCGTCGCTGGAGATGATCATCGTGGACGGCAGCGGGCGGGCGCCGGTGTCTGTGCGGTGGTCCCGCCGCATGAACGTGTCCGGCACGCGGGTGTCTGCGCCACTGGGCGCGGACGGGCGGGGCGTGCTTCCGGCGGACGTCACGGTGGCGGCGAGCGTGGAGACGGCGGGCGTGGAGGTGGACACCAACTTTGAGCCCCTGAAGACCGACATTGGGGAGAGCGACTACAAGTTCTGCCACGCGCTGCGGCGGTGGTGCGAGCTGCGCGTGCGGCGGCCCGGTACGACTGTGCGCGTGCTGCTCCGCGCGCGCGACACGGACTGGACGGTGGCGTCCCTGGCCATGCTGGGGATTGCGAGTGACGGGACGTTCCTGGCGGGGTGCCCCGCGCGGACGCGCATCGTCATCCACCAGGCGTGCGACGTCCTGAACGCGGGGTACGACCCGTCGACGGCGACGCGTGTGATGGACGTCACGCAGGCGTTTGTCATGGCGTGCCGCGCCATGCCCGAGGCGGCGCCGGGCCTGGACATTGCGCCGGGCACGAGCGCGGTGACGTGCGCGTGGTTCCTCAAGTCGGGCGGCGACGACTACTGCGACCGTCTGCGGGTGCCACCGGTGCCCGGTGTGGCGGCGAAGCGGCTGCCGACGTGCGGCACCGCCAAGGACCAGTGGGGGAACTACCTGTCGTGGCTGCGCAAGGCGTCCAGCGTGTACCTGCACAACGCGGCGGCGGCGTTTCGACGGATGCACCCGGACGTGCCCGCGGCGTCGGCGGACGCGATGAACGCCGTCAAGGCAGCGGCCCGGAAGCACGTGGAGGTGGTCCGCCTGATCCGGCGGGCGCCCCTGGAGACGGGCCGGAAGCTTCCCGGCGGGCGGCTGCCGCACGCCAAGTGGTCGGTGGTGCACCGCCCCAGCGTGCTGGCCAACGTGCTTGCGGGCACGCACACGAGCAAGGGCGTGACGGAGTCGTACGTGAGCGCGCGGGCGGTGACGCAGATGCACAAAGTGGGCACGGCGACGCTGAAGGTGCTTGCCGGCAGCGTGGCGCCCGACGACGTGCACGGCTCCGGGGCGGTGGAGACGTGGGCCCGCAACCTGAACTTTTCCATCACGCACCTGCTGCACAGCATGTTTGACGGCCTCGAGCAAGACGGGGAGCTGCGGACGGCGGCGTCCCCGGACTGCCTCGCCGTGGACGACAGCGGCATGCCCACGTACGGCTTCTTCGAGCACACGGTGACGCGCATCGTGGTGTCGGGCATGCGGCGGCTGGAGGTGGGTCCCGGGTCGGGCCCCCGCGGGTCTCCCGAGAAGCGCGTTGTGGTCGGGCGGGGCGTGTTTGCCAAGCCCAAGCCCAAGCCGGTGGTGGCGCCCACGCCGCCGCCCATGAAGCGGGCAAAGCAGCCGGTGAGCGTCGAGCGGCCAGCCGTGAGGGCGCGGCCAGCCATCGGGAAGCGCAAGAACAAGCCCGCGGGCAGGGCGCCACAGGCGAAGCGTGTGGTGAGTAGGTTTTTCAAGCCGGCCCTGGACCTGGCACCGACGTAAGCTAATGGTCATTTCCACCCTGCCTCGTCCTCCACGCGCTCCACCTCGGCGACGGCGTCGGGCAGTGTGTCGACGTCGAACGCAACGGCGTGGAAACTAAAGCGCTTGGCGGACTTTGCGGCGGGCTGGCCCTTGAGGGTGGCCATGTCGACGGCGAACGCCCTGCGGTATGCGGCGACCCAGGCACTGTCGACGGCGTGGACGCCGCCCACGATGGCGACGTCGTTGAGGAAGGCGGCGTAGTCGTGGGCGGGGAGTGTGCCGCGGTAGGGGCACCGGCGCACGAGCGCGAGGGACGTGTCTCTGAACATGGGCTTGAGCCCGGGGCTCATGTGCGCGACGACGTCGTCGGCGGCGGCGTCGAGCCCGAGCCAGCCGGCCAGGGTGTAGTGCTCGGAGAATGCCATGTAGATGTTTGCGACGGGCGTGCCGTCTGGGCGGGCGGTGAACACGGTGGCCCACGTGTGGGTGTAGGGCGACTTGGCCCTGATTTCGTCGCGGTAGGCCTCTGCGACGGCGGGGTCGTCGCGCGCGGCGGCGGCGCTGACGGTCATGGCGCGGGCGGGGACGTCGTCGACGAGGAGGGTGATGGTGAGGACGGCCTTGCCCGGCGCGGCGGAGCGCATGGCGTCCATGCTTGTGGCGACTACGTCGTCGGCGTCCATGTGGTTGGTGACGAACCAGGGCATGCACAGCGTGTTGAGGGCGGCGTGGTAGTGCTGTGCGCCGAGGAGGAGGCGGGCGACGACGCGGACGGCGAGCCGGCACCCGGTTCCGTCCACCATGGCGTCCTCCACGGAGTCGAGGATGCGGCGGGCGGCGGCGCGGTGTTCCTCGAGGGCGGCCTCGACGTCGCCGAGGTGTGGCCACACGGCGTTGCCCATGCACACCGTCACAAGTTTTGTGGAGAGGAGGGCGGCCTGGCCGTCGGCGACCATGGCGGCGAGCGCCCTGCCCACGGCGTCAGAGTCGGTGGCCATTGGTGTGTGTGAGGGGGGCTGTGTAGCGGGCACGCATACGTTTTAGTCACTGAGTTCATTGTCGTCTGTGGGGGTCGGCGTGGGCGTCCGCCGTCGTCTCTTTCCACTGGGCGGGCTTGTCTCGGCCGGCTTCTTCTTCTTGCGCTTCTTGTTCACGCCGGCGGCCGGCACGGGCACGGGCTGCTCGAGGGGCAGCGGCAGGGGCGCGTGTGTGATGTCGCCGCCCGGCGGCAGCGTGTCGCCGTCGTCCGGGGCGGATGCGATGTTGAACTTGGTGGACTTTCCGGCGACCTGGAGCTCGACGGACGCCTTTGTGGCCGACGTGCGGATGACGGTGACGTACACGACGACGGTACCCGTCGGCGCGAGGAGGAAGGAGGTGCAGTCGTAGCGGCGGGCCCGCCTTGCGATCTCCGTCTGGATGTCTGTGACGAGGGCGTCGACAAACCCGGCGGGGGCTGCGACGTTCTTGAAGGCGGCGGCGACGCGGGCGCGCATGGGGAGTAGTCAATCCCGGAAGTTGACTGCGTGCATACACGCAGGTTGACGGTCATTTGGGAGATTGACTGGTGATGGCCGAGATTGACTGTCGATGGGGCAGCTGGTATGGTGTCGACACCCCCACCATCCCCCAACGTGTTCAACTCGGGCAGCAGCCAGGCAGCCATGGCCCGTGCCTGTGGTGCGACGTACGTGGACACGGCGACGCCCGTCGCGTTCGTGACGGCGCTGCCGACGGCGACGGAGGACGTGGCCATCGCGCGGTCGATGCGGAAGGCGGTGCGGCGGGCGCTGCAGAGCACGGTGGTGCGCACGCCGGAGGGCAACCTGTTGAAGCTGACCAACACGGTGAAGCGGCTCGTCCGCGACCTGTACGACGCGTTCATGGGCATGCAACGCGCGACCAAGGCCAAGCCCCTGGAGGCCATCATGGCGCGGGCGCGCGCGATGTACTGTCACCACATGCTGGCGGCGGTGACGCCGATGGAGCTGGCGGCGTTTCTGTCGGACCAGCTGCGCGCGGGCAAGGTGGAGAAGGGCGCCGACGGGGCGCTGGCCATCTGGCTGGACGCGATGCGGCACCTGAAGGACCTGGTGTGCACGTGCGAGCACCTGAAGGAGGAGTCGCTGCGAGTGGTGGAGGCGGCGGCAGGGACCGGGTGGCGCATCCCCGACGCGCACCGGGCGGCGTTTGGGGTCGGCAAGCAGTGCCCCGTGTGCGAGAAGCAGCCGCACAAGGCCACGGAGGAGTGGATGCCCAAGCACGCGCTGGGGGTGGACATGTACATGCAGCGCGCGTCCACGACGCCGGTGTCGATGCGGCACAGCGTCACGGGGCGGACGACACAGGTCCCCCTGAACCGGGTGGTGACGCAGTCCGTGTCGTCGTGGTCGGGGACGGGCCTGCGGATGTCCGACGGCCCGGTTCCCGCCGAGGTGGCGACCGCCGACCGGGCGGCGACGCTTGGCGACGTGGTGTACTGGCTGTCCGCCGTGGCGGGCATGTGCACGGCGTGCACCGACGCGGACGCGGCACACTGCAAGACGGTGACGTCGCGGCAGGCCGAGGTGGCGTCGTTCATGGTGGACCTGGGGCGGGCGTGGCCCGCGATCCAGGCAGCGTGGACGCCGGACGGCGTGTGCGCGGGCATGCCGTTCACGGAGTCCATGGCCACGCCGGTGCACACGTGTGTGTGCAGTGTGGCCAGGCTGGTTCCGCGCGTGGCGCAGCTGGCCATGGCGACGGCGATCGTGGTGCAGATCCTGGGCGTGGACTGCGGGCGGCGGGCGCACGTCATCGCGGCGTTTAACGTGGCGATGCTGTCTCTGGACGTGGCGGCGACGACGCTGAACCTGAGCACGTCGAAGATGCCCATGCAGGCGTCGCGGTGTGTACGGGGTCCGCTACGGGGGTCGTGTCCGGGCACGGTGTGCAACACCGCCGACGGCCTGATCCTGCCGTCGGTGCTGGCACTGGCGCACAGCGACGTGCCCGTGTCGGTGTCCCGGGAGCCCATCGAGGACCGGGCCAACGCGCTGCTGCGCGACATGCACGCGCCGGCGCCGCTGACGGCGAGCACGGCGGTGCAGGTCATCGCGGCGGGGTACGGCGGCATGATGGTGCACACGTCCATGGCGCACTGGCACATTGACATTGCGGCGCTGAACACGGCGTCGTGCCAGCCGCCGCCAGCGGCGGCCCCTGCGGTCCCTGTGGCCGCGCCGAGTGCACTGTGCGACGACGACGACGACCTGCCCCTGGACAGCAGCAGCGACGACGGCGTGGTGTCTGGCGACGAGGACCTCGTGTTGGGCGACGAGGACCTCGTGTTGGGCGACGAGTAGTGCCGTTGTTTGTATGCCGCTGTGCACGTGCACCCCAATGCAACGCCCAATGTCTGAGTTTTCGTTTGGCATGGGTGACCGGATCCCGCGGTCCGACGAGGACGCGGACGCGGTCCCGGCGACGGCCGCGGACGACGGGTTGCCGTCTGGCGGCAAGGGCGACGTGGGGTCTGCCCCCGTGGTGGCAGTGCAGCTGCGGGGCAAGTTCGCGTCGGAGGTTGCGGTGCCCGCGCAGGGCTTCGACCGCCTGAAGCAGACGAACGAAGCCCTAAACGACGTGCGTCGGTCGAACGAGGCCGCCCTGGCGGAGGCGCGGCAGGCGGAGGCGCTGCGGCTCCGCGAGAAGTTCCTGAAGGACGCGGCAGCGTCCGTGTCGAGTCTTAGCGGCAAGGGGTACCGGGTGATGCCGTCCGGGTTCTCTGACGCGTCCAACACGGGGTACGACACGACGCCGTCTGCGCGGCGGTTCGGCGCGGGCGGGTTTGGCGGCGGCAAGGCGGTGCACGTGCAGACGCTGCTGTCCCGGCCGGTGCTGATCGGGCTGGGGGACGCGCTCCTGGAGGGCATGGACCGCAACGACACGGCGCTGCAGCTCAAGATGCTGCAGTACGTGGCGAAGAACCTGGCGGGCGCAATGCGTCCGCACCAAGAGGCGGCGATTACACGCGAGCACAAGGCGGAGATGGCGGCGTACGTGGACTCGTTGCTGTTCCGGGGCAAGGAGGTCGCGGTGTGCCCGATCTGCCTGTACTTTGACGTCATTGGCGAGCTGATGGTGTCGAGCGTGTCGGAGCACCAGAGCCTGCTGCCGGTTCCCCGGAGCGTGGCGGGCGGCGACGAGGACGACGGGCTCGGGGACATGGCGGCGCCGAGCGCGAAGCGGCGGCGCGGGGCACCCGGCGACGTGTCCGCGGTGTACCTGGGCGCGACGCGGTACACGGTGGAGGTCCCGACGGAGGCGGAGGCGGCGGCGTCGCTGCGGCGGCTGACGGAGCGGTTCATGACGCAAATGTCGGGGCTGACGCGCGTCGACTGGGACTCTGCGGCGCACATCTTCAACTCGTCGCTGCTGACAGCGATGCTGCAGGAGCAGACGGGGGTGTGGGCAATGCTGCAAGAGCGGCACCCCGAGGGCCGGGCGGGCTTCGTCATCAACGGCGACATCGTGAGCGTGCACCTGGTGGAGCACATGCGGTGGCCGCGGGCGCAGCTGGCGCAGCTGGCGTCACAGATAGAGTCGGACCTGAAGGACTACGCGCGGTGGGGGCGCAAGCTGGTGAACGGCACGACGGGCGAGGAGATGCTGGACACCAAGCTGACGAACGCCATCGACCGGTGCCGGGCGCGGCTGCAGGCCGTGTACAAGGAGTTGCGCGAGCTGCCCCGCAAAATAGCGCTGCAGGACTGTCTGACGATGGAGCTGCCTGAGGAGGTGGCGGAGGTGGTGGAGGCCGCCCCCGAGCCGACGAGTCTGCAAAAGAAGAAGCGCAGGCGGCCGGCGGGCGGCGTGTAACCCCCTCCCACCCACAAAATGTCCACGGTGTATGTATACCACACACTTTGAGAGGTCACACCGTGCACGTGGGCTTCTGCAAAGGCGTGTACGTTTGCGCGGCGGGGGCGTGTGTGTATGCCACTGGCGGCCTTAATCGCGTCCCGTTCCACAGACCAGAGCGACACAATGGCGTCCGTGGACGTGGCCAACGGCAACCCATGGACAGACACGATGGCGGCCCCGGAGGTGGCCGCCGCAGACGCACTGCCACCACTCGCGGTTCCGCAGATGGCGGAGCCGGCGTTTACCGAGGCACACGTCACAGCGGGGAGGGCAGACGACCCATTCGACGACGGCAGCGACGGGCTGAAGCTTCCGCCGCCGCCGGGCATGCACACGGGCAGCGCCGCCATGTTCCCCGTGCCCAAGTTCCTGCGGGAAGCGATGAACAAGGTGACGGCGGCGGCGGACGTGACGGGCAAGCGGGACACGCAGGCGGATGCACGGGGAGCGGACATGGCGCCACCGTCTGCCAAGAGGAGGTTTATGGGGCCCAGCACGGACGAGGACGCGGACACGCCCGCGCCGGGAGTTGCGGTGGCGCCGACGTCGTACGACGTCGTTGCGTCGCGGCGGCCACTGACGGGGATTCCGCCCAACACGACGGGCGACCGGGCGATGGCGTGGCCGGTGTCTGCGCCACCGGGGCACCTGTTTGCGGCGCCGCCGGGCATGGGGCGAGCGACGCGGACCGCGGCTCCGAGCGTGCAGTTCAACGCGCCAATGCGCAACGCGGCTGGCGTGATCATCAACCGGTGGGGTCAGCAGAACCACCAGACGGCGCACATCATCAACACGGTGTTTCGGTTCGTGCCGTACATCGTGCCGGCGGACTACGGGATGGGCGAGTACCCGGCGGGCGCGGGCAACGGGCACGTCGCGTTTGTGCACCGCAACACGGTGGAGGACGCGGAGGACGAGGTGATTGGCCTGCCCGAGCTGAACCACATGCTGCTGAAGGACGCTCTGGCGGGCGCCGGGCGCGCGTTCAAGAACGCGTTCCACGTGATGGAGGAGTTCCGGGCGGTGGGGTTCATGGTGACGGGCAACATCCACGGCACGGACACGAAGCGCGGCATGACGCAGGGGTACAGCGAGGACCAGATCGGGAGCTTCATTGGCGGCGGCGGCACGTACACGGTGAAGCGCGCGGGGTACAACGCCCAGGTGCGCGACATCTGGGGCTCGGCGGGCAGCCCGGGGACTGAGCTGGGGCTGGCGCTGGTCGCCGGCATGTTCACTTCGGAGTACGTGCACAACGCGGGCATTTCGACGCCGGCGCCCGTGGCGGCGTTCCAGTGGGTGCCAATGATCGGGAGGAGTGTGCGGCGGTCGATGGACGTGGCGGGCGTCAAGGGGGAGGTGTACCGCATCTGCGCGTCGCAGACGCTGGGCTTCCAGATCAAGCGGTACTTGGAGGACACGGCGTGGACGAGCCTGCCACTGGTCTGCAACCCGTCACTGACCGTGTCAGAGTGCGTGAGCATGAACGCCCAGGCGGGGCTCGTCCGAGCCCTCCGGGACATGAAGCTCGCGTAGGTGGCACGGGGCACGGGCTGGGTGGTGTGAGCCCCACATCGACGCGAGGCAGGCAGGGCGCCAGGCGCGCTGTATGTTTTTTGCGTGTGTTTGTTGTTGGCCGCCCCCTCCGTGTTGCATGTACGTTCCCCCACCCTCGGCCCGCGCCGTTGTCGCCCCGCCCGTCTTTTCGCCGTGTGGCGCGCACACCGTCCCAGCCCCCGTTCCATGTCACACCCCCTAAAAATCCATTGTACACCCTGAACCTATACGCCGTGCGTGTGTCCCCAGTGGGTGTCGGGTGTATGGTGCACACCCGGACCACAGACGTGCAACCCCGTCCACACACGCCACCACACGCACACGTACACCATGTATGGGTCTCGTCGCCAGAAGTACTCCGTGGACCGGGTCCGCATGCCGGCCCGTCAGGGCAACATGAGCATCCAGGTTTGCGCCAACGTGGACGCGGAGAAGGCGCTCGCGCAGGCGGGCCCCGACGGCAAGGTGGCGCTGTACGACGGGCGCCCCCGGTTTGCGTTCCGGCCGTCTGCGCCGGTGGGCCCACTGTCGCAGAACGCCGAGTCTGACGTGAAGCCGGAGATGGCACTGTCGCTGAACCGGTACATCCCGCGGACGACGCCGATCGTGCCTGGCGCGGCGACGTTTGCGCAGGCCAAGGACCCGAGCATCAGCGAGACGGAGGCGGGCCGCCGGTGGGAGAGCATCCTGCAGGCGCTGGACGCGACGCTGCCCGCGGTGGGCTTCCCCACCAACCCGCTGTCACTGGAGGGCGGCGCGCTGAACTCGACGGACATGACGCTGCTGATCAAGGGCATGTACGCGGCGAACAACACGTCGGGGCAGCACCTGGGCGTGGGCGACCGCATCAAGTTTGTGCACCCGCGGCCGGAGGGCGTGCCGGCGATGCGCGGCTCGACGCGACCCGAGGTGTGGGTCGCGGAGGACTCGCCGGGCACGGTGAACTACCAGATGCAGCGCCTGGGCACGGACCACGGCACGGCGGCGTGGTTCCAGCGGCTGCTGGCCGGCGACGGCGACGCCGCCTTCAACGACGACATCGGCTCGCTGACGAAGCAGGGCCTGGCGGGCGTCGTTGCCATGGCGCTGCTGCGCCTGAAGGGCGCGGGCATCATCGAAATCGCCGCCGGTCTGCAGGGCACCACGGCGCGGGCGCGGGAGCTGTTCCTCCCCGGCGCCGCGGGCGGCGCTGCCGTGCGCAACATCCGGCAGGACGCTGGCGCTGTTGGCGGCGACGCGGGCGCGGTGGTGGAGGCGCTGGTCGGCCGCGAGGGCTACCTGCGCGAGGCGCTGATCCCGGCCATCCTGGAGGACGGCGCGCTGCGGGCGGGCGACCTCGGCAACGCGGGCGAGATTGCGGCGGTGGAGCCGGCGCTGGCGACGAGCTTCTGCGACGCGGTGGCGGGCTTTGCGCACGCGACGGACGCACCGGGTCTGTACGCGACGGTGAAGAAGGGCGGCGCGCCGGGCGACAACATCGAGTTTGACATCCACGGCGACCGCCTGTAAACCACGAACCAATGCACTTTGTGTGTGATGTGGGTGTTGATTGTGTAAAGTGTGAGAGGGGGGGGGGTCTAGGCGCGAGCCTTGCGCCGGGGCTTGCGAGGGGGAGCGTGGCGGCCGAGCGTCATGCCGCCGCCCTTCAGCGGCGCGGCCTCGTCGTCGTCGTCGCCAGCGTGGCTGCCACCCAGGGCGCCCAGGTTGCAGCCGTTGCCAGCCTTGGCGGCGAGGACGATGATGACAAGGCCTGCCAGGGAGCCGGCGACGATGAGGAGGATCATGCCGGTGTTGCTGGCCTCCTCCGCGACGGGGTCGCCGATGACGGTGGGCGCGATGTAGATGGAGGAGGAGGAGCCGGTGTTGCCGTCGCCGGTGGTGTTGCCGCCGGACAGGCGGCGGCCGCCAAAGCTGGCGTACGCATGGGCGCCGTCGACGCCGCGGAGAAGGCGGCGGGCGCCGTCGTTGGCGGAGCCGTCGCCGCAGTCGGTGATGCGGGAGCGCAGGGTGATGACGAGGGCGACGCTGGTGGGGAGGCCGTTCAAGTTGAGCTCCACGGCGTCACCGGCGCGGACGGGCGTGGTGTCGACGTTGCCAAAGCCCTCCAGGTTGCCCCACAGGTTGTCGATGCCGGAGCGGGACGACGCGGGCTCCAGGCTATTCCACGTGGTGGCGGAGGTGCCGCAGTAGTAGTCGCTGTTGGCGTAGTTGGCGCACATGGAGGCGGTGGCGGCGGGCGTCTCCTGCTGCGCGGCGGACTTGGACTCGTAGCGGCAGAGGGTGCAGGACGGGGAGGAGTCGCCGTCGCCACCCCACGTGATGGTGGGCTTGAAGTTGCGGACAAACGCGTAGGAGGAGGACACGGGGGAGACGTCGTCGCCGGAGGGCGAGGGGATGAACTCCTGCCAGCGCGCGGCGTCGCAGGAGTAGGCGAGGTCGGCGTTGGCGCCGGTGGGGCAGGCGACCTGGGTGACGCCGCCGTCCGCGCCGTAGTCGGTGCCGTCGTTTTCGGGGTCGGTGGAGTCGGGGTGGAGGCAGTTGTAGTACTGGGACGCGGAGTTGAGGGTGCAGACGTGGACGTCGCGGATGTGGAGGACGGCCTCGTCCTTGAGGAAGGCGTGGGAGAGGGCGTGGGTCAGGACGACGCGGGAGCCCATGGGGACGGAGCGCAGGGTGGTGGAGGGCCCAAACGCGGCGAGTGCGCCCTGGGAGGCGACCTGCTGCCAGGTGCCGGCGACCTCTGTGTCGGGGGACGTGTAGATGGTGGTGGTGGACGCGGAGTAGGCGGAGCCGGGGGTGATGACGCCAGTGGAGGGCGTGGCCTGCGCGTGGAACTGGATGTCGAGGTCGAGGGTGCCGACCTGTGTGAAGGAGCCGACGGGGTCGCGGTTGGCGAGTCCGGTTTCCCACGTGGTGCCGATGGTGTCGTGCTGGAAGACCTTGACGCGCATGGAGTAGTCGTTCTTGTCGGCGGCGTTGGAGCAGGACTGGAAGGCGAGGTCGGAGAGGGCGTTGGTCACGGACGACTCGTACTGGTTGATGCACTTGGAGCGGGCGGTGATGCGGAAGAGGTTCTTTGTGGCGGAGTCGGCGTGCGTCGGGATGTACTCGACGCCGGACAGGGCGGAGGACGTCTCGAGGCCGTAGCACGTCTTCTTGTCGCTGTCCTGTGTGGCGCGCGCGAGGGCGGCCCCCGCGTGGATGGTGTCGAGGATGCCGGCCTCGCCGGCGACCTGGGAGGACGCCTTGTCGAGGAGGACGTCGACGTAGTAGAGGACGCGGCGGAAGGCGGCGTCGGAGCCGCAGGTGCCGCCGCAGTCGCAGTCGTAGGCGCCGCCGTCGGTGACGCCCATGGTGGCGTCGTCTGAGGTGTCGGCGCACTCGGAGGAGTCGCAGGACTCGAAGGAGAAGGAGTGGAGGGAGGCGACGGCGGTGGTGCCGACGCCGGTGGCCTGGAGGGACACGGACGAGACGACGTCGGTGTCGAAGGAGAAGGTGATGGTCTTTGAGTTGGTCTTGAAGAGGGTCCAGTCGCGGTCGTCGGCGTTGGTGCCGCCGTAGGAGATGATTTGGTGGGTGAGGGTGATGGTGTAGGTGGAGGTGCCGGCGTCCTCGTCGGTGGAGACGGTGAGTACGTCGGAGCCGTCGTAGTTCTTGCAGGCGCGGAGCTCGGTGAGCGTGGCGTCGAGCGCGTACTTTGCGCAGAACTCGGAGTTGGTGGTGGACCCGACGTAGCAGAAGTCGGTGGCCGTGGTGGAAGCGGCCGTGGCCTGCCACGCGGCGGAGAAGACGCCATTGTCGCCGTTGGGCGTGGGGTAGTACGGGTACGACGCCAGGGAGATGTCGTAATCCAGGGCGGCGGTGGAGCCGTCGTCTGTGCCGTCCGCGTCGGCGTCAAAGCCGTAGAACTCCGTGTCGGTGACGGAGGTCTGGTACACACCACTGTTGGCAAAGAGGGCGTCGAAGAGGGCGTTGTCGGTGGCGGCGCCGGACACCATCTGGGACAGCCACGTGGTGGGGAGGTTGGAGCAGAAGTCGGTCAGGGATCCGCCGGTGGCGGAGGTGGCGAGGCCGGTGGTGTCGGGGTCGGGCAGTCCGGTGCCGAGGGAGACGATGTGCAGCCCCTTCTTGGCGCCGTCACCGGCGACGTGGAGGCGGGGCCCGATGTTGGCTGTGATGGAGGTGGAGCCGATGGAGAGGTCGGACATGAAGAAGCGGGCGTCGATGGGGTCGGTGGACACGGAGGCGTCAAAGTCGATGGTGTCGCGGGTGGCGTCGTTCCAGATGGTAAAGGTGGTGATGGGGTCGGCGTTGGCGTAGTAGGACGTGGCGCACGAGGGCGTGATGGCGGACGTCTCCGAAAAGTCAAAGAGGGCCTGCTCGGTGGCGGAGATGGTGGCGGAGCCGTCGCCGCGGTGGAACTTCACGAGGATGTACTTGTACTTGGTGGCGCCGCAGTCCTGGCCATCGAAGGAGATGGACGTGACCTGGTCGTTGGCGTAGTCGACGCCGGAGCGCAGGGTGGTCCACGTCTCGTCGGTGTCGGTGTACGCGGCGGTGACGTCGTAGAAGTCGTAGTTGGAGCCGGACACGATGCCGGTGGAGCCGGAGACGTCCTCAAGCGCGTTGGTGAAGTCGATGGTGACGTCGTTGGAGGTGGAGAGGGCGGCGGTGTTGGCTGCGCCGATGGAGCCGAGGTCGGTGGTGCAGGTGCGGGAGAGGACGACGAGGAACTCGGGTTCGTCCTGCGCGTAGGCGGCGTCGTTGGTGTCGGGCGGGAGGTCGGCGGCGTCGAAGAGGGCGTCGACGGTGGCCTTGGACAGCACGGTGACGGTGGGCGGCACGTCGACGGAGCGCGCGATGGTGATGGTGTCCATGGCGCCCGTGAAGTAGCGGGCGTTGGTGCCGCAGTTGGTGGTGGTGCCGCCGTCGGTACAGGACGCGTCGGTGCCGACGTTGGTGGCCTCGATGGCAATGTCCTCGTCCTCTGCGGCGGCGGCGCAGGACAGGACGGCGTCGGCGGCCCAGCCCGCGGTGCCGTCCAGCCCCACGTAGAGGCACTCGTCGCCGGTGGCGCCGTCGGCCCACTTGAGGGTGGCGGCCAGGGCGGTGTTGGTGCCGCCGTCGGTGACGGTCTCGTCGGAGAAGTCGTCGTCGCCGTCGGAGTCAACGATGACGTGCCACTCGGCGTCAGCGACGGCGGGGAAGGTGAGCTCAACCCACATGACGCCGTCGACGGCGGCAGCGGAGATGCTGCTATCCGCCGATCGGTCGAGGCAGAGCTTGACGCCCGTCTCGGAGGCGTCAGCGGGCTGGGAGACCCAGAACATGTTGGCCAGGGTGACCGTGGTGGTGGAGCCGCTGGCAGAGACGGTGCCCGAGATGGCGGCGCCCAGGGCGGAGTCGGAGGTGATGGAGGAGACGGACACGAGGCCGGACTGGACGGTGTAGACAAAGATCTCAATGTCGGAGGCGGTGTTCCAGTTGCCGGACGTGGTGGAGGTGGCCTTGGAGGCGGCGACGTAGACGACCATGTTGTCGGTGCCGGAGGGCGTGGCGTCGAAGGTCCAGACGCGGCCGGCGGTGGACCCCGTGGCCGCGGCGAAGTTGCTGGTGGAGCCACCGGAGATGGTAATGTCTCCCTCGACAAAGTCGTTGGTGCCCGACCCCGTGGTGCCCACGGGCGTGGCAAAGGTGACGCTCATGGGGACGGCGGTGGCACCGTCTTGGGTTCCCTGGTTGCCGTCGGTGGCGGCGACGACGACGGAGGGCGTGTCGAAGTAAATGACGGTGGTCTCCTTGGTGGCAAGGTTGGCCTCCAGGGTGGTGACCTCGGTGAACTTGCCGGCGGCGAGGGAGACGGAGCAGGACCCGGTGCCGGAGGGCGTCACCTCGACGGTGTACGACGTGGCGGAGACCTTGGTGGTGGTGCCCGCTGTGCACCCGGACACGGTCCAGTCGCCGTCGACGAGCTCAGAGTCCACTGCGCCGTTGCCGGAGATGGTGGCGGTCACGACGACGGCGTTGACGGCGTCGTGCCCCGTGGTGGCGGGGGACAGGCTCACGGAGGGGCCGTACGTGAGGACGTACGCCGAGGTGGCGGCGTTGTCGGAGGACGTGCCGCTGTCGGTCCACGTGGACGCGGAGATGGACACGGAGATGTCGCCGTCCTCGCCGTCGTTGGCGCCGGCGTTGCCGTCGTCGTCCACGTTGATGTCAAAGGTGTAGTCGGTGCCCGAGCCGGCAAAGTTCTCGATGACGCCCTGGTTGGCGCCGATGGTGAGGTCCCCCACGGCAAAGTTGGAGGAGGAGTGGGACAGGGTGACGGTGCACGACGCGTCGCCGTTGTCGTGGGCGTTGGCGCCGTAGTTGGTGCCGGAGCACGCGATGACCGCGGTGGGGGCAAAGGTGTACGTCAGGGTGGTGGCGATGGCGTTGTTCGAGTCGTCGGCGGTGGAGTGAGCCTCGTTGGCGGCAATGTCCACGGTGCAGTCGCCGGTGCCGGAGGGCGTGAGGGTGAACTCCCAGACGGTGCCGGCGGTGGTCTCGACGAAGCCGCCGGAGTCGAGGGTGCACCCGGACAGCGTGAGGTCGTCGGACTCAAAGGCGACGTCGGCGGCGCCCGTGGTGTACACGGCCTCGGACATGGTGACGGTGCCGGTGAGGGAGTCGGAGGTGCCGTCGTGTGTGGAGCCCGACGTGGACGCGATGGTCGGCGTCGGGGTGCCGGCGAGCGCGACGTGGGCGCAGGCCAGGATCAGCAGGATTGCGGTCGCACGCATGGTTTCCAGGTGGGGTCGCACACAGTGGGTGGCGTGTGTGACTTGGGACGTTGTGCGTGTGTGCGCGGGTCGGGTTACATGCACACGGTGCAAAGTGGGGACATGCAAATTTGTTGGGTTGGGGGTTACAGGCCGACGTGCTTGGGGATGTTCATGAAGCAGCCGCAGATGCCGCCGAACAGGAACTTGAACAGGAGCTCGAACATGGGGTACATCTTGCCAAAGCCGTAGGCGCCGGCGACGCCGACAAAGGCGAGGTTGAGTGTTGCGGCGCGCTCGCCGAGCTTGACGCGGGCGAGGTCGATGGTGGGGTTGGTGGGGTGCGTGTGGTGGTCGCGGGGCAGCGTGTACAGGATGGCGCCGTACAGGAAGAGGGTCATGGTCATGCCGGCGATGTGCTTGACGGTCTTTGCGGCGTCGGAGCGGCCCTCGGCGGCGTTGCGGTGGTCGCTGAAAAAGGCGGCGACGAGGCACAGGAAGTTGAAGCCGAAGCCGCCCCAGAGCAGGCCCTGCCACGTGGAGCGGGACATGCCGTCGACGGAGAACCAGAGGAAGGACTCGCCGAAGAGGATGATGATGGAGGCGATGCTCCAGAAGAGCTGCACGACGAGCGCGATCTGCATGGAGGGGCGGCCGTACTTGACGCCGGCGAGCAGGGACTCCTCGCCGGACTTGAGCGCGGTGGACAGCATGACGGGCGAGTGCACACGGAACGGGCGGCGCACACGGTGTTGTTGCTGCTGCGCGGCGGCACGTAAGCATATACTCGGCACACACGCGCGTGTATGCACACGGTTGGCGGGTGGTGCTGCAACAGCGGCAAGCATGGCGGCCACGGGGGTGTTTACGTGTCTGTTGTTGGTGTCGCGGGGCGTGGACATGCTGGGCCACGCGCGGCGACGACCGGTCGTGCTGTTCGGCGCGGCGTGCTGGCTGGGCGTGGCGCTGGGCGTGGTGGCGGACGGCGACAGCGACGCCGGGCTGTGGACGGCGGCGGCGCTGGTGGGCCTGATCCAAGGCGCGGTGTTCGTGACGCTGGACAAGCACCTGCGGAAGCGGCCCGAGGGCGGTTCGGCGGCGAGGCGGGCCGGGGACGTGCTGGGCGGCAGCCAGCCGTGCACCGTGATTCTGTCGGTGTACATCGTGATGGGGTGCGTCATTGGCGCGCTGGCGGTGCTTTCGCACGACGCCGGGGACGCGTGCACCGCGTTACCGCTGCTGTCCACGACGCTGGCGCTGGCTCTGGGAGTGGCGGCGACACTGCCGCCGCCGTCGTCGTCGGCGACGGCGTCCATGCTGTCGCTGGGCACGCTGGCCGGCGTGTGTACTGCGTTGACCACACAGTCCGTGTGCCTGTAAAGCGTATGAATGCATCCCCCATTGTGTCATTTCCTGCCGCGTGAGACGATGGACGCCCGCCTGGGCGTCGAGCCCAGCACGGGCCTGTTCTCTGCCAACGTGGCGGCGGTGCGCACCATGGCGCAGGACCGCCGCTGGCTGTCCGGCCGCGACGTGCGCGACATGAACAGCGCCGTCGCGTCGCTGTACCGCGAAAGCGGCGAGGTGTGGAAGCAGCGGCTGCGCCTGCGGGCCGCGCGGCGGCCCGTATGGGAGTCGTCTGGCGCGCCGTCGGAAGCGGGCCTGTCGCCCACGCCGCTGCAGCAAGCGCCCCAGGCGGCGGCGAAGAAGAAGGGCATCCCGGGGTTCGCGGGCGCGTTTGGGCGCGCCCCAGACTCGGACTCCTCAGACGACGACGCCGGGGACACGCTTGGCGGGGGGCAGAACGCCGCGCCGGAGGTGCCGCCGCTGCCGGCGTCGGACACGGAGCTGTCTCTGGACGGCGTGTACGGCAGCAACTTTGCGATGGCCATGCTGACGCGGTGGGGCGACTTCCGCGGCATTGTGGACCCGGAGAACCGGGCGGTGACGGGCCGGCAGGCGACGGTGTTTGCGATCCAGAACACGGCGCGGCAGATGGAGGCGGTGACGTCCAACGGCGCGGCGTCGAAGGACCCCGCCGCGATCCTGCCGTCGTGGCGCGGGTTCAAGTTTGAGCACGACCTTGCGTCGCCGGAGCAGCGGCGCGTGATTGACGAGGCGAAGCGGGCGCTGCCGTCGGTGGACACGATGGACGCGCGGTCGCTGGCGCGGTCTCTGGCGGAGCGCAACGAGGCGAAGAAGCGGTTCATGGCGTCGGCGCTGCACATGACGGTGAGCGACAAGGAGACGGCGCGGGCGGCGTCCACGGTGGAGAACGAGACGCGCGCCATGCCGACGGCGATCCACATGGGACAGCTGGTGTTTCTCGCGTTTGTGTCGACGGCGGTTGCAGTGCACGGCACGCGCGTTCCGTGGATGCACGCCACGCTGACGGCGTGCGGCATGGGCCACGTCGTGCCGGCGCTTGCGGCGAAGCGGTTCACGGACTACACGCTGCACGACGTGTGGACGGCGGTGGAGGCGGTGCGGCGCGCGTGGAAGCGGCTGCCGCTGCAGGCGACGGCGGGCGGCAGCGGCCCCCGTCTCGAGACGTGGCTGCGCGGGATGTGCCACGTCCTGGGCGTGCTGCTGCCCATGACGCTGCCCGCGGCGCTGGTCGACGGCGGCAGCGGCGCGATGCTCAAGGCGGGGCACGTGGTCGCGGTGAAGAAGGGCGCCACGGCGGTGTTCCTGCCCAGCCTGTGGTTCATCACGACGATGGCGGGCGCGCTGGTCGGCATGATGCGGGACGTCGCCGGCGCGGCGGCGCTCGTGTCGCGCGCCCGCGCGTTCTCGCGGTTCGACGCGTGGACGTGGGGCGTGGTGCGGGCGGCGCATGAGGCGTGGGGTCTGCCGCTGGGCCCCGCGGTGTCTGCGTCTGGCACGGCGCGGCGCACGCTGTCGCAGTCGACGGCGGCGGTGCGCATGCTGTGCTACCTGTCCAGCCGGGGCGACACGATGGTCCGCCGGCAGCTACGGCACTGGTCGGCGGACTGCTTCGACGGCCTGGTGGCGCCCGGCGACAAGGAGGGCTACGTGCACGCGCATCCAACGTGCCTGGACAAGCCGACGTCGATGGAGGCGTCGGTGCTGTTCGACCAGTGGCCGCCGCCCGAGGACGTGCTGCAGGAGTTTGTGAACGAGCTGCCGCACGGCCCGGACGCCATGTCGGGCGCCACGGACGTAGCGGACACGCCGTACCGCGTGCTGATGGACGTGGTTGCGGACGCGTACATCGCGGGCGGTACGTCGGGCGCGGGCGACGCGCCGGTGCTTGGCGACGACGAGTACGTGAGCCGGAACCGGCAGTGGCTCGCGCAGCGCCCCCGGGAGGGCGGCCTGCTGCTGCTACGGGCGCTGTGGAGCGCGCTGAGCACGCGGACGGGGGAGGACATTTACAACGGGGACAACTCGCTGCGGCACCCGTGCAACCTGCTGGCGTCGTCGCTGGCGGACCGCGGCATGTTCGACATGGCGGTGTCGGAGGAGGAGGAGGCCGCGGACGGCAACCTGCCGCTGTGGGTGGTGGACATGCACGCCGGGTGGTTCGTGGTGGTGATGCGGGTGGGCGGCACGGTGCGGCGCACGGCGCCGTTGCTGTCGAACGAAGTGTGCACACTGCTGCTGTGCGTGCTCACCACCATGCCCGACGCCAACCGGGACCTGCTCAGCATTATTTGGGACGTGTGCCACTACGCGTCGGCGACGGTGCACCCGTCGCGGATGGTGGCGGTGGCGCTGGACCTGGGGCGGCGGACGCCCGAGGAGATTGCGGCGCGCACGGGCGTCACGTCGGCGCCCCACCCCAGCGCGTCCGGCGCGGGGGACCGCCCGTTCCAGGACGCGGACGTGGTCCGGGGCCGCCTCGCGGCGCTGTTCAACCAGGACGGCACGGCGGCGGCGGAGCGGATGGCGGCGTCGGAGTGGACGGGCATCACGGCGACGGTGCCGCCGGGCGAGATGCGGTCCGTTCTGGACAACCGGGGCCTGGTTCCGTCCGTGGCGCTCGTGGAGGAGAGCGCCGCGCGGGCGGCGGCGCACGCGGTGCCGGTGAACCTGCCGGGGCGCGCGTCACAGGCGCTGCGCGGCATCGAGACGTCCCGCCGCGTCGCCGCGGTGGCGTCCATCAAGAAGCGGGGGCGGCGCGTGGCGCTCGCGGCGGCGTCCAAGCGGCGGCGCGCGAAGCAGCGCGTGTCGGAGGAGGACGCGGACGTGGGCGCGTTTGCGGAGCGGCTGGACGCGGTGGCGTCGGGCAAGGCGCCGGCCGTCATCACGGACGCGGACCTGGACGCGACGGAGGACATAGAGTCGTACCTTGCGCTCATGGCGGCAAAGGACAGCATAGACCCGTTCGAGGCGCTGCTGCGGGAGGTGGGGCAGGAGGCGGCCCCCGGGCGCGTGTTTCAGACTGCAATGTAAATATGTGTGGATTGACTGTCAATCTGCCGGGCGTGCGTCGACGACGGTGGCGGCGTGCAGCACGTCGGCGTCGTCGGCGGCCACAAACATGGCGACCATGTTGCCCTCGGCGGCGCCGTCGGGGGTCCGCATGAACTTGCGTTTGAGGCACAGCGCGACCTCCTTGTGCTCCCTGTACATGCCGGGCCCGACGGGGGACAGCCCGGCGGCCTGCTCCAGCTTGTTCCAGTGCCACTCGTCGTAGAGGGGCCTGTTGTCCACGTCCTCCACGGGGTGGGGCGTCCAGAGGACGAGCTCCTCACAGGTTGCGCACACCTCGCGGGTCCCGCCCGCGCCCGTCCGCACGACGAGCACCAGGCGTGGCCACGTCTTGAGGGTGTCCATGATGGGCGCCACGCAGGGGTGGTGCCAGTGCATGTCGGTGGGCGCCAGTCCCGGGTACAGGGCCTCCATGGCGCGGCGTGCCGTGTGCGGCGGCAGACGGGCCCCATACCAGGCAAACAAGGAGAATGCAATTGACAGTCGATCACGTGTCCAGGCGGCGTCGCTTGCCGCCGTCCTCTGTCTTCTTTTTGGCGGCCAACATGGCCGCCCACAGAGCATGCACGTCCACGACAAAGGTGCGCCCGTCGTGCTTGATTTTTCCCGGGATGCACCACGCGTCGAACATGTTGAAGATGCGGCGCCTGGCGGCGGCGTGGGACTCGGACCGCTCCGACGCGTGCAGCTTCGTGTGCTTCTTGTCATCGGGTTCGTTGGCGTCGCTCAGCGCGATCACCGTGGACACGGTGTCCCTTTCTTTTCCGGGCTCCTGAAAGACCTTCACGCGGACGGGCTTTTCGGGAAACACGCCGTGCCCGAGGGCGTACATCTGCAGCATTGACCCCACGACGTCCATGACGGCGGTCTCCAGCTCCGCGGCGGATGCCTCCTTTTCCTTGTCCCAGGCGGCCTCGGCGGCGGCAATGCAGTCCTGCAGGCGCCGCTTCTTGGCGGAGGCGTCGCGGGTGGCGGGGGACAGGCGGGCCATTGGCGGCGGTGGGCACTGGGCGCGGACCGGGCAGTCATACCCCCGCCGACGGGTCGCTGGGATTGACTGTGAATCTGGGTGGCGCCCCCGCGCGGCGTATGTGGGCGTGGCACACCGGGCGTGGATTGACTCTCGGCGCGGCGAGCCATGGCGACCCTGCACCCCAACAACGAGGCCCAGCTGGCGGGCATGGACCCGGCCGTGCAGGCGCTCACCCGCGAGGTGTGGCTCAACAGCGTCGACATAGAGACGGCGAAGTCGAAGCTGGGCGTGGTGCAGCACACGCGCACCAAGCTGCCGGTGATCATCACGCAGCGCGACATCCGGGCCGGGGAGGTCATGTTCAAGCAGCTGCTGACAAGCACGGAGGCGCTGGTGCCCGTCATTCCGGAGCTGGGCGGCGACAACAGCCTGCACGTCCCCATGCTGGTGGCCATGAGCGTACAGAACCGGGACGCGTCGCCGCTGTGGGCGAGCGTGCACTGCAACGGGTCGGCGCCGCCGCAGTCGCGGAGCGCGACGATGCGGGGCATCCCGGAGAGCGAGGGCAGCATGCGGCTGCTGGGCGACGAGGACGTGGCCCAGGTGTCGCGACTGTTCCGGTGCCTGACGGGCGCGCGGGGGTGGGCGTCGTACGCGCCCATCCTGGCGGGCGTGGAGGGCGGCGCCAAGGCGACCATCGTGCGGAGCACCAGCGGGGACGACACGATCAAGGCCGCCCTGGAGGCGCAGGAGACGGTGGGCCGCATCCGGATGCGGATGAACCTGGTCCTGACGCCGTTCGCGGCGGCGGTGCCGCGCACCGTGGACGTGGAGGGCTTCGAGACGGGCCAGATCGAGGCGAAGCGTGCCGCCGGCTGGCTGCAGGCGTACGACGCGTTCAAGGCGGGCGGCGGCGCGCCCCCGCCGGCCGTTCCGGGAGCCAAGCCCGGCGCGAAGCCGTCCCCCGTGGCGCTGGAAATGTACGAGCGCATCGCGAAGCGGCTGGCGTCGCCCCCGGAGACGCCGCTGCCCAACACGTACATCGACGTGCTGTACATGACGGAGGTGGACCGGGAGCGCATGGAGCCCAAAGACAGCGTGTCCGTGATGGTGCAAATGGTGGCGCGGCGCGCCATCCCGGCGGGCACGCCGCTGGTGCGGGCGCCGCACTTCATGGAGTCGCAGCACGCGGCGGACGGCGACGTGAACGGGCACACGCGAACGGTGGACACGGTGCTCAAGGCGGCGGAGCGCGCCAACGTGCTGTGCGTGGAGCACCACGCGCGGCGGACGCCCGAGGACCCCGTCGACGCGCAGCGCTGGATGGGCGTTCTGTCGGCCATGATCACGACGGAGCTGCACTCGCCGCCGTACCTGGGCGGCCTGCCGCCCAGCAACAAGGGCCTGTTCAAGGACGTGACGGGGACGCCGGAAGTGACGGTGCCGCTCATTCCGCGGCACATTCCCGGCGGCGACACGCTGACCCCAGAGCGGCAGCTGGCGCTGGCGCAGGGCGGCGTGGTGTCGCGCACCGTGGGCTCCGTGGTGACGTACCTGGTCGCGCTGGCGACGTGGCTGCACAAGGAGTGCAGCGTGACGGAGGCCGAGTGGGCGGCGCGGCACAGCCTGTGGCGGTCGCTGGGCCTCATGGCGCACCTGAAGAAGAGCATCGTAGACACGCCGGTGGACACGCGCAACGACGCGGCGGTGCGCGCGGCGCAGGCGATCCGGGACGACTTTTCCAAGCGCGTGGCCAAGATGGCCAAGGGCGTGGAGCCGAGCGCGACGCCCGACGAGGTGGAGGCCGGGTTCAAGGCGTCCGCGGACGTGCGCGCGTGGGAGCTGTGCCCCACGGTGGCGGACGCCAAGGACGCGCAGTTCTGCCGCGCGGCGATGGCGCTGCTGACGGCGTGCGGCCTGGACCGCCTGGACCTGGGGTCGCACTCGCAGACGCACAAGCCGTGTTGGGCGGCGACGGCCGCGGACTGGCGGAAGCTGCCCCGCGGGGAGCTGTCGGACGCGGCCAAGGCGCGCATCATGGAGCTGGCCCGCGACGTGGCGGCGACACACTGAGGGAGAAAGGGGGTGGAAATGTGCATTTTTGTGTGTTGAGCTGAGGGGGGGGGGGTTACGTGTGGGCGTTGACGAGGTAGGGGAGGACGAGGGACCACTGGAGGAGGGCGGAAATGAATGCGACGTGGGAGTGCTTGGTGTGCTCGTTGTAGCCGGACTGGATGTAGTCGGTGCCCTCCAGGTGCTTGTGCTGGTTGATGGCGGGCAGCATGGAGGTGGCGACCAGGAGGCCGATGGCGACGATGAAGACCCACTCCTGGTACTTGACCCAGCCGACGGTGTCGACCTCGTCGTTGCGGCCGCTCCAGCCCATGAGGTAGATGAGCGCGCCAAAGCCGCACAGGGAGGCGACGGCGTTTGCGCTGGCGAGGGCGTCGATGTGGTTGCGGGCCGAGTTGATGACGGCGCGGTGGATGGAGTTGCAGTTGAACACGCAAAAGACGGTGACGATGGCGCCCAGGATGTAGGCGCTGCGCTCGTGGGACAGCGCGTGGGCGAACAGGTAGGCGGCGTAGATGCCGGCGGTCAGCGTGAGCGTGGCCCAGTGGGCGTTGAACATGGAGTAGATGGGCACCTTGATCGCAAAGTTGCCGGCAAAGATGAGAGCGCCGGAGAGGGACACGAGGCCAAAGGCGACCATGGTGTGGAAGTTGTCGCAGTCGTTGAAGTCGATGGTGGAGTTGGACTGCACCTCGGAGCAGTACACGGGGACGCGGCCGTCGTCGGGGTACGACTTGGTGGTGGCGTAGACGAGCCACACGATGGCCAGGGCGATGGTGGA